>Ga0302046_10000212_pt1 | contig 62627 bp, 96 predicted proteins | sample RVTome_11_FD_200261 | JGI IMG/M metagenome (GOLD analysis project Ga0302046, IMG submission 200261) | Soil microbial communities from uranium-contaminated site in the Upper Colorado River Basin, Wyoming, United States - RVT147D111 (version 2) ... | reverse complement strand
ACGCCACCGCGCAAGGGTATGCTTCTTCTAGCGCCTGCTCCACCGCCTCCTGCCAGTGCTCGGGCGGGGCAGGGGCGGGCATCTCTGGCGATTCGTTCAGCCCGTCCGCCGCGGACTCGGCGGCGGCGACCTGCCGGGCGATGATCGCTTCGCGCTGGCGGCGGACATCGGAGGCCGCGCTCATCTCGCCGCTCCTCTCCGCCGGGGCCAGACCGCGGCGATCGCCTCGACCGCGCCCGACAGCAGGCACCCGGCGACGCCTGCGTAGATGACGAGCGCGAACCAGTCCAGGACCGGGTTGCCGTCGCTCACCGCCGTACCTCCAGTCGCAGACCCGACAGTACCCAGCCCATCGTCCCGCCCACCTCATCCGGCTCATCCCCCCGCCAGCCAGCGCGGAGCACCAGGGCGCCCGCCGGGAAGAGAGCGGGGAAGCAGGGTGCGGGGGTGCATGTGTCCGGCGCCCGTAGCACGGCCGCCACAGCCTGTCCGGTGACCGAGACCGTCACCTTCCCGTCGACCACCTCATGCTCGATGGTGTAGGTCTCGCCGTCGAGCAGACGGACAGGCGCGCCGGCCCGGGGCTTCTGAGTCGGCGACCATCCCGGCACCCAGCCGTGCCGGTGGGTGAGCTTCGAGGGTTCGAGCGTGAGACGGCCGCCCGATGCGCGGTACTCGGCGACGGCCATCAGGTAGCTGAGCACCTGGTCGGCGCGACCCTCCCTGGTGAGGTAGACCCCCAGGCACTTCGCGCTCGGCGACGGCCCCGGCAGCTCGCGGCAGCGGCTCCAGTCGACGGCTACCTGGTAGGTCAGCCGCACGGCCGAGTAGGCGCCTCGACTCGGCACCCGGATGTCGAGGATCTGCGCCGGCGGGACGCTGCCCGCCGTCCACGTCCACCCGGCGGGGGCCTGGTGTAGCAGCTCCCAGCCGGTCGGGGGCGGCGGCTCTGGATCGTCTGGATCGTCGCAGGGATCGGGATCGGGGCAGACCGGCAAGGGTGGGCACGGAGGCCGCTCTCGCAGCTCCATCACCAGTTCGCCTGTCGAGCGGATGCCGGGGCGAAACGGGATGCTCCCGGCGTCCGTGACGACGCGTCCGCCTAGCGGGCCGCAGCCGTCGACCTCGATGAGGGCTCGCACCGGTACGGGATCGGGACAGGGGTCGGGCGGCGGGCACTCCGGCGGGTCAGGCTCGCAGTCCTCCGGGCATACCTCGCCCGGATCGCAGGTGCCGTCGCCGCAGACCGGGGGTTGGGGTGGCGCCCAGCACTCCGGCCGGAGGCTTGCCGCCGTCTGGCAGTCCGCCGGCATGCCGGCGAAGCAGGGGGAGAACTGGCGCACCCACAGCACGCCCTGAGCGACCGCGAAGAACGAGCAGGCGTCCGAGCTTCCCGAGGTGGTGTCCCGCCGAGCGCGCACGGTCCGGCCCTGCGGAGTCACTGCCCCAATGCGCTCGCCCTCGGGCAGCTCGAGCAGGGGTGTGCAGCGCCACCCGCTGCCACAGGTGCCACCGATCGAGCAGGTCCGCGTCGAGGACGGGCAGCTCACGACCCCGCACGGCAGCATCGTGCACCCCAGCGTCGCCCCGCCCGTGTGGATCGCGTCGCAGGCAGCGCGGCCGAGGTCGCCGGCCTCCAGGCACGCCCCGCCGGCGGTCCACGTGCGCGAGCCGAAGCGGGACAGCCACTCGGCGAGGATCGCGTCGCAGACGCTGTGCTGCCCGCACCAGGCGCCCACGTAGGAGCCCGGCACCACGAACGGGTAGCTGTAGCGAGCCCGCCACGCGGCGAGGCTCGCCGGGCTGGTCGGGGTGAAGCGTCCGCCGCCCGCCCACGGGTCCGGAGGCGACTGCGGCACCGCGCGGCTGATCCGCGATGTGCCAGTCCCGGAACAGATCCGGTCCGAGCACCACCAGGTGCTCATGCCGGGCGTGGCGACCGAGAAGGTCTCGGCCGCCTCGAGGGCCGACTGCGCCGCGGCGGGGGCGGCCAGCAGGGCGAGCAGGAGGGCGGCGGTTGCCGGGCGCAGCGCAAACACCCGGCGTCTCCGCTTCGGCGGACCATCGCGCAGCACGCCCCAGCCCCACAGTTCCGGGATCGCTACGAAGCGGTCTCGCGGGTCCTGGTCCGGCAGGTTGACGCTCGATCCCCGCTTGAATCCGACCAGGTGGAGGTCGGGGTGCTTGGTCTCGATGTCCTCTCGGATCTCGGCCGGGATGTAGCCGAACAGCCATGCGGCCGCGATCTCTGATTTGCTATTCATCATCTTGTCCCTTTCCGTCGGTTGCGGTCCCTAGCCGAACAGAGAGACGCCCCGTCACAGGGGGGGGCTCCGAACGCTGTTGCGGTTTCCAGTAGTAGTCGACCACCCTGCGCAGGAGATCGTCCACCAGTTCGCGACCGGCGCCCGTGATTGTCGCTGGGTCGGCGGTGAGTTCAAGGCGAATCCATCCGCCGGTGCGAAGGCGTAGGGTGCGCACGTAGACCGGCGGCCGCTTCGGCGTCCTCTTGCCGCGCCCCGCCGGCCTGAGCGCCAGCGCGCGGCGTCGCAGTTCGGCGCGGTACTCCGCAGTGCCGTATCGAGGGGAGCTCACAGCCCTAACTCCTCTCTGAGCTTGGCGAGGATGGCCGCTAGATCGTCAGCCCGCTCCCTGATGTTCGCCTCGACCGCTTGGGCAACCGGGTTTCCCTCGTCCATCGCGAGACCGTCGCTGGCCTCCCGCCACCATCGCTCGGGCAGGGAGAACAGGACTGAGAAGTGCTCGGCTGAATAAGCAGGGCGGGAATAATGGTGGAGCGCGGCGCGGATAGCCTCTGCTCCCTTGGTCCCGTTGCAGCGGATGCAATCCGCTTCGCAGCACGGAGCGGCGCGACTCAGGCACCCGCGCCGCTCCAGTTCCTCGCACGCCACGCGGGCCACTTCCAGCGCCGCCCGCAGTCGCTCAATGTCCAGGTAGGCGGCCAGCAATCCAGGCGAGCCGACGGGCCGAGCGGGGGGATGGTGCTTGACGGGAGAGGGGCTCGGGGGTTCAGCCGCGGCGTGCTCGCCGCCCGACCAGTGGGAAGGGACGCCGAGGTCTGCCGCATCGGGGCGGCCTACCTCGCTGCTTGCGTCCGGACCCCTACCGAGCCCGGATTGGATCTTATCACCGGCGGGGGGCTTCGGCGTCATCGGTCGATCTCCTCTCTTTCGGTTACGTCCTCTGCCTCAGCCATCCTCCGCAGCACTCCGACCGTGACCCCTATGGGGTGGATGCCGATGCCAGCGACCACGCGGCTCAGAATCCGCCACGACGGCAGCCAGCCCACGGGGTGCGAGTCTTCCAGCGCGCGCCAGTCTTCCAGGTTCTCGAGCGCCCGCCCCTCAACCAGCATGATCCGCCGGCCGACGTGGTGAGCACCGCTCCACTTCGGCGGCACCCGTGTCGCGGCGTCCGGTGCCCCGCGGATCACGGGAACGACGCCCCACGTCTGCGGGTAGGTGGCGTCGTACCAGGCGGCGCCCCGGCGGTTCCACCCGCGCGGCGCCGAGAACGTCACGACCAGCCGCGGAGCGGGCACCTCGAGGGCGGCGCACAGCACCGTCGCGATTGGCCCACCCGCCGAGTGCCCCACCCAGAAGATCGGCGCCGTCGGATGCCTCGACAGCGCGAAGATCAGGAGCCGCGCCACCTCCGGCAGCATCGCCTTGGCCTGCCCGAGCCACCCCATTCCGACCCGGCACCCGGGCGGGAGGCGCGACCAGCCGCGGCGCCAGATGCCGCGGAGGTTGGACGGCCAGTCCGCTCCCTGGTCTGACCCGCGCACGCTCACCACGATCGCCTCTGGCGCCCACAGCACGGCGAGCTGGCCGGCGCCCACCTGGAGGCTCTGGCAGCCCGGCCAGCCAACGGCGTCGGACTCGACGCGGGCAGTCCCGGCCGGGCGGTAGGCAATCTGCGCCAGCTCGGCGAGCGCGTGGGCCACATCCGGGTCGAAGTGGGCCGGGTCGGCGCCGACCAGGGCGGAGGGAGGGCGGGTCAAGATCACGGCCACTCGCTCAGATCCCACGCGTCCCGTACGGCTGCCGGGAAGTCCCGCAGGTGCCGCCACGCCGCGGCGAGGGCCTCGCACAGGGCAACCGGCAGCAGGGCGAGAAGCTCCAGGGCGATCAGCAGGACCACTCCGGTCCGGCTCCTCCTCATGGCCTCCAAGACGCGACCGACCACGCTCACTCCTCTCCCAGCTCGGGGTAGGCGGCGAGCACGGCCCGGCGCGCAGCGGCGAGTCCGAACGGGTCATCGGCTCCACCGCGCACCATGCTCCATGCGGCGTACTCGCCGGCCGCCGCCACCAGCTCCTTGAGCGGGGCGAGGTAAGCCGGCGGGGCGGAGAGGGCGGCGTAAGGACAGTCCGGTACGTGAGGGCCACCCCGAAACGACCGGCATCGCTCTCGGCACACGTGCGACCCCGCGAGGGTGCGGCGCTTGGACTTCAGCAGCGCCGCCCGCAGCCGCTCGACCTCAAGGGCTGCCGGCAGCCCGGGTGGGGCGGCGGGCGGGACAGTGGCTCCCCTGTCTTTGGTCGTTTCGACGGTCACGGCTCCGGCTCCTCAGTCCCCGGGACCGGTGCCCGGCGGGTCCTCCGGGGTCGGCCGCGGCGGCCCTTCCTCCTGCTGGCCGGAGACGGTCGCCGGTCGCCCACCGTAGGGCCGCATCACTCGCACCACAGCGGACGTGTCGCCGATGTCGATGGGCTGCGACGCCTGTCCGCCTTCGGTGAGGTCGAGGTAGATCGCCTCGCCCTCGCCCGGCGCGATCTCGATCAAGCACCGGGCGGGCAGCACCGTTGGCCGGGCGCCGCGGCACCAGCCGTCGGCGTCGATCTCGCCCCCGTACTGGCCGCAGAGGTCGGCGTAGCGGTCGGCGGCCTCGATGGCGGGCGGGTCGGCCGGCGGCGGGGCACAGGCGATGAAGACCGCGGCGGCGAAAGAGACGGCGATCGTGACGATGTAAGCTGCGTCGATCGTTCGGTCCATGGGTTCAGTCTCCTTTCGGTTCGGTCAGCCACTCCGCCGGCACCCCGGCGGCGAGTAGGAAGTCGCGATCGGCGGGGCGGAGGGGGGGCGGGTCCTCGACGATGGGGCGCCAGGCGTAGACGGTCTCGTGTCCGCCCTCTGGTGGCGACCAGTTCGACAGGCGCCAGCGCCCCTCTTCGGAGAACGTCGAGAAGAAGCGGAAAAGGCGCAGTGGCTGGCCAACCAGGACGCCGTTCGTCGTCCAGCAGGCCACCTCGTACCGCCCCGCCGTCTCCGGCAGCGCGTCGCAGCAGTAGGTCCAGGCGCGGGCGGCGAGTCGCACTGCCGCCGCGGCCTCGTTGGCTAGCGCAAGGTACTCCGCCCGCGTCAACGCCTCGAAGTGCACGTCCGCTCCGCACTGATCGCAGGTGTAGGAGGCGCCGGCGTGGATATCCACATCGGGCTCGACGGTCTGCGCGCCCGGGTGGCCACAGGCGGGGCAGGCGAAGACGAAGTCGTGGAGCGCTCCAGAGAGCAAGTGAAGATCGGCCAGCGCCTCGCCGTAGGTCGACCGCTTCGGCCCGATCGCGTAGAACGACAGCTCGGAGGCGCCGTCTCCGCGGTCAATGCGCTTCGTGACGACACCGGCGGACGAGGATTCTCCTCGGTAGGCCGTGCGCTCGCGGTCGTCTCGGCGCGGCGGCCTCACCGATGGCATTGGAACGTCCACCGAAATCTGCGGCAGGCCGGCATGCGCGCCGAGGTGAGCGCGGCCACTCGGCGTCGGGGGTGGGTCGGGTGGGGGACCGCTCGGCTTCTTCGTCGGCTGCTCGGGGCGGTGTCCGACTGGCGGAGGGCTCGCCGGCGGCGGATTCTCGTGCACGAAGCTGCGTCCGTGATCCATCGGCGGCGGGGTCGGCTGCTTTCTACTCCCCATCGGGCACCTCCGCGATTGGACCCGAAATCGAAGTGTCGTGACCCGCCTGCTCGCGGAGGTTCTCGACCCACCGCATCGTCTCCATCAGCTCGGGGGACACGGTGCGCAGCGGCCCGCTCATGAAGGCCGCCGGCACGCTGCGAGCCCCGGCGTCGTGGAGCCGTCGAATGATGCAGCAGGGGCAGAGCAAACCGCCCTCGTCTCCGGTGGGCGAGATCTTCCGCCACCATGCGTTCGGGATGATGAGGTCCTGGAACCCGGCGTCACCGTAGGGACGGGCGCAGTCGTAGGAACTCATCGTCTCCCCCCAATCGTAAACCCCACCGTTAACCGCCCATCCGCAACGTCGATCCCCTCGCCTCCCCACAACACGGACCAGCCGAGTCCCAGCCCGCCCTGCCGCTCGCCCACCGGGAACAGCCACGAGGCGCCGACGCCGGCGATTCCGAGGTCTTCCCCTTCGCCCGCACCGCCCCCGCCGAGGAAGCCGACCACAGCCCAGCCGCGGCGAGTCTCCGGGCTCACCCGGTGGTAGAGGGGGACAGCGACGCCGAGGTCGCAGCGGGCCGAGGGATCGTTCTCACCCTTCCGCTGGGTGCAGAAGGCGGCGGCGTAGAGGCCGGGCTCGGGCGCCGGGGGCTCGGGCTCGGCGAGTACGTCCGGGGGCTGCTCGACCGGGCCGACCTCCTGAGCGGCGAGCGGGGAGGCGAGGGCGAGCAGGAGGGCGGGGATGCCGGCTTTGGCGCGCGCGTACCGGCGCCTGAGTAGCTGCCGGCCACGCTCCGAGATACCACCGCGGTCGGCCTCGACCTCGGCAGCGATCAGGTCGCGTAGTACGGAGCTGTAGCTCCTGCCGCGCCGCCTACAGAGATCCTGGAAGGCGTCGAGCAAGCTGCGCCTCAGGGTGATTCTCACCCCCCAACCGTAGCTTTCCTCGCTCACCGGTTCGCCCTCCGCGCCTTCTCCGCCAGCTCAGCGAGGAGCAGAAACACGCGCGCCCACCCAGGCGAGGGACCGGAGGTGTCCAGTAGCCGCCCCTCCGGGTCGCGGACGCCCCAGCCGGTCACGAGGCGTCCCCCGCGCTTTCGCTGTCGTCGTCATCGGCGTTGGAGTGGCTCCAGTCATTCACGAGCTTGATCGACGCGACCGGCCCAGCGTTGCCGACCTGCACCGAGTCGAGGCGCACACCGAAGCTGCGCAGTAGGCCGGGGCCGGTCGCGGTCGCCGTGCGCTCCGCAACGGCGGCTGCGGAGTCGACCTGGCCGCTCCACTCCTTGCCGAACCGCGCTTGCACCCGGTTGTCGATGATGGCCCGGAGTTGGGTTGTCGCCAGCGCGGCGAGCAGTGGATCAACGATCGTAAACTCGATCACCAACCCGACCACGGCAGCGCGGGGGACGATGTCGGCCATCGGTCCACCACTGACCTGCGGCGCGAGCGGCAGGAGGCGCGAACACGTCTCCATCGCCTGCGGCACCGTCGGGATGCGCCTCATCTTTTGGGCGATTGGCCACCAAAAGACGATGCCAGGGCCGCGCTCTACGGCGCCGCCGCGGGGACCGAAAAGGATCGCCCGGTGTGTCGGCGGGACCAGCGTCAAGCGCGGAACCCACGCGGCGAGCCAGCGGGCGAAGTCGTTGAGCCAGGCGAAGGCGCTCACAGCCCCAGCTCCTCTCGCCAAGCCCGCGACCCCTCGGCAGTCGTGACGGCCAGCGTCGCGCCGAGGTGGGCGGCGATGGCAGCGTCGGCGATGGTGTAGCCCTCGGTCACCCAACTCCGAATGAGGCGTGATAAGTCGGCGAGCGAGACGGGACCGTAGACCGTACGGCCGCGGGGAAGGTAGTCGATGCGGATTTCGCTCACGACTTCACCGCCTCCAGTGCCGCCCGGCAAACCGCTCGAGCGAGGGCGCCGCGCCGATCAGAACTGTCCCTCCGCCAGCGCAGCCGAGAGTCCCAAGACCTTCCGCCGCTCGAAGTCCACACGTAAGCACAGGCGGTGCGCTCATCCGGCCATGCCTCAAGCTCCACTCGCAAACCCCGATCCAGCAAGGACTCGATCACGTCCATCAGGTCGCCGGGGTTGGCCAGCGGGTCCCACTCCGGGGCCTCCGGCCACGCGTCCAGAGAGTCCTCCGGCAGCAGTCCGTTGACTCGCCAGCGATTGCCCGCCCAGACCACGGCCGGGGCGTTATCGCAGTCGGCCTGGTCGCGGCACACGTCCCACCCCATCACGTCCCGGGCGACGCGACCAGCGAGCGGGAGGGGAGGGCGGCGGGTCATGGCTCCACTCCTAGCGCCCGCTCGTACGCCGCAGCCATCCGCCCCGCGTAGTCGTGTCGAGCGTGACTGGGGCCGTTGTACCAGCGCGCGAAGGTCGGCCAGTCGAGCCCCCGCAGCGCGTCGACCAGCCGCTCGTTCGCCCGGATGAACATGACGAACGCTCGCAGGTGGTCGTCCACCCCGCGGTACATCGCGGTGATGAAGCGCTGGAGGCTCGGTGAGTACTGCTGATCGCGGCCGAGCTGCTGGTACAGCCCCCACGAGGCGGAGCGCAGCGCCGCGTCTCGGTCGAGCGCTACCGCCGCCTGGAGACGCCGATGCTGCGCAGAGGTCGGCCCGTAGCCTCCCGGGATCGGGATCGAGATCAGCGACCAGGACGCCGGAGCGCCGGGCACCCGAGCACCCGCGAAGCGGCCGCGGGTCAGCCCATGGAAGACGTGGCGCTCGAACAGGATGGTCGGCTCGCCCGAGTCGAGGAAGGCGCCATGCGGACCGGCCTCGACCTCGGCGACCGCACGGATCGCCGCGGGCTCGCACATCAGCAGCCAGGCGGCGGCCTGGTAGGCGAAGGGGGTGGGGTGGTCGGGCTTGCTCATCGCTTCGCCCTCCCCGCAGCGGCCCGGCAGTGCCGTCCACCGGGCTCGCTGCGCTCGATTGCCCCCCGGACGAGCCAGCGCAACTCACCGCTCAGGGTGCGCCCGTTGTCCTCGGCCCGCTGACGCAGAGCGCCCGCCAGGTCGACCGGGAGGCGGAAGTGGATGGACGCTTCGTGCTCGCGGGCCGCTGTCATGTTCTACAGCGTAGAACCGATCGCGAGCCTTGTGGGGTTCTAACGGATTTCAGTCAGGGAACCAGCACCACCCGCCGCGGAGTCGCCCCCTCCCGCAGATGTTGCAGCTTGACCGCCGTCTCGCTGTCTCGGACGCCGATGCCCCGGAGGGCCTGCTCGACTACGCCGGCGACACGAGCCCGGGCGTCGGGATCGTCGCGTGCGCCGAAGCGGTAGTCGACGCGCAGCAGGTAGGGGCGCAGCGGGGGCATGATCTCGGCTCGCGGGTGGGCATGCGTGATCCTGGCTGCGCCTTCGGTGCGGGGGCGATCATAACACTACCGGCCGACAGTCGGCCGCTCCCCGTCACCCGGCAGATCCTCGTCGTAGACCCGCCGCCACAGCAGCGCCGTCAGCCTGTCCTGGTGAGAGTCGGTCAGGTTGCGGTAGTTGGACAGCGCCCGGAACTGCGTCTCGACCTCGGTCAGGGCCGCTCCCTGGGAGACGCTCGAATCGCGCAGCCCGTCGAGCCGGTCCTGATGGCGATCGACCTGTGCGGTGTGCTCGACCTGTGCCGCCGACAGGGGCGAGATCAGCAACGTCACCACGAAGAGGATCAGGCTGGAGGCCATGCCGACCGACATGATCAGCATGCCGCCGACGCCGAGCATGAGCTGCCACTGCGGCCGGCGGGCGTCGCGGATCTCCGAGGCCAAACGCTCGACGCTGCTGCCGATGCCCGAGACCTGCTGCTGGAGTCCGAGCAGCGAAGTCTCGAGGCGGGCGATCCGCTGTACGTCAGGGGTGGAGTCGTCAGTCACCGCTTCCTCTCAAGCTCCCGCCGTGCCCGCTCCCCGCTGATCCAGTCGCGGGCATCGTGCAGGGCCTTGCGCATCTTATCCTGCTCGCGCTCCAGCCGCTCGACGCGGGCGAGCAGACCACCCTCGCCGCGGGCCTGGTCGCGCTCCAGCTCAGCCGCTGCCTGGAACGCCTTGGCGCGGGCCGCGAGAGCGTTGGACAGCTTCTGCACCAGCAGGGCTAGGCCAGCTAGGACAGCGGTAACCAGGGCGGCGAGACCGGCCCATAGCGAGGCGTCGGTGCCGTCCTGAGACACAAGGTGGATCTAGGGCTTCTGGTCCATCAGCCAGTTGATCGCGTCGCCCGTCTCCTTGATGTATGACTCGTCTGCGACGATGCATCGCTTCAGGAACTCGGCGCGAACCTCCTCCGGCAGGCCGTCGAACTTCGGGTCGCTGCGGATGGTCTCGCAGGCGCTGGCGTAGGCGATCACGACGCCGTCGCACAAGATCTTTTTTACGTCGTCCCGGATCATTTCTGGCCCCCTTCGATAGAGTCCGGTAGTTGCGGTGCTTGAAACCCTTCCTTGATCATCTTCTCGCGCGTCGTCACGACCCACGCGAGCAAGTCGGCGTTTCGATTCTCGAGCTGAGAGATCCTCTCCGTGAGCTGCTTGGCCGATTCCTCTCGCGCGGCACGCTCGGCCGCCACGGACCGGTCAACATCGGCCGCCTCCACCGTCTTCCGACCGCTCGCCCACACCGTCCCGACCACGGTCAAGGCGAGCAGCAGAATCAAAGTCGCGCCGGAAAGCAGAGCCGAAACTACCGCTAGGCGGTACACCGTGCGATCGTTGGCTCGCGACGGCACGATTAGCGCTCACGGTGCCCATTCAGCTTGCCTTCGATGTGCGCGACCCGCTGGGAAAGGCCACCCAGTGCGCCGCTGACTTCCTTGCGGAAGTCCTCGATCCTCGACTCGATGCGCAACTCGACATCGCCGAGCTTCTTTCCCAGGGCTGAGATGTCTTCCTTCGCCTCCCGCAGCTCGGCGTTGACACGACTGGCGAACCAGACCGCGCCGCCGAGCTGGAGCAGGATGGAGGTTGCCACCCCGATCATGAGGGTGATCACCCAGGGGAGGAGGTGGACGCCCTCACTCACGGCGGCGGCGAGGATCGGCGTTGCGTTCATAGGCGACTACCCTGCAAGGCCGTCGCCAAAAAGAGTGCGGGCCGCCCCCGGAGAGGATAGGAGCGGCCCGCCGATGGAGGAGAGAACCGGCTCGTCCATGACCCCGGAATAGTGGCAGATCTGTTGGGGATCGCGGGGGTTATTGGATTTCAGCATGGGCTCGCTCAGGGTCAGCCACCGCAGCCCGCGTCGATCCAGGGGCCGTGCATCACGGGATCTCCGGGTCGGGCTCGGCGGCCGTGGTATCGGCCGCTGCTGCTTCGGCCTGCCGCCGCCGGTGGTCGCGCACCACGCGCACGAGTTCGGCCCTGATGTATCGATCGACCGCAGCCGCCCTGGTCTGCGGGTTGGCAACCAGTTCGCCGGCCGTCTCGGCCGCGCAGGTGGACTGCCCCGGCCCGGCTTGCACGACGATGCCGGAGTCGTCGACCAGGCGCTCGGCGCCGCACGGCACTTCGGCCTGGTAGTTGGCGGCCGCGGCGTAGGCGTCCATGAAGTCGGCCTGTGCCCCGGCGGGGATCGAGTAGGAGAGCAGGGCGTCGGTGGGCGCCTGGCACAGTCCGCCGGTGACCATCGGGCCGGTGCAGTTGCGCACGTCGGCGGCGGTCGGCACGGCTAGCACCGCGCCGATGCACCACGCCCAGGCGAAGAGGTAGCGACGATTCATGGCGCGCCCACATCCGGTGTTTCGATGGTGGTCGGGTCCGCCGCCTCTTCGACCGCTGTGTTGTGTTTCCACTGGATAACTCGATTCCTCAGCTCCATGTCGATCACGGCGTCGGCGAACTCGCCGGACCCCTGAGGGTTCGCGACCACCGACCCGACCGAGCAGGAGTCGGTGGCAGCGCCCGCGGCGCTCAGGACGCTCGAGGGCTGGCCGTTGAGCAGCGGTTCGAACTGTCGGGTCGGGGCGCAGACCTTCTCGTCCTGGTAGTTGTACTCGGCCGCGATCGCGTCCCTCAGATCAGCGAAGGCGGCGCCCGGGGCGTCGTAGAAGAGCACCAGGTTGGTGCTTTGGCGGCAGACGTTCTGACCGACGAGGGTGGTGTTGCAGGAGCGGTTCCCGGCGAAAGCAGCGCACGGGAGGGCGAGCATCAGGCCGAGCAGCAGCAGGGTCAATCGGCGCATCATGGGCCTCCTCAGTTGGACGGGGTGCAGGCGACCAGGACGTGCCGGTCGCCGATGTATCGAAAAGTGGCGGTGCCGTAGAGCGAGAGCGAGCAGCCCGCCCCGGTCTCCTGGACGCCGGCGGTGTCGGCAAAGTCGAGCGTCCCGCCGGCGGTGGCGACGACAACCGCCTCGATGCGCTGGCCCCGGGTGGCACCGGTCTCGGAGAGGGTGACGGCGCAGCCGTCGGCGTCGGAGTTGGTCAGCTCGAGGTAGGTGGCTCCGGACACCGAAGCGACTAGGGTTCCTGGGTTGCCGTCGGCGGAGTCGGCGCAGGTGCGGGCGTGGGCCGCGTTGACCTGCTCGACAAACATCGTGGTCTCGGTCGCGGTGAAGCCGAGGCTGGAGACGGAGCCGGCGATCAGACGGCCATCGTCGCTGGCGGCCCACCCGATGCCGGTGTTGGAGTCGGCGCCATTCGGCGCGAACCCGGGAACCGTCGCACTGGTGGTCACCGAGCGCATGTACGGTCCCGAATTTCCGAATCGACCGTAGATCTCACCCGACGTGAAGTTCCAGACGTTGAACGTTGCGATTACCAGGGCGAAGGTGTCGTCCGCGGTCTCGTTCCACCCAGAGTCGCCGTCGCCGAACACAATGGTGGGGTTGAATCGGTCGTTCGACTGCGGCAGGCGCAGGCGCGTGGCTGCGTTGACCGCCCCAAGCCGCAGCACGTCGCTGGCGAAGGTGAAGTCCTCGTCACCGGCGAAGGCACCGGAGCTGTTGTACTGGACCTGCGTATCGGCCCCGCCTGGCACTCCACCACCCCCCGCCGCCTGGCACTCCACTCCCGTCCCCACAGCCGTCCCGCCGAGGACTTGGGCATCGGTGCAGCCGCTCGCCAGCGTGGTAACGGTCAGCGGATCCGCCCCGCCGAGAGCGTGCGCGGCAGCGTGGTCGCGGGCGTGGTGGGCGTCGGCGTTGCCGGCGTGCGAGCTGAGCGCCGCCTCGTCATCGGTCACGCGGGCGGCGAGGTCGTCTCCAGCCTGCTCCACCGTGGTCGGGTCGGGGTCGGTCCAGTCCGTGCCGTCGGCGGGGGTGTAGTCGATCAGGGCGGCGTCGTAGTCGCCGGCCTCGGCCACGACCGCACCGGTGCGGGCGAAGACGCTGGAGACGTCGCCGCCGCCGGCACCGACCGCCGACCAGGTGCCGTCGAGGCAAAGGCAAAGCCCCTCGGTCGTACCGTCGCCAGTGGCGCAGTCCGTAGAGCTAGTGCCATCGGTGGCTAGAAAGAGCATCGGCACGCCGTCGTTACACGGCGGTTGAGCGGAGATCTCTCCCACCCACGGGCCTGCGGCCTTGGTCTGGAAGACGACGCCCCCGGTCTGCGCAGCAGCCGGGGCGGCCAGCAGGACAGAGAGCAGAGCGGCGGGCAGTCTCCTCATCAGAAGATCGACACCTTTCTATCCCTGGTCGGCGGCGCAGTCATCACGCCGCCGAGCGGGAACGTCACCGTGAACCACGACCGGTACTCCCCCGCTGTCTCGGTGTCCTCGGCGGTGAAGTTGTAGGCAACCTCGGCCGTCCACGTCACCTCTGCAGTCACCGGGTCGACCACCTGATCCACGTCGGTGAGGGTGGCCGCCGCAGCGTCGATCACCGCCGCGCCGCCGCTCGAGCGGCGCATCGAGAACGCCACGGCGGAGCCCGTGGGGTCCGACGCCAGCCCCACGATCGTGAGTTGCACTGGGATCGCCGTATCGCCCGTGCCGATCCGGATCACCTCCGGCGTGGGGACGAACCGCTGCTCCCACCGCACCGCCTGCGGGGTGCGGGTCTCCTGTGGCCAGAGGTAGCAGGCCGAATCGCCGAGGTGCGACCAGCACAGCGCGTAGCGATCCCCCGCCCCGGCCGCCACGTCCGGCAGGTCGTCGAAGGTGTAGTCGCGTCCGTTCGCCGCCTCGACCAGCGTCCACCCCGGGTCGGCGATCAGGTCGCCGTTCAGGTAGAGGGCGGGGGCGAGATCAGCCTTCATCACCCCGGCCACCCCCAGCGGCGCGGTGAACTGCTCGGAGACAGCGGGGGCGGCCAGTGTCGCTAGAGCGACGGCAAGGATCAGCCTCCTCACAGCGGCCACCCCCGAAGTGCGACGGTGTAGCCCGCCGGCAGCGTCTCGCCCCCGCCACCGGTGGGCACGGCGTCCACCCGCGCCCGCACCTGGGCGAGGGCGGGGATCACCAGCACGTCCGGCAAGGAGGCGTGATCCTCTGGCGGGGTTTCGTCGAAGGCTACATCCGACATGTCGTCGTCAGCATTGTAGAGAGAATCCCACGTCGCCGCGTCAACCGAGTGCTCGACGTCGACCCTGGACTCGCCGCCGGTGAGCGTGTCGCCGTCATCGTGCAGCCACAAGCTGACCGGGCGGACGGGCAACAGGCCGAACTCCCGGGAGCCGGGGTTCGCGCCGTGGGCGGCATCGTCGACCGCGATCTCGCCCGACGGGGAGACCAGCGCGATCACCTGCGGCCTGGGGGTGAAGCGGCGACGTTCAACCGTGGCCGTCACCACGCCGCCGGCTGCCGTCACGTCGGCGAGGTATTCGGCGGCCACATCCGGGCGGGTGCCGTCCACTGTCGCCGCCAGGCTGCCGTCCGGCATGAGGTAGACCGCCGACTCGTCATCGTCGGCGAGGGTGATCGACTGCTCGCCGTCGCGGTGGACCAGCCGATCAGCGAGTACGGCGTCGCCGGCGCCGAAGGTGACGGACAGGGCACTCGACCCCTTGAAGCCGAAGAAGCCCATCAGCCACTGCTCGGTCAGGTCGGCGGTGTTGATCGTGGCGTCGAACTCGACCAGCACCTCGCCGATGAGCAGCTCACCCGCGGGCGCGGTCGGCGCCGTCGGACTCGCACTGCGCAGCCCCCTGGTCCAATTGAGCACCCCGTCCGCCGCCGTGCCGACCGCGATATAGCCCTGCCCAGCGGTCAGCGCCTCGGCTGCGCTGTCGAGATCGTCGAAAGCGGTGAGGTGGGCGAGCAGCGCGTACGGTCTCCCCTGGTAGATCCAGCGGAGGTCGCCGACCGTTACTTGGTTGTCGGGGGTGCCGTTCTCCGCCAGCCCGCCAAAGCTGGCGATGGCCGAGTACGCCCCGTCACCCAGGCCGTGATAGATGCCGGCACCGGCCGCCTGGGTGATGCCGGTCGGGATCGGGCGCTGGCTGCGCTCGATGAGGTGGAAGCGGACCGTCACCTGCGTCGAGGTAGCGTGCGCCGGCGGGCTCAGTCGCACCTCGAACTTGACACCGGTATCATTGGCGAGCGACGGCACCGGCAGGAAGCGAGCTGTGCCGATGCGCGTCCAAGCCGACGGGGGGGCCACTTGGTTCAGCCCCTCCACCACCCGCGCCTCGACGTGGTGCTGATCGAGCGCCTCGGTCCCCGATGAGAGCGGCACATCAGAGACCACCTCCAACACCTCAAGGTAGAGGTCGGAGCGCGTTGAGGCACCCACCCCGCCGCGGTTGTTCCATGCGCGCAGCTCGACAGCAGCGCCGGTGGTGCCCTGCTCGGCGGAGAGGGCGATCGCCGCGGTGATCGGATCGTCGGCCGAGTCGTACCAGGTGACGGTCAACGGACGCCTGCCTCCATCCAGCTATCCACCGCTTCCGCCGCCATGTCGAGCAGTAGCTCGCGGCAACCGTCGCCGGCGAGCATCGCCGCCAGCAGGTCGCGCGCCTCATCCTCCGGCATGTCGCTGTGGCGGACGAAGATTCGGGACATGATGGCCGCCAGCGTGGCCGCCGGCGTGGCGGTCGTCATGGTGAGGTTCGTCGCGGCCAGCTCGGCGAGCTGCGCACTGAAGCCGGCGGCGATCATGCGGGGGTCGTCTCCCAGCTCCTGCGCCTCACGATGCAGCAGGCGGGCGAGGGCGTAGAGCGCGGCGGAGATGTAAGCGAGCCGCTCAGTGACGGCGTCGACGGGCGGGGCGGCGGGCTCGGCGACAGTCATGGGGCCTCTGCGGACCAGGGGTCGTGGCTCCACCCGCGGTCCCCGGCGATTTCTCCTAAGCCAACGAGCATGCCGAAGCCCTCGCGCTTTCCGTAAGACTTCACGGCCAGCCAGGCGCGAAAGCTCCCGGGGGTCAAAGCGACCCCCCATCCGGCAGGAAGCTGAATCGCGCGCGCGGAAATATCCTTATCCATCGGTGCCTCGGTTCTTCGCGTCAGTCCATCGCCAGCATGAAGTCAGGGAAAGCGCCGTCGTGCTGCTCGACCACAACAATGCCCAGCGGCTCCGCCCCCGTCTTCGCCGCCAGGTCGGTCCGCATGATTCCGCGGGTGCCGTTCGCCGCCGCGTAGACCACCGCCTCCGTGCCATCGGCCGAGAGGCTGAGCGACAGCACGTTGCCGGCCACTCCGGCGGGATCCTCCCAATCGGCCCACCCGCTCGGCCAGAGGATGGTCTCGGTCGACGGCGGGGTGAACCGGCCGAGGCGCAGCTCGCCGCCGGCGCCGCGAAGGAAAATCGCATCGTCGCCCGATGGGATACCGACGTGGTAGGGCTCGCCCAGCAGCTCGACCATTCCGGTCGCGATCTCTGAGCTGGCGGGGTCGCCGTTCAGGGGGAAGATACCGATCCTGTCGTCATCGCGACCGCTCAGCGACTTCGGCGAATAGATGTAGTAGTTCGAGCCGGCGAGATGGGAGAAGTCCCCGACGTTGTCTAGGTCCCCCCCACCCGGTACGAACAGGGAGACCTCTGAGTCGCCCGTCATGTTGGCTCTGATTTTGTGAAAGCGGTACTGATCGAACGGGGAATCGTCCGGCGCGGCGAAGTAATAGATCCACCCGTCGGCGCCCCATATCGGGGCGCCGACGAACGGCTCACCACCCGCCGTCGTGACGCCTCGGTAGTACGTCTCGGCCTCAAGGTCGTACAGGCTGATGTCCTTGCTGCTGCCCCACATGACGCTCGGCCCCACCAACGACGCGGGGTCCTCGTGGATCACCGCCAACGATAGGGCCATCTGACCGCGGGACCCAAAATTTACCCCGATCTCCGCCGCATCGAGTACCGCCAGCTCCTCGACGAAAGCCCCGTTGAGGTACGACCACAGGCGGATGTGCGTGATGTCGCCGAATTCGTCCTCGACGCAGCGCACCCCGAGGTAGGAGTGGACCACCGCCACCGGCAGCTCCAGCCTGAACAGATCCGGCGGAAACGACCCCGGCATCAGCCTTCCCAGCTCCGCCGCGGCTGAAGCGTCGGCCGGTGCGTCTTCCAGGGAAGGCCTTCCATTACGTCCAGTTCCATCGTCACCTCTGTGGCCGAGACGTAGACTACATCATGAACTGTCACGGCGGAGTCGTGAACAAAATTCTGATCCACCATCGACCACTTGACCGGCTGGTAGGTGTCGCCGTCCACCAGCCCGAACCCGTGGATGGTGACGGGTTGATCCGCATCGCCGACCACCAGCACCCCGGGCACGGCGCGGATGATGCCGAACGGCGTCACTCCGCCGGGCGTTGGCGCCGCCAGCGGGAAGTCCGCCGCCCCCTTGCGGCCCGGGGCCGGCAGGCCGGCGATGGTGAGGCCGGGCGCCCCGGACTCCGAGAGCAGCGGCACGACCGAGCCCGGCCGGAACGTGACGGCCCCCACCGTCGAGCCGACGAAGATCGGCACCGTCGTGCCGGGCAGCACCACCCACCCCTCGGCGTGCGGGTTGGCCGGCGACGCGTAGCGCCCGTAGACCACGTCGCGCTCGCGCTGGCGGCGCCGGTCGAAGCTGCGACGGATGAAGTCGCGCGGGCGCCTAGACAACATACTGATCACCGCTCAGGACCGTCGTGGCCAACACCCCGCGCTCCGGGATGGTGTGGACTACCGACTTGACGTGCACCGGCCAAAACGTCCCGCTCGGGCGGTCGACGATCAGCACCCGCATCCCCTCGCGCAGCGGGAAGGCGATCGGAATCGTTGCCGTCACCCTGAACGCCCATCGCAGCGACGCCTCGTCAGCGGCCAGCCGGCACGCCTCAGCCTGGGTCTCGACCCAGGCGTCGCTGATCGTGTCGGTCCACGGCTCGCGCAGGCTCGCCGGTGCATTGACGCGGTGGTCGCACTCGATCGGCTGGCTCTCCCGCGGACTGGCGCCGGCGCCATCTGGGAAGTCCGCGGCGTCGGGCTCGAGCGGCGTCGCCCGCTCGGCGGCGGGGAGGTAGCCCTCGAGCCCGCTCTCGTGCTGGTCGGGCTCGCCGTTGATGCGCTTGCCGTCGTGATCGCGGGCGGCCGAGAACTGACCGTGCGAGCCGTCGCCAGCCTCCGGGATGTACTCGACGCGCTCGGTACGGACGATCACCGGTAGGCCGCTCGGCCAGAACCGCTCGACGCTGTCGATCGACTCCGTGCCGCCGTCCGCCGCGTAGTAGTAGGGGCCGCCGACCACCGGCCGGGCCAACCACCCCTCGGCGGTCGTGATCTCGCGGCGCTTGAAACCGCCGAGCAGCGTCGTTCCGTCATCCGCGTACTGCCGTTGGATGCCGACCGCAACGGTCTCGCGCTTGACACCCACGGCGCCGACGACAGAGACGGTCCCGGCGCCGACCTGCGGCACCCAGTTGGTGGCGGCGTTGCGGGCGACGCCGTGATACGGGCCGAAGTAGGTCTCGACCCGGTCGAACACCCCTTCGCCGTTGCCGAGGACGGGAACGTCGACGATGTAGGGCTCCTCCTCCCACGGCACGGTGACTTGCGGGGCCTGCTCCTTGACCGGTGTCCGCCGCTGATGCCAGCCGCGGGTCGTGACGGTCGAGCCCGTCTCGAACCCGTCGGCGTCGTAGTGGTAAACCGTCAGCACGTCGCCGGTGGTGACGAACCGCTCGACCGGCCAAGCGTAGGCGAGGGCGCCATCGTCGGCGACGGCACCGGGCTCGAAGATCCAGTAGGTCGACCATGCCTTGTGGCTTCCGTCGGTGTCGAGCTCGTAGCGGTAGGCCGACGGGCTGTGCATCTCCTGGGTGATCACCCTGGAGCTGATGAGTCGATCGCACTCGCGCTCCTCGACAGTCGTCACCCGGCTCACCACCTGGAGCTGCGGAAACTGGGTGGGCGTCTGCGCGGTGAGCACCCCGGCAGCGGTCTGCCGGAAGGCCGCCTCTTTGCGGGTGTACTCCTCAACCGCCTCGACGAAGCGCATGATCGTCACCCGGCCGCAGCCGTCGCGGGTGACCTGCCGCTCGCCCGTCACCACGATCCGCGTCGGCCCGTCGGTCGTCGAGGTGCGGCCGAGCCCGCCGGCGCGCAGCAGGTTCGCCTCCGTCAATATGACGTCGTAGCCGCCACCCCGCACCACCCGCTCCGGATCGTAGAGCGTCCCGTCGGCCGCCCGCTGCGGCACTCGCCCCGCCGGCAGGAGGATGTCCGCCATGAGCGCCAGCCCGTCGGCCTCGACCGCCTGAACCCGTTTGTCCATGCGCCCGGCGGCGGCGAAGGCGTAGTCGTCCACCCCCAGCAGCGCGGCGATACGTCCCGCCACCGCAGCCCGCGTCAGGCCGTGCCCAGGGGGGAGGGTGAGGTTGATCTTGCGGCGGTCGATGCGGCCGTCGGCGTCGGTGCCGTTCAGTGCGTAGGTGTCTAGCTCGCCGATCACCTCCGAGCAGTTCTCAACCACGCCGCCGGTGATGAGGCGGGTAGCCTTGAGCCCCGTCGCCGTCATGTACAGCCCGTCGATGTCGATCTCCGCTCCGCCGGGCGGCGGGCCGAGGTAGCCCTCCGGCCGCCCCGCCGGGTAGGCGAAGCGCTCCGGCCAGTCGCCGCGCAGCAGCAGCGGTAGCGACCAAGAGCAGCCCTCGCCGAGTGTGCGGGTGACAGTCGCTCCCGGCAGCACGCGGGCGAGCGGGAGGGTCTCGCCGTCGATCGTCACCCTCAGCCCGGCGAGGTGTTGGTGGGCGGCGCCGGGGTAGGCGGCGAGGGCCAGCGATCCGTCGTAGGTGACATCCGCCGTGACGGTATCGGCGGTCGGCACCAGCGGCGACGGGGCGATGGTCGCATCGGCGGCTACCGCGCCGTCGGCGGTGCCGTCGATCGTGGCGACGGCGTCGAGGGTGGCGACGATCGTCAAGCCGCAGCCCCCTCGTACACCCCCGCCGGCAGCTCCCGGAACCCCAGCACCCATTCCAGGCCGTTGGCGACCGGGTAGCTAGCCTTCTCGACGACCACGCAGTGCAGCACCGCCGGGTAGTAGAGCGCCAGCCACCGCATGCCCGTGAGGGTGGATACTGCCGGCGTCTGGATCGTCTCGTACGTCCCGCCGCCGGTATCCGGCACCAGCACCTCGCCGGCTCCGGGCGTGCCGGCCGTGATGACGGTCTGCTCGACCGCCACGCCGGCTGTGTCGATCAGCTTCACCTGTGGCACGTACGCCGCCCAGTCCGCGGCCCCCAGCGGCGCCGGCAGGTCGTAGGGCAGTCCCCGCGACGTCCGCCACTCCGTTTGCGCGCCGGCGGCCCCCTCGACCGCCCAGTAGTCGGTCTGCCAACGGCCGAAGAACACCCGCTGCGGCTCACCGACGGACAAGGCGTCGCCAATGGCCTGAGCCTCCTCCTCCCACTTCGCGTTGATCTTGATGGACCCCGACCACGGCGCGATGTCGAGTGGCTGGTCGGCTCCCACCCACCGACTCTGCGAGCACCAGGTCCGGGCAAGGTTCTCCGCCGTAGCGAACCCCTCCGGCCGGTCGTGGTCGAGCGGCCGGTCGGCATCGAAGCGGTAGCCCCCCAAGAACAGTCCAGACCGGTAGTGCGGGCGCGGCGCCCAGTGGAGCGGGCCGGGCTTCGTCACAGCTCCCTCCCCGCAGCGGCGAACACCCCGCCGTCACCGCTCTGGCGGGCGGCCTGCCGGGCGAGCCGGTCCACTGCCGCCTCGATGCGCGCCGCGGCGGAGGCCACCAGTACGTCGCCGGCAGTGGGCGCCGAGAACACCCGCTCCTGAACGGCCTGTAGGCCGCGCAGCCGGGCGTCGAGGGGGCCGGCGATGTCGCGCGAGCTACCACCGCCGCCCGATCCGCCGCCACCGCCGCTGCTGCGGCTCGGCAGTACATCCCCCGCAGCCACCTGCTCGGGCGTCGCACCAACAACCACCCGGCCGGAGCCGCCGGCCCCGCCGCCGCCGCTCGAGACCAAGGCTAGCGTCTGCCCGATCTCGCCGCGGAAGCGCGAAGCCTGGCTGACCGCGGCCTCGAGCCCCGCCGCCGCCCCCTCGGCTTCCTCCCGTAGCCGCCGCATCAAGCCAACCGACCCCTCAGCCATTTCGCCTCCTACTTGTAGATCGGTCGCCCGGTGAGGTCGTAGCCCACCGGTGTGTTCGGGCCACCGCCGAACCCACCCTCGCGCCCGGAGGGGTGCTCGAACAGCAAGCCCGAGCCAATCGTACCGTTGAAGATCGAGGGGTAGAAGTACAGCACGCCCGGCGACTTGCCGACGGGGCGGGCCGTCCTCTTGAGCCGCTTGCACGCCACGATCTGTCGACGCTGCGCAACCAGCGCGGCACGCAGTTCGACCACCAGGGCGGCGAAGGGGGCGTCGAGCGATTCGGCCACCGCTACTCCGTTCCCGCCATGCAGGCCTTGAGGTCGGCGCAACCAGTCACAAGCTGCGCCTGCAAGGCAACGGCCTCCCGTAGGTGCTGCTTCATGGCGGCATAGGTGGACTCCATCGTCTTGCCCAGGTCCTCGTGCGCTGCCTTGAGCTTCTCGACCGCCTCGATCTGCTCCTCCTGCTTGTCCTTGGCCTTTTCCGTGGCGTCGCCGAGGTCGCCCATGGCCGACGCTGCCCCCTCGGTCCCCCGGCCCAGCGCGTCCACGGCATCGGCGACGGTCAGGGCCTCATCGCCAGCCAGACCGAGCTGCTCTTGGAACGCGCCGACGTCCACCCCGCCCTCCTCCATGCGGTCGGAGATCTTGAGGAAAGCGTCGGTGATCACCTCCTCGGTCGCCGTCCCCTCCTCAGCCGAGCGCCGCAGGCCGTCGAGGATCAGGTCGACCGCCTCCTGAGTCGCCAGCGGCAGGGTGGCGAACGCCTCGGCGTTGCCGCGGATCAGGCCGTTGATGGCGGCCTTGACCTGGTCGGCCGAGGCCACCGCCTGGTCGCCCATCTGGTCGTAGGCGGTGCCCAGCCCCTCGACCTCGTGGGAAAGGCGGTCGACCGACGCCTCCAATTGGCCGATCCGCTCGACCTCCTCGAGCGTGAGCGTGCCCTGCTCGTCTTGCTTGGCGCGGAGAGCTTCCAGCTCCTTGCGCTGGGTGGCCAGATCTTTCGCCGCCTCGCCGCCGGGGGCGGCCGTCTTGATCGCTTCGTACGCCTTGAGCAGATCGCCGAGGAGCTTCTGCTGCTTCTCGACCTCCTCGGCAATGCGGGTGGTCGTGACCCCCATGGCGTCGGCGAGGAGCTGGAGGTGGGCGGGGGGCTGCTCGCCGATCTCGGCGAAGGCGTCTAGCAGATCCTGAACCTCGGATTTGATGACCTCGGCCTGTTCCTGGGTCACCGGCCCGAGCAACCCGAAGCCTTCGACGAGCTTGGCGAGCTGGGCCGCGGCGACCTCGGCTTCTTCCCGCGAGCCGAGAAGCTCCTTGCGGTACTCCCCCATGCCGATGACGGACAGCGCCATCGCGCGGGTGTGATCGTTGGTGACCTCTTCCAGGTGGGCGATGCGGTCGATCAGATCTTGCGGAATCGCCTCACCCAGGGCGGCGTAGGCTTGCGCCTCCTCCTTCAGCGCCTTGACGACCTTCTCGGCGCCGCTCACGCTCGACTCCGCCAGCCGGTCGATGCGCTCGACCAGGTCGTCGGGTAGCGCCTCGCCCATTTCACGGTAGCCGGCCGCAACCTTCAGCGCGAAGTCCAACGCCTTGTCGGTCTGCTCGACATTCGCCCCGCCGAAGCGCGCCAGAGCGTCGATCGCGGTGATGATCTGGCCGGCCAGCTTGTCCAATTCCTCCCGGCTCTTGAATAGGTTTCCACGCGCCTCGAAAAGCTTCTGATTGAACTCCTCTTGCGCCTTTGCCGACCTTCCCAGGGCCTCTGTCACCTGCTCGTGAGCGGTTTTCACCTCTCCGGCAGCGATCCCTTCCTCAGACAAAGCCTTGGCCGCAGCCCTGCCCGCCACCGTCCTCTCCATGTACTTTTTGATGATCTCTTCTAAAGCCCTCTTCGCATCCTCATCCCCCTCCTTCGCCTTCCTGATCACTTCCGCCGTATCGACCTCGGCCTTAGCCAGCTCGACCAGCGCCGGGATCTGTTTCCCGTAGATCTGACGCACTCGGCGCGCCGCGATCTCGGCGTTGACCTTCTCCTGCTCGGCCTGCTCGCGCTGCTTGGCGGTGATCAGCTCGACGGCGGGCCGCATGTCCTTGAGCGAATCCTCGATGGAGCGCGCCTTCTCGGGGAGCAAGCCCATGGCCCGGGCCTGATCGTTCGCCGCCTGCGTGGCGAGTTTGATCGGCGAGGTGATTGCCTTGACCCCCTTGGCCAGCAGCTCCAAGCCATCGGCAACGGTCGCGGTCTCAACCCCGAGCCCGTCGAGTACGGCACCCAGGGGAGAGAACGCGGAGGTCACGTCGCTGACGATCTGCGAAATGGACCCGATGCCTTCGCCGAGGCTCTCCCAGCTCTCCCTGTTCTCGTTAATGAAGGTGGTCAGCGTGTCGATTGCGCCGCGGAACTGCTCGCCGAATCCCTCAGCGAACGCGGCCCTGGCCTCGAAGGCGGCGACTTGCAGACGACCCAGGGCGGCGGCATCGGTCTCGATCGCCTTCGCGAGCCCGGGGCCAAACGTCTCGCGTAGACCCTTCGCCAGCGCCGGCAGGGCTTCGTCGGCCATGAGCTGGCCGGCCTCGACCATCTTGATCAGCTCGCCGGTGGTGATACCCAACTGCTTGGCGAGGATGGGGAGGGCGCCGGGGATCTGGTCGCCGAGCTGACGGCGCAGCTCCTCCATCGAAACCCGACCCTTGGAGGCAATCTGCTCCAGGGCGAGGAAGGCGTTGTTGACCCGCTGTTGGCTGAGCTGGAGGACGCGGCCGGCGTCGATCACCGACTCGAAGATCTCGCGCCGCTGAGTGAGCGTCAGATTCGTTTGACGGGTCGCCGCCTCGAAGCGCGCTTGCGACCCGACAACATCCTGAATCGCGAACCCAAGCTCCAGCGCCTTGCGACGCGCGAAGTCGTACGCCCTTCCCCCGGCCTCGGTCGAGCCGGCGGCGCCATCAAGCTGGGCACGGAGGGCCTGGAGTTCGACGCGGGCCTGGATCGACGACTTGATGAACTCGATGATCTGGCGGCCACCGAAGGCGACGCCGAGTGCCGCCCCAATGGAAACGAGGCCGTTGCGGATTTGGCGGAGGGGGCCGGTCAGCCCGCGGAGACCGCCGCCGGTCTTGTTGAGCTTCTCGAGCGCCTGGTCGACGCGGGTTACTTCGGCTCGCGCCGACTGGAGAGCCTTGCCGGTCCCCAGCGTCTCCTTCTGGGCAACATCGAAAGCCTTCTTGAACTCGACGCCTAGCGCTTGGACCGTCTGCGCAAGCCGGCGCGCCTCTTCGCTCGCTGGGTCGAAGTCCGGTCGCCGCGCCGCCTCCTCCATGAGGCGCACAGCGTTGAGGAACGCGACGCGCAGGAACTCGATGTTCCGACGGGCGTCGGAAACATCGGCGAGGATCCGGAGGGCAATGTCGTCGCCGGCCGCCATCGGCGACAACCCCTAGCTAGGTCGCGACCACCGCGGGGGCCGTGATGTCCTCGGTCGAGGTGGTCAGCTCCTCGGTGATCGGATCCGGGTAGGTGACGTCGGCGCTGGCGTGAGCAGTGAAGTTCAGCGCCTCCGGGAACGTCAGCCGATCGGGGATCGACGCCGACCGCCCACCGGGGATGCACCGCGGCATGATCGACCGCCAGCGCCGCCGGCTGGTCGTGCCCTCGATCGTCGAGCTGTAGCGGTCGACGATGAGGGCGAACGGCTCGGCGCGCAGCAGCCGGTCCCGCAGATCTCGGGTGCCGAGGTTGTTGCGATTGATCGTCCCCTCGACCGTCGGCCAGTCGCCGCGGAGGAGGAGGTCGTCCATGAACCGACCGCCGATCACCTCGTCCACAGTCCACGGCTTAGCGACGGTGACCGAGTACTCGTTGAGCCTGTGGCTGGCGCCGTCCATGAACACCGCCGTGGCGATCTCATTGAAGACCGCCGCCGCCGGCAGCACCTGCGACCACGCGGCCCGCTCGCGATCGAAGCGCCACTCATCGTTGAGGGTCAGCGTCACGTCCGGCAGGTAGAACTGGACCGGCAGCCCCTCATCGCCGATGTGGGCGCCCGCCTGGTCGAGCGCGTCGAACCAGGCGGCGGCCGTCACGCCCGTGATCTCGAAGCTGTACGACGCCGCGGCGCCGACCTTCAGGCTGATGCCGACAGCGCCGCCGCTCGGGCCGGTGGTGACCTTGAAGAAGACGTTGCCGTCGGCACTGCCGAGGTGGCTGAACTTTGGGATGCCGCGCAACACCGGCGCGCTCGGCGCGGCGGTCACCGCCACTTCCTCGGCATCGTCGAAGATGTCGAAGCGGCTACCCAGGAGCGCCACCTCGCCGTTTTCGATCGCTCGCGGAGAGTTGGTGAAGCTGTAGGACTGGACCTGGATGTTCGAGTACCGCTCCGGCCGCCCGTCGTCGCGGTAGGCGTCGACCAGCAGCGGCGTCGGGAACGTCACGCCCGACTGGCTGCGGCCGAAGCGCTGCGTGAAGACGCCGGTCGTCGACTCGACGGCCACGTTCGCGGCAGCGTGGAGGTTCGCCCAGAAGCGGAGGTGCTCCTCAGCCGACCAGTTGATCGGCGTCGAGCCGCCGACATCAAGCTTGCTCTCCAGCGGTTCGGGCGGGCCGCTCGATCCGCGGATCGAGTCGTCCTCGATGGTCGCGGCCTCGAACCCCAGCGTCTCCGAGCGGAGGCGGAACCCGGTGAATGCGGAGGTCGGCCCGCCGGCCAGAGTGCCGAAGGCGACGCGGAAGCGACTGTCTGCGGGATTGCCGGCCATCGGTTACCCCTTCCTCTTACGGCGCGGCGCGCGCGCCTTCTCTGGCGTGGCTGGTGCGTTGGCGAACGGGCTGGCGGCGAGGGCGGACCGCCCGATGGGCTCGACCGACAGGCCGGAGTCACGGATACCGCGGGCCTCCTTCTCCGACCCCTCGAACTCGGCGTAGGGGTAGCCGGGATCGTCGCGCTTGGTGGCGCCCCTAACGAACTGCTTGCGCCCCCGCCGCGGCAGGTCGACGGTCAGAGCGCCCGCGCCCGCGTAGCCGGCGTCCATGCGAACTGCGTAGAGCCTCACGTCGGAACCCCCGTGGCGGCGTCGCGCCGGTAAACATAGGTGTACTCGCGGGCGGGGTAGAGGGTGCCGGCCAGCTCGCCGTCCTCCTCCGCCTCGTAGATCTCGCGGTAGCCGAAGTCTTCGGCGCGGGCCAGCCGCAGGGCCAGGTCGCGCCCCTCGACTGTGACGGTTGGGTTGCTCCACAGGACCGAGTCGCACCGCATGGAGACGGAACTGAAGTCGTGCTCGCCGTCGATCACGTCCCGGCTCTCGTCGAAGGCGAAGATCACGGCCACGCGGGCCTCGACCTCCAACTCCGACGCTGACGGCTGCTGGATGGCGCTCTCGCTGCTGAGCATCACGACGATCACCGGGCGCGGCCCGTCCGGCACCGCCGTGCCGTAGTAGATCCGCTCGCCGGTCCACCCGCGCAGTTCGACATCGGCGAGGAGCAAAGCCTTCACTCCCTCGGCGATCTCGCGCGTGCGGCTGAAGCGACTGAAGACTGACCAGGTGCTCACGCCGCCCTCCCGGACGCCCTTCCGGTGGCGAGGTAGCGAAGAAACGCTTGGCTGATCAGTCTCCGGGTTTCGGGCGTCGGACCACCATGCGGACGTGGCGGGATCCTGATCGTCCGCTTCCGCGCCCGGAAGGTGCGGCCGTGCTGCGCCAGCATGTAGCCGCGCATCGCGCCGGTGATCCGGATTTTCGCCCCCTGCCGGTGGACCGAGGCGTGCGGGAATCGGCTACCGCTCACGCCGAAGGTCGCCGAGGTCGGACCGATGCGCTCGAAGCCGCCCGGCCCGCCCTGGTAGGCGCGGGCGAGGGCGCCGGAGCGCTGGAGCGTCTTGGCGGGGGCGGGTGTGGTGAAGAACGGCTTGGTCTTCCGCCACCGCTGCGTCCCGCCAGACGGAAGGAAGTGCGATTCGGACTGGAACTCATCGGCGATCGACTTGCGGCGGATCGCCACCGCCTCCCGCAGCGCCGGCGCCATATCCGCCGTGCGGGGGATCAGCCCCGACGCGAAGGCGTTGCGGGCCAGCGCCTGCTGCGAGGTGCGGACGAAGAGCCGGACCGTCATCAGTCGACCACCGTGGCGAGGTCGAGGTAGTCGGCGGTATGCCCCCACTCGTGGTCGCCGGCGATGGCGAGCACGCTCGACCCGCTGACGGGCACCATGGCGGTCAGCAGCTCCTTGCCCTCGCGCACGCGGTCGAGCCAGTCGCGGGCATCCTTGTAGTCCTTCCTCACCTTGTCGGGAGTGCCACGGCGGGTGCCCTGTCCGCGGGAGAGGATGCCGGCTGCAAGGGCGAGGTTGATGTCCCGCAGCTTCGCCACCAGCCGCACCCCGTCCTCGCTCGTCAAGGCCGACGTGTCGACCGGTGCCGAGTAGCCGCCGGACCGAAGCGCGGCGTCGATGTCGTGCGCCCCCGCCGACAACGCCGACAGCGCCTCCGCTTCGTCGTTGCCGGCGAAGCGGAGGATCGCGTCGGTGGTGTTGGAGTAGGCGGCCACGGGCTAGGCCTCGATAACGACGGCTCGGATTTCCTTGCGCATCGTGTCGGTCGAGCGGTTGCCCGCCTTGGCTCCGAGGACCTCGAAGTAGCGGTCCCGGAGCGCCGCCTCGTCGAGGTCGTCGAGATCGTCTTCCGGGGGGGCGACCGCCCCGAACTCGACTGCGGGCTCGCCCATCTTCTCCAGCGTGACGGTCGAACGGCCGTCCTTCTTGGTGATGGTCAGTAGACTCGCCACGGCTCCTCCCTAGGTGTGGGTGTTGCGGATGATCGCCGCGGCCTTGGTGTTGACGGTCAGGGGCTGCTCCCAGTGCTCCCAGGGGAAAGCCCACGAGGTCCGCTCCGCGATCCAGATGTTCTGCATGGCTCGCCCTTCCGGTCCGAACTGCTGCCAGTAGAAGCGGCAGAAGCTGTCGAGGTTGCCGGCGTCGAGGTCGTAGCCGGTGAGCGCGGTCGAGACGCGGATGATCGCCACGTCACCGTAGAGGCTCTCGATCCCGGTGCCGGCGGAGTCCTGCTTGTAGCCGTCGCCGACGATCACGCGCCGGACGCCCCAGTAGCGTCGCAGCTCGTCGACCGACGGCACCTCGGTCGCCCCGCCGACGTTGCGAGCGGTGCGGAACACCGGATCCTGGAACGCGGCCCTGAGGCTGACGTGCGTCAGGTAGACGTCGAGGTCGGCGACCGAGACACCGTTGGTCCCGGCCAGCAGCTCCGCCACCGCCCAGAGCGATGCGAAGCTGTCGCCGCCGGTCGAGTGGTTCCACTCCGACCCGCCGGAGATCGTCACGTCGAGGTCGGGGCTCGACTGACTGTAGGACCCCGCGGCGAGGGCCACCGTGGCACGGTCGGCCTCGACGGACAGGTCGACGAGGTCGCGGGCGAGACGCTGGTGCTTCTCGCGGATGCGAAGGTTGAGCGACAGCGCGGAGTCGGCAGCGTCGGCGTTGTCCAGTTCGTCGCGGTCGAGCAGCGCCGTCCAGCCGTACCGCTCCAGCTTCCCGGTGCCATCGTCGGCGCGCAGCTCGCTCGCCTGGAACTTCGAGCGCATCGGCCGCTTGGCGTCCTTGACGCCGAAGCGCTCGAGCCCGAACTTCGGGTACTTGAAACTGATCGTCCGTGCTCCGACGGGTCGGAACAGCTCGGCCCCCAGGGGAGAGGCCAACCGCGGCTGGCCGACGATCAGTTCCGTCACCGGCACGTCGATGCCGAACTGGAAGTTGGCGATGGTGTCGCCCGCCGGCAGTGCCAGTTCCTTGGTCTCGACCAGGAGGCCGCGACCGGAGGGCAGGTTCATCACTCGGGGATTCATGGCTCCCTCCTAGGTGCTGGGCGCGACGCGCTCGGCGTCGTCGAGTTCGATGGTGAAGAGCGAGTCGGCGCCGGCGGCGAGCGTCAGGTTCTTCCCGACGATCACGTCCGCTTCGATCGCGATGACGTAGCGCCCCGCGCTATCCACGGCGAGGGAGTTGTGCAGGGTGGCGATCGCCGCCCCGGCCACGGCGCGCTCGTAGCGGCCGCGCTTGAGCATGGACCCGCTGAGCGTGGTGGCCGTGTCGCCGATCATGATGCCGTCGGAGCGCTCGCCCGCCGCGTCGCATTCCTCGACGGTATTGAGCGCGGTGGTGCGCTTGACGGCGCGGCCGTCGCGGAGGGCGCCCGAGGCGATGACGCCGTAGGGACCCTCTTCGTAGATGGAGCCGAGTTGCTGGGCCATCGCCGCGACCTCCTAGTTGGACCCAAACTCGCGGTAGATTGAGGCCCGCTTGGCCTCGTACCGCTGAGCCGGGTCGGTGATCGTGTCGGGCACCCGAGAGAGCGCCCGGGCAGTCCGCTCGAGGTCCGCGCCGTCCGCGCTGTACCTCGGAGGCGGCAGCAGGTGGGGCGGCACGGTCATCCGCTTGTCGCCATCGACATACTCGATCGCCGCGGTGAGCTGCGAGCTCATGGTGACGGGGAGGGCGGAGACCTTCGCCAGCCGCTCGGTCACCTCTGCGTCGGTGTAGCGGGCGTCGGTCAGCGCGGTCTCTTCCAGCTCGCGATGGGCCGCGGTGAGCCGACCCTCGCTGACGGCGCGGTCGAGCACGTCGGCGACGCGCTGCTTGCGGGTCTCGGCGGCCGAGGTCGCCGAGGCGGTCTTCATGGTGGTGATCTCGCCGGTCAGTGCCTCGACCTTGGCGGCGAGCGGGGCCACGGCCGCGGTGAGCGCGGCGGCGTAGTCCGACGGCTCGGCTGCCTTCGGCTCGGGCTTGGCGGTCAGCAGCTTCGCCACCTCCGGCGCCAGCGCGGCGGCAAGAGCCGCAACGTCGAGCCCCAGATCGGTGGTGTCCACCTCGGCTTCCTCCCCGTCCTTCGGGTCGGCGGCCACGGCGGCCTTGTCCTTCTCTGCCATCTGAGTTTCCTCCCGGGTCGGGAAGTCCTTGAGTGTGGCGGTCATGGTCAGCGACTTCGCGTCGCCGTCACGCTCGCCGAGGAAGTACTGGTCGAGGCTGGGCATGTTGGGGACACCCGGCATCTCGGCCGAGACCAGGGCGACGTGCTCGAGGTACGCAGCCGGCGGGTCGAGGTCGCGAAGGGGGTTGCGCCATGCGATCGACCGCTCGCGGATGCCGGCGAAGTCAACCGAGAAGCCGACCATGCCGTGGTCCTCGATCAGCGCCCACAGGTGGTGGCCGTCGTGCGCAAGTGCGCGCACCGACCCCGGCACAAACGGCGCCCAGCGACCGACGGTGTGCACCGGCCCCGACCCGTTCGGCAACACGATGGGGGCGCGCCGGAAGTCGGGGTCGTAGGTAGACACCAGCTCGGCGATTACGGCGGCGGTCAGGTACTCGCCGTCGGGCGTGGGCGCTGCGACGATCGCCCACGTCAGCGCCTCGCCGGCTTTGATCCCACCGGGGAGGCCCTCGGCCGAGGCGGTCGGCGCCATGAGGTCGAGCGGGAAGTCCTCGCCTGGGAACTTCACCCGCCACGCGTTGTCGAGCTGGGCGTCGGCCTGCTCGGCGGCGAGGTGCGGCGGGACACCCTGGGTCTCCATCTCGCGCGCCACGAGGTAGGCGCGGAGTCGTTCCCAGCCGTAGCGGTCGGCGGTGGCGGGAACCTGGACGGGCTTCAGCACGGGCTAGACATAGCACGCCCAATGAACATAAATCCCTTGTGATGCGTCAGGCGCGCTGAAACAGCGCTAAACTCGCTGACCTATGAGTAAGACGCTGGCCGTGAAAGAGGCTGCCGCTAAGATCGGAGTGCACGCCGATACGCTGCGCCGCGGACTCCGAGAAGGAACAGTCAGAGGAGTGAAGGTGCGGGAACATGGACCCTGGCGCGTACCGATCAGCGAGGTAGCCAGGCTCGAAGGCGAGAGCCAGGGCGGAGACGAGGGCGACTAGGCTCGCACGAACCAGGTTGACTCGGCGTCCAGTTCCACCTGCTCGCGCGGGTAGACCGACAGCACCGCCTCAGTCACCCGCCCCCGCTCCGGCTTCTCCCAGTCGTGGCCGCCGATCCACCCGCCGGGGCGGACCAAGCCCTGCCAGGCGAGGATGTCCGCTCGGCACCCGTCGAAGCCGTGGTCGCCGTCGATGAAGACGAAGTCGAAGCGAGCCGCCCCCGGATCAGAGTTCCGCATGACCGCCCCCGCCACCTCGACCGACGGTGCCCGGCGGATGCGCCGACGATCGGCGAACGGCTTGGTCACCCGCAGCGTGCGCTTGTAGGCCTCGTCAAACTGCCGCTGATTGCGCATCGGGCAGACCGAGCCGGACTCATACCACGGCGTACCGGGCTCGCCGGCCCGCCACGGATCAACCAAGTAGAGCGTAAGCGCCGGCCGCTCGGCGAGCAGTACCCGGCTGAGGATGCCGCGCCACACCCCTACCTCGACGCCGACGGTCGGCCGGTCGGTGGGGATGCGGTCGAGGACAGCATCCCAGCGCTTGCGCTTATCGTCCATAGAGCCTCCAGGTCTCGACCATCGCCCTGATCTCCTCCATCGGCTCGCGCCGCCCCAGGCACGCCTCCCGCAGCCGGCCTTTGATGTGCAGCACCTTCGTCGCCGACCCAAACGCCGGCCAGCTCGAATCTTCGCAGTTCCACACCTCGCACGGTATCGGCGTCACGAGGTCGGGGCGCGCCTCGATCATCGCACCCAGCGCCGCCTGGTTGATGCCGCCGTACCTGTAGCGGAATGGGCGGTGGGCGTCGCGGTCGGCGAGCAGGCTCAGGTTCTTGGCCTCCCACTCGGCGAAGAAGCGCTTGACCGCCTTGCCGATGCGGGCGAAGACGACCCCGCTGTTGAAGGGGAAGCGCGCGTGCGGCGGGCGCACCGTGTAGGTCACCCGGAAGTCGAGGTCGAGCACGGCGCGCAGGTCGCCGAGCACCAGCGTGTCGCAGTCGAGCAGGCCGACTACCTCGCCGGGGCGGGCCGATTGGATGACGGCGTTCCAGGCGACCATCTTCTGCGTGTTGTCGATCAGCCCCTTGCGCCGGCCATCGCGCGGGTCGCCGTGCAGCGCCTCGAGGCGGGCGTGCTGGGCGCGCGGGCGGTGAATCGTGATCGGGGTGCGCGGCGAGTTGGCGGCAACCGACCGCTCGAGCGCGCGGGCGAGGCGGGGGTAGTCGCTGCGGCCGTTGGAGTTGGCGAAGACGACCGCGGCGAGGCGCATCAGCCAAGTCCGCCGAAGACCTCGGCGTGGACCGCCTCGACCTCAGCCTGGCAGTCGCGGATCGTCGAAGGTGCACCAGCCAGCCGCCGGCCTGTGACGGTGAAGAAGCGTCGCTGGTCGTACATCTCCACCCCGTCGGTGCGTCGGCGACCAGGCGGTAGCTCAGCCCGGCACCACGCCTTGACTCCGCGGCCCGACGGGCTGATCTCGGTGTAGGTGGCGAGGCGGCGGACGATGTCCTCGGCACGGGCGGAGGTGAAGGCGTCGGACTCATCGAGGCAGTCGTCGAGATCGACGCCGCAGTAGGGATCGCCGTCGGAGAGGGCGAAGGCGACACCGTCGAAGCCACCGGACACAACCCCCGCCCGGGCAGCGGCAAGGCTGGCCCAGGTCGCCGGGTCAGAGGCAGATGCGGCTCCGCCCCTGGCTGCATAGTGGATCTTCGCCGGCCTCTGCGCGCCGCGGTCCTCATACCGCCAGCACACCCACTGATCGAGCTCGCGCAGCTCGGCGGGTACCATTGCGGCGTCGAGCAAATCGAACGTGAGGGCGCGGGTAGCCGCCCGCGCCGGCACGTCGCTCGGCTTCGGCGCCGCCGGCGGACTGGCCACCTTCTGCAGCACCACCGGCTCGCCATCCTCCGGCAGCGCCGCCGGGACGTTCAGCGTCTCGGCCAACCTGTTGCCGTCGATCGGCCCGCCCAGATCGAAGAACAGCTTGACATCCTCGGCGTCGGGGCGGCTGAGCAGGCGGCTCTGCCAGCGCGGCGCATCGTCCGGGTCCACCTCGCCGTAGTTGGCGCCGACCCCCATCGCGATCAGGCCGTCGTTCATCCACTGGCCGAGCCGCCGGGCATCCGCCCGCTGGTAGGTGTTGAGCACGTCCATGTGGGCGCGGGCCGCAGCGAAGCTGCCGCCCCGCACCTCCGTGCTCAGGTTCTGGCCGACCAGGGCGATGCGCTTGCGTTCGTCCAAGAAGCGCAGCAAGGCCTCCAGGTTCTCAGGCATCTTGCCGAACTGCTCGAACTCCAGCGCCCACCCCTCAGGCTCGACGATGATGTTGTAGGAGTTGATCCGGTCGCGCACCTGAGCCAGCCCGGTGGCGATGGCGCCGGCGTCCTTGCCCGTCGGGATCACCGCCTTGAGCAGGCCGAGCGCGCGGCTGAAGCTGACGGCCGCCAGCTTGTCGAAGTTACTGCTCAGGTGGTAGAGCGCCCACACCCGCCGCAGCCAGGCGTTGCCGTAGGGGTTGCCGGTCGAGCCCGAGGTGCAGACCAGGAACCGCCCCGGTGGCTGAAGCCCACCCTCCCGCCCCCAGCCCATGCGCACCACCTGACCGTCGATCGTCACCTCGTAGTCCCAGGGGTTGCGGGCGACAGCACGCACCACGCCGACGTAGGGGCGGGACTTGTGGCGAATCTCGCCCCACTGCAGCTCGACCGGCCGCCAGCCGTAGTAGATCGCCGCCTGCATCTCCTCGGCCAGCGTGCCGAGCGCCGGAATGCGCTTGAGATAGCTGATGGCGAAGTCTCGCAGCAGACGCGCTGCCCGCTTGCCGCTCTTGCCCGGCAGCACCTCCGACCCCGCTTCGACCACACCGCTGATGCGCTGCTGCGCGGCGCCAGAGATCGCGGTATCGAGGCGCATCATGGCCTCGTACTCGCGCTCGTCGCCGTAGTTGGTGAGGTAGAGCAACACCTCGTCGATGCGGGGATGGACGTAGACGCCGGGAGCGCCGGCGGAGGTAATCGGCGAAGGGTCAACCGGCCCGATGCGCTTGGAGAGGGTGGCGGGGACAGGCATGGGCTAGTCTTTCGGCCAACGCGGCGGCGGCTCTTTGGGAGGATCTTTGGGCAGCGGCATCTCGGGTATCGGGAGGGGGAGAACCATCATGGACATCACGCCTCCTTGCTCGGCTCAGCCCTCAGGGGATCATCGGAGCGGGCGGAGGGGCCGAGGTCGCGCGCAGTCTGTTTCGGCAGGTCAGCTCCGCACCGCGGGCAGTGCGCCCAGTAGAACCGATCCTCGGCGAAGCTCTCGACAGCCCCGCACCGCGGGCAAACCAGCGTGCCCCGCTCGCTCACAGACCCGCCCGCCGGTACATGTCCAAGATTGCTCCCACCTCCGTCATCGGCGCCGCCTCGAACCCCGCCTCCACCTCGCTGTCCTCGCTCGGGAGTCCCTGACGCAGGACGCATGATACCAGATACCTCAGCGCGTCGCCGACGTGCGACCATGCATCTTTGCGCGGAGAGATCTCCTTGCGGTTGACCAGGTCGAGCGGCATGCCCTCGGGGATGTCGTACTGCCAACTCTCGATCGTGTCGAGCGCAAGCGATGCATCCTCGGCGTGGATGCGCAGCCCCCCGCCGTCGAGCTGGCGCTGCACGTCGCGTAGCGAGTCGTCGATCCCGGTGCGGGTGTTGTAGTCAGCGGGCAGGCAGCGGAACGGAACGCCGGCCCCGCGCAGCCCCTTCTCCCAGCTTGACTGCGAGCTGTCGGCGGCGATACCCGACGGGTCGCCGACGATGTGCGCCATGGTGCCCGGCGGGAGCATGGCAACGATCTCGGCCCCCACCTCCGCAGCCGCCCACCGCTGCCAGGTCCGCACCCGCTCGAGCCAGATGATCGGTGAGCCCTCCGCCCACTCGATACGGGCGAGGGCGAGTACGGTGAGCGAGGGGCCGCTGCCGAAGTCCATGGCACCAAGGATCGGCAGGTGGTCGAAGTGCGGGGGACGCTCGCGGTACGTCACCGCCGCCCGCGCGGCCCGCCACACCCGCTCGCCGCTGACGCCGACAAAGCTGCGCCCGTGCTCTTGCGCGCGCTCGTCTTCGGTGAGCTGCCCGCCGGCCGAGACCAGCAGGGCGTCGTACCAGCCCCGGCTCTTGCGGGGGTCGTCCTCCCAGCCGATCTCGAAGCGGTCGGCTTCGGCCGCCAGCCTCCACCGGCTGTGGAAGTCATCGCCGCGCCCGTTGGGTGTCGAGATCGCCCACCAGCTGCGCGCCACGCTCTCGATGCCGAGGCGGATCTGCTGCTGGAGATGGTGCGGGACGTGCGCCCATTCATCGGTGAGCAGGACGCCGACGCGGTCGCCGCGGCTGAAGCCGTGGGAAAGCCCCTCGCCAGTGATCAGCGACCCGTTGGCAGGGTTCTCGAGGTGGAGCTTCTTCCTGTTCTTATCGAGGCTGAACTTCGCAGGGCGGAGGAAGCTCGGCTGGGTCCGGGCGATGAAGGCCAACTTGCCGAACAGGCTCTTCGGCCCGAGGTCGTCGACCGCCGGCTCCTTGCGGCTGGCGAGGTGGGCATAGAAGTGGTCCGACGTCAGCCACAGCCAGTAGAGGACCATCAGCGCAACCCACGTCGCCCCCACCTCCCGACTCTTGTTGAGCACCCGCGGCGCCCCCCGCTCGGCGCCATCGAGCAGCCAGTCGACGTACTCGACCTGCCGGGGCCACGCGCGGAAGGGAATCACCCGCTCGGCGGAGTCTTGCGCCTTGGGGTCCTGGATCCACCCCCACTCGTCGAGCCAGTGATGGATGTCAGCGTGGCAGAGCGAGCGCTCGGCGGCGAAGTTGGCGGCGCGCTCAGCCGTGGGGCGGGGCTTTCCGCTGTGGTTGGCGAGGCGGGTGAGGCGCTGGCCGCGACGGAGGATCTCGGCGGCGGGGTCGTTCACTGAACTGGCACCGGTTCAGTTACGAGTCGACCCCGGCCTTGCGCAGCGCTTCGCGGGCCTCATCGGCGGAGGTGATTTCGACGGGGATGGGGCCGCCGTCCGGGGCAGAGAGCGCAAGCCGCTCGCCGTAGTACTTGGCCAGCATCCGGCTGACCTTCCACCGGGCATGCTGCATCCGCTCCCGAACGACCGGGATGTCCGAGGGCTTGGCGTCGGCCAGGGAGCGCTCGGCTTCGTCCAGCTCGACCAGCGCACGGAGGGCTCGCGCACGCGCGGAGGCGTCGAAGAACTCCGGCGAGTGCTTGCAGTGGTTGTAGAAGGTCGCCCGGTCCGGCATCTTCGGGTCGGTGAACACCTGCTCGACAGACTGGCAGGCGAGGCGATCCAGGATGACCTCGGCGAGCTGCGGGGTGATCGAGGCGGGGCGGCCGACGGGGCGGCGCTTCGGGGTGGTTGGTGCGGCGTCTGGCTTGCCCTTACCAGCCTTCCGGGGAGACCGCTTCGGGGCAGCGTCCGGTCGGGGCTTTGCGGGCGAGCGAGCCATACCGGCAGTCAGTCTACCAGCAGGAGACCCGGGAGGGCGATCAGATCCTCAGCGGAGGGGGGCTCGCGCGAGCCGGTGCTGATAGGTATCTCTCTCTACTACACCCCACCCAGAAGGGGATCTCAGAGAGGTAGATCTTGAGACGCGGGCGCCCGCGCGTTGCAGAGGGCGTGCCTGCCGATTCAGCGCCAGCCCACAATTCGGCAGGACTCCAGGTACTGCCAGGACTCGTCCGGCCGCCTCAGCATCACTTCGAAGGCGCGCGAGCTGCCCGGCGGCAAGCCCTCGGCGCCCACCACGTAGCTCAGCTCGGCGTCGCTCTCCTGCCGGGTCGAGCGGTGGATCAGGGCGCAGCGGACCTCGACGGATGAGACGGCTCCAGGGCCGGCGTTGGCGACGGCGCCCTCGATCGTCACGTAGTTCGCGCGGCGGATCAAGTAGGTCCCGGAGGTGGCGTCGCTCGTTACCCGTTCGAGTCGCACCTGTGGGTTGAGGAGTTGCTCCTGCTCCCTCGCCTCCGCCTGCTCCTGCATCTTCCTGGCATTGACCGCCCGGGCCTCGCGCTGCTCTTTCGTCCTCGACAGCGACTCGACGGCGAGGGCGCCGAGCAGGACGATAACGCCGACCACGCTCAAGAAGATCAGCCGGTGAGTAGCACTCCAGCGCCGGCGCGGTGCTGGATTCGCGAGCAACTCCTGGAGACTGGACTGCTCCTCTGGGCTCAGCCGCCCCCAGAGGTGCGCACGGGCCGAGTCGCTGAGGCCCGACCACGAACTCGCCAGGGATCGGAGTCTATCCATCGCCGCGCTCCTCTGGGGTCACCGCAGGATTCGCCGAGCCTACTCCCCCCGGCTTCGCCCCGCAACCCCATGCGCCGGTTTCTATAAGCCGATACACTCCGACGCGAAGGGGGCCGACGCCCGGCCAATCTCGGCCGTCCCGTCAGCTCGGAAGGGGGAGCACATGCGCAAGCTCATCTGCCTGGTGGTCGCAGTCGTGCTGATCGGTGCGGTGCCGGCGGTCGCGGCGCCGCTCGAGCAGGATCGGATGGAGCGGTCCTGGGTGGAGGTGGTGCGGGGGTGGGTGGAGGCGATGGTCGGGGCAGTGCTCGGTCCGCCGCCTGCCGCTCCGCCGGAGCAGAGCAACGCCGGGGGAGAGGAGGGGGACTCCGGGCCAGAGATCGACCCCGGGGGCTAGGCGTCCAGTGCCTCCGCGAGCGCAGCTAGGTCGCGCTGCCGTGCGGCGACCAGCTCGCGGAGGCGCTTCTCGGCCCACGACTGCACCGGGGCCTCGCCGCTGGCCCACCGCCGCACCAGGCGGTCGTCGCAGCCGAGCATGTCGGCGAGCGGGCGGCGCCAACGGTCGGAGCCGGTCAGGGCGCGGCCACAGCGGGCGAGGTCGGCGGGGGCGAGTTGGCCGGGGGTCATAGATCAGCTTTCCACGCCGCAGTACGCGGCGGCTCGGTCGTGGGCGCCCGCGATGATCAGGGCGGCGTCTCGGATCTTCACCGCCGCAGCCTCGATCTCGCGCCGCATCGCATCGTGGTGATCCTGCCACGTGGCCCCCGTCTCAGTGCCCGGGTAGGGGCGATCGTCGCCGGGGGCGGGAGGACCGAGGCGCGACGGGCGGGCCGGATAGGACTCCCGGAGGGCCTCGATCTCCTCCAGGATGCTCGCGAGCCGGGCGGCGATGGCGGTCGGTGTGGTGGTGTCCATCGGGTCTTCTCCTAGGACGCGTCGGCGGCGAGCGCTCGGTCGATGCGCTCGCGATAGGTACCGGCGGAGTAGATCGCGACGGCGCGGGAGCCCTCGTCGCAGCCGAGGAGGGTCAGCGCACGATCGGCGACGCACACCGTGCGGTGCTCACGAGCCCGCGGGTAGTCCATGGGCTCCGTCAGGCGGTTGCAGCCGATGCGCTCGTCGTACCGGCTGACGATCCAGTCGCGCCCCTGGCGGTAGATGGTCACCTCGGAGGCGGCCTGTCGCGTGGCGGTGGTCTTGGTCATCGCGCCACCTCGGCGGCGATCGCCGCGTCGACCGCTTCCACCGTCGCGCCCTTGGTCTGCGCCAGGCTATGCCGGAAGGTCGAGGGGTCGAGCCCCTGGCGGCGCAGCTCGCGGATGGAGGCGGTCAGGTCTTCGGGGCGATTCCGGATGGTGGTGATGCTCAGGTCGTCTTCGTGGTCGTAGCGCATCGGGGTTCTCCCTCTCGGTTCCGGGGGGCTTGATCGCCTCTCCCTGTTCACTGGAGACAGTATCCGCTATCCGCGGACAGAAGTCAACCCCTGCGACACACTTTAGCGAGATTGATACTAGGCGCCCATCCGCCGTCGCGCGGCGATCACAGCGGCCAGCGCCCGGCCCGTCCCGGCCTGGATCGCCTCCGCTGCCGTGATCGCCGCCGCCGTCGCCTCGACTCGGATTCCGAGCCCGCCGAGCAGACCCGCCGCCCGGGTTGCCCGCTCGCCAGCCTCCGCCCACCGGCCGCAGCCGAGCGCGGCATGGGCTCGTTCCAGCTCGAGCAGGCCGCGGTCGATCGGGTCGCGGAGGTTGGCCGACGCAGCGACGGATGAGAGCTGCGCGTCCGCGGCCTCGTGCTGGCCGAGGTCGAGAGCGATCCGGCCGGCGAGCCAGTTGGCCTTGTAGGCGTAGGACTGGCCGGCGGTCCGGAGGTAGAGCGCGCGCAGCTCGATCAGGGTCCTGAGGGCGAGATCGTGCTCGCCGGCAAGGGTCAGCATGGAGGCGAGGTTGTGGCCGACCACGAGATCGAGCCATTCGTCCGCCGCCTTCCGCTCGCGCAGTTCCAGAGCGATCGTTGCCAGGGCGTTCGTCGCCGCCCCGGGCTGGCCGGCCTGCCCCCGCCCCGTCGCCTCCGCGATCCGCAGATGCAGGTGCCGATCGGTGCCCGGCGGCATGAGGTCGAGCGCGGCGCGGAGCAGCTCGCCGGCGGCGTCGAAGTCCCGGAGGTGCTGGCGCCACCTGCCGACCAGGCCGAGCGCTTCGGCACGGACATCGGGATCACCCTCGGCGGGGATCAGATCGGCCGCACGGTCGAAGGCGCTGGCCGCGGCGGAGAGGCACGCCTCCCGGCGGAGCGCCTGACCCAGCAGGGCGTAGCCAAGGGCCTGATCCTCAGGCCGCTCGGCAGCGGAGATCGCGGAGTAGGCCCACCCGATCGCCCGCCGGCCGCGCCCCCGGGCCTCGACCATCAGCAGCTCCAGCAGGCCCGGCGTGCGCAGCTCGTCGCTGATCTCGAGGCGGTGGCAGCGCGCCCTTGAGGAGAGCATGCTGAGGTCGGCGAGGGTCGGTAGGTGGAGATCCAACTTAGCTCCCATTCCCACGGTCCGCTTTCCCGCGCACGGGGGCTGTCCCCTTGTCTACCAGCCCCGATGTCTCGCCCGCGCGCTCTAGACCGGGTAGCTTGCCAGACATCGCGATTTCTTTCAAGTCCTCCCACCGCTCGCCCTTAGCCAGCCACTCGGTGGCCATCCGGACCTTGAAGTAGTCGATCGGCTCATCGGGGCCGACGGCGTTGACTGGCGGAGGAGGCGGCGCGGGTTCGCCGGTCAGGGCGTAGTGGAGGCCCAGGAGGTCGGCGTCGAGGGCGTCGAGGATCTTCGACAGGGAGTTCCAACTCGGGTAATTCCGGCCGCTCTCCAGGTGGCTCAGCGTGCTCGGGTGCACGCCGATGCGGGTCGCCAGCCGATCTCTGTTCAGCCCCCGAGATTCGCGGAGCGACCGGATGGCGGACCCAATCCCGGCGAAGAGCGAAGCGTCCACGGCGCTTGACGGTACGTCAAGAATCCCCCGCCCGTCAAGATGTGACGCCGAATCAAGATTTGGGGTTGACAGCGTGACGTGGCGTCATGTACCATCCGGTCCATGAGAGAGAATCACTCGCGGGACGGGGCCGAGCTACTCCAGCTCTGGATGGGTGAGAAGGGCTACTCGCAGCGCTCGGCCGCTCAGCTCTTCGGCGTTCACGAGTCCCTGATCTCCCACCTGCTCGCCCGCCGGCGCCGGGGCCTGAGCCTGCCGGTGGCGAACCGGATCGCGGATTTGACCGACGGCGCCGTACCACAGTCTTCGTGGACGCTCCCCCAGGACGGGTCGGCCACCGGGGAGGCGGCGTGATGGGCGCTCGCCAGCAACCGCCGGACGGCGTGGCCGTGACCCGGTGCTTCCAGAGGTACTCGGCCGAGGACCGTGCGTCGTGCGCGAGTTCTCACCGTCTCGGCCACCGGCAGCGGGCCGCGCTTGGCGAGTACTTCTACGTCGCGAGCAACGTCCCCAACACCGCGTTTCCGACGCGCGGCCAAGCCGTGCGCGCGGCCGTCGAGGTGACCCCATGAACACCCTGACCGTCCCCACCCTCCCGCCCCTCCGCCGGGTCCGCTCGAGCTGGCTCTCGGCCGTGGGCTACCTGCCGGCCGACGGCGCGCTCGGCGAGGGCGTGGGCATGCTGTTCGTCGAGCTGCGCTCCGGCGCCCTTCGCGCCTACGCGGCTCCTGCCTGGGTCTACGGACTGATCTGCGCGGCTGCTGCCTGTGGGCGGTCCGTGGGGCGGATGTGGCACCGGGTGGTCAAGGGACTGCCGAGCGTGCGGCTGGAGGTGGCCTGATGGGCGCGTCCCGGGTCGGAGTGCAGGTCGAGATCCGGAGCATCCACCTCAAGCCCGGCCAGACCCTGACCGTCTGGCTCGACCGCGAGCCCCGCGACGGCTACCGGGATGCCACTCAGGTCGAGCTGCGGGTTCGGCCGGACGGCGTCCGGCAGATCTTCTGCAATGCCGACGGCGCGGTCAGCGTCCGGCGGTTCAGCGACTGGGAGGCGACCCGATGACCGCTCTGGCTGTCCCCCGCACCTACGAGTCCTGCCACCGCTGCGCCACCGTGCCGGGGCCGGAGCCCTACACGCCGGCCGGCTTCGACACCGTCCTGCACTGCGCCGAGTGCGACCGCCCGCTCTGCGAGGGGTGTGCTGACACCGATGCGGATTGCGCGGGAGATCTGCCGCGGTACGTCGGGACGGCTCGCTGCTCGGGCGGGTGCCTGCCGGAGGAGGCCAACTCATGACCGCCCTGCTCCTCCTCCTCACCCTCGCCGCCCTCACCCTCTCGGTCCCCTTCTACTGGACCGCCCGGGACACGGAGCGGGAGGCCGGGTGGTGGGCCAAGCGGACCGCCGCGGTCGAGGCTGCGTTCGAACAGGCCGGCCGGGCGCGGGGGCGGGCGGAGCGGCGGGTGCCGAGCGAGTGGAAGGAGGCGGCGTGATGGAAGAGCTGACCGAGGCCATGTTCTGGGAGCGGTGGCCGCTGACCGCGCGGCGATTCAGCCTGACGGCGGTCGGGCTGCGCGACGAAGACGGATGGTGCCCGATCGGCGCGGTCTGCCGGGACCTGGGCATCGAGCCCGACCCGCACCTGTCGAACCTGGGCCCGGAGGACGACGACCCGCGCATCGACACCGCCCCCGCCCCGACCCCTGCGTCGAGCCTCGGAGTGCGGGACGCGGCAGACGTGACCCCTGCTGCCGACCAGTCCCGGGGCTCGGTAGAGGGGTCGGGGCGGCGCGAGTTGCCTCCCGGCGTGACCGTGGCGCTGCGCTTCTCACGCTACCGCGACTTCTCTTTCTGGTTGGCCAGCAACGTGCCGGCGGTCATGTTCCCGAGCCGCGGCCGTGCCGAGCGAGCGGCCATCCGGGCCGCGGAGGGCGGCGACTGCGTAAGACGCCAGCGCGAGCGGGAAGAGTTCGATCAGGCGATGGAGGCAGCAGCTTTGGACCACCAGCGCGCCGCACAAGAGGCGGAGCGCGACCGCCGGGACGCCCGAGAGGCCGCGGCGCGCGGCAAGATCCTGTGCGCGACCTGTGGCTGCTGGACCGACCCGCTCGAGGAGCGGTGCTGGAGCTGCGAGCAGCCCCCGGGACTCGGTGACGGCCTGGTCGAGCCCCCGTTCGCCCGGCTCTACGAGCTGAGCGTCGAGGCGCTGCGGGAGCGACGGGAGGCCGCCGGTGGCTGATCGGCTGTCCCTCCGCTTCGGCGTCTTCGCGCCGCTGCTGCGAGACCAACTCCGGGAAGCGGGGCTCCGGGTCGAGAGTGGTGCCCTCGATCACTTCCAGCGCGATGCCGCGGCGATCGACCGGCTAGCCGTCCGCGACGTGCTGACCGACGCCGCGACGACCCGCGCCCGGAGGCGTCTTCTCAAGGCGATCACCGCCGCCGCGGAAAAGAGGGGACGGTAGCCGTGCTCTGGATTGCGAGGACCAGCGACGGCGTCACACACGCCACCTCCCGCCCCGCGCGCTACGAGAGCTGCCGGCGGAACATCGCCGGCCTGACCTCGACAGCCTGTGGGCTCGCGATCGCTCGGGACGATGCGCCGCGCACCGCGGTGGCCCTGCACACGATCCACGACTCGTACGTGTCGCTCTTCCGCGGCACGCCCGCCGAGGTCGCTTGCTCGGGCTGTCGGGTGAGCCCCGAGTTCCCGTGTCTGGATGACGGCCGAGACGAGCGCGGCGCGGAGATCGCCGCATGAACATGCTCCCTCTTTGGGCGACCGCTTCGGCGTCTGCGATGCCCCCGTATCGCACCCACCGAACCGTAACCCCACCTGAAACCCGCTCTCCCGCGCTCCGCAGCCATGAGCGCGCGGCCCCGTGCCTGAGCGGTCACCCGAGGGGGGAGCACACAAGGGTCGATCCTGGCGGCCCTACCGAAGCCGGGCACGAGGGTCCCTTCTCGCGTCTCTGCATGCCTGTATGCCCGGCACCCAGGCGCCCGCCCCGAGCGAGATCGGGGCTTCGACCACCCCAAACGACGGCGCCCGCCAGGCGAGCACCTGACGGGCGCGGAGGACTGCTACGTGACGAGTACAGAGGATAGCACGAGGTACGACACCGACCGCACATTCGGTCCGTTGTCTCTCGTCCATATCGCGAAGATCGAGGCGCGGCTCAAGCCTTGCCCGTTCTGCGGTGGCGAGGGTCGCCTGACGAACACCTGGACGGCGAGCTACTCGGTCCAGTGCGAGCAGGAGGATTGCCAGGCCGAGGTCCACGGACTGGCGGCGACGGCCGCGGCCAGCAGGGACTACGCGGATCACGACTACTCCGCGCGCTCGGCAGCGCGGCGCTGGAACCGGAGGACGTCGTGACCCTCCACAAGCCCTCCGCCCCGTATCTCGGCGCCCTAGAGCGCCGCCTCGGCGCCGATCTCTTCGGCCCCTCTACCACCCGCTCCGCAGCAGCTCGCCTGCTGGCCGAGCTGGCCGGGCCGGAGACCGAGTGGGACTACATCTCTCACGCCGCCAGCGGCAACCCCGCGGGCGCCGAGGGGATCCTCGACGACCTCGTACAGCGGCACTCGCTGGCGGGGTCGCTGATCTCGCGGGCGCGGGCCTTGATCCGGGTGCAACCGGAGCCCACCGGACAGAGCGTCCTCTACGACCTGATCCGGGCCGCCGATGCGCTCGATCATGCGGCCGCCGCCGCCGAGTCTCCGGACCAGCGGGAAGCCATCCTCGCCGACTACTGGCGAGTCTGGCAGCGGGTGCTCGACGTTGCCGGCAGGGAGGCCGAGCGGCAGGCCGCGGAGGAAGAGCGCCGGCGAGCGATGGAGGGACCCGGGCGCTTCGCCGGGGCTCCTGAGCCGGTGGCGGCGTCATGAGCGTGCGCGCGATCTTCGAGTGCGACAGCTGCGACGCCAAGGCGCAGGCCGTGCTACGCAGGCGCTTTGAGACCTTCTCTGGGCGCTTGGGCGGCTTCGGTCGCTACGTCCATGACACCCCGGAGAGCGTCGCCCCGGAGGGGTGGGTCGCTTTCGACCCGTACACCTCCTGCTGCTACTGCCCGGCCTGTTGGGCGAGCATCCTGGCTCCTGAGACGGTGGCGGCGGGAGGTGGGGCATGAGCCGCTACGACCGCTGTTCTATCTGCGGCACCTACGGGTGGATCGACAGCCACGAGTGCCCGCCGTGCTGGCGGGTGTGGGAAGCGGACAGCCACGGCGAGGACGAAGATGGCGAGCGCATCTATGCGCTCGACGCCGAGCAGGCGGCCGAGAAGTGGGCCGACGAAACCGACGCCTACGGCGACTACACGATCATCGGCGGCTCTGAGGCCACGGTCCGCGTGACGCCTGACGGGGGCGGCGAGACGGTCTGGTTCGCAGTGTCGGGCGAGTCGCCCCAGTACCACGCGCGCAAGGTCGAAGCTCCGACCGAGGGAGGCGGCGATGCCGGCTGAATACGCCGTCGTCTCACGCCGCGAGCACATGCGCTCCAAGCGGGTCCTCTACCAGACCCGCGAGGGCGCCGACCGCCGACTGGCTCTGCTGATCCATCCGAGGCCATGGGAAGCGCTGGGTCAAGACCCGGACGCCTACGTCTGCTGCGCCGGCATCGAGTGCGGTTGCGGCGGCAATACGGTGCGCGAGGGACACGAGGCCATGCGCAGCCGGATGCCGGCGCTGCTCTACGCGCGCATCGAGGTGCGTCAGGTCGGGGCGTGGGAGTGGGCGCGGATCGGGGGAGGCGGCGATGCCGATCACGGCTGAGCAGCGCGCCACCCGCTCTCGCTACCTCGGCAGCTCCGACGCTCCGGCAGTGCTCGGCGTCGACCCGTGGCGCTCGGCCGCCGACGTCTACATGGAGAAGGTGTACGGCGTCGAGGAAGCCCGCGGCGAGGCGCTCGACCGCGGCAACGACTTCGAGAGCGGCTTGGTCGCGTGGGCCGCCCGCCAGCTCGGCCGCGAGATCGCCGAAGAGCAGCCCGAGTACGTCGACGGCATCCTGATCTGCCACCCCGACGCGATCCTCGCCGGCGAGCGGCGCGAAGGCGTCGAGGCGAAGACGACCTCCCTGCCCAAAGAGTACGGCGCCGAGGGCACCGATCAGGTGCCTGAGCGGGTGATCGTGCAGGCCCACGTCCAAATGCACTGCGCCCGCCTCGAGGTGGTGTGGGTGCCGGTGCTGCTCGCCGAGTTCGATCGGCTGGCCCGGCGCCTCTACCGGGTCGAGCGGAACGATGACCTGGTCCGCGCTGTGGTCGATGGCTGCTCGCTGTTCTGGCGGGATCACGTCGAGGCCAAGGTGCCCCCGGTCGGCTCGCTCCCCTCGCCCGAAGTGCTCAAGCGCGTGCGCCGCGAGCCGGAGTCGTGGGCAGCGGTCGACCCCGACCTGGTCTCGCGGTACGAGGCCGCGCATGAGTCGCTCAAGGCCGCAGAGTTCGACAAGGGCAACGCCTGGTCCGAGTTGGTTGCCGCCGCCGGCGACGCCGAGGGCATCGACTACGGCGACCCCGAGTACGTCTACACCTACCGAAAGCAGAACCGCAACGGCATCGACGCCAAGGCCCTGCGCCGCGACCAACCAAGGATCGCTGAGAAGTACTCGACTTGCTCCACCTTCCGCGCTCTGCGGCGGGTGAAGCGCTGATGGAGGATTCGATGGAGACGACCCAAGAACGGACAGCGCCAACCGTCGAGGTGATGGATCCTGGCGAGGCATTGGAAGTCGCCCCGAAGTACGACCCGCTGGCGCCGGTGGGCACCGCCGGCACGCTCAAGAGCCTGCTCGAGAAGAACCAGAAGTCGATCGCGAGCCTGCTGCCCAAGCACGTCACGCCCGCCCGGATCATCAAGACCATGCTGGTAGCGGTGAACCGCAACCCCGCGCTGCTGCGCTGCACAACGGCCAGCATCTTCGAGACGATCCAGCGCGCCGCCGAGCTGGGGCTGGATCTCTCTGGGACGCTCGGCGAGGCATACCCGGTGCCGTTCCGCAACAACATCGGCACCAAGGACCGCCCGGTCTGGGTGGAGCAATGCCAACTGATCCCAGGCTACCGGGGACTGGCCAAACTCGCCCGGCAGTCGGGAGAGATCGGCCGGATCGAGGCCGAGGTGGTCTGCGAGAACGACCACTTTCGCTACGAGAAGGGCACCGCGCCGGTGGTCGAGTTCCGACCGCTGATCACGGGGGACCGCGGCCGCCCCCTGGGTGCCTACGCGCTCATCGAGGTCAAGGGTTGCGGCTACCAGGCCGACTGGATGACCGCGGCCGACGTCGAGACGGTGAGGCAGAACGCCAAGTCCAAGGACTCGCCAGCGTGGCGGAACCACTGGAACGAGATGGCGCGCAAGACCGTGTTTCGGCGTGCGGCGAAGTGGCTGCCCCTCTCGGCCGAGAAGTCCGGCGCGCTGATCCAGGCGCTCGAGCAGGACGATCTCGACTTCGACTTTTCCGAGGTCTCGGAGGCGGCGGCGGTCGAGGCCGAGCCAGGGGCGCGGACGGCCGCGCTCGCCAACCGCCTGTCGGGTGGCGCGGCCAAGGGCGAGACGACGGCCGAAGAGCCCGCAGCCGAAGCGGCACCCGCCGAGGACTCCGAGGCCGAGGGCGGCAATCTCACCCCCGGCCAAGTCACCCGCTTCCGCGGACTCTGCGACAAGCACGGCATCCCCGTCGCCGAGATCGAGCAGGTGTTCGGCGACCGCCTCGAGGATCTGCCGGCGTCGGATGCCGCTCAGGTCGAGGCCGAGATCCTGACCCGGGCGAAGGCGAAGAAGGGAGGGAAGCGGTGAGCACGGACGAACAGATCGCCGAGCTGGCCGCGAAGCTGCTGCTTGTGCCGCAGAAGTTCTCGCCCGGGCAGCCGGGGCAGTACGTCTCCGACTTCGACGAACTCGCTCGCGTCGCCCTCGACCACTGCGCCGCGCAGCCGGCGGCGAGCAAGCTGAGCGATGAGGAACTGGTCGCCGAGCTGCGGAAAATGCCAGCGCACCTCGGACGGGACTACTGCGCGGAGCACGAGGTGCTTCCCACCTCGCATCACCCCGACTGCCCGCGGTTCGACAAGGTCAGACAACCCGCCCGCATCATCACCGCCGCACACTTCGCCGAGATCTCCGCTCTCCGCGCCGAGCTGGCCGGTCTGAGCGATGAGCTTCTGCGCCTCCGCGCCGAGCTGGCCGACGCCCGCGGTCGACTGGCCGACGTGATCCAGGCAGCGACCACTCCGGGCGGGGGTGCGTGATGGCCGAACTCACGCCGTCCGAAGTGCTCGCGCGTCTCGCGCTCCAGTCCGACCGCTACGCCACGGACGCGGAGTACCGCGATGCCGTAGACGACGTGCTCGCGGAGGCCAAGGCCGCGCAGCAGCCGGGCGGGTGGCAGGAGATCGAGGCGGAGATCGAGCGCGAGATTCCGTGCGCCGGTCACTGCTACGGCTACGACCAGGATGGCCGACAGGCTCACCTCTCGACGTGCCCGGTGGGCGTGGCGCGAGCGACCCTCGCCGCCCTCCGCCCGATCTGGGAGCGCCACGCGGCCGAGCTGGCCGCTGCGGGGGCGCGGGAGGCGGGGCTGCGGGAGGTCCTGGTGGCTGCGCGACCACGCATCAAGGAGTGTTGCGACGAGGACGGCGACATGGAGCCCGCCGAAGCCTACATGGCTGTGCTCGTTCGGATCGACGCCGCTCTCGCCGCCGCGCCCGCGCCTGCCGGCGGGCTGCTGGAGCTGCTGGCGGAGGCCGAGAATCGGCGGTTGAAGGTGCTTCAGGAGCGAGACGACGGGATCGCGCATGCTGGCATAGCGCGAGGCCGCCTGGACGAACTGGACTGGCTGTTGAAGCAGCTACCTTCCGCCGTCGGTTTGCCGCCAAGGGAGGGTGTATGAGCCCGGCCGCAGAGGGTGAGGCGGTGAGCGGCGACCTCGGAGTCTGCTGGTCCTGCGAGGAAGAGGGTGTCCTGGTGCCTGTGATGTTTCCTGAGTCTCCTGCCGCTGACGCTCCTCTCAAGCGCCACTGGTGGTGCGAGGAATGCACCGCGCACTGGCTCGGGGAGTCCGCGGCCCATGAGGCGGTGATCGAAACGACGGGCGTGGTCGAAAGTCTGCAAGGCCACGGCTGCCGAGAGGTGCAATCGTGAACGAACTCTCCGCCCGCCGCCTGCGCGAGTGCGTCGGCCTGCCGGCGCGGGAGGGCGCATGAACCCCCACGATACCCACGCGGGCGAGGCGCTGCATCAAGCTCGCACAGCGTGGGCGCGGCTGGTCGGGTATGTCGCGCAGGGGGGGCCTCCTGGTGCGTGTGCTCAGACGGGTCGTGCCGCGTCTGCGAGGCGGCTCGCGTGGGGCTCGACACCACCGACCTGCCGCCGGGGGAGGGCTCATGAGCCGCGCCGGGGCATCGCCTTCGGCGCCCTCGCTACGCCACTGGCCGAGCAGCTCGGCGACCGTCTGCCGCCGCAGCGGATCGCCTTCTGGCAGCGGTGCGCCGACGCGATCACCCTACTGGCTGTGCACGGCCTGCTGACCGACGCAGGGCGCACCCGGGCGCGGGTGCGCCTGATCAAGGCGATCAGCAAGGAGGGCGCTTAGGTGACCTTCTCCACCCTTCGCCCCTCCCGCCTCCGCCGGTCCAACCCCGACCGCCGGGAGAAGCTGCGCGCCCAAGCCTTCGGCGCCCACGGCCCGCGCGTCGAGGCCTTGCGCTGCTGCGCGTGCGGAGCCCTACCGCCCTCCGACCCGCACCACTACCTGACCCGGCAGTCGCAGGGCGGCGGGGACTGGCGGCACATCGCCCCGCTCTGCCGGCGGTGCCACCGGCAGCTCGACTCTCCTGGGTGGAGCCAGCCGGCGTTCGAGGCGCATCACGGCATCGACCTCGCCGAGGTGGCCGCGATGCTGGCCGCTGTAGCGGATCGCCCGCAGACCGCGTGCTCGGCTGATGACCTGGCGCGGAGGCTGAGAGCGATCGAGACCGTCTACCGCCTACCCATGATCGCCGCTTCCCCGGTGCGGGTGCCGAAGTCGATCGCGACCGGGACTCCGGGGGAGCTGGCCGAGTGGCTGGTCAGGTGGGATGGGGCGTTCGAGATCGGGCGGGTGCTCGACCTACACGAGGCGATGGAGACCTGGCGGAGGGACCGCTCGGCGTGAGCCTATCGGGGCCATTCCTGTTCGACCCCAGAGCGTTCTGGGGCGATGAGAACGTCAAGATGATGAACGGCGAACAAGTCGCTGCCTACCTTCGCCTCCTCTCCCACCAGTGGGAGGAAGGGACCGTCCCGGCAGAGCCGCGCAAGCTCGCCGTGATCGTCAACGATGGAGCCCGCGCGCACACCCCTGACCAGTTCGTGAGGGAGGTGTGGCCGGCACTGAACGGGTGCTTCGAACAGGACACCAACGACGGTGAACGGCTGGTCAATCCGCGACTCGCTTCTGAGCGGGAATCTTGGCTGAAAAAGAAGCGAACCACCAGAAAGCTCGCTCGTCTTGCGGGGATAGCCTCCGGAAAGTCCCGCCGCCGTAAGGCGAAACCCTCGAACGTCCGTTCAACGGACGTTGAGCGTACGTTGAACGAAAACGAACGGGAGGCGAACGGGAAGCGAACCATATCCTCTTCCTCTTCCCTTTCCTCTTCCTGCTCCGAAGAAGAGCAAGAGGCGCGTGTGCGCGCGGGCGAGAGTCGGGAGCACTCTGACGAGTCCGCCTCTGCTCTCTGGGATCGGTTCCGAGACGCCTACCCGCCCGAAGCGATCCCGAACGAGACCGCGGCGGAGCGCGCCTTCTTCGACCTCTACCGGCACGGCGAACTCCCTCCAGGCGACCAACTTCTTTCCGCTCTCGCCGCTTGGAAGCGCTGCAAGAAGTGGCAGGACGGCTTCATCCCGCACGCGGACAAATACCTCCGCGACGGCTACGCCTTGAAGCCGCCGGCGGCGCCTAAGGCCTCGCCGTCGAAGTACCCGATTCTCCCGACGGTCGCCGAGGTGCAGGCGCGTTTCGAGGCCGAGCACGGGTCCGGGGGTGAGTCGTGACGGTCGCCGCGGTGCGCAAGATCCGGGAGGTTGAGACGCTGCCCGAGAGCGAGGAGGTCGAGCGTGCCGTACTCGCGTCGATCATGCTCGCCCCGGAAAACCTCGACGCCCTGTCGCTGCGGATGGAGCTTTTCCACCGCGAGAAGCATCGGCTCATCTTCGCCGCCATCGCCGAACTGCGCGCCGAGGGGATGCCGCTCGACGCGCGGACCATCCAGGCCAAGCTCGAGGCGGAGCACACCCTCGACGACGCCGGCGGAGTCGCCTACCTCTACGCGCTCGACAACGACCTGCCAGACATCGGCGCAGCGGCGCAGTACGTCCAGATCCTCGAGGAGCTTCGCCTGCGCCGCGAACTGATCGACCTCTGCGGGCGACTGGTGCGCGCCGCACTCTCCGGATCGTCGAAGGCCGAGGACCTGATCGCCGAGCACCAGGGCAGACTCATCAGCCTGGTCGCGGAGTCCGAGATCGCGACCGGGCCGCAAAGCCTCGGCGAGGTGGCGATCCAGACCGCGGCCGAGTATTCGACGCTCTCGCCGGGCGAAGTGCGCGGGGCGTCGACCGGATTTCCCGAACTCGATCACCGTCTCGGAGGATTCGAGCCCGGCCGACTGATCGTGATTGCCGGACGGCCCGGCATGGGCAAGTCGTCGATCGCGCAGCAGATCGCCGAGCATCAGGAAACCCACGGGCACCGCTCGCTGATCTTCTCGTTGGAAATGTCGGCCGAGGAGTACGCGACACGGTCACTGGTACGGCGAACCGGGATCGAGATCCACCGCATGAGGGACGGCTACACGAGCAGCGCGCAGCGCGAGCGGATGAAGGATGCGGCGCGGGAGATCGCTCGGACGGCGGACGTTGCGCTCGACGACCGAGCGACGCTCCGACTTGGCCAGCTCGCGATGGCGGCCCGCGCCAAGGTGACGACCGGGGGGCTGCGCGTTCTATGGGTCGACCACCTCGGATTGCTGAGGGCGGACGGCAGACACGAGAAAGAAAACACCGCGATCGCGGAGAACACCCGCGGGCTCAAGGCGCTGGCGAAGTCGCTCGGAATCACGGTCGTTGCATTGCATCAGCTAAACCGCGACTGTGAGAAGCGCCCGGACAAGCGACCCATGCTTTCCGACCTCCGCGACTCCGGGGCAGTCGAGCAGGACGCTGACGCCGTGATCTTCGTGTACCGGGACCACGTCTACCACCCAGAAACCCCGGCCGAGGATGCTGAACTGATCGTGGCAAAGAACCGTGGCGGGGCGACTGGAATCGTGGAGACCTGGTGGAACGGAGAGACCATGTCGTTTCGATCAAGGGAGCACCGCCGTGACGCGCACTGAGATCGCCGCCCGCACCCTCGCCGCCGCGGAGGCAGCGTGAGCGCCCAGCAGCAAGCGTGGGCGGAAGCCGACCTCTTCGCGGAGGCACTGCTCGACCGCGAGTCGACCTGTGGCTGTGCCCATCTCGTGCCGCCCCTGACCTACGGGAAGCAGGGCTGGCACTACCGACAGAACGCGGAGCACCCCCGGAGCCCGCAACTGGATCGAGCGTTTGAACCATGCCTCGCCTACCGGCGGGGAGCGACGAAGAGGAAGGAGAACCAACGATGAACCTTTCCACAGCCGAGCGGCCCTCTCTGGAGGCCCGCCGCGAGCAACGATTGGCCGAAAAGACCCGGCGCAAGCAGGAACGCAAGGACCGGCAGGCGGCCAAGGCCGCGCGGCGACAGAACCGCCGGCCGCGGTAGAGACATGAACCAAAGGAGGTTGCCAATGTTCGGATACATCGCCAGCGCCGCCGGGGGCTTCGCTTTCGCCGCTCTAATCGCGCTGTGGCCTGCGCTCTGGTCGCGCTGGAAGCAGCGCAACGAACCGCCGTGGTTGCAGAAGTGGGCCGGCGGGCGGATGCCCAAGTGCTCGGGAATGGCAGACTGTCGGGAGCCGATCGGTCCGAGCTTGCCGAAGGCTAACGCTCCCGATGAGAAACCAGGCGACGTGATCCCGATGCATCGCAGGGAGGTGGCCTGATGCCCGCCGACTACCAGGGACGGGTCCTGTGCTTCGGCCCTGACGAGCTGAGCCAGATCGGCCCGCTCTTCCCCGGCATGCAGATGCATCGCAGCCGGAGGGAGGTCGAGCCTTTGGCGGCGGACATCGGCGCCCTGGGTCGCCTCCTCGAGCCCGGGTGCGTGTTCTGGCAGGAGGGCCAACCACAACTCGTCTTCGGCTGCCGGCGACTGGCGGCGATCAAGCTATGGAACGCGACCAACCCGGCGAACCGGATCGACTTCTGGGCGTGGGAGTGGACGGGCAGCTACGAGGATGCGATCACCGCCTGCCTGTCGGAAAACAGCGATCTATTGCGGAAGCACGACCCGATCGACAAGGCCCACGAGCTGCGGTTTCTGACCACGGAGTGCGGGCACACCAAGGTCGGCGCCGCGAAGCTGATCGGAGAGTGCGGATCGAGGGCCTATCAACTGCTGATGATCTTCGACGACATGGACGAACAGATCATCGAGCAGATGGAACTGGGACGCCTGGGCGACTCCATCGCCCGCAAGCTGTCGAAGCTGCCGAAGCGCTCGCGAGCGGCTCTGATCAAGCGCTTCGCCAACGGCGAGATCGACAGCGTCGAACTTGGCCGACTCGCCGACCAGGAGCGCCTGGGGCGCAGCGAACCGCCGCCGTCGGTATCCGAGCGTGACCTCATCCGCTACCTGGTCGCCCTGCCGAACCTCGGCGCCATCATCGAGGGGATCAAGTCGGGGACGGTGCGGATCAGCGCGCTGGACCGGATCGACCGCGGAACCCCGGGGGCGCTGATCGCGTCGGTTTGGGAGCACGAGCGGATCGACGATCGGAGGGCGGCGTGAGCCTCAAGCCCCGGAGGATCGGGTAGCCTATGGCCCGGATAGCCCAGTTCTCGACGCCTGACGAGGCCGACTACGGCGCCCTCGCCGACACCCTGCTCGCCGTCGCCGAGGAGCGCAGGGAGGCGTCGGCCAGGGTGCGGGGGGCGGTTCTGGCGGCGCTCGATCGAGGTGACGTAGCCGGTGCCCGGGCGCTGGTGGAGCGGTGGACTGTCGAGGCGGTCGAGGAGATCGCCTCAGGACTGTAGCTTCGTGCGCCAGGTGGCGTACAATGATCGCGATGAAAAGAACCGAGCGGATTCAGATTCGGGTCACCCCGGCCGAGCGCGAGCAGATCGACCGCGCGCGTGGTCCGGCTCCGATCTCCAACTGGGCGCGCAACGTCATGCTTTTGAGCATCTGGAGCGAGCTCCTATTTCTGGAGAACCTCGCTGTCCAGTTCAGCAGGAAGGCGGAGCACGCCGACTCCGAGGACTCTAAGAAGGCCTGGAAGTCCGCTGCCGCGATGGTGAGAAGGCGGCTGGGGGCGAAGCGGTCGTTCGTCGAGGCGGGGGAGCTGCCATGAGAACGTCCCGAGAGATCGAGCGTGAGGCGGTGACCGAGGGCACCGAACTGCTGGCCGCGCTGGAGGTCGGGCGGCTGCGGGCGGCGCTGGCGGCGGCGAAAGGCGCGCTCTGGTTTATCGAGTGCGTCGTCGACCGCGAGCCGCACCGGGTGCACACTGAGGCGCGCAAGTCGCGTGCAGTGGCGGCGCAAGCCCTCGCCGCCCCGCCGCCAGACCTCGGCCCGCTCAAGGAGCTGGTGGCGGCGGCGACGTCACCGGTAGACTCCGACGCCGAGGACCTCTACGACCGCCGCGCCGACATCGAAACCGGGTGGAAGCTGCGCGCGCTCGCATCCCAGCGAGCCGCAGAGTCCGTGCTCGCCGCCTACCCATTCCTCGGAGATCCCGAGTGCGAGTAGTCGCCCTCTACCGCGTCTCGACCGACCGCCAAGAGGAGCGCGGCGCCTCGCTCGACGCCCAGCGCCGCCGCTACCACGAGCTGGCCGGTCAGCACGGCTGGCAGACGGTCGCCGAGTTCAGGGGCACTGAGTCCGCCACTGCCGCAGCCAGTGAGCGCCACGTGCTGCAGCAGGTGCTCGACGCGATCCGCACCGGCGGGGCGAACGCCGTCTGGTGTATCGAGCAATCCCGTCTGACCCGCGGTGACGAGCTGGAAGTCGCGCTCCTCATGCGGGAGCTGCGCGAGCGGGAGATCGCGGTGTGGGTGGACAACACGCGACGGGACCTTGGCGACGCCTCCGACGGGCTCGCCTTCGGCATCGTCTCACTGGTCGACGCGGCCGAGGTGCGGAGGTTCAAGGAGCGGGTCAAGAGGGGCAAGCGAGAGAAGGCGCGTCAGGGCAAGGTCACTGGGGGCGCCGCGCCCTACGGCTACCACAACCCGCCGGCGGGCGACCCGCTCCGCGGCACGTTGCAGGTGGTGGACGAGGAGGCGGCCGTCGTGCGCCGCATCTTCCGGTGGGCGGCCTCCGGCGTCGGCCAGCGCGCCATCGCGGAGCGCCTGAATGCCGAGGGCATCCCCTCCTCTCGCGGCGGTAGGTGGTGCAAGACGGCGGTGGTGCGCGTGCTCGGGAACCCCGTCTACCTCGGCACGATCATCAACGGCGCGTGGCGGCGAGACGGCGACCGCGGCGCCTTCCACTTCGATCCCAGCCACCCGGACGCCATCGTGGTCGAGGGAGCGCACGAGCCTCTGATCGACGCAGCGACCTGGGAGTCTGCCAGCGCCCACCGCGGCGGCACCTCGACCGGCCTACCGGGCATGCTGACCGGCCTGCTCTGGGTCGACGGCCGGCGGGTCGTGATCGACCGCAGCCACGGCGGCTCCTACTACCGGCCCCGGGACGGCGGCGGCGCCTGGGTGCGGCGGCAGGCCGTGGACGATCTGACCTGGCGGGGCTTCGCCGAGCTGCTGCGCCACCCGGACGCGGTGCGGAAGTTGGTCGAGCGTTCTCGCGCCGGCGCGGCGGTCGACCCGGCGGCCGAGATCGAGGCGATGGAGCGGCGGCGCGGCAAGCTGGTCGCCCGGCTCGCCCGCCTGGTCGCGATGAGGGCGGACGGCGAGATCGACCGCGACGAGTTCGCGGAGCAGCGGGCCGTAGCCGCCCGGCAGGTCAAGCGCCTCGAGGAGACGATCCGCTCGGCCCGCCGGCGGATGGAGGCGGCGCGCAGCGGGGCTCTGGACCGGGCGCTCGACGCGGCGGCAGCAGCCCTGGAAGAGCCTGTCAGAGCGGCGGCGAGGCGGCGGATTCTGAGATCGCTTGTCGAGCGTGTGGACGTCACGATCGCGGCGACCGGCAAGCAGCCGAAGGGCAAGCTCGGCAGGTTCAAGTCGTCTCCGAAGTGGCGGGTGGACGATGTGCACCTATCACTGCGCCGTGGCCCGGGTCTGGACACAACCTGCTCGGATTGTGACCGGAGCCTGGTCGCGGTGCAGGTGGTGCGGGGCGGGCGGGTCGTCTCCTTCGAGGAAGTCCAATCAATCGAGCAAGTTGGGAGGTCGGCGTGAGCCAACAAGCCCTTGACGAGAGGAGAGGGGTGACGAGTGCAATTTGAACTGGTGATCTATCGAGTCAGCGGGCTTTCCCCGCTGCTCCAGCACAACCCCGAGAAGCTGATGCGCCAGCCGGGCGGCATCGGTCGCAAGAAAATCCCGACGCCGGAGGAAGAAGCCGAGCAGGGGAGCTACCGCCTCCCTGACGGCCAGCTCTACATCAAGGCGAAGGCCTTCCGGGCAGCCATCCTTTCGGCCGCCAAGGGGAAGCGGATCGGTCGGTTCTCCGCGAAGTCCATCGTGGCCGGCGCCGTGCTCCTGGAGAACGAGACCGTCCCGCTGATCGACCCGGAGACCGATGAACCCCTGACGAGTTTCGAGATTCACACCGAGCGGGTGGTCGTGCAGCGTCAGGGCATCCTCAGATCGCGCCCGATGCTCCGGAAGTGGGCGTGCGATCTGCCGCTGATGATCGACGTTGAGGTCGCCGATCGCGTGGTCGTGCTCGGCCTTTTGAACGAGGCTGGGATGCGCGTCGGGGTCGGCGACTACCGAATCGAAAGGGACGGGATCTACGGGAGGTTCGAGGCTGAAGTCAAAGAGTAACCCGGGCGTGGCCATGCATGGCACGGCGCGCCGAGGCGGGGCTGTGCAAGTCAGGGCGAGGCCATCGTACGAGGCGTGGCGATGCTGGCCGAGTCGAAGCGTGGCCGTTCGAGGCAGGGCCATCCGCTCTCGTCAAGGCTCGGCGGCGCAGGCCTATGCCGGGTTGGGCAGGGCAAGGCGAGGCCAACAGATCACGGCGCGGCTGTGCTTGGCATAGCTGGCCCAGGCAGGTCGAGGCGAGGATTATGAAAGTCGAATACATCACCGCGAAGAATCTCAAGCCGCTCGGCGAGTTGTACCCACGAGAAGATCCGGATGATCTCTACGTGGCAACTCTGATCGAGGCTCTGAAGTCGGGGGCAGAGCTTCCTCCGCTGCTCGTGGACGGCGCGACAAAGCGTGTCGTGGACGGGCTGCACCGTCTCCAGGCGCTCCGCCAACTCAGAGGGCCGGACGCAGCCGTGCCCGTCATCCTAAAGTACTACCAGTCACAAGAGGATCTCTTCCTCGATGCCGTAGCAGCGAACTCCAAACACGGCCGTGGCTACGGCCATCGCGACCGCGCCCGGTGCCTGATGCTCGCGGAGCGAATGAAGATTGAGCCTGATCGAATCGCGACAGCTCTCTCTGTTACAACCGTCGGACTGCGCGGAATTCGGCTGACCGCGGCGGCTATGAAGCCCGGAGCCTCCGCCAACAAACACCAACGCCACGTTGTAAAACGCAGTGAAGCGCGGAGACCTGAGCTTGCAGACCAAGGGGCGGGCGCCGAGCGGGTGAAGGTTTTCGGAGTCGAAGTCGGTGAACAGCAGTCCCCGGCAGTACGCGCGAGTCACTACGCGGTGAGCCTCGCCGCCCTGCTCGAATCAGGACAGATCACCAGTAGCCACCTACGGCAAGTCGAGGGGTCGTTCAAGAGGCTGACGGCGGCCTTGCGGAAGCTCTACGGAATCGAGGCGGCGGCGTGACCTGGCAGCACTCGGCGGAGAGGACGGGGGCGCCGGCGTGGTGAAGCCCCTTCCCTCCTACCCCGCCCTCCCGATCGCCGAGCGCATCAGGCACGCCCTAGAGGAGGCTGGGGGATCGCTCACCTACGACGCGCTGGCACACAAGGTCTTCCCGCCGACCGAGTACCCGCGAGCATGGAACTACGCAACCGGGGGCGGTCCCCCAGGGTGCTTCATGGCGCTCTCGGCGGCCCTCCGTCGGCACGGGTTCCGGTGCTACAGCAGCGGGCCGGGTCCGGGGCAAAGGACGGTCAGCCTGAGATGACTGACCCCCTCCGCGACCTCGACGCCCTCGACCGCCTGCTCGCCTTCGGAAACGGCATGCGAGTCTTCAACTTCCCGCCGCCCCGTCAAGTTTTAAGAGGCAGGTCATTTTCTGACCGCGATTTTCCAGTTTCCACGCCTCCCCTGCTGGTCGAGAGGATTGCCCGGGTGGCGGGGAGGGTGGAGCGGTGAGCTACGAATCCTTTCTTGCCTCAAAACGCATCGTCGCCCCGCCGGCGGGGTTGAACGGCGACTTCGACCTCAGTCCCCGCCTCATGCCGTGGCAGGCGGCGGTCACGAAGTGGGCCTTGCGGCGCTGCCGGTCTGCGCTGTTCGAGGACTGCGGCTTGGGCAAGACGATCCAGTCGCTCGAATGGGGCAGGGTGATCGCCGAGCACGCGGATGCGCCCGTGCTCTTGCTCGCGCCGCTGGCCGTCTCGCTTCAGACGGTGGCCGAGGCCGAGAAGTTCGGCATCCGCAACGTGCGCAGGATCAGCGGCCGAGACGACGTCGGCCCCGGCGTCAACGTCATCAACTACGACCGCCTCCACAAGATCGACCCCGCGGCATTCGGCGGGGTGATCCTCGACGAATCCTCGATCCTCAAGTCGTACGACGGCGCGACCCGCAACGCAATCATCCAGGCATTTTCGGCAACCCCGTTCCGGCTTGCTTGCACAGCGACCCCCGCTCCGAACGACTACATGGAGCTGGGCAACCACGCCGAATTCCTCGGCATCATGGATCGCGTCGAGATGCTGGCGACGTTCTTCAACCACGACGGTGGAGATACGTCGAAGTGGCGCTTGAAGAAGCACGGCGAGATCGACTTCTGGCGGTGGCTGGCCTCGTGGTCGGTATACATCCGCAGACCGAGCGATATCGGGTTCAGCGACGAAGGATACGATCTGCCCGCGCTCCGCCGCCACGAGATCATGATCGAAACGGGCGCTGCCCCGGGATACCTCTTCCCCGTCGAGGTTAGGGGGTTGCACGAGCGCCGCGCCGTCCGCCGCCAGTCGCTCAGCGAGCGCGTGGCGCGATGTGCGGCGCTCGCCAATGCCAGCAGCGAACCGTGGATCGTCTGGTGCGAACTGAACGACGAGAGCGCCGCGCTCGCCGCCGAAATCCGCGGCGCCGTCGAGGTAAAGGGAGCCGACACGACCGAGCAGAAGGAAGCGGCACTATTCGGCTTCCTTCGCGGTGAGCACAGGGTCCTGGTGAGCAAGCCGTCGATCTGCGGCCACGGGCTGAACTTCCAGCACTGCTGCAAGATGGTGTTCGTCGGCCTGTCCGACAGCTTCGAGGCGCTGTATCAAGCGACCCGCCGGGAATGGCGGTTCGGGCAGACTCAGCCGGTCGATGTCTATTTCATCCTCACCGATCAGGAAGGTCCGGTGCTCCGGAACGTCCGCGCCAAGGAAGAGCGAGCGCGGCTGATGGCCGACTCCGTGGCCGAACACATGAGCGTTTTCGAGACCGCGGCCGTACACGAGGCCGCGCGGAGGGAGAGCATGGACTACGTGACAGAGGAGCGGACGGGCGACGGTTGGACGATGCATCTCGGCGACGCCGTAGAGGTTGCCCGGACGATCGCCGTGGATTCGGTCGGATTGTCAATCTTCTCGCCGCCCTTCGCCAGCCTCTACACCTACTCGGCCAACGAGCGAGACATGGGCAACGTGCGCAGCGATGATGAGTTCATGGAGCACTTCCGGTTCCTGGTCGCCGAGCTGTACCGAGTGACGATGCCGGGACGGCACGTCTGCTTCCACTGCATGAATCTCCCGCTCCAGAAGTGGAAAGACGGAGTGATCGGACTGCGTGACTTTCGCGGCGAGTTGATCCGCATCTTCGCGGACGCCGGGTTCATCCATCACTCGGAAGTCGTGATCTGGAAAGATCCCGTGGTCGAGATGCAGCGGACCAAGGCACTCGGCCTGCTTCACAAGCAGGTCAAGAAAGACTCTACCCGCTCGCGCATGGGGCTGCCGGACTACCTGGTGACGATGCGCAAGCCCGGCGACAACCCAGAACCGGTAGGCCACGAGGCAGCGGACTTCCCGGTCGCGCGCTGGCAGAGGTGGGCGTCGCCGGTCTGGATGGACATCGACCAGGGAAACACCTTGCAGTATCGCGCCGCCCGGGAAGCGAATGACGAGCGCCACATCTGCCCGCTACAGCTCGGCGTGATCGAGCGCGCCATCGATCTATGGAGCAACCCCGGCGACCTGGTGCTCGACCCATTCGCCGGCATCGGCTCGACCGGCTACCAGGCGATCAAGCAAGGGCGACTGTTCGCCGGGATCGAGCTGAAAGGATCGTACTTCGAGCAAGCGTGCAAGAACCTCAGGGCGGCCGAGGCCGAGCGACCGCAGGCGAGTCTGTTCTGTGCGGAGACGGCATGCGCCTCGTGACCCGCCCCGCCTCTTGCCACCCCGACCGCCCCTATCGAGCGCGCGGCATGTGCTACGCGTGTTACAGCATCTGGTGGTGGCGTCGAAAGCGCGACCGGACGGCCGAGGCCAACCGCCGATCGTGCCGATTTTGCGGCCGGTCCTTCGCGACCAACGATCCCCGCAAGGTCTACTGCGACCCGTTCTGCGCGAAGACGTCCTGGGAGCTGCTGCGGTGCAAGCACAGGGGACAGGAGATCCACGTCACGCGGCAGCGCTCCTACGCCGAGACCCTGGTGACCGGCTATCTGGAGAGGGGCTGCCGGAGGATGAGGCCGGGGCACAACGGGCTGACGCCTGATCCGTTCGTCACCGCGTGGCGGAAGGGTCCGCTCTACCTGATCCGGGCTCGACTGCCGGACTGCTACGGAGAGGAGGCGGCTTGAACGTGCTCGCCGTCGACCCCGGTACGACGCGCTCGGCCATCTGCCGACTCTCCCCCGGCGGAGCGCCCGAGTGCGAGCGGATGGAGAACGCCGCCCTGCTCCGCCGGCTGCGCGGCGCCTCCGAGTGTGGCGACCCCGCCATCCTGGTGATCGAGCAGGTCGAGCACTACGGTACCGGGATGCCGATCGGCCGCGACGTGCTCGAGACGGTCTACTGGTCTGGCCGCTTCTGCGAGGCGTGGGAGAGCGGGGGCGGACGGGTCGAGCGCCTTCCCCGCAGGACCGTGAAACTCAACCTCTGCGGCACCTCTCGGGCCAAGGACAAGAACATCCGGCAGGCCCTGATCGACCGGTGGGGAGGGCAAGAGGCAGCGATCGGGAGGAAGGCGACGGCCGGTCCGCTTTACGGCATCGCTGGGGACGAATGGGCGGCTACCGCCGTGGCCGTGACGTACCTCGATCAGGGCGGTGTGGCGGGAGGGTCGACCTGATGTACTCCGGCCTGCCCGCCTACCTGCGCCGTGATCTCCGCCGTCTGCACGGGCGGATACGCCAGGCGCAGATCTGGCCGGTCACCCTCGACATGCTGCTCCTGAGGATCAGGGCGACTCTGGGGCACCCATCGGTCGACGCCGTGGTGCTCGACTCCTGGCAGTGGCGCACTGCGACAGGCTTCGGCGCCAAGGCATCGCGACAGGCCATCGAGCGAGCGCTGCCAGTGGGATGCACCTACTATCGTCGCGGGGACATTCTGATCGTCGAGAGGAGGGCATCGTGACGGACGCCTGCCACGTGGCGGGACCCTATATCGGTGGCGTGCAGCGGTGTATCCGCTGCGGCGAGGTTCTGGTCGACGGGAGGTGCGAATCCGGAACGGTCTGGGAGGCTCGCGGCCTCCCGGAGGGGTCAGTGGTCGCGGTTCGCGATGACGGTCTGGCGGAACCGGCTCGCGCCGACCGCCTGCCGTGGTGTGGAGCTGCGAGCTGATGCCGGCGCCGAGAGGGTGGCGCGCCAACAAACCGAGGGCGATCCGTGTCCTCTCTGACTGAGGGCGGGATGCCGCCGAAGCGCTCGCGGCGCCCGGTAGCCGACAGGGGCGGTCTCGACGACCCAGCAGGCGACACCCGGAGTCCGTCCGCGATCCCGTGCGTGCGGCGCCCGCCCTTGCAGGTTGGCTAAAGTGTGTCGGATCGCTTGACAAGTGGTGCGCGCCCAGCCGTGCGGTCGAGTCCCATCAGGTGGTCCCTCCGAGCTTGGCGAGGGCGAGCCGCAGCTCTCGGGCGCAGATGTTGAACTTGCCGCCGGTCCCGGGGAAGCGCTCGGCCGAACGCGCCTCCCACCGCCCCAGCAGGGCCAGCAGCTCGGCCAGCACTTCCGCTGCGGTGGAGGGAGGGGTGGCTAGGGCGGCGAAGGAGCAGTCATCCCCGTGCGGGTCGTCCTTGCCCGCTTCGCAGATCAGGCACTCTCCGTGCGGCGCCTCACGATCCTCTAGGGCGTCCAGAGCAGACCGCAGCCGCAGCTCGCTCGCCGCGCTGGCCAGCTCGACACCGGCGAGGGCGCTGAATACAGCCTTCCGCGCTACGACTCGGTGGCGAGCCGGGCACCTGTCGTGGTGTCCGTGGTCCGTCTGCGAGCAGCCGCAGGACTTCCACGCCACCGCGCAAGGGTATGCTTCTTCTAGCGCCTGCTCCACCGCCTCCCGCCAGCTCTCGGGCGGGGCAGGGGCGGGCATCTCTGGCGATTCGTTCAGCCCGTCCGCCGCGGACTCGGCGGCGGCGACCTGCCGGGCGATGATCGCTTCGCGCTGGCGGCGGACATCGGAGGCCGCGCTCATC
>Ga0302046_10000209_pt1 | contig 62882 bp, 60 predicted proteins | sample RVTome_11_FD_200261 | JGI IMG/M metagenome (GOLD analysis project Ga0302046, IMG submission 200261) | Soil microbial communities from uranium-contaminated site in the Upper Colorado River Basin, Wyoming, United States - RVT147D111 (version 2) ... | reverse complement strand
GTGGACCGCACGGTCGGCAATGAGACGATGAAGACGGCCCCCCCTTCGATCCCGCGTTCGACGGTGATGGTCCCCGCGTGCCCCTCGATGATCCCGAATGTGATCGAGAGGCCGAGCCCGGTTCCCTGGCCGGGGTCCTTGGTCGTGAAGAACGGGTTGAAGATCTGAGGGACCAGGTTCTCGGGGATGCCGGGGCCGGTGTCGGCCACCTTTAGCGTGGCTCGTCCGTGACGCGTGGTCGTTTCGACCCGTACGGTGCGGGGACGGCCCGGCGGATTCTCGCCCACCGCCTGCACGGCGTTCGTCATCAGGTTCAGGACCACTTGCTGGATCTGGTAGCGGTCGCCGCGAATGGGCGGGAGGCGCTTTGCGAGGCGGACCTGACAGTCGATCTCCCGGAGTCGCATCTCGTAGTTGATCAACGCGGCGGTGCGCCGGACGATGTCGTTGAGATCGACATTGCCGATGTCCGTGGGGCCCTTGCGGGCGAACGTGAGGAGGTTCCGGACGATGCGGGCGGCGCGCTCGGCCTGCTCGTGAATGACCCGGAGGTGCTCCTGGTCGCGCTCCGAGGTGCGTGGCTGCTCGAGCAGGAACTCCGAGAGGCCCGCGATGGAGGTGAGCGGGTTGTTCAGCTCGTGCGCCACGCCGGACACGAGCTGGCCGACCGCGGCCATCTTCTCCGTCTGGAGGAGCTGCGCCTCCAATGCCTTTTGCTCGGTGACGTCCTCGATGAGCGCGACCGCCCACTTGTCGGTCAGGCCGCCGCGCATCGGAGAAGCGCTGATGCGGAGCACGCGGCCGACGCCGTCGAAGCGGCGCGTGAGCGGCGAGCGGCGTTCCCCGGTCCGCACGGCGTCCAGCAGCTCGACGAGCTCGACGGACCGCTCGAGCAGCTCGCCGGTCAATTTGCCGCCCACGACGTCCACGAGCGGTTTGCCGAGGAGCTGGGCGAGGGCGGGGTTGGCGCGGCGGATGACGCCGCGCTCGTCGAGCACCGCGAGGCCGTCCGCCAGGGCGTGAAACGTCGTTTCCCACTGCTCTTTGCCGCTGCGGATGAGGTCCACGAGGCGGGCGTTGGCCAGCGTGATGGCCGCGTGCATGGCGACGGTCGAGAGGAGGCGCAGGTCTTCCTGGGAGAAGGCCTCGCGCTGCTCGCTGATGACCGCCACGGCGCCCACCGTGGCGCCGTGGGCCCGCAGCGGCGCCACCACGGCGCGGGCAACGGTTACGCCGCTCAGGAGCGTGGGGCGCCGGTCGCCCTCGGCTTCCGCCACTTCCAAATGCTCACCGCCCATCGCGGCACCCAGCAACCCCGCCTCCTGCTCGCCGACCTCGATGCCGGCGAGCCGGGCGAGGGTGCCATGGGCCGCCGCGACCCGGACGCGCGCTTCGCCCTCGCTGGCGAGGGCCACGAGCGTGCCGTCCGACTCGATGAACCGGGCCACATACTGCGCCACCTGCTCGGCGATCGGTCCCACCTCGAGCGACTGCGATAGGGCGTACGACAGCTCCTGCAGCGAGAACAGCTCGTTGAGGCGACGGGACAGCTCGGCGCGTGCGTGCCGCGTCTCCTCGCCCAGCCGCCGGGCGGTGCGGTGGGCGCCCCAGCGGTATGTTGCCCAGGACACCGCCGCGAGGACGGCGATCCCCGCCGCCCACCACCAGATCATCGCGATCCCGCCGCCTTGACCTTCGCCGCGGTCTGAAACGCCTTCCGCACCTCCGGCGGGGCATTCGGCTTTACGCGCACCGGCCGGGCGGGGACGCCGACGTAGAGCAGCCAGGGGTCGCAGTCTTTGGTCACGACGGCGCCCGTGCCCACCATTGCCTGTTCCTTGATGTGCACGCCCGCGAGAATCGTGGCGTGATAGGTGATACGGACGCCGGCATCGAGCCTGGTCGTGACGTCGTCCACGTTCTCCTGCTCGTCGAGCGCGTGGGTGTGGCTGTAGACATTGGCGTAGTCCGCGATCGACACCTTGTTCCCGAGGACGATGCCGCCCCGGTCGTCGAGCAACACGTGGCGATGGACGACGACATCGTCACCCACCTCCATGTTGTAGCCGAAGGAAAACTCGACGAACTGGAAACACTTGAAGTTCCTTCCGCAGCGACCGAACACGTGGGGCGCCAGGATGCGGCGCAGGCGGACGCCGACGTCCACGTTGCCACCGCCCATGGGCGAGCGGTCGAAACTCTGCCACAGCCAGAGCAGGGGTTTCACGCGCGCGTAGCGCTCCGCGTCGATCTCGTGGTAATACTCGGGCTCGAGCGTCACGTGGTGCGGGTCGAGCGCGAGTAAGGCAGCGCGCGTCGCGAGGGGCAGCTTGGAATCGTTCACCAGTTCCGTGTAGTCCTGCCGGCCCGGATAGAACAACTGAAACAGCATGTCGCGGCACAGGGCGGCGCGATTGCAATCAGTGTCCTGCAAGCGTTCGGCGAGTTCGCCCAGCCAGGCGTCGTACACTCCGGCTGCGTCAGGATCGGGGTTCAGGCGCCGGAGTGGGCGGCGGGGCATTGGGCGAAGGAGTCTTCGTGAGAGTAATCGGTTGACACCGAGAAACCCGAGTGATATGTTCGGGTAGTAGCATACTTGAGAATGATTCTCATTTCCAATTCTGCTCGAATCATCAACTGGCGGTCGCGAGTTCGCCTGGCCGGTCGCCCTTCGGCGCGTCGGTGGGCTCTGCGAGTCCACGCGGCGACGCCGCGTGGGACTCACCAGGGCGGTTTACCAGCGCACATCGACTGAGGGAGCGTGCGGCATGGCCACGACCACCGAGATCCCATTCGCCTCAAAGCTACGCATTGGCACCCTCTCCGGCGACCTGCTCCGCAGCGTCTATGCCACGACGCTGGTCCTGCTCGGGATGGCGACGGGAGCGGGCGCCGTGGCGGCGCAGTCCGGCGCGCTGATCGGCACGGTGCGCGACGCCGCGACGGGCGACCCGCTCGCCGAGGTCACCGTGACCGTCGAAGGGGCGGGGATCGTCTCGGTCACCGACCGCCACGGGTGGTACCGGCTCACCGGGCTGCCGGCCGGCACGCTCACCGTCCAATTCTCCTTGCTTGGGTACGCGGCGCTGCGCGAACGCGTCCGCCTGGAGGTCGACGCGAGCCGCACGCTCGATGTCGCGCTCGCGGTGCGCGCCGTCCAGCTCCGGCCGGTGACGGTGATCGTGGACCGGACCCGCCTGGTCGGAGCTGGAAGCCGGATACGCGAGCTTCCCGGCTCAGCTCACGTGCTCGATCGCGCGCAAGTGGAGGACCCTCGGCATCTGTACGACGACGTGCACGGGATGCTCAAGCAGATTCCCGGCGTGAACGTGCAGGAGGAGGAGGGATACGGTCTGCGGCCCAATATCGGACTGCGAGGCACGGGTGTGGAGCGCAGCTCGAAGATCACGCTGATGGAGGACGGCGTCCTGATCGCGCCTGCACCCTACGCCGCGCCAGCCGCGTACTACTTCCCGGTGGCCGGCCGGATGGAGGGGATCGAGGTCCGCAAGGGCTCGAGCCAGATCAAGTACGGTCCGCTCACGGTCGGCGGCGCCATCAACTTCGTCTCGTCGAGCATCCCGGACGAGTTGACGCTCTCGGGGGAGGCGGAGGCCGGCGGTGACGACACGCGGAAGCTGCACGCCAGGGTGGGGGACGCGTACGAGAACTTCGGATGGATGGCCGAGGCGTATCAGCTGCGGACGAGCGGCTTCAAGGAACTGGACGGGGGTGGGGAGACGGGGTTTGACATCGAGGACTACCTGGTGAAACTGCGCCTGAACGTCGATCCCACCGCGCGGGTCTATCAGGAGCTGGAGCTCAAACTCGGATACACGGACGGTCGCTCGAACGAGACGTATCTCGGGCTCACCGAGGACGACTTTCAGCGCAATCCGCTGCGGCGCTACGCCGCGTCCCAACGCGACGTGATGGACACCGAGCATCATCAAGTCCTGGCGCGTCACTTCATCCAGGCCACTCGCTGGCTGGACATCACGACTACCGCCTACCGCAACGACTTCGCCCGCAATTGGTACAAGGTCGAGAGCGTGGACGGCACCAGCATCTCCGACGTGCTGCGTCAACCCGGCGGCTTCCCCGACGAGTTGGCGGTGCTGCGCGGGGGCAACAGCGACCCGGGGGCGTTGCGGCTGCGGGCGAACAACCGCGAGTACTACGCCCAAGGGGTGCAAGCGCAGGTCGGCCTGCGATTCGGTGAGCGCGTGCGCAACGAGCTGGAGGTGGGCCTGCGATACCACCGGGACGAGGAGGACCGCTTTCAGCACGAAGACGCCTACCAGATGATGAGCGGCAGCATGGTCTTGACCGCGCCCGGCGCGCCGGGAAGCCAGACGAATCGCGTGGGCGAGGCCCGAGCCTGGGCGGTGTTCGTCCAGCACACGGTATCGGCCGGGCGCCTCACGGTTACCCCGGGCGTGCGATACGAGCACATCGACTTCACGCGGACGGACTACGCCACGGACGATCCCGACCGGACCGCGGCCACCGTCGTTCGGGAGAACGGCGTGACCGCGTGGATCCCCGGCATCGGCGCGAGCTACGCGCTGGGTCCGGTGGTCAGCGTGTTCGGCGGCGTGCACCGCGGCTTCGGGCCGCCCGGACCCGGCGCGGCGCCGGAGACCGAGCCGGAGCGCAGCGTGAATTACGAGCTCGGTGCGCGCGGACGCCTTTCCGCGGTGGATGCGCAGGTCGTCGGCTTCTTCAGCGACTACCAGAATATTCTGGGCCGTGCCACCCTCGCCACCGGCGAAACGGGAACCGGCGAGTTGTTCAACGGCGGCGCCGTCCGCGTGGTAGGAGCGGAGGTCGCGCTGAGCGCCGAACCGCGGGCGAGCCGCGGCGGGGCGTACCGGCTGCCGCTCCGGCTCTCCTATACGTTTACGCGCGCGACCTTCGAGACGAGCTTCGAGAGCGACTTCGAGCCTTGGGGAGAAGTCGAGGCCGGGGATCGCCTGCCGTATCTCCCCGAGCACCAGCTGTTCGCGAGCGCCGGCCTCGAGCATCCGCGCTGGGGCGCCAGCCTCTCGGCGACCTACACCGGGCAAATGCGAACCGTGGCGGGCCGTGGGGAGCCGGCCCAAGCCGACGCAACGGACCGCGCCCTCGTGCTCGGCCTCGGCGCCCAGCTCACCATCGCCACCCGAAGCAGCGTGTTCGCCGCCGTGCAAAACCTCGCCGACGAACGCTACGTGGTGGCCCGCCGCCCCGCGGGCGCCCGCCCAGGCCTCCCGCGCACGTTCCTCGCGGGAGTTCGTCTCAACCGCTGACCACTGGGTGCGGCCCCTTGCGGGATGCGGGCTCGGAGGGAACTCTCAACTCCCCCACGTGACCTTTCCCGGCGGCTCGCGCGGGTGCGTGGCCACCTCCAGGATCGTGAGCTCGTGGTGGACGACTCCCTGCACCTTTCGGCCCGGCATCTCGACGCCCTTCGGGAGGTGGTGAATATCGGCGCCGGGCACGCCGCCTCGGCGCTCTCGGCTCTGGTACGCGAGAAGGTACTGCTCGGCGTGCCCCGGGTGGTGGTGGCGCCGTTCGCGGACGCGGCCGCCAGTGTCGCCGCGGCCGCGCGTCCCGCCGTGGCCTTGAAGGTTCACGTGCTCGGCGATCTCGCGGGCGGCGCGCTCTTCCTGATGCGCCACAAGGACGCCCGCGAGTTGACCCTTCAGCTCCTGCGCCGTCCGGGCGTGGACGACACGCCGGTGGGACGAGCGCATGGCGGAGTCCGCCCTCAAAGAGGTCGGGAACATTCTGGGGGCCGCTTACCTCAACGCCCTCGCCACGCTGATCGGCGTGACGCTGCTTCCGTCGATACCGGAGTTGATCACGGGCGACCCCGCGTCGCTGGTGAGGGCGGCGTTCGGCGAGGGGGCCGCGGGTGACATCGCCGTTTCTGTGGAGACCGAGTTCCACGTCGGCGAGAAGGAGCCCGCGCCGATCGGCTACTTCCTGTTCTGTCCTCAGCGCGTGACGGTGCGGCGTATCCTCGACGCGCTGCGCGTGGAGTGACTCGGCACGCGACGCCTACGGCTCGCGCTGGCTATCGGCGGCGCGGGCGAGCGCGCGGGCACGCTCGCGGTCCAGCAGGCGGAGCACCTGCTCCCAGCGGTTGCTCGAAAACGTGTCATACGACACTGTGAACGGCTCGCGCAACTGGATCCCGTCCCCGAAAACGTAGATCGCGCTCGCGGTCTCCCGCTGGTTCAGTTGGCGGCCGTTCCACTGCGCGGATCGCGGCAGGATTTCCTGCGGGCGGAAGAACCGGTTCTGGCTCGTGATTGTGAGGAGGTCGGGCTCGAACCGCGCCTGGTCCCGCTGTCCGAAGAACGTGACCAGAAAGAGCGTAGGCCGGCGAAGACCGTATCGCGCCGCGACCTCCTGGACCCGGGGCTCCATCATCTCGCGCAGCGAATGAAAGGATCGGTAGGTGTCGGGCGAGAGGAGGCGGAGCACCCACTCGTCCAGCGGGATGACCTGAATGGAGAAGCTGCCGGTCTGGAACGTGATCGCGACATCTTCCTGGCCAAGCGTGCCGTAGCCCGCTGGGGGGAGATCCCTGACGGCGGTCGTGTCCTGCGCCTGGGCGCCGCCGCCGGCGAGCAGGAGCGCGACCGCAATCGCCGCCGCGCGCCGCACCCGGCGAATGCTCACCCGGCCACGAGCGCGTCGATCGACGCGCGCAAGTCGTCGATTCCCGCGCGCGCGCGCGCGCTGGTTTCCACGCATTGATCCTCCGGCAGTCCCACCGCATCGAGAATCGCGCGCCGCCGCTGTGCCCGCTGTCCAGTTCCCACCTTGTCCACCTTGGTGACGGCGGCCAGCACGGGAACGCGGCGGGTGAGCAACCATTCGGCCATCGCGAGGTCGTCGGCCGATGGGTCTCGTCGCGCGTCGAGGAGCCACACGACCCCGTGGAGCGACCGCCGCTCGGAAAGATACCCTTCCAGCAGGTGGAGTAAACGGCTTCGCTCCGTGTGCGACGCGCGGGCGTACCCGTAACCCGGGAGGTCCACCAGGTAGTACCGGTCGTCCACGGCGTAGACGTTGCACGTTCGCGTCTTGCCGGGAGTCTTGCTGACGTGGGCGAGCGTGCGGCGGTCCAGGAGGGCGTTGATCAGCGAGGACTTGCCGACGTTGGAGCGGCCGAGAAACGCGATCTCCGGCCGGGGGGGCGCGAGGGGGAAATCGGCGGTGCCGAAACTGCCGACGAACCGGGCCGGCGTCAGGCCTCTTTCTTCGCCCGGGCCCGCTCAGTGACGATCAGCGGCGCCCGCTTGTCCGTGATCGACTCCTTGGTGATCACGACCTCCCGCACGTCGTCCCGGCCGGGCAGCTCGAACATGATCTCGGTCATCACCTCTTCCAGAATCGCCCGGAGGCCGCGGGCGCCGGTGCCGTGACTGATGGCTCGGCGGGAGACGGCGCGGAGCGCTTCGGGGTCGAATGTGAGGCCGACGCTCTCGAGCTCGAACAACTTCTGGTACTGCTTGGTGAGCGCGTTCTTGGGCTCGAGCAGGATCTGGACGAGGGCGTCTTCGTCGAGCGCGTCGAGCGCCACCACGACCGGCAGCCGGCCAACCAGCTCCGGGATCAGGCCGTAGCGCAGCAGGTCGTCGGGCTCGACGTCGTAGTACGGGTTCAGCTTGGCACGCTCCGCTACCCCGGACTCGACTTCTTCCTTACTGAACCCGATCTGCCGGCGGCCCGTGCGGGCTTCGATGATCTTGTCGAGGCCGTCGAACGCGCCGCCGCAGACGAAGAGGATGTTCTTGGTGTCGATCTGGATGTATTCCTGCTGCGGATGCTTGCGGCCGCCCTGGGGCGGGACCGACGCTACCGTGCCCTCGAGGATTTTGAGGAGCGCCTGCTGGACCCCTTCGCCGGACACGTCGCGGGTGATGCTCGGATTCTCGCTCTTCCGGGCGATCTTGTCGATCTCGTCGATATAGACGATGCCGTGCTCGCATTCGGTGACGTTGAAGTCACCCGCCTGCAGCAGCCGCACCAGGATGTTTTCAACGTCCTCTCCGACGTAGCCGGCTTCCGTGAGCGTTGTAGCGTCGGCAATCGTAAACGGAACGTCGAGAATGCGGGCGAGGGTCTGCGCCAGGAGGGTCTTCCCGACGCCGGTCGGGCCGAGCAGCAGGATGTTGGACTTCTCGAGCTCGACGTCGTTGTTGCGGAGGGACTGGGAGTTGATCCGCTTGTAATGCGTGTACACCGCCACCGAAAGCACCTTCTTGGCCCGATCCTGGCCGATCACGTACTGATCGAGTACGTCCTTGATCTCGGCCGGCGTGGGGACCTGGGTGATCGCTTCGGCGACCTCCCGCTCTTCGTCCTCCGCCAGGATCTCGTTGCAGAGGGCAATGCACTCGTTGCAGATGTACACGGACGGCCCGGAAATGAATTTCCGGACGGCGTCCTTGGACTTTCCGCAGAACGAGCAGCGAAGGTGTTTTTCCGGGGCCATGAAACGTCGCGGCTTAGGTTCCCGCTAGTATGATCCGGGGTCTGGTCGGCGTCAACCCGACTTCCCCTTGTCGCCGTTCAGCTCGACACGATGCTGAATCACTTTGTCAATGATGCCGTACTCCTTCGCTTCCTCGGCCGACATGAAGCGGTCGCGATCGATGTCCAGCTGGATGCGTTCCTTCGCCTGGCCGGTGTGCTGGGCGTACAGCTCGTTCAGCTTGTCCCGCAGGTACAGCACTTCCCGTGCCTGGATCTCGATGTCCGCCGCCGTGCCCTGATACCCGCCCGAGGGCTGGTGCATCATGATGCGCGCGTGCGGCAGAGCCGCCCGCTTCTCGGGCCGCCCCGCTGCCAGCAGGAACGAGCCGGCGGAGGCGGCCATCCCCATGCAGATCGTGTTCACGGGGGCCTGAATGTGCTGCATGGTGTCGTAGATCGCGAACGCGCTCGAGATCACGCCGCCCGGCGAGTTGACGTACAGGTAGATATCCCGGTCGGGGTTGTCCGCCTCGAGGAACAGCAGCTGCGCGATGATGACGTTCGCGACGTCGTCGTTGATCGGCGTCCCCAGGAACACGATCCGGTCCATGAGGAGGCGCGAGAAGATGTCGTAGGTGCGCTCACCGCGGGTCGAGCGCTCGATGACATACGGCGGATAGATCGTTGGCATGGCTGGGCTCGGTTACGGGCTTCGGTCAGGTGTCCCGCACGGTCGATTGAGACTGGAGGTAGGCGAAGACCTTCTCTTCCGTCAAGGTCCGCTCCAACTCCCGTAGGCGCCCGGCCTTCTGCAGCGACGCGTACACCTGGCCGGGTTCCACCCGCCGGCGCCGCGCGATGTCCTCGATACGCTCGTCGATGTCCTCGTCCGTGGCCTTGAGCCCCTGCTGCTGGGCGACGTGGTCGATGATCAGGTCCCGCTTGACCTGGCGCTCCGCGATCGGGCCGAACTCGGTGACGAACCGCTCGAAGCGATCGTCCGGGACTTCGTACGCCTGCGCAAACGCGCGCAGGGCGCGGCGCACCATCGGACGGGGGGCCTGGACGTTGTTCGCCGCCACGATCTCGTCGATGAGGCGGCGGCGGACGTCGGCGTCCGCCTCGCGCGCGGCCTCCGCCTCCAGGTCTTCGCGGACGGCGGTCCGCAGGGCAGCGAGCGAGTCGAAATCGCCCTGCTCCCGGGCGAAGTCGTCGCCGAGCGGTGGGAGCTGCTGCCGCTTGATCTCTTGCAGCGCGATGCGCACCCGGCGGCGTTGACCGCGCTTCGTCTCGTCCGGAAAATCGTCCGGAAACCCGACGTCGGCTTCCGCGACCTCTCCCCGGCGCATCTCGAGAATCCGTGCCTCCATGTCCGGGATGGCCTGGCCCTGGCCCAGGACGAGCTGATAGTCCTGTGGGTCCTTGGTCTCGGTGCCCTCGTAGGTCGCGATGCTCACCGACACGAGGTCGCCGTGCTGGGCCCGCTCCTCCGCGGTGGGCACCCACGGGGCGCGCTCCCGGCGCATCTCTTCGATCTGGCGGTCCACCATCTCGTCGCTGACCGCTGTCACCGTGCGGTCGAGGTGAAAGCCCCCCAAGCGAGGGAGCTCCAGCGCCGGCTTGACCTCCACCAACAGCTCGAAGGTCACCGGAGCGCCGTCTTCGAACGTGAGGTCCCGCACGCGCGGATCGGCGATGGGCTGCAGAGACTCCTGGGCAATCGCCGCTTCCCAGCTCTCCCCGATCAACTCCCGCAACACGTTCTCGCGGATGGCGCCGCGAAACTTGCGGCGCACCACGGTCAGCGGCGCCCGGCCGGCGCGAAACCCGGGGAGCTTCGCCTGTTTGGCCACGTGCTCCGCCGCGCGGCGTTCGGCGGCCTCGACGCGCTGCACGGGGACCTCGACCCGGAGACTCTTCTCGCCGGGCTCCTCGCCTGTCTGGGTGATACGGATGTCAGATTCTGCCGTGGTCATGCGTTCCGTCGTGTGGGGCACGCTGCCGGAATGTAACCCCTCCTTGGGGTTTGGGAACTCACGAAACCCGCCCGCCAGGCGGCGCGTAGAATCCCGGGTGCCGCCCGTGAAAGGGACCGCATGGCCCTGCTCCTGATCGCGTACGCCTTCGTCTCGAACGTCGCTCTCGCGGTCGTGCCGCACGAGCCCGTGGTCATCTGGTATGGCCCGCGGTTGGGCGTGTGGACGACCGCGCTGCTGGCGACGCTGGGTACCGTGGCGGCGGCGTGGGTGGACCACCGCGTGTTCGTGCCCGTGATGGCGCGGGTTGCCACGCGCCCGATCCTGGTGGCGGGGCCGTTGGGGCGGCTCGCCAGGCTGTTCACCCGTGCGCCGTTCGCCATCATCGCGGTCTCGGGCGTGACCCCGCTGCCGTCCTTTCCCTTCAAGGCCCTCGCGTTCGCGGCACGGTACCCGCTGTGGCGTTACCTCACCGCCGTCGCTGCGGGCCGGCTGCCGCGCTACCTGCTGCTCGCGTGGCTCGGCGTGGTGATCTCCGTTCCGGCGTGGGTGTTCGTCCTGTTGTTCCTGCCCTTCGTCATACCATCGCTCATCAGGATGATTCCATGGAACAAGAACGGCGCGAAATGACGTTCCTGCTGGCCGAGCCGGAGCGCCGGCTGTTGCGCGCTATCGCCGCGCGCCTGCCGGCGTGGGTTCGCTCGAATCACCTCACCGGACTCGGCGTGTTCGGGGCGCTCGGAACCGGCGTCGCGTACGCGCTCACCGGGCACCATGCGGCATGGCTCGCGGTCGCCAGCTCGATGCTCGCGATCAATTGGTTCGGTGACAGCCTGGACGGCACGTTGGCGCGCGTGCGGGGCGCGGAGCGCCCGCGCTACGGCTACTACCTCGACCACGTCGTGGACGCGTTCAACACCGCGGTGGTCGGCATCGGGATCGGGCTCTCGCCGTACCTGCGGTTCGAGTTGGCGCTGATCCTCGTTGTGCTCTACCTCGTGCTGTCGATCAACATCTACCTCGAGTCCACCGTGTTCGGTGTGTTCCGGATGGCGTATGGACGGCTGGGTCCCACGGAGGTCCGGATCATTCTGGTCCTCGCAAACCTGGCGCTTGCGCTCGTGCCGGCATTCCTCGGTGGCTGGCTGGAATGGGCCGTCCACGGAGCCGCCCTCGCCCTTGCGGCCGCGATGCTGACGGTGCTCGCCATCCGGTTCGGGAAGAACCTGCACCGGTTGGCGAGGTTGGAGCCGGTGAACAGCAGGTGACAGGTGACAGGTGATAATAGGTGATAGGGGTTAGGGGGTTACGCCGCTCCGGCGTCACGGACCAGGCTGAGAACCTTGGGACGCCTCGGGTGGATGGATCGCAGGCCCTGCCTTGGTCCCACCGTCCCTAACCCCTAACCCCTGGCAGGGTGGTGTGGGGCGGGGGCGGACCCGCCCCGCCGTCACGGCATCCAAAACACGATCGCCCCGCATCCCGTCCCGGAAACGTTGAACTCTCCCGGTGCCTCGAACTCCTCGTAGATCTCGATCAGCTCGATGTCCTCGAGGGGGATCGCGTCGTCCAAGGCGTCGTTGTAGAGCTGGAACGGCGTGCCGTTGAGGAAGATCGCCGGGCGGCAGCGGCGGGCGCCCCGGCCCATGAGTGCCTGGGCAACCGGCCGGCCGCCCTGCGACGTGACGTTGAGCTTGACCTTGCCCGTGCTGGCGAGGGCGGAGCTGGTCTCCGTCACCCCGATCTTGTCGATGTCCCGCCGCAGCAGGAACGTCCCGAGCCCGCGCCGCATGCGGTCCAGGACCTCCTGGGCGCGGCGCGGGGGAATGCGGATCCCCTCGACGTCGATCGGCTCGAGCTCGACGACCATGCGTGTGAGGCCGAGGTCCAGCCGCACGGTGCGACCGGCCTCGATCGTGAGCGTGCGCCCTGATGCCACGAAGCCGACCGCCCGGATCGCGAGCCGGCGCGAGCCCGGCGTCACCCCGTCCACCGCGAAACGGCCCTGGTCGTCCGTGGTATCGACCGGGACATCGTCCACCAGAATCTCGGCGCCGCGCACGAGCTCGCCGTTGTCGAGCGCCCGGACCACCCCCTGAACGCCGCCCGCCGCCGCCTCCTGGGCCTGGAGGGCAAGTGCCGGGAAGGCCACGCCGGCCGCAAACAGGGCGGTCACGAGCACAGGCCTGGGGGGGAGGCGACTGGGTGTCATGGCAACGGTCACGAAAGGGGTGGCCCGGCGCAGCGGGCGAGGGGTTCCCCGGGGTGCTACCCGCGGGGGTCGTAGGGATGTTCCCTTCAGGAACGGGGCGGTGTCAAGGTGGGATTTGACGCCCGAGCCCGCGGTTCGCAGCTTACCCCCACCTTCTCAGTAGGGAGCCGCCTGGTGGCGCCATGACACGCTTCCGCGAGCTGGTGGGCGACATCGGCTGGTGGATTCTGATCGGCCTGGCCATCCCGATCCACGTAGCGACGGTGATCGTGGCGTTCGAGTGGTACGGGGGGGTCCCCGGGCTGATCGCCGCCACGCTCAGCGCCATCGTGCCGGTCGTGCCGGAGATCTTCTGGGCCGCGCGCTACGCGTACGCCACCGGGACGCTCCTGCACTGGTATGTGTTCCTCGTCATCGTCTACCCCGGGTTGTGGCTCATTTGGCTCATCGGCGGGACGGCGTTCGGGGCGCGGAAGGGGTGACTGGGAGCATGCGACCGGTGGGAGTCGAACCCACACCCCTTGCGGGACAGGATCCTAAATCCTGCGCGTCTGCCGGTTCCGCCACGGTCGCGCACCGCCGATAACCTAAGTCGCAGCCGAACGACCGCGCCACCTCTCCCGTGCGGGCCACGAAAACGCCGGCGGCCAATGGTGTGGCACCGCCGGCGTTCGGTGGGACCGACGACCTGCCTTGCTAGTCGGTGCGAGACAGCACCACGTCGCTTGCCTTGAAGATGGCGCCATTGAGCTGGGCGAACAGCTGCCCACCGATGAGCGACCCCTCGAAGGTGATCTCGTCGGCCGTCGGCGTGACGATCACCAGCTGGGTGGCCGGCGGGTCGATGGACGTGGGCCGGAACACGGTTCCCGAGACGGTCAGCGGCACGCCGTCCAGCTCGGCGAGGCCGCTGACGCGGTCGCCCGTCTGCATGATCTCGAGTGCCAGCACGATGCCGTGACCCTCGATCTCGCCTTCCCAGCCACCCGATAAGTCGGCCACCGACGGCGTGGCCGGCGGAGCGGACGCCTCGCTGCCGTTGTCGCCCACGTTGAACACCGGCTCCGTGGGCCCGGCGCACGCCGCGAGCGTCGTGGCCGCCGCGAGCATCAGTGCGAGTTTCCGAGCCGACATGGTGTCCTCCGTTGGTCGTTGGTGCCTGCGGTGCTGCATCCAACGTACGGCGGACCTCCCAACTGGCCGGCAATGTTCGTTGGGGCGCCAGTCAATTCACTGTAAATGTTGGTGTTACGTGATTGCCGCCGGTGGCCCGCGGCGCCGTCCGAGGACGCGGCCGAACAGCACCACCACCACCGGGACCACGGCGATTCCCATCACCACGATGCCGGACACGACGTACGCGGGGTTGCCGGAGGAGAGGAGCGGCAGGCCGATCAAGATGGCGTCGATGACGAAGTGCGCTACCACGCACGCCACCAGGCCGAGCGAGAGGAATCCGATGCCGAACAGCACGCCGGCGATCGTCAGCTCGATCCCGCGCACGTAGACGGGAAACACCGGATAGTTGGAGTGGGCGAACGCCCAGATCGCCGCCGGCACGAGGAGGGCCAGGGTGGTGGACCGCAGGTAGCGCTTGAGAAAGCTGATGCCGAACAGCCGATACGTCAGCTCTTCGGTCAGGGCGGCGACGAGGCTCACCGTGAGTGGGGCGAGGAACGGCAGATACGTATTGAAGATCTCCGCCGACGGCCCCTCGGCGGGGAGCCACGCGCCGAAATACCGCTGGGCCAGGACGTAGAAGGCCGTGAGGTATCCGAGGATGACGAAGCCCAGCGCATACCCTCTCAGGCTGGCCCGCGCGAACGTCGATGACAGGACATGGCCGCGGGCCGTCTCGCGCCAGCCCCGGAGGCTCTCGGGAAACGTCTCGCGCCCCAGGGACTCGCCCGATCCCGCGGTGAACATCACCCAGACGGCGTAGATGATCGCGATGAACAGGAGGCCGACCACCAGGCCCAAGACGAAGACGCTCCACGGGATCTCGGTGGGATACTGGTACTTGGCCACGGGCCATGACGCCGCCCCCGCGATGACGGCGAGGCCGGCCACGGCGCCGCCCAGGGTGATCGCTTCCCGCCAGCGGACGTCGTCCCGCCGGTGCCGGACGAACGCCACGCCGAGGGCGATCAGGACGATGATGAACGTGAGGCCGAGGCTCCCGATCGCGAGCACCGAGCCGACGCTGAGCGTGGCGCTGAGGTCGCGGCTGAACTGCTCTGGCACCCGCAGGTAGTGACGGTAGCTGCCGACGCGGTCCCCCTGGACGGAGACGGAGAGCCGGACCGCTCCGGTACCGGCTGCGGGATCGTCGGCGTGCCAGACGACGGTGGTTCCGCGGCGCTCCCATACGAAGCGGTGATCGGTGCGGTTGTCGAGCTGCTCGCTCGAGTGCTCAACGGCCTCGAGGTCGTCGAGGCGCCAGCCGTGCTCGCGCAGGAAGGTCTCGGCGATGGGCCGGGCGGCCGCCGGGTCGAGTGTTGCGCCCGGAGCGGCTTCCTCGACGAGATGGGCGAACCGCACGATGCGACCGTCCACCCCCACTCCCACGCCCCACTCTTCCTTCTGGCCCGGCTCGAACCACCGGACGTCCCACGTCCAGACGGGAACCTCCTCGCGCGCCCAACGACTGGCCTCGTCGAGTCCGAGGGTGCGCTGGAGAAAAACGAGCGGCTCGGTATCGCCGCCGAAGCGAACGGCGCGGCGATGCTCCGACAGATCCGCGCCGAGCGCCTCGACGAAACCGCGCGCGCGCTGGGCGGCCTCTTCACGGGTGACGGTGAGATCGACGGCGGCGTGTGGGCTGGCGTCGCGATAGAACAGCACGAACGTGGCGAGACCCGCCGCGCCGAGCGCGGCGAGCGTCAGATCCCGGCGGGTGATGGGGGCCATCGGCGTGGACGCGTTCCCCGTGGTCCTCGGTAGTCGGTAGGATACCACGTGAACCGCACGGCTGCCAGGCAACGCGGAGGCCTTGGGAAGGGCCGAGAACGCGCCACGCCTGTAGTGGCCTGCGTGCGCGGGGCCGCCGCCCGGCGCACGCGTTCGTCTATTTGAGCACTGGCGTCAGGATGACCGTCCCGCTGCCGGTGGCGACCGCGTTGCCGAGCGTCGCACCCTGGTCGAACAGGATCCCCACGACGTCGACGTCTTCATCGCCCGTGACGGTGAACGCAACCTGCGCCTTGAGCCCGGTCTGGGCGCCCGAGGGGACGGTGACCGCATGCTCGCCCTCGAACAGCGACTGACCCACGGTGAACGGCTCGATGAAGGTGACGGTCGCGGTGCCGACGATGAGCCGGAGCCCGGTGTAGTCCCCGGCTTCCAACACGCCTGAGGCGATCACCAACGGCGGGTCGTCGCCCTCCTCCGGAACGGCGAGCAGGTCGAGCAGCGCGGGCGTTTCCAGCTCGAGCGCGATCCACTCGCCTTCGTCGTCGGTCTCCGGCTCGCCTTCCTCGGCCTCCGGCGCGGCTCGGCGCACCTGGACGGCGAGGATCTCGACGACGAGCGACGACACGTTGGCGAGATCGAGCGGGGCCGCCGTTTCGTCGGCGACCACCGCGAGAACGGCGGCAGCTACGGTGTTGGTACGCGCCAGAGTCACCGTGACCTCGCCGGTCCCGGCCGCCGGAGCGGTGCCGGCGTCGGTGGCGCATGCGGCACCGACGCCTACGACGAGGAGCGCGCTCATGAAGCGATCTATGCGGTGCATGGTGAGGTACTCCATGATGGGCTGTGGTAGTCACACGCGTGGCGAGGCGATCCAGCGCCTCGTTCGATGAAGACACGCTCAGCCGGCCGCAGGTAACGCGTTACTTTTGTGTCCGTGTCCGTGTCTCTTGGTGCCGACGGATGAGCGTGCCCGACGAGGTGGTGGTCCAGCGGATCCTCGCCGGGGAGGCGGAGCTCTTCCGCATCCTCGTCCGGCGGTATCGTGAGGAGTTCGCGCGCTACGCCGCGTCGCTGTGCGGCGATGCCGACGTGGCCGCCGACGCGATGCAGGAAGCGTTCATCCGCGCGTTCGACGCGCTGGACTCGTGTCGCGAGCCGGCGCGGTTCAAGGCCTGGTTCTTTCGGATTCTGACGAACCAGTGCCACAACGCGCGCCGCGGGCTGGGCGTGCGGGGGCGTTTGGACGATATCGTCGTGACCGCCGCGGATCGGGCGGACGCCGGCGTGTCGGACGAGGAGCTACGGGAGGCGATCGATGCCGCGTTGGGACAGCTCACGCCCGAGCAGCGCGAGGCCTTCGTGCTGAAGCACGTGGACGGCCGCTCGTACGCCGAGATCGCCGACCTGCTCGGCGTCGGTGAGGATGCCCTGAAAATGCGGGTGCACCGCGCCCGTGATGCCTTGAAGAAGCTGTTGGAGCCCTGGTCATGAGCGAGCGCGAAGGATACAGCCAGGAAGTGCAGCGGTTCCTCGACGAGGAGCCGGACGCTCAGCTCACCGAACGGGCGCGCGTCGACGCCGAGCGCTTCCGAGAGGCGCTGGCGAGGTATGCCAGCTCCCTCCCGGTGCCGGGCCGCGAACTGGATGCCGCGGTCATGTCGGTTGTCGGCGCGCGCCCCCTCGGGGGCGTCCGCGGCCTCGTGCGGTGGTTGTTCCGGCCCCGTCCCGTTCTGCTCCGACCCGTGTTGATCGCCGCCGGCCTCGTCGCCACGACGGCCCTCGGCTGGTGGCTGGGCCAGCAAGGCGGCAGCCCGCCCGTCCCCGGCGCCCTGATCGCCGAGGCGCCCACCGTGCTCGTGCGATTCGAGCTGCGCGCGCCCGAGGCCGTTCAGGTGGCGCTCTCCGGCTCGTTCACGGGATGGGATTCGGAGGGGGTGGCCCTGTCCAAGAACGCCCAAACGGGTGTATGGTCAGTGACCGTCCCCCTCCCGCTTGGAGAGCACGAGTATTCGTTCGTGATCGACGGCCAGCGATGGATCCCCGATCCGAAGGCCCACGCGCAAGTGGACGACGGCTTCGGCCAGACGAACAGCGTCATCGTCGTCGGTCCGCGGGGGGTCGTGCGCTCATGACCGGCATGCGACGGTGCGCGGTGCTGCTGGCGATCGCCCTCGTGCCCGCGACTCGCGTCGGGGCGCAGGACGATGTCCGCGCGCAGCTCCTCGCCCGCGGAGCGCCCACGGCCTTCGCCGACCGCGTGGCGCAGATCGTCGGCGCGGCGGCGGCGGAAGATCTCCCCATCGAACCAATTGTCACGAAGGCGCTCGAGGGGTGGGCGAAGCACGCGCGGGTCCCGCCCGATCGTGTGGTGACGGTCCTCGAGCGGCTCGCGGTGCAGTTGCGCACGGGCCGCGACGTGACCGTGGCCGCGGGCGTCGACCCGGCCCCCGCCGTGGTCGCGGCGGCGGCCGAGGCGCTCGGCCGTGGCGTCCCGGCCGCCGACGTGCAGGCGGTGATGCGCGCCGCCCCCTCCGCCGAGGGGGCCGCCACCGGCCTCACGGTGGCGGCATCGCTCACGGCGCAGGGCCTCGGCACCGACGCGGCGACGAAGGCCGTGCGGGATGCCTACATGGCCGGCAGGCCCGCCTCGGACATCCTGGAGTTCCCGTCGGTCGTCGCAGGTCTCGTCGCCGGCGGGGTTCCGATGTCGGATGTGGCGCGCCGCATTCTCGAGGAAGGTGGACTTCCCCTTCCGTCGGAACCCGGCCGGGGGCTGGGAAGGGGCCGGCCGTCCGGCATCCCGGCGGGCCGAGGTCCGCCTGACGAGCCACCCGGGAAGGGGAAGGGCATGGGTCCTCCCACCGAGCCGCCCGGCAAAGGCAAGCCCTCCGCGCCGTGAACCGCGCCACGCCCCTCGCGTTGGCGCTCTTCGTCGTTCTCACGACTGCCGGCACCGCGCAGGACCTCTCCGTCGCCGCCGGGGGGGTGCATGCGCGGTATGCCGACACCGTCGCTGGCACGGCGGCCAGTCTCTCGGCACGATGGCGCGGATCGTCGGCCTCCGTTTCGGGTTTGGCGGAGGGCAGCGTGTCGCAGTTCGCCACCGGGGAATGGGCCGCCCAGTTCGCCGCGTACGGCGCGGGTCTCTTTCTCGAGTCCGGGCGCGTCACGCTGGGGGTGGCCGGCGGTGGGGACGTGAACGCGGTCGAGGGCGGGACGTGGAGCGGAACCGCCGCCGTGGGCCCCGTGTTGAGCGCCGGCGTTGGGCAGGTCTTCGCCACGTTCGGCGCGTCGTTGGGTGGTGTACGCCGGGTCGACGAGTCGTCGCTCGCACTCGGCACGTTCACCGCGCGGGCGCAGGTGCCCCTCTCGGAGATCGTTGCACTCGAAGGCGGTCTCAACGGCATCGTCGCGGATTCCGTGCGCTACGCGGACGTGACCATCGGCGTGACGCTGCGGGCAGCGCGACTCGTGTTGGGCGTCACCGGCGGGGCACGCGCCGGCGACCTCGCCGATGATCCGTGGGGCCACGTGTCGGCCGAATACGTTGTCAGTGCGCTGGCGAGCCTCGAGGGCGCGGTCGGGCGATACGCACAGGATCTGACGGGCTTCACCGACGGGCTCTTCGGCGCGATCGGAGTGCGGCTGCGGCTGACGCGCGACGCCAGGAGCAGGCTCGCGCCGCGTCCGGCGGCGGCGCTCACGGTCGACCGGGTGGGCGCCGACCGCGTCCGGGTGACAGTGCGGTATCCCGATGCGGAGCGGCTCGAGCTGGTGGGGGAGTGGAACGGCTGGGCGCCGGTGGCGCTGGCCCCTCTCGGCGGCGACCGCTGGACCGTGGAGCTGTCGCTAGACGCGGGTATCCACCAGTTCGCTCTCCTGGTGGACGGTTCCGAATGGGCCGTGCCCGACGGCGTCGCTTCCATCCCCGACGACTTCGGCGGGCGGGTGGCCCTGCTCGTCGTACGCTGAGCCGCGGGCAAACTTGCACACCTCCGTACGACCATTCACAATGCGAAACACGGTGCGAAACGCCGCCGATCTCCTGCGCTACGCCGGCCGGCGATGAACCGGCCACACCGGGTCTACCTGCTGTCACCCGCCGACTGCGGCGGCCGACGCGTGACCGCGCTGCTCGCGGGCCGCAGCGTCGCGCCCATGGCGGTGCGGCTGCGCGATGGCGGCGCCCCGCTCGGGGACGTCTTCGCGTACGTGAGCACGCTGTACTTTCGTGGAAAGCTGGCCTATGCGGGGCGGTTCGCGTGGCCGCCGGCAGACGCCGACGGGGTGCTCGTCATCACGCCCGGCGCCGGACTCGTGCCGGCCCACCGGGCGGTGACGCTCGCGGATCTGGCGACGATCGCCGCCGTACCGGTCGATGCGCGTGACGCCCGCTTCTCGACGCCGCTCGCGCGCGATGCGACGGTGCTCGGCCGGACCATGGCGGAGGGCGGGGAGATCGTGCTGTTGGGCAGTCTCGCCCCGCGCAAATATCTCGACGTGCTGCTCCCGGTCCTCGCCGATCGGCTGCTTGTGCCCGAGGCGTTCGTCGGCCTGGGCGAGATGCAACGCGGATCGTTGTTGCTGCGCCGCGCGGCCGCCGGCCGGCCACTCGCCTACGTCCGGGCGGGCGCCGCGCTCGCGGGGCGATCCTCCTAGGGATCCTCGGCCTGCTGGAGGCGCTCGTTCCGGGCCGCCGCGGAATCCGCGGCATCGAGCGCTCCCTGAACTCCGCGGGCGCCGGGAAGTCCCGAGGCGCCGACGACGCTGTCCCGCTGACGCTGGGTGAGGGTGTCGGCGGGTGTCTGGTCGGGGTCGCCGGAGGCGCACGCCAGCACCAGCAGGGTGGCGCAAGTCGTCGTCCAACGCATCAGGTCCTCGACGTTGGTTGGGGCTGATAACTTACACGCTTCGCGCCCCGCCGGCCTCGACGTGCTGGCGGCCGGCATTCGTTTCGAATCCGCTACGTGATTACGCCATGACACCTTGGGTGATGCGGTTACTGATCGCCAATGTGGCGGTGTTCTTCCTGCAGCTCCTGTTCAGCCCGACCCCGGAACTGCTGATGGGACTCGTGCCCGCCCGGATACCGCAACAACCGTGGACACTGATCACGTACTCGTTCCTGCACGGCGGCTTCGGGCACCTCTTCTTCAACATGCTCGGGCTGTACTTTTTCGGGCCGCGGTTGGAGGAGCGTCTTGGCGGGGGACATTTCTTGGGACTCTACGTCGTGAGCGCGGTGGTCGGCGGACTGGCGTCGTGGCCGGTGACGCCGCACGCGATGATCGTGGGCGCCTCGGGTGCCGTGTACGGTGTGCTGCTCGGATTCGCGCGCTATTGGCCGCGCCAGCAGATCATGCTGTTGATTCCACCGATCCCGATGGAGGCGCGGACCTTGGTCATCGTGTTCGCCGTGATCTCGCTGGTGTTGGGGTTGACCGGTAGTGGCGGCATCGCGCATTTCGCGCATCTCGGCGGGTTCGTGGGTGGATGGCTGTACCTGAAGTGGCGCGAGAGCCGCTCGCCGGCGGCGCGATTCAAGGCCAAGGCGCGGCCGGTGCCGAAGGTGCGGGAGCTGGGCACGGACCTCAAGGAATGGGCCGCGGCGCGCCGGGAAGAGATGCATCCGGTGAACCGCGCCGAGCTGGATCGCATACTGGACAAGATCGGCGCAGCGGGGATGGCGAGCCTGTCGGCGGACGAGCGGGCGTTTCTGGAGCGGTTTCAGAACGGGTAGACGGATGGACGAAGGGACGAGGCGTAGCCGACCGGTCGCCCGAGAATGCGTCTTGACGACACCGTCGTTCGGCGGTACATACGCGACACGTCGTTGTTGTGTCCGGGACCCCGCCCACCCGGGTTTTCCGTAGACGTCACGGACTCGCTGCCCTCAGCGGGTTCCGCATCTCAACCACTCAACACGAGAGGCGTACCGCTCATGACGCGCGTCCGTTCAGTTGTCGGATTCCTGGCGTCGCTGGCGGTGATCATAGCGCTGCCGGGTGTGCTCACCGCGCAGTCCCAGGCGACGACCGGGATCATCCGCGGGGTCGTCACCGACCAGACGGGCAGTCCCGTTGGAGGGGCGACGGTGGTGCTCCGCGAGACGGAGACGAACTTCGAGCGTACGATTACGGCGTCGACCTCCGGCATCTTCGTCGCCCCGCTGCTGCCGCTCGGCACGTACGAGGTGACGGTCCGCGCGGTGGGGATGCAGGAAGCCCGGCGCACCGGGCTGCCGCTCCGGGTCGGCGAGACGCTCGACCTGCGCTTCAGCCTGCAACAGGCGGTGGCCCTCGAGGCGATCACGGTTTCCGGGGACGCGCCGGTCGTGGATCCGACCCGCAGCGAGGCGGCCACGCGGCTGCCGGAAGAAGCCGCCAAGGGGTTGCCGAACAACGGCCGCAACTTCCTCGATCTGACGACGCTCACACCGAACGTGGCGATCGTGCAGGGGCCGGACGGCGACGAGCTCACCGTCGCGGGCCAGCGCGGCATCCACAACAACGTCTCGGTGGACGGCGCGGACTTCAACAACCCGTTCTTCGGCGAGCAACGGGGCGGCCAGCGGCCGCCGTTCACGTTCAATTTGGACGCCGTGCGGGAGATCGTGGTGATCTCCGACGGCGCCAACGCCGAGTTCGGTCGGTCCGGCGGCGGGTTCGTCAACGTGATCACGAAATCCGGCACCAACGAGGTGCACGGCTCGGTGCACTACTTCGGAAAGTTCGACGCCCTGTCTGCAACCGCCGAGCACTCGTGCGCCGAGCCCGGCGGGCTTTGTTCCGCGGCCGGCGAATTGCTGACGCGGGATCCGGATTTCACGCAGAACCAGTTCGGGTTCACGCTCGGCGGCCCCATTGCCCGGGACCGGGCGTTCTTTTTCGTGGCGTACGACCAGCAGGTGCTGGAAGACACCCGCCAGAAGGCGCAGAACCGCGTCGGCGACCCGGCTCTGCGGGCGTGGGTCGACACGGCCTTCGGCGGCGCGCTCTTGGGCGACGACGGGCCGATCGATCGCACGGACAACGCCCGCGCCCTGCTGGCCAAGTTCGATATCCGGTTGAGCGACCGGCACAACGCCTCCCTCAAGTACAACTACACGTGGTCCCAGCAGGAGAATGGGACGTTCGACGTGGACACGTGGCTCCGGAGTGCGAACGGACTCGAGAAGGACTTCTCGCACGCGATCAATGGAAGCCTCAGCTCCGTGCTTTCGTCGCGGGTCACGAACGAGTTCCGGTTCCAGTGGGGGAGGGAGGACCGTCCCCGGCCGTATCTCGGCGCTACGATTCCGGGCGTGGCGCCGCCGCCGGGCGTGGACACCGGCAATCGGCCGTTCCCGGACATCGCGATCGGTCCGAACTTCCGGCTCGGGATGCCGTTCTTCCTGCCGGTGGAGTACTACGACACCCGGATTCAGATTCTCGACAACGTGACGCTCGCGGCGGGGAACCACCTGTTCAAGTTCGGCGGCGAGTGGAATCGCGTGGAATCGGTGCAAACGTTCATTGGATTCGCCAACGGGCGATTCATCTTCAGCTCCGTGGACGGGTTCCTGAACTATGTGGAGTTCGGGAACCAGTACGTGGAGTGTTTCGACGCCGCCGGCAACTTTGTGACGTCATCGACGACCGCGACGTGTCCGGCCGGCTCGTCCATCGGCGGCCCGGTGCTGCTCTACCTGCAGCAGGCGGGGGTGGGCGGCATCACGGTCGAGGAGGCCGGGACGCAGTCCATCCCGCAGCACGAGGTCGCGTTGTTCGTGCAGGATAGCTGGAAGCCGCACCGCAACCTGACGCTCAACCTGGGCGTCCGGTGGGAGGCGTCGATTCAGCCCGACGTGATCACGCCTCCCGACGAGGTGTTCTATGCGCCGTTCATCGGCCAAACGTCCATGGGGCAGATGTTCCCGTCCGACGGGACGATTCCGTCGGACTGGGACAACGTCCAGCCGCGATTCGGGTTTGCGTGGGACGTCGAGGGCGACAGCCGGACGGTGCTCCGCGGCAGCGCGGGCCTCTATTACGCGCGCGTCCCCGGGCTCAACCTGGCCAGCACGCGAAGCACCAACGGCTCGCGCGGGCAGACACTCTTCCGCAACAGCGCCCTCACCGACGTGCTCGGGCCGCCGCCGAACATCGATGACCTGCTGCCCCAGCCGGTGGGGACGCCGTTCCTGCCGGATGTGTTCGTGTTCGACCGCGACTTCGAGAATCCGCGCACGTTCGCCGCGACGTTCGGGATCGAGCGGGAGCTGGTGGAGGGATACGGCGCGGGTCTGACCTTCACGCATTCTCGCACGGACCACCTCACCCGGTTCATCAACCGGAACGACGCGGCGTTCGGCAGCCCGTGGTCCACGGGCCTCGAGCCCGGCGGCGCGAACGGCATCAACACCCTGACCGTGGTCGAGAGCAGCGCCAAGTCGCGCTACAACGGCGTCACGGTGAGCCTGCAGCGCAACCTGGCCCCGGTGCAATTCCAGGTGAACTACACGCTGTCGTTCGACAAGTCCGACGACGACAACGAGCGCGACCCGTTCACATTCCGGTACGCCGTGGCGAACAACCTGACGCCGGAATACAACTGGAGCGACCGCGACCAGCGGCACCGGTTCAACGCCTGGCTGCTCGCGACCCTTCCGGGGGACATCCTGTTCAACAACCGGTTGAGCGCCTACTCGGCCCAGCCGGCGTCGGAGAGCTGCGGGCCGCGGCCGGGCAACCCGTTCGCGCCGCCGGCCGGCGCACGGGCGGTCACGCCGCAGGACCGCATCTGCGAGGACGGCTCGATCCTCAAGCGCAACACGCTCCGGAAAGACAACGCCTACTTCTCGTGGGATATCCGGATCTCGAAGCTGTTTCGGACCCGCGGCGCCGGCGCCTACGAGCTGATCTTCGAGATGTTCAACGTCACCAACTCCGACAACTTCCTGGATCCGTCGATCGGGGGCCTGCTGTTCAACTTCGACGGCACGCTCACGAGCGGCCTCGGCGCCCCGCGGCAGGCGCAGGTGGGATTTCGGTGGTTGTTTTAGAGAAGAGGATCCCTCCTACGCGGCCTTTGCCTCTTCCGCCGCCTGCCAGCGGCCCGCGTGAAGGATCTTGGCCAGCCGGACGGTCGCGAGGCTCTTGATGTAGAGCCAGCCGATGTCGAGCTCCCACCAGCGCCGCCGGAAGCGCGCGGAGTGGGGGTCGGCGTGATGGTTGTTGTGTAGCTCCTCGCCGCCCAGCAGGAGGCCGAAGGGGAAGAAGTTCCTGCTCTCGTCCTTGACGTCGTAGTTGCGGTATCCCCAGGCGTGGCCGATGCCGTTCACCAACCCGCCGAGGAACGGCATCCACACCATCTGCCCCATCCAGACCGTCAGGCCCCAGCCCACGCCGAAGGCGTAGATCTCAAGTGCCAGCAGCACGATCACGCCCATGTAGCTGAAGCGGGTGAACAGCCGTCGCTCGATCCAGTCATCCGGGCAGCCCTTGCCGTACTTCTCCAGCAGGCCGTCCTCACGGACGCCGCGGCGGTAGTGATTCCAGCCGTTGAAGACGATCTGCGAGAGCCCGGCGAGCACCGGGCTGTGGGGGTCGCCCTCCCGGTCGGCGAAGGCATGGTGTTTCCGGTGACAGGAGACCCACTCTTTGGTCACGATTGCCGTCGTCAGCCAGAGCCACGTCCGCATCGCGAGCGCGACCACGGGGTGGAGGGTGACGCCGCGGTGCGTGACGGTACGGTGGAGATAGATCGTGGTCGCCGCGTTGGTGAGGTGGCCGGAAACGGCGAAGAACGCCAGCGGTATCCACCAGGCGAAGGCGAGGAATCCCATATCGGGCACGAGCGGCACCTCAACGATGATCGCGATACGTGATGGAGCGTGTACAGGACGGCGGGCGGGACGGGGATCCCCCCTCCTGGCGATCCTCGAAGTTTAGCCGGGGGGGCACGCGAAGCCAAATGTGGACGCCCGCCGCCGGCGCCTACACCGCACTCCCCTTCCGAACCGGAACCGACCCGACCGGCGCCCGGATCCAGCGGAGGATCTCGGGCAGCCTCGGCGGCTTGCCGGTCAGGAGGACGCCGATCCGGAACACCTTGGCCGCGGCCCACAGCGCCACGACGGTCGAGAGCAGCAGCAGGATGGTGGTGGAGACGTACTCGAACAGGCTGGGCGGTCCGGCGGCCCGGTTCATCATCACGAACGGCGTGAACGGCGGAATGTACGAGAGCACCTGTGCCAGCGTGCCGTTGGGGTCCTTGCCGATGGGCACCATCGCGAGCAGCGGTGCCACGAGCAGCAAGGTGATCGGCGTCATCAGGTTCTGGGCTTCCTTCAGCGTGTTCACCACGGAGCCGATCCCAACCAGGATCGCGGCGTAGAGCAGGTATCCCAGGATGAAGTACCCGATGAACGACACGATGTACACCGGATCGGTGGCCAGGACCGAGAGATCCAGCGACGCCGGAACGCCCATGAGGCTTGGCAGCAACTTGGTGGCGGCGATGAAGAATACGATCCACGAGACCACGACCGTCAGCCCGGTGGCCGCGATGCCGGCGATCTTCCCTCCCATCAGCTGGACCGGCGATACCGACGACAGGAGGACCTCGATGGTGCGGTTCGACTTCTCCTCGACGGTGTTCGTGAGCAGCATCTGGCTCACGGTGAACACCGAGATCCAGAGGAGATACACGAAGATCACGGGGGCCCATTGCCGCAACTGGTCGCGGGCATCGACCTCCGCCTCCTCGCCTTCGCCGGTGATCTTTCGTTCCTCGAACCGCACCGGTTGCTGGATCCATCCCGCCACCTGGGGACTGATCTGCTCGCGAGCCAGCCGGCGCGCCCGCACGACGTCGCTGGCGATTTCCGCGAACCAATCCTTGAGGTCGTCGTCGGTGAGGTTGTTGGAAACGTAGCGCGACGGCGTGTCCCCGCTCACCGGGTCGGTGCCGACGACGAAGTAGGCGAACAACTCCTCGTCGCCGACCATGCGGCTGAGGACCGCCGGCGCGTCGTTCCCCTCGGCGTCCACGTCCACCCGGACGTATTGCGCCTTGGACACGCCGCGCGCCAGCTCGCGGGCCTCGGCGGGCGTCACGCCGTCCCACCACGCGAGCACGGCCGCGCCGTGCTCGGCGGCCATGCGGCGGGCCGGCTCGGGCAGCCCCTCACCGTCGGGCGCCGCGGCGCTGTCTCCGAACACCACGTGTTCGGCAAACTGGCCGATCTGGACGTCGTTCAGTCCGGTGAGGACGGGTGCCAGGTCACGCAGGGGCGGCGCCAGACGGCCCACGCCCTCCGCTCCCTCGCGCGCGGCCCCCGCAGCGGCCGCGAAGACGCGGGTCAGGTCGCGGGCCGTCACGCGGCGGTCCACCTCCCGCAGGAGCCAGCCGGACTGGTCGATCACCGCGTACTGCCGCGCGCTCTTCGTCCGCTCGAGCAACGTCGGCACCGCGATGAAAAGCGTCAGCATGATCGGAAAGACGAGAATCCCGATCCAGAACCCCTTGGTGCGGATGTTCTCCAGGTACTCGCGCTGCGCGACGAGAAAGGCCTTATGCATTCGCCTCCCCCTTCACCGTCCGGATGAACACTTCGTGGAGCGACGGCTCCCGCATGTCGAACCGGCGGATGCGCACCTTTCCGACCAGTTGGGCGAGGATGTCCTGGGGGTCGACACCATCGGAGAGGAACAGCTCGGCACGCTTGCCCGCGTTGCTCACGCTGGCAATCCCGCGGAGGCGGTGGAACACCGCCCCGTCGCCGTCGTAGTCGATCACGATGCCCTTGTCGCCGGCGGCCCTCACGTCGGCCAGTGTGCCGTCCAGGACCTTCTCGCCGCGGTTGATCAGCAGGACGTAGTCGCAGATCTGTTCCGCCTGCTCCATCACGTGCGTCGAGAAGATGACGGTCCGTCCCTGCCGTTTCATCTCGAGGATGACGTCGCGCACCAGCTCCACGTTCACGGGATCGAGCCCGGAGAACGGCTCGTCGAGAATGACCAGATCGGGGTCGTGGATGATCGTGGAAAGGATCTGCACCTTTTGCCCCATCCCCTTGGAGAGCGCTTCGCACTTTCGGTCGACCCACTCGCCGAGGCCGAAGCTCGCCAGCAACTCGGCGGCGCGGCGCCGCGCGGCGGTCCCCGACATTCCCTTCAGCTTCCCGAAGTACGCCACGATGTCCCGGGTGGTCATCTTCTTGTACAGGCCCTTCTCCTCGGGGAGGTACCCCATCTTGTCCTTGACCGCCTCCGGATCGCGGCTGCCGAGCACTTCGATGGTCCCGCTATCCGGATAGAGGATGCTCATGATCATCCGGATGGTGGTCGTCTTCCCGGCGCCGTTCGGGCCGAGGAAGCCGTAGATGGTTCCTCGCGGGATCCGCAGCGAGATCCCGTCGACCGCGAGCACGGTCCCGAAGCGCTTGGTGACGGTGTCGAGCGTCAACGCGTATTCCATAGAGAGAAACTCACGGCGCCAGGACGCGGTGTCTTCCCGATAGCCGTGGAGCGCCCGCCCGCCGGCCGGGCCGTGCGTGGCATCGCTGCGGTTGAAGCGCTCGACCATCGGTCCCGACTCCCGGGGCGCGGGGTTGAATGAACGAGGACCGGCGCCGGGGGTGGAGCTACGCCTTCACGCCCGCCGGCCGAGGCAAGATAGCGGCCCTGCCGGAGCGGGGCGAGGGACGGCACGTTGTTCGGAATCGGCCCACGTGCTATGCTCGACCCAGGCCCTTACTGGAGACGGTATGAGCGGGTTGCGCGGGATCTGGCGGTGGGGCGTTGTGCTGCCGTTCGCGGCGTGGGGGTGCGGGCTGCTCGGCTCGTTCGAGAATCCCACGCTCACCCTCCAGACCGTGCGGCTCGCCGCCCTAGGCCTCAGCGGCGGCCGGCTCGACCTGGTGCTCGACGTCCACAACCCCAACCGCTTCGAGATCCGGAGCACGCGGCTCGAGGCCGAGCTGGAGTTGGAGGGCACGCCTTTCGGCGAGGCGACGCTGGACCGGGATGTGGTGCTTGCTCCGAACGCGCCCACCACGGTCGAGATCCCGCTGACCTTCACCTGGGAAGGCGTGGGCGCCGGGGCCCGGGCGTTGCTCCAGCGGGGCGAGCTGGCGTACGTGCTCGATACGCGGATGTTCGCGCGGTTTCCGGGCGGCGAGCGGCCGGTGGCGGTGAAGTTGGACGGCAGGGTGACCGTCGTCGATCTCGTGGGACTGGGGCGGTAGGGGGTAAAAGTTGAGACGTAGGAAGCGAGGAGTACGAAGTAAGGAGTCAGCAGTCGCTCGGGGGCGCGGCGGGGCTGGAGGCGGTGGTTCCCTCCGCTCGCTGCGGTTGGCGGCGAAGGGCGGGTAACCCGACACTCTCTCGCCGCGAACCGACGCGCTCTCCGGGAACCACCGCCTCCAGCCCCGCCGCGACGACCATCGCGTCCCGAGCCGGCGAGGCCATCAACCTGCAGGCTGCCGTCAGTAGTGCCCCAGCAGCCCTCGCTCGCGCGCCTGCCGCTCGAAGAACTTGAATCCCAGGAATCCCAGCCCGAAGTACACCGCCCCGTTGGCCGCGAGGAACAGGAGGTCGCCCGCCGGCACCGCGAAGATCGAGACGCCGTCGATCATGGCGCGGCGGATCAGGTCGTTCCCCCACGAGAGCGGGAGGTACTTGAGCCAGGGCAGCCGATCGATCGGGGCGGCGAGGAGGCCCACGAAGGCGAACTGGAGGATGCCGAGGGTGGCCTGGACCTGCTTGAACACGAGGGCGAAGCCGCCCATGACGAAGCCGAGCCCCTGCGCGCTGGCGATGGTGAACACGAGCAGCGGCAGGAGGGTCACGAGATCGAGCCGCAGCCACTGGCCGGTGGTGGCCATCATGAGGACGAGGAACGCCAGCATGATGCCCACGCGATAGACCAGCGCGGCGAAAATCCGGACGACCAGCACGCGCCCCAGCCCGAGCGGCGACATCGAGAGCTGCTCGAGCGTCCCCTGCGATGCCTCGGCCATCAGCACCCAGGACAGCTCGCCGTACGCGTAGATCACGATGTAGAACACCATGAATCCCACGACGATGCCGGCCAGGGTGTCGCCGAATCCCGCCTCGTTGCCCGCAAAGCTGCGCGCGCCGTAGAACACCAGCACGAAGATGAGGTAGAACGACATCATCATCGAGAAGGTGTTGAAGTAGTAGCGCTTCAACTCGATGGCGTAGCGCTTGAACATCGCGGCCGTGAGGGCCAGCGTCGCGCTCACTGGTCCCTCCGCAGGATCGCAAGGAAGATCTCCTCGAGGTTGGGGTCGCGGCGGTCGATGCTCTCGACGACGACGCCCGTGTCCCGCAGCAGGTCCATCAGCTGGTACAGCTGCTCGCCGCGCAGCAGCTCCACCTCGATCTCGGTGGTGTGGTCGGTATGATGGAACCGGATCAGCTCGAAGCACGACGAGATGCGGTGCTCCTGCTCCTCGGTCAGCCGCTCGGCGAGCTGGAAGTGGTACGCCCGCGCGCGGAACAGGGCGAGCAGGTTCGCCACCCGGTCGTCCGTGACCACGCGGCCGTGCTGGATGATGATCACGCGGTCGCACACGTCCTGCACCACGTGCATGTCGTGGCTGGAGAGCAGGATGGTCCGGCTCCCCTCCTGGGCCATGCGCTTGAGTGCGCCGCGCAGCTCGACGCTCGTCTCCACGTCGAGGCCCAGCGTGGGCTCGTCGAGCAGGAGGATGTCGGTCCGTTTCACCAGGGCGCAGGCCAGTGCGAGCTTCTGCTGCATGCCGCGCGACAGCATCCGAGCCGAGGTGTTCGCCTTGGTGGTGAGATCAAACGCGTCGAGCAGCTCCGCGATGTACCCCTTCACGCGCCGGGCCGGGATGCCCTGGAGACCCGCGAAGAACTCGAGGTTCTCTCTGGGCGAGAGCCGCCAGTAGATGTTGCGGTTTCCCTCGAGCACCGCGGCGATCCGGCCGAGCGCCCGGGTGGGATGCGCCACCACGTCCTCGCCGGCGATCTCGAGCTTGCCCGAGGTGGGGCGGATGAGGGTGCAGAGGCATTTGAGGGTCGTGGTCTTCCCCGCACCGTTGGGCCCGAGGAGTCCGACCACTTCGCCCGGCGCCACGGAGAAGCTCACGTCGTCCACGGCGGTGACGGGCTTCTTGCGGCGGCCGTAGACCTTGGTGAGGTGGGCGATGTGGACGATGGGATCTGACACGGGGTGTGTGGCGGGGGGCTCGGGGAGCGGGGGAATAGGGCGTTGGCCATCGGTGAATGAGCGGCGGCCAGTCGGAGGGAAAGTAACATGATGGCCGAAACGCAACTGCCCCGGGGCCATGTGACCCCGGAGCAGCAATCGTCCTAACTACCCGACCTGCCCTTAGTTCGCTTTCACGCTTCTGGGGAGCAGTCTCAGCCGGTTACGCGTCCGCTCGGTATCACCTTTGTATGAGGCACGCCGGAAGCCGGTAGCCGATGTGCCGAGCCAAGTCGAAGATGTGGCGATCGGCGCTGGATTCGGCGGTGGTGCGTTCGGGATGATCTGCGTAGAGAATGAGCATTCCTCCGGGGTAGCGGATAGCAGCACCTCGGGTGCGTGTGCTTGCCGCAGCTCCCGCTCACACTGCAGCGTCATATCCTGCTGGCTGACGATCATTACCGAATCGTCCGCTGTGAAGCGTGGTGCGTTGAGGAGCAAGTCCGGAATCGAGACACTGTCGAGTGCAACGCCCGGTTGTCCGGTCTTCACGATTGTTTCAACGGGATCGAACTGGGGTAAGCCGAACCACCGGGGGCGCACAAAGGTAGCGCGCCGCGCATCATGGCTCCACGCGAGGCCGTTGGTTCCGGAATCGCAGATGGTGAGGCCGCAGATCTGGGACGTGGAAGTCAGCCGCTCATCCAAGAGCGCCGCCGATCCGCCGCCGGTTGGCACCAGGTACGTTTGGTGTTTCTGGATTCCGCCCTCGACGGGGATCTGCCAAAGCACCAGAGCCGCCCATTCGGCGTCCGGGGAGATCTCGCCGAGAAATGCCTCGCCGCCGAACGCCGGTGCCTCGACCAGGGACGGGTAGGGATCGAACAGCTGCGGCGTTGGGGCGCCGGCCCGCCGGATCAAGAAGGTGGGCAACAGCCGGTCAAAGAACTCTCCGTGGTCGACGTCCACGGTATCCGTTTCGAGGTACACTCGGCGGATCCCGTCGTCGGTGGTTCCGAGGACGCCGGCCTCATGGTCGGTCAGGATCGAGTACACCTTCCCCGTCGTCCCATCGAAGTTGAACACCGAGACCCTGCGCCCGCCCTGTGCGACGGACACCGAGAACAGCACGTCCGCGCCCATTACCGGCAGCCCGACGGTCCCGCTGGGTTTCTCCAGCAGGAGCGAGTCGTTGCGCACGGACACCGGGTACCCGCAGATCGGCGTCCCCGCCCGCTCCTTCGACAGCAGCGTCAGCGCGCCGTAGGCGTCGAGCTGATAGACGGTCTCCGGAGCGCCCTGCACGGGATCCGGGGGCTCCAGCTGGCCGGTGTTGGGGTTGAGGCGAGGCTCCTGGGCGCCGCGGAGGAGGTAGCCTTTCACGTCAGCGGCGTTAAGGGTCGAGTCCATGGCGAACAGCTGCGCGGCGACTCCGGCAACAAAGGGAGCCGCATAGCTGGTGCCTGTGGCGACCCGGGTGCCTTCCGAAAAATCGTCGACTCGCGCCAATGTGAGGATGTCGACAGCCGGAGCGGCAATCAAAGTGTCTCCGGTCCAGAAATCGCTTTCACTCCACCTTACTCCTTGTGCGTCGAGGCCAGCCACCAAGAGGATCTGGCTGTGTAAGCTTGGGACAAGCTGGGCTACGGCCCTGTCGAGGGCGGTTACTTGGTTGCTGGAGCTGCCCGCTACGTCGGAGATACTGGTGTCCAAGCCACGGTTCTGATCGGGCAGAGCAAACACGAAGAGTCTGCGGGGGCTTCCCGACAGGTAACCTTCGAGGGCTTCGCGTATGTGTCTGACCGCAGCAGTGTCACTACTCAATTCAAACCCGGTCGTTCGACGATGCTTCCTGAAGCATGCGCTCCCACCGAAGTACCGGGGACGCCCGAACGGAAGTCCCTTGTCCGAAGGCGAAAGACCAAAGGTTCGTGTCCCACATCACGCCAGCGATGCCCTGTCCGTTGTCGCCGGTGGCCGACATCACGCCCGCCACGCCGACCCCGTGTGACCGGAGAACGGGGTCCCCTAGGAGCCCGAGTGGAACAAGGTCGGTTGTTGGTTCTGACACTTGGAAGCTGGGCAAGTCTGGATGTTGGGCGGGGAACGCCAGATCTAGGACGCCGACCCGGACGCCGGTCGATCCGTAGAGTCCTGTCTCGCACCCCCATGACAGATGTGCACGAATGGCCAATCTCGACCGTGTTCCGGCGCCAGGATCCCCGCTAAACCAGTCTTCGCGTTCCGCTCCGGCGCCATCGCTCGGGTACCTCGCGCGTGGATCGAAGGAAGCGTGCAGGGTAACCCTGAGTACATAGGACACCCCAGCTTCTGATGCGATAGCGGTTCGGACCGAGTCAAGGGCTTCGATGCTTGTGCCAGGATCCGGGATCTGGACTATGTAGGTGCGCGGAGGATGCCCGCCTATGATACTTCCGCCGTACGCCTCCAAGACGTTCACGACCGTTGCGCCACCAGTACTATCATCGAAGATGACCCCGATCACGTCGCGGAAGTAGACGGTGACGCTGTCCTCTGGAGCCGGAACCGTCAGCGCCGAGTCGATCGGTAGGTTCAGGCTTTCCGGCACCGGCGGCCGGCTCGTATCCGCCTGTTGCACCGCCAGCACCAGCCGCGGCGCCACCGCACTCTCCCGCGCCCCGAACACCACCCGCCCCGTCAACTCCTCATTCGCCGACTTCACCACCCACCCATGGTTCTCGGCTGTCTCGGCCAGGAACGCCGCCACGTCCGCCGTGACGTCGAACGGCACCACCCCGGTCATCCCGTTGCTCATCATCACCGTCGCCGTGGGCGTGGCGTCCCACGGGTTGGCTCCCTCAGACCCCATCTCCCACCCCGCCTGCGGACAATCCGGCGTCGAGTCCCCCGGCACGGCATCGTCGGCACAGTTCCACGTGGCCCCGCCTTCCGTCCAAGCCTGCGTCAGACGGTGCACGTCCACCGGCCGCGCCATCCCCCAGCCCCAGGGATTCACCGTGATCGTCAGCTCGAGTTGCGCCGACACGAGCGTGCCGCCGCCCACCGCGGCCGTAAGCGCCGCCTGGTCGAACCGCGCGAGCGCACGCTTGGGCCCGTTGCCCACCCAGAGATCGTCGCTCGTGCCGTAGTTGGCGTTCGGGAAGTCGCCCACGATGTACGTGTCGGCGACCGGCACGAGCGCGGTATCCACCGCACCGCCGCCGGTCTCGTTTGCCGTGACCACCTGATCGACCGTATCCGTGGGCAGCGTGCAGCTCAGCACGCACGCCGCCACGCCGGCCAGCCGCCGGCCCGCACTCACGCCCGATTTCGCCATGAGGGACTCATGGAGGAGAGACGTGCCCGGCCGGTGTTCGCCGTCCGCGGCGCAAAGCGGCGCGGGCGTCACGGCACCGGCGAGGAGTAGCGCCAGGAGGAACGCCGCGCATCTCGACGCGTGTACCGGCACGAGCTTACTGGAGATCATGGCGCATAGAATGCGTGCTCCCCGGGGGGGGCGCATGGTCACTCGCCACACTTTTCGACTCGTTACGTTCGTGTGCTGCGAATTGTACCCCGAAACGCAGGAATGCACCCCGTCCGGGCGCGGGACATGTCGCGCGGAGCTCGACGGTGGGGGTCGGTCGCGTCCCGCGACAGTCAGCCGAGCCGCGGCCTCACGCCGCGATTCAGCACGCGAGCGCCGTTCCAGGGGAGGAAGAGTCCGAACGGTCGAGATTCGGCGTCGGGCGAACGGGGGTCTTCAGGCCCGAACCCGCGCGGGCGCGCCCCGTCCCCCGTCTCGATGCCCGCTTTGGAATCTCCCCTAGAACCGCCCGCTCAAGATCGACACCCGGAGGCCGAGCGCCGGCCGATCATCGCCGGCGACGTCGCGCCGGTGCTCGACCGTAGGAATGGGCATCGGCACGCCGAGTCGCGGACGGCCGTCCGCCAGGTTCACCAACGCCGGTTGGAGCGCCGGCCCGGCGCCGAGGTCGGTGGTGGGGCGGTCGTGGGTCAGGAGGGCGCCGGCGATGAGGCCGGCGGATGAGGCCGGCGGCGGTCCGCGCGCGGGGGGCGGTTCGGGGCCTGAAGGCCCCGCTCGGCGGCGCTGTCGCGCCGGCGCGCCCTGAAGGGCGCTCGGCCCCGTGGGGTGCTTCAGCACGCGCCGCCGCTTCAGCGGCGGGCGCCCCGCGCCCCGCGCCGCCCTCACAAGAACTCCGCCGGATGCTGCAAGTGGAAGCCCGTGGCGTCCTGGTACGCCTTGGCGGCCGCCAGGAGCTTCGCCTCGCCATACAACGTCCCTATGAAGGAAATGCTGACGGGGGTCCCGTTCTCGCGGAAGCCGTTGGGAAGGGTCACGGCCGGGTGGCCGGTGAGATTCGTCGTGAGGAGCACGCCGCCGCCGAAGGAGGGGGTCACGAAGACGTCGATCCCGTCCATCGCCGCGTCCATGGCGCCCATGAGCATGGTGCGGACCCGGTTGGCCTGGACGTACTCGACCGCGGGGATGAGCCGCGAGGTGCGGAACGCGTTGGGCCAGGCGTTTCGGATCTGCCGGACGAGGAGGTCGTCCTGATTGGTGCGGGTCAGTTCGTCGAACGCCGCGGCGGCCTCGACGTTCAGGATGATGCGCAGCGCGCCGAGGGGGTATTCGTTCGGCACCTCCACCGCGATGGGCTCGGCGCCGAGCGACCGCAGGACGTCGAGCGCCGCGTCGTCGAACGTCTTCGTGTCGTGCTCCGCCTCGAACGCGCTCCGGTAGTACCCAATCCGCAGGCGGTGCAGCGGCAGGTCGGGGTCCCAGTCGTACGGCGCGTCGCGCGCGGTCGGGTCCTTCCCATCCGCCCCATGAATGGCGGCGAAGACGAGCGCGCAGTCCTCCACGCTGCGGCACAGGGGGCCGAGCTTGTCCATGCTCCACGAGAGGGCCATGGCGCCCCACCGGCTCACGCGGCCGAACGTGGGGCGGAGCCCCGTGGCGCCGCAGCGCGTGGACGGCGAGACGATCGACCCCAGGGTCTCGCTGCCGATCGCGAAGCCCACGAGCCCCGCCACCGTCGCCGATGCGGAGCCCGCCGAGGAGCCGCTCGATCCCTGCTCGGGATTCCAGGGATTGCGCGTCGTTCCGCCGAACCAGACGTCGCCCCATGCCAGCGCGCCGAGCGTGAGCTTCGCGGCGAGGACGGCGCCGGCCTCCTCCAGGCGCCGGACCACGGTCGCGTCATACGGAATCACCTGGTCCTCGAACGGCTTGGCGCCCCAGGTGGTGCGGTACTGGTCCTCGGCCAGGAGGTCCTTGGCGCCCCATGGGATGCCGTGGAGCGGGCCGCGAGAGATGCCCATCGCCAGCTCGCGATCGGCGCGCCGCGCCTGCAAGAGCGCCAGCTCGTCCGTCAGCGTCACGAAGCACTCGAGCTTGCCGCAATGCGCCGACAGCCGGTCGAGGTACAAACGTGTCAGCTCCTCGGACGACACCTGCCGAGAGTGAATCAGCTCCGAGAGCTCGGTGACCGGCAGGAAGGCGAGGTCCCCCGTCGCGGCCGGCCTCTCGACGTGCGGCCGCCGCGTGCGGCGCACCGCGCTCGGCCCCTGGGGGACCGTCCGTCCCGGCAAGAGGGGGTCGAACCGCAGGGCGGGCGCGGTTTCGTTCGGCACGGTGACCGTGCGGAGCTGCCGGTACCCCTCGAGGTTCTCGTTCACGTCCTCGAGCATCAGCTCCCGCTCGGCATCGGTGAACTCGAGCCCCGCGAGCTGCTCGGCCTGGCGGATCATCTCCTTGGTGACGGCGTCCTGCCGGGCGAGGCTCCACAGCACCGCCGGGAACGCGGTGCCGCCGAGGCCGGCGGCCGAGAAGTAGGCCATGAAGCGGCGCCGGTCCATCGGACGGGCGGCGCTCGGTCTGGGGAGCAGCGGCGTTGGGTCGGTCATCGTGGGGTCGCGGTGAGTGATGGGATTCGTGGGCGACCTATGGTGCGGGGCCTGGGGCGCGGATGCAAGATCGCCTCGGCGCGTGCCTCGGGGCCAATCATCCCGCCACGTTCGCCAGGACCCGCTCCATCTGGGCACGCACGTCACCGGCGAGCGGCTCGAGGTGGGTGTTGCCCGTCAGCTTCAGCTGCTCCACGGGGTCGAGCGCCGCCACCACGCTGCGATCGGCCCGCTCGCCCGCGTACACGATCACGTTGCACGGCAGGAGCAGCCCGATCTCGCGTTCCTCGGTCAGCGCCTGGTGCGCCAGCGGCGGGTTGCACGCCCCCAGGATGATGTAGTCGCGGAAGTCGACGTCGAGCTTCTTCTTGAGCGTCGCCTTGACGTCGATCTCGGTGAGGACGCCGAACCCTTCCTTCTCGAGCGCCGCCCGGGTCTTGGCCATTGCCTGGTCGTAGGGGAGGGGGACGTCGACGCGCAGTCCGTAGCGGGTGGTGTGCATGGAAGCCCTCTAGAACGGTGTATGGCGTATGGCGTATGGCATATAGCTAACTGCTCGACGTAGGTCGTGCACCGTTCGTCCTGCAGGCGGCTCCGCGCCCCTGCCGCCTGCAGCCATGCGCCATACGCTATACGCCAGTTGTTGACCCGCGCCCTACGCATGGCTACCATAACCGCGCGGACGCGCGGTCCGTGGGGCATCTCTCGCCCAACCCTTCGATTCGCCAAGGCGATAGCGTGCGTCGTCTCCTCCTCCCATCGCGCGTGGTCTGGTGGCTGCTCCCCGCGGCCGTGGCCGTGGTGGGTTGTAGCGGGCCGTTCCCGCAGTCGACGCTTCACCCCGCCTCCGATTTCGGTACGGCCATCGACTCCTTGTACCGCACGATCTTCTGGTTCGCGGTGGGCGTATTCGTGATCGTCGAAGGGCTGTTGATCGTCATCCTGATCCGGTTCCGCGCACGGCCCGGCGGTGAGGCGAAGCACGTGCACGGGAGCACCGTGCTCGAGATCGCGTGGACCCTGGCGCCCGCCGTGGTGCTGGTGTTCATCGCCGTGCCGACCATGCAGACCATCTTCGACGTGGGCGGCGCGCCGCCGGAGGACGCTCTCGAGGTAGAGGTGGTGGGGCACCAGTGGTGGTGGGAGTTCCGGTATCCGCAGCTCGGAATCACGACCGCCAACGAGCTCCACGTGGCCCGCGGCCGGCCCGTGGCGCTGAGCATGACCTCTGCGGACGTCATCCACAGCTTCTGGGTGCCCAAGCTGGGCGGCAAGCGGGACGTGAACCCGGGGCGCAACACCCGCATCGTGTTCACGCCCGATTCGGCGGATACGTATCTCGGACAATGCGCCGAGTTCTGCGGCGAGTCGCACGCAAACATGCGGTTCCGCGTCGTCGTGGACGAGCCGGACGTGTTCGACCAGTGGTCTCGCGCGCAGGCCGTCGCACCCGCCCCAGTCGAGTCGCTCGGCGATCTCGCGCGGCAAGGCGCCGAGGCGTTCGCCCGCATCCGGCAACCCGGCAACCATTCCTGCGTGGCCTGTCACGCCATCGAGGGCGTGTCGTTCGGCGTGCTGGGCCCGAACCTGACGCACGTGGCGGGCCGTACCACGCTCGCCGCCGGCATTCTCCCCAACACGACGGAAGGTCTCACCCGCTGGCTCCGCAACCCGCCGGGCGAGAAGCCGGGCAGCCTGATGCCCGACATCGATCTGTCGGACCAGGAGATCGCGGCGCTCGTCGCGTATCTCCAGGGTCTCGAATGAGCTGAAATGACTTCGATCGCGACGCCGGCCTCATCCGTGGCGCGCCGCTCCGGGATCTGGAGCTGGATCACGACCACCGATCACAAACGCATCGGCATCCTCTATGGGGTCACGGCGCTCTTCTTCTTCCTGCTCGGCGGTCTCGAGGCCCTGATCATCCGCCTGCAGCTCGCCGCGCCGGGCAATACGCTGGTCAGTGCGGAAACGTACAACCAGTTGTTCACGATGCACGGCACGACGATGGTCTTTCTCGCCATCATGCCGTTGTCCGCCGCGTTCTTCAACTATATCATCCCGCTCCAGATCGGCGCCCGGGACGTGGCGTTCCCCCGCCTCAACGCGTTCAGCTATTGGGTGTTCTTGTTCGGCGGGCTACTGCTCAACTCGAGTTTCTTGATCGGCGCGGCGCCGAACGGCGGCTGGTTCGGCTACGCCAATCTCACTTCGTCGCAATACTCCCCGGGCCTCAACATCGATTTCTGGGTGATCGGCCTGCAGGTCCTGGGGGCCGCGTCGATCGCCGCGTCGATCAACTTCATCGTGACCATCGTGAACCTTCGGGCGCCGGGCATGCGCCTCATGCGGATGCCCGTGTTCACGTGGATGACGCTGGTGACACAGTTCATCATCCTCACCGCGTTTCCGGTCATCACGATCGCACTGGTCTTCCTGATGTTCGACCGGTTTTTTGGCACGAACTTCTACTCGGTGGCGGCCGGTGGCGACGTGCTCCTGTGGCAGCACCTCTTCTGGCTGTTCGGGCATCCGGAGGTCTACATCCTGATCCTCCCGGCCATGGGCATCGTGTCGGAAGTGATTCCCACGTTCTCCCGCAAGCCGCTCTTCGGATATGCCGTCATCGTGTACTCCGGGATTCTCATCGGGATCATCGGATGGGGGGTGTGGAGCCACCACATGTTCGCCACGGGGCTCGGCCCGATCGCGGACTCGGTATTCGCCGCCACGACCATGATCATCGCCATCCCGACCGGGGTGAAGATCTTCAACTGGCTGGCCACGATGTGGGGCGGGCAGATCCGGTTCACGACTGCAATGCTCTTCGCCATCGGGTTCATCGCCATGTTCACGATCGGCGGGCTCTCGGGCGTGATGCACTCGTCGCCGCCCGCGGACCTTCAGCAGACCGACACGTACTTCGTGGTGGCGCACCTCCACTACGTGCTGTTCGGTGGCGCCATCCTCGGTCTGTCCGCGGGCGCCTACTACTGGTGGCCCAAGATCACCGGGAAGCTGCTCGACGAACGACTGGGGAAGATCCACTTCTGGTTGATGATGGTCGGCATGAACCTCACGTTCTTCCCAATGCACTTCATCGGGCTGCTCGGGATGCCGCGCCGGATCTACACGTACGACACCGAGCTGGGGCTCGACACGCTGAACCTGCTGTCGACCATCGGTGCACTGTTGCTCGGCGTTGCGATGATCGTCTTCCTGGTGAACGCCTGGCGCACGCGGACCAACGGGGAGCCGGCCGGGAAGGATCCGTGGGGCGGAGCGGGGCTCGAGTGGGCCATCGCGTCGCCGCCCCCCGTGTACAACTTCTCGGTCATGCCCGAGGTGGTCAGCCGGCTACCGCTGTGGTCCACGCGCGAGATGAAGCCGATTCCCGACGTCCCGCCGGAGCCGGTGCACGTGCCGGGGGGCTCCTTCTGGCCGGTCGTCGCCGCGCTCGGCATTCTGCTGCTCGGGATCGGCGCGCTCCTCCAGGCCCTGCCCGTGGTGATCGGCGGCGGTGCGGTTCTGTTCGTGAGCGTCTATGCCTGGGCGTTCGAACCGTTCGAGATGTGATGATGAGCCACGCCGCCGCCCACTACACCAGCACCGGGCTCGACAGCCGCAAGATGGCGTTCTGGGCCTTCATCGGCTCGGAATGCCTGCTGTTCGGCTCGCTGATCTCGACCTATCTCGTCTACAAGGGTCGCAGCGTCGTCGGGCCCACGACGCATGAGATCCTCAATATCCCCGTCACCTCGGTGAGCACGTTCGACCTGCTCATGTCGAGCCTCGCGATGGTGCTGGCCCTCTCCGCCGTGGAGCGGGGCGACAAGATATGGGCACGCGGGTGGCTCGCCACCACCGCGCTCCTCGGATTGGTATTTCTCGGCTTCCAGGCCTACGAGTTCACGACGTTCGTGCACGAGGGGCTCAAGCTCGATACCAACCTGTTCGGGTCCACCTTCTTCGTGTTGACGGGTTTCCATGGCGGGCACGTGGCCATCGGCGTGCTGTGGCTGCTCACGCTCCTGGTGCGCTCGTTCATGGGCAAGCTGGGGCCGGACAAGGCGCTGAACGTGGAGATTGCGGGCCTGTACTGGCACTTCGTCGACGTCGTGTGGATCGTGATCTTCACCGTCGTGTACCTGCTCCAGTAGCGGATGCCAATGCCAGAACACACCGAGACGGACAAGCCCGAGCGCAAGCACCTGAGCGTCGATGCCTACCTGGCCATCGCCGGCGTGCTCACCCTCATCACGCTCGTGGAGGTGGGCGTCTTTTACGTTCCGGCGTTCCAGGCATTCCTGGCACCGGTGCTGCTCACGCTATCCGCGGCGAAGTTCGCGCTGGTCGTGATGTTCTACATGCACCTGAAGACCGACCACCGGCTGTTCACGATGATCTTCACGCTGCCGCTGCTCCTGGCGCTCGGCGTGGCGGTGGCGCTGCTGTTTCTGTTCGGGGTGTTCGTGGGTTGAGAGGGAGAAGGGAGTAGAAAACCGAGTGAGATAGCGGATGGCGAGATCGGTTCGCGGTGATAGGCGAACGGGGCGGCTCCACTGAGGAGGCGCCCCGTTCACTCGTACGCCATATGCCACACGCCATACGCTGCCGGCGAACTATCCGCCGCTCACTCGCTCACGGAGTCGCTCCGCGCTCCGTGCCCCGCACCAAAACTACACCTGCGTTTCCCGATACCCATCCAGCGGCTCGCCGGAGGGCTCGTCGAGCGGCTCGCCGAGCGGGTGGTGGGCCAGCTCATCCCGGAGCTTCGGGTGCATGCGCCAGAGGTAGTAGCCCATGCCGAGTGCCGCGATGGCGTTGCCGATCGCCACGTTCCACCACGCCAGCGCGCCGAGCAGCGGTTGCGCCAGCACGGCGACGACCACGTAGAAACCGAACTCGAAGATCGCGAAGAACACTACGACGATGAACAAGGTCGACGGGAACAACTCGACCTCGTAGGCGAGCGCAGCAGCGACCAGTCCCACGACGACGAATGCCACCGCGTGGACCATGGTGTAGCCCACCACCGTCGCGAACGCGATCTGTACTTCGGCCGGGTCCCTGAGACCCCAGAACAGGGCCGAGCCCAGCATCGCCGGCGTGAAGAACGGCTGCCCGTTGATGGCGTCGATCATCAGGAACCACAGGGCGACCGCGGCGGCGCCGATCAATCCGGCCACGAAGCCCTCACGGACGATGCGCTGCATCGCTACCCCCCTTGTCCGCTGGCGTGATCTGCCCGTCGAGCCGCACCCAATATATGGTTTCAAACAGGCTCCGCGAGCCCGGATTGCGGCGGCGCCGACCCGGGCGCCATTATTCCCAATCCGTGACCCGCGACCAGAAGTGCCGCCAAGCCGCCATGTATTACCTCGTGGTGGGCGTCGTCTACGAGGGGGCCGTGGTCGTCGCCTGGCGGCAGGGGTTCGCGCCGTCGGAGCGCGGTCCCGTGTGGCTGTGGCTGATCGCCGGTGCCGTGATGCTCGGCCTCATCGTGTGGGGGCTGTGGTCGTGGCGCAACGTGTGGTTGCCCAGAGTGCTATGGGGGTTCAACGCCGTTCGCCTCCCATTTCTGCTCGGTTCGGCGTACGTTCCCGCCATCGAGCGGCAGTTCACCGCGGACTATTACCAGTTGCAGATCGTCCTCTTGCTAATCAACCTCTGGATGCTGGCTCGCGCCGGATGGGACGTGTAGCATGACGCGCCGGCTCCGCACCTACGCCGAGGTGGTGGGGCCCGACCGGTCGGGGCTGGCCGCCCAGGTGGGGGTGCAGCGCGACCGCGTGCGCCGGCGCCTGGCGTCCGTCAAGGCCGTCGTGGCCGTGATGAGCGGCAAAGGGGGAGTCGGCAAGAGCGCGGTGACCGCGGGGCTCGCCCGCGCGCTGGCCGGTGACGGTGCGCGCGCCGTCGGCGTGCTCGACGCGGACCTGCACGGCCCCACGGTCGCTCGGCTGCTCGGCGCCCGCGGTCCGGTCCGGGTGGATGCGGAGGCCGTCCACCCGGTCGTCGCCGAGGGCGGCGTTCGCGTGTTTTCCACCGATCTCTTGCTGGATGACGGGCATCCCTTGTCGTGGCGGGGCCCCGACTCGGAACGCTTCGTGTGGCGCAGCACGCTGGAGGCGGGCGCCCTGCGGGAGTTCCTCGCGGACGTCGCCTGGGGAGCGCTCGACGTGCTCTTGGTGGACCTCCCGCCGGGCGCGGACCGGCTGGCGGACCTCGCCGCCCTCGCGCCGCTCGCGGGCGCGGTCGCGGTGACCCTCCCGTCGGAGGAGTCGCGCCGCGCGGTGGCGCGGGCCATCCGGGCCGCCCGGGCGGACGGTGTCGCGCTGCTGGGCGTGGTCGAGAACATGAGTGGCTACGCGTGCCGGGGCTGCGACGCCGTGCAGCCGCTCTTCCCGGGAGACGCCGGTGCGGCGCTCGCCCGCGAATTCGACGCGCCGCTCCTGGGCCGCATCCCGTTCGTGCCGGGCGACGCGCCGCCGCCCGTGCCCTCCACCCTTACCGACCGCGTGCTCGAGGTTCTCGCATGAAGTTCCTCTGCATGGATTGCGACGAGCAAATGAGCTTCGAAGAGCGGGCGCTCCCGGGTGACGGCACGTTTACCGCCGCATTCGGGTGCCCACGATGCGGGCGCCGCGTCGCCATGCTCGCCAATCCCATGGAAACCCAGCTGGTGGGCTCGCTGGGCGTGAAGATCGGCGGCCGCACGCTCGACGAGCAACCGTTGGAGCTGGTGCGGTCCGCCATGGAGGGCCGCGCCGGGGCGTTCGCCGAAGCGGAGGAGGAGGCGCCGGCGGGTGCTCGCCCCAGCTGGAGTGCCGCCGCCCGCGACCGGCTCGAGCGGGTGCCGAGCTTCGTGCGGGGAATGGTCAAGCGCATCTACATGGAATACGCTGTCGAGCGCGGCATTGCGGAGATCACCCCGTCCGTGATGGACCGGGCGCGGGCGGAATTGGGGTTGGAGGGGATGTGATGCGATTGGAGATTGGAGATCGGAGAATGGAGATTGGCGGGGCACGTGTGCATTCAGGTTGTCGGCGATTCCTCCGAGGACGGCCGTTCTCCATTCTCCCTTCTCCAATCTCCAATCTCCAATCGCGTGTCTAGCACCGACGAGCGCACCCTCGCCGACCTGACCATTCGCATCGACCGCACCCTCTGCGTCGGGTTCGGGGATTGCGTCGAGGCGGCGCCGGAGGCGTTTGGGATGGACGGGGAGGATGTCGTGATGTTCCTCCGGCCGGAGGAAACGGAGCGCGAACGCTTGCTCGTGGCGTGCCGCGCCTGCCCCGTGGATGCACTCGTAGTGTTGGACGCGCGAGGGGAACAAATCGTCCCTTGACAGGCGTCACGGCGGGGGGCATACTCGCCGCGAATAAATCGACGTGGAACCTGAAGAGTCGGCGTCGTGGCGGAGGCTGAGTCGGTCGGGTCCCTCCAGCGCCCTCGTCCGTTCCATTAAGCGGTTCAACATCCGTTCGCATCTCAGCGACCTCAACGGCCGGAGGCCGAGCTGTGTACAGGGAGATCTTTGTTCCCGTCGACAACTCCCGACATTCCGACTGGGCGGTGGACCGGGCCATCGAGCTCGGGGCCGCATGGCACGGAAGGATCACGGGCAACCATGTGTACGCCGCCCGCCTGCACGACGTCCGGTTTCGCCAACTGGAGACCGGACTTCCCGCCAAGTTCCAGACGCCGGACGAGATCAAGCGCCAGCGGAAGGTCCACGACAAGCTGATCGAGAAGGGCCTGCAGCTCATCTCCGACTCGTTTCTCGATCAGGTCGAGAAACGCTGCGCGGCGGCGGGCGTGCCACTGCGGCGCCAGCTCCTGGAAGGGATCAACTACGAGGAGATCGTCAAGGAGGTGAACCGCGGCACGGGCACGCTCCCGAGCCTCATCGGCTTCGATCCCAACATCGCCGCCCACTACGACGGCGGCGACAAGGTCCGGGGCGACGTCCGGCTCGGCGCCGACGGGCGCATCATCGCCGAAGACGAGGCGCACGACGAAAAGGTGGCCGGCGCGTCCGGCCGGCAGTACGACCTGATGGTGATCGGGGCGCACGGGATCGGCCAGCAGCCGTTCTCCCAGCTCGGCGGCGTCGTGGCCCGCGCAGTGCGCAGCGTCGAGAAGGACGTGCTCGTCGTGCGGGACGGCGCTCCGCTCCAGGGCGGCCGCTTCATGGTCTGCGTGGACGGTTCCGCCTACAGTTACAAGGCGATGCGCGCGGCCCTCGAGCTGGCCCGTCGCTATGACGCCACGCTGTTCGTGTGCTCGGCGTTCGACGTCGAGTACCATCACGCCGTCTTCAACAACATCAAAGACGTGCTCTCGGTCAAGGCGTCGAAGGTCTTCAAGTTCGAGGAGCAAGAGGAGCTGCACAACAACATCATCGACAAGGGGCTCCTCAAGCTGAGCCAGGCGAACATCAAGCGTGCGGAGGCGGTGGCGCAGGAATACTCCGACGTGCGCCTGGAAACGCAGATCCTCATCGGCAAGCCGTTCCAGGTGGTGATGCAGTGGATCGAGGAGGTGAAACCCACACTGCTCGTGCTGGCACGGCACGGCGCCCACCGGATCGACGGCACCGAAGTGGGCTCCCAGGCCGAGAACCTCCTCCGGTTGGCCCCGTGCAATACGCTCATCGTAGGCACGGTGGGTGTTCGCCCCGAGGAGATACCCTGGATCGAGGAGGACGGGCAGGCGGCGCTTCCCTGGGCCCCCGATGCCGAGGTCCGGATCGGCCGCGTGCCGCCGTTCGCCCAGGGGATCGCCCGCCGGGCGGTCGAAGAGTTCGTGATGGACATGGGCGGCGACATCGTGACGAACGGGTGGCTCGACAAGGCGATCGAGAAGCTCCTCCCCACCCACATGCAGCTCATCATGGGCATCGGCTCGGCGGAGGAGCTGGCCCGCGCCGAGGTGAAGGCCGAGGAGCAGATGGCCAAGACCGTCGTGCTTGGCGGCGATGGAGATGCGGAGCCGGCCGGCCGTATGGTGGACGTCCGCTGCCCCGTGACGAGCCACGTGACGACCCGCGAGCGGACGGCCGCCGATCCACCGGTCTGGACCCGCGAAGCGTTCGAGCGCCTGGGGACGGTCCCGCTCATCGCCCGGCCGCTCGCGCGGAACACTGTGGAGCGCTTCGCCCGTACCCACGACGTGTGGCGCGTCACCACGCAGGTGATGGACGAGAACAAGCAGGCGATGATCGAGGCGGACGAGTTCGACGCCGACACGATGATGGGGATGTTCCGGGAGCTGCGCGCCAAGCAGATCCGGGCCGAGGCGGAGGGCGGGGACGCGCTCACGCCAGAGATGCGCCAGTTCATCGAGGAAGCGAAGAAAGCGGGCGTCACCCGCTGCCCGATCCGGGACATCGAGGAAAAGATGTCCGAGTGTCCGGTGGATTTCCGGACGGTGTCGCCGCAGGACGCCAAGGCGGCCGTCGAGCGCTTCCTCCAGGAGTCCCGGAGCGACTGACGTGGGGACTTCCGTCGCCCTCCTCGGCGAGGCCCCGGCGGCGGCGCGCGACGCGGCGGTTCCCCACGTCGTCGCGTGGAACCTGACCCGCCGCTGCAACCTCGAGTGCGCCCACTGCTACATTGCGGCCGGCCCGTCGGCGATCGGCGACGGCGAGCTGACCACGGAGGAGTGCCGGCGCATCGCCGACGAGATCCTCGAGGTCAACCCGGCGCCGCTGTTCATTCTCTCGGGTGGCGAGCCGCTGCTGCGGGACGATTTGGAAACGCTCGCCGCTCACGCCGCGCGACGCGGCGCAACGGTCGTGGTGGGCACCAACGGCACGCTGCTCACGGACGAGCGGATTCGCACGCTCCAGGCCGCCGGCGTGAGTGGGGTCGCGGTGAGCGTGGAGTCGCTCGACCCCGCGTACCACGACCGGTTCCGCCGCGGGCACGGCTCGCTCGACGCCACGCGCGCCGCCGTGCGGCGGCTGCGGTCGCAGCGCCTCGACTTCATCGTGCAAACGACCCTCACGAAACGCAATCGCGGGGAGTTGCGCAGCCTGGTGGCCTGGGCGGCCGACGAGGGTGCCGTGGCGTTCAACGCCTATTTCCTGGTGGCCACGGGCCGCGGCGCGCGGATGAGCGACCTGGCTCCCGGGGAGTACGAGGAGGCCCTGGGGGAGCTGGTGGACCTGCACCGGGAGTATCTGGGCGGCATGATGGTGCGCGCCAAGTGCGCCCCGCATTTCATGCGCCTCATCCACGCGCGCACGCCGGACTCCCCGGTGCTCAACTATGCCACGCGCTGCCCGTGCGGCGTGCAGTACTGCCGGATCACGCCCGACGGGAAGCTCACGCCGTGTCCCTATCTGCCGCTCGCGGCCGGCGACCTACGCCGCGAGCGGTTCGCCGACGTGTGGGAGAACGCGAAGCTGTTCGTGGCGCTCCGGACCGGGACGCTCGGCGGGAAGTGCGGCGACTGCGAATACCGCGTACTATGCGGCGGCTGTCGCGCGCGAGCCCATGCCGTGGCGGGCGACTACCTCGCCGCCGATCCGTCGTGTGCGTACGAGCCTACCGGCAACGCCCCGGTGATCGAGCGCACGCGTCCGGTGACCTATGGGGCGGCCATCACCGCGACCCTGGCGTGGACGACCGAGGCCGAGGCTCGCATGAGACGGATCCCCTCGTTCGTGCGGGGGGTCGTCATGAAGCGGGTCGAGGACTACGCGCGCGCGCAGGGCCGGGCCGAGGTGACCGCCGAGCTGTTGGACGAGGTCCGTCGCGCCATGCCGGTCGACTTCTCCAAGCGGAAACCCTTCTTCCTGCGCGACGATGACGACTGAGCTGCTGCCGTTCGCCCAGGCGGCCGCCGACACGGCCGGCGCGTACGGGTCCTTCCCCGGACTTGGCGCTCGGGGGTTCGTGTGGGTCGCCGCGGAAGTCCATCTGATGTTCGCCGCGTTCGTGTTGGGCGTGCCGATGTTCGCGGTGATCACGGAGTTGATTGGCATCGTCGGCAAGGACGCCAAGTACGACAAGCTCTCGAAGGAGTTCACCCGGCTGCTGGTCTTCGCCTACAGCGCGACTGCGTTGTGGGGCGCCGTGCTCGTCTTCGGGCTCACCACGCTCTACCCGCGCTTCTGGCAGCACCTGGCAGGCATTTTCCATCTCTCCATGTGGATCTACGTAGGGATCTTCTTCCTGGAGTCTTTTACCCTCTACCTCTATTACTACGGCTGGGATCGCTGGAAGGCCGGCCGGGCGAAATGGGCCCATTGGGGCCTGGGCCTCCTGCTGAACGTGTGGGGCACCATCGTGATGCTCATCGCGAACGGATGGTTGACCTACATGATGTCGCCGCCGGAGGGCACGACGGTGGCGGGGCTCCCCGAGGGGGTCGGCCTGTGGAACGCGATCGCCAACGCCACGTGGATGCCGATCAACATCCACCGCCTGATCGCGAACGCGGTGTTCGGCGGGTCCATCGTGGCGGCCTACGCCGGCTACCGCTTCCTCGCCGCGCGCACCGACGAGGAACGCGCGCACTACGACTGGATGGGCTACGTCGGTAATTTCATTGCCATCTCCACGTTCATCGTGCTGCCGTTCGCCGGCTACTGGCTGGGCCGGGAGATCTACGAGTACAACCAGCAGATGGGCATCACGATGATGGGCGGTTTCATGAGTTGGCTCTGGATCGTGCAGGCGGTGCTGATCGGTGTGCTGTTCCTGGCGGCCAACTACTATCTGTGGATCGGCATGCAGCGGATCCCGGGGGCGGAGCGCTTCACCCCGTACACCAAATGGATGCTGTTGGTGCTGGTCGTGTGCTGGCTGGTGTGGGCGACCCCACACACGATGATCGCCAGCCGCGAGGAGATCGCCGCGATGGGCGGATCCCATCACCCGTTCCTGAGCGTGCTCGGCGTGATGAGCGCCAAGAACACCGCCGTCAACCTGATGATCCTCACCACGTTCCTGTCGTTCCTCTTGTATCGCCGCGCAAACAAGGAGCCCGTCGTATCATGGGCCGAGGCGGGGACGTGGATCCAGGCGGCGATGTTCGCGATGGCGGCTGGGGTGGTGATCTTCTTCGGCGTATACGGGTATCGCGTCGAGGCGATCGTGCGCATCGGCTTCAGCGTGTATCAGGTCGGGGCGGTGCTGGCCTGCATCTTCGGGGTCACGATCATCGACATCGCGCTGCTGCGCGGGGCGCGGTCCCGCGGCGAGATCCGCTGGGGGCAGATGCCGGAGCGGTCGCAGTACGCGCTCTTCACGCTCGCCGTGACGTTCACGTGGCTCATGGGGCTCATGGGCTTCGCGCGGAGCGGCATTCGGCAGCATTGGCACGTGTGGGAGGTCATGCGCGACACCAGCGCCTTCGCGGCGACGCCGGCGCTCGGCGACGCGGCGAACATGATCAGCCTGTGCGTCCTCATCTTCCTGAGCTTGGTGGCGTTCATCTTCTGGCTGGGCGGGCTGGCCGAGCGAGCGGCCGCCGGGCCGGCCGGCTGACGGGAGGTTCGCCGTGTGGATGACCAACCTGAAGGTCGGCGCCGTCGCGCTGGTCGTCATCGGCTTCTACACGATGGTCGCGCACGTCATTCCGCAGCTCGAGTCCGAGGTCCCCGAGGCGCTCGACCTGGGCGCCAACGTCACGCCGGAGGCGCTGGTGGAGGCGGGGGAGCGCCTCTACGCCGGGGCCGGGGGGTGTACGGCCTGCCACGGCCTGGGCACGCGCGCGCCCAATCTGCTCACCGACCACGCGGGTGAGGGCGCCATCGGCGCGCGATGCGGCGCCCGTGTGCCGGGCGAAGACTGCAAGACGTATATCCTCCATTCGATGATCGAGCCCGGCGCGTACGTCGTAGAAGGCTTCGAGAACATCATGCCGGACATGCGGCGGCAGCTCACCGAGGCGCAGATCTGGAGCCTCGTGGCGTTTCTGCAGTCGCTGGGTGGTGAGGTGACGGTCACGGCGGCGGACCTGCCGCGGGACGGCGACGACGAAGCTGGGGCGGGTGCCGCGCCCGCCCGCAGTACCACGATGGACGCGCGCCAACTCCTCCAGGAGAACGCCTGCCTGGGGTGTCATCAGCTCGACGGTCAGGGCCCGCCCATCGGACCACCGTTCGACGGGATGGGCGCCCGGACCTCCACCGACCGCATTCGGCGCGGCATCCTCGATCCCGCGGCGGAGGTCGCGGAGGGCTACGAGCAGTTCGCCGGGACGATGCCCCCAACCTTCGGCCAGCAGCTCAGCGCCGCCCAGCTCGAGGCCATCGTCCAGTTTCTGGCGGAGCGCCGATGAAAGTCCGCGAGATCGTCCGGCATCCGTTCTGGCAGGCCGTTGGCCTCCTCGTGCTGTCGTGGGTCGCCTTCACGTACGGCATCGCGTACGTGCCGCCACTCTTCGGCATCGACAGCGCGCCGGTGCCCACGAGCGTCGTGCTGCAGTTCGTCCTCACCGCCCTCGTGGGCATCTTGATCTACGTGAGCGACAACGAGGAGAAGTGGCGCCGATTCAAGGAGCCGCTGCACGCCACGCTCGTCGACCCCGACAAGAAGTGGCTCCGGGGCGCGCTGCTCGTCCTGCTCCCGGCGCTGGTGGGCTGGGTGACGTACGATCAGGTGCGCCCGAAGGTCTCCGCGCCCGCCGAGCTGCGATCCATCCACCCGGCGCCTCCCGGCCAGATCACGTTCCGCGGACAGACGGTGCAGCTGACCGGTCTCGAGAACCCGCTGCGCCGCGAGGGGAGCCTCGAGGCGCACGTTCGCGAGGGCCGGCGAGTCTACTACCAGAACTGCCTGCCGTGCCACGGCGACCGCATGGACGGGGAAGGGCACTACGCGCACGGCTTCAGCCCCCTGCCGCTCTCGTTCACGGACGCCGGGACGATCGCCCAGCTCACCGAGAGCTTCGTGTTCTGGCGCATCGCCAAGGGCGGCCCCGGCCTGCCCCGCGAGGGCGCGCCGTGGAACTCGGCCATGCCGGCGTGGGAGGACTTCCTCACGGAGGACGAGATCTGGTCCGTGATCATCTTCCTGTACGAGCAAACCGGGTGGCGACCGCGCACGTGGGAAGAGGCCGGTGCGGAGGCGGGAGGCGAGCATGACTAGGGCTCCCGCGGTGCGGAGCGCCCTCCTTCCCACGCTCGGCCGAGCTGCGCTCGGGCTCTCCCTTCTGGCCACCGCCATGCCGCCGTACCGCCTCATCGCCCAGGAAGGGGGCAGTGCGGCGCCGGGCAAGGCGGTCTACGAAAAGTGGTGCGCTGGCTGCCACGGGGACAACGGTGACGGGTTCGGCGAGGCGGCGGCGTTCATGCTCCCGCGCCCGCGCGACTTCACCCGCGGCGACTATCAGGTCCGCACCACGGCGAGCGGCGAGCTGCCCACCGACGCGGACATTCGGCGGATCGTGGATGACGGGATGCCCGGAACCGCCATGCCCGGCTGGCGCGAACGGCTCACGCCCAGCGAGCGGGCCGACGTCGTGGCGTATCTCAAGGGCTTCTCCCGCTTCTTCGAGGGTGCCTCGCCGGAGCCGATCGCCTTCTCCGGCGCCCCCGGTCGCTCGGCCGAGGGGATCGAGGAGGGCGCCCGCGTCTACCAGGAGCTGGAGTGCTTCAGGTGCCATGGCGCGCAGGGTCGGGGCGACGGAGCGTCGGCGCCCACGCTCACCGACGACTGGGACGTTCCCACCCGCGCCGCCGACTTGAGCGAGTATTGGTATTTCAACGGCGGCGGCACCGTCGAGGAGATCTACTACCGCCTCCAGACGGGGCTCAACGGCACCCCCATGCCGTCGTTCACCGACGTGATCGAGTCGGGCATCATCACGGAGGACCAGCTGTGGCGGCTCGCGCAGTACGTGCGCTCGCTCGGGCCCGAGCGCGAGCCGGAGGTGCGTAGCGTGATCCGCGCCCGGCTCGCCGACGGGGCGCTCCCGGCCGGTCCGTCGGACAGCGCCTGGGAAGACGTCGAGCCGGCGTACGTGCCGATGGTTGGCCAGATCATCGTGGCGCCACGGTGGTTCGCGCCCACCGTGGACGGGATCTGGGTCCAGGCCGTCCATGACGGGGAGCGGGTGGCGCTCCGGCTGACGTGGAACGACCCGTCCCGGAGCCCCGACCCGGACTGGCAGGAGTGGCTGGACCGTGTGGCGGCGACGATGACGGATGCCGACGGGCCGGTGCCCACCACGCAGGGTCCGGATCGGGTGCAAGTGCAGTTCCCACAACGCCTGTCGGACGGGATGGAGCGCCCCTATTTTCTGGGAGGAGATAGCCGGCGACCGGCGTACGTTTGGAGATGGTTGAGCGAGCCGGATGGAGTGGAGGAAGGACTGGGTACCGGGCTCGACCGCTTCGCACCGTTCACGGGCTCGTCGGCGGTGACGCATGCTGCGTCGTTCACCGATGGGGCGTGGACCGTGCAGTACACGCGCGCGCTCGCGGCGGCGGATACCAGTGCCCTGGCCTTCGTCGCCGGGCGAGCCATGCCGATCGCGTTTTATGCCGCGGACGGGTCGAACGGCGAGGGAGAGGTGCGGGGCGCCGTCAGCGCGTGGTATCAACTGTATCTCGACGTGCCCACACCGCCGAGCGCGTACGTCGCGCCGGTGTTGGTGACGCTGCTGACCGCCGGCTTGGGGGTCGTGGTGATCGTGAGGGCGCAACGGCGCGGCTCTCGAGCCGCATCAGAATCCACGGAGGCATCATGAGACGAGTACTCGTTCCTGCCGTCTTCCTCCTCTTTGCGTGCGCGGGCGGCGACCAGGGTGGCGGCGCAGCCGAGAGTGAGGACGCCGCCGGCGGGATGACATCGACCGGGCCGATGGGTCAGGCGACCGTGTCGGGGATGGTGCGGTTCGACGGCGCGGCGCCGGCGAATCCCACGATCGACATGTCCGAGGAGCCCACCTGCGCGGAGAAGTACGAGGGCCCGCCCACCGATCCACAGGCGGTCGTGAACAATGGGATGCTCGGCAACGTGTTCGTATACGTGAAGAGCGGGCTGCCGGACGGAGCCAGCTATTCTCCCCCATCGACGCCCGTCGTGCTGGACCAGGAGGGTTGCCTGTATCATCCGCGCGTCTTCGGCGTGATGGTGGGCCAGACCGTGGAGATTCGGAACAGCGATGCGCTGCTCCACAACATCAAGGCCGTGCCGACGGCCAACCGCGGCTTCAACATCTCGCAGCCTCAGGCGGGGATGACGACGAACCGCACCTTCAACACGGCCGAGATCATGGTGCCGTTCGAGTGCAACGTGCACGGATGGATGCGAGCGTACACGGGGGTGACGACCCATCCCTTCTACGCTACGTCCGGAGAAGACGGCGCCTTCACGATTCAGGGGTTGCCAGCCGGGGAGTACGTGCTCGAAGCGTGGCACGAGCTGTTCGGGACGCGTGAGACCACCGTGACGGTGCCCGAGAGCGGGTCGGTGAGCGTGGAATTCACGTTCAGCCCCAGCGCGTCGTAGGGCGAGGCGTCATGGACTGGACTCTGACGCCAGGCGTCACCACCTACGCCGCGGACATCGACCGGCTCTACTATCTGATTCTGGTCATCACCGGGATCGCGTTCGTGGTCGTCGAAGTCGCGCTGATCTGGTTTCTGATCCAGTACCGCGGACGTCCCGGACGCCGGGCACACTACACCCACGGCAGCATTCGAGCCGAGATCGTCTGGACGTCGGTGCCGGCGGTTGTCGTGGTAATGATCGGTGTGCTCTCGGGCGGCGTGTGGAATCACATCCGGGGCCGGGACAGTATCCCGCCGGACGCGCTCCCGGTGGCGGTCGCGGCGAAACAGTTCGAGTGGAACGTGACCTATGCCGGAGTGGACGGTCAACTCGGCAGTGACGACGACTTCACACTGCGGAACGAGCTGCGGGTGCCGACGGAGCGGCCGGTCGTGGTGCACCTGACGGCGGAGGACGTGATCCATTCGTTCTTCGTCCCCGACTTTCGTGTGAAGCAGGATGCGGTCCCCGGGATGAACATCCTGGTGTGGTTCCAGGTCATCGAACCGGGGGAGTACCCGCTGGCGTGCGCGGAGCTCTGCGGCCTGGGCCACTACCGCATGGAGGCCAGGGTCGTCGCGCTCCAGCCGGATGAGTACGACCGGTGGGTTGCCGAGCAGTCCAACCAAAACGTCGCTTCACGATAGAGGACGCCCGATGGCCACGACCGCCGCAACGTTCGATCAGGTCTCACACGCGAATGTGGACACTCGGTCGTTCCTCAGAAAGTACGTTTTTTCGACCGATCACAAGACCATCGGCATCCAGTTCCTCATCCTGAGCCTATTCTTCCTGGCCGTGGGCGGGCTGCTGGCGATGATGATGCGCTGGCAGCTGGGGTTCCCCGGCCAGGCGATGCCGGGCGGAGGCGTGTTGCCGGACACCATGGCCCCGGGCGGCATCCTGCTGCCGGAGTTCTACAACGCGCTGGTGTCCATGCACGGCACGTTCATGGTGTTCTTCGCGATCATGCCGCTGCTCGTGGGTGTGTTCGCCAACTTCCTGATCCCGCTCAAGATCGGCGCGCCGGACATGGCGTTCCCGCGGCTCAACATGGCGTCGTTTTGGATCGCCGTGCCGGCCGGCCTCCTCATGATGGCAGGGTTCTTCGTGGAGGGCGGAGCCGCAGGGGCCGGCTGGACGATGTACGTGCCGCTGAGTGCCGACCCCGAGTATTCAGGGGTCAGCGCCGGTCAGACGCTGTGGTGCATGAGCATCGCGGTGCTCGGGCTCTCCTCGATTCTCGGGTCGACCAACTACATCACCACGATCATCAATCTCCGGGCGCCGGGCATGGGATGGTTCCGGATGCCGCTGAGCATCTGGGCGTTGTTCATCACCGCCATTCTGACGGTGTTGGCGATTCCGATCCTGTCGGGCGCGGCGATCATGCTGCTGTTCGACCAGACGCTGGGCACCCACTTCTTCCTGCCGGCCGAGGGAGGCCAGCCGCTCCTGTGGCAGCACCTGTTCTGGTTCTTCGGGCACCCCGAGGTGTACATCCTGATCCTCCCCGCGATGGGGATGGTGTCCGACGTCATCGCGAACGGGTCCCGGAAGCCCATCTTCGGATATCACTCGATGGTGTTCGCCATCATGGCGATCGGGTTCCTGGGATGGATCGTGTGGGGGCATCACATGTTCCAGAGCGGGATGAACCCCACCCTCGGCATGTCGTTCATGATCTCCACGCTGCTCATCGCCGTGCCGTCCGCCATCAAGACGTTCAATTGGTTAGGCACCATGTGGCGCGGCAACATCCGGTTCCACGTCCCCATGCTCCATGCCATCGCCTTCGTCGCCATGTTCGTGATCGGCGGCCTGTCGGGCGTGTTCATGGCGTCCACGCCGGTGGATATCTACATCCACGACACCTATTTCATCGTGGCTCACATCCACTACGTGCTGTTCGGCGGGAGCCTGTTCGCGATCTTCGCCGGGATCGTCTTCTGGTACCCGAAGATGTTTGGGCGGATGATGAGTGAGTCCTGGGGAAAGGTGCATTTCTTCCTGACCTTCGTGTTCTACAACCTGACGTTCTTCCCGATGCACCAGCTGGGGCTTGGCGGGCACATGCGGCGGATCTACGACCCGACCGAGTACGAGTTCTTGCAGCCGCTCCAGGGCATGAATCAGTTCATCTCCATCAGCGCGTTCCTGTTGTTCGCCACGCAGATCATCTTCGCGGCGAACTTCATCCTGAGTTGGTTCCGCGGGAAGAAAGTGTCCGAGAATCCGTGGGAAGACACCGGTTTGGAGTGGACGACGCCGTCGCCCGCCCCACACGGCAACTGGCCCACGACGCCCACCGTGTATCAGGCGCCGTACGAATTCAGCCACCCACAGGAGCAGACGAAAGACTTCGTGATGCAGACCGACAAGCTCCCCACCACGTCGCCGGCCGGCGGGCCGGCGGACCGCTAGGAGGACGTCGATGGCGCACGCGCACGCCGCCATGCGGCCTCCCGCGCAGGCCGAGCCCGGAGCGGGTGTCTACACCGAGAAGCTCGGGATGTGGGTGTTCCTGGGGTCGGAGGTGATGTTCTTCACGGCCCTCATCGGCTCGTACATCATTCTCCGGTTTGCCCACCCGGTCGCGTGGGCGACACCGGGGCAGATCCTGAACGTCCCCGTCACCGCGGTCAACACATTCCTGCTGATCTGCTCCAGCGTCACCATGGTGAAGGCGTTCGCCGCGATTCAGGAAGGCGACCAGAGGATGCTGCGGTTCTGGCTCGCGGCGACGGTCATCATCGGGGCCACGTTCGTGAGCGTTCAGGTATTCGAGTACCTTCAACTCGCGCGCGAGGGATTCCTCCCGAGCGGCTACGTGCCGGGGAGCCACCTGGCGGAGAGCGCCGAGACGGGAGCAGCGTACGAAGGGGGGGCACCGCTGCCCCACAGCGTCGGGCTGTACGGATCGACGTTCTATACGATGACCGGATTTCACGGCTTCCACGTCACCATGGGGGTCGTCTGCTTGACCTTCGTGACGGTGAAGGCGTTCCGGGGCGGGTACACCGTCCAGGACCACCGCGGCGTCGAAGTGATCGGCCTGTACTGGCATTTCGTCGACCTCGTGTGGATCATCCTCTTCACGATCGTCTACCTGATTTGACCGGCTCGGGGGAGCTTGCCAATGGCCGAGGCTGAACACAAGCATCCGAACTACGTCGGCGTGTGGGTCGGGCTCGCCGTGCTCACGCTGCTCGAGCTGGGCGTGGCGTTCCTGAGCTGGCCGAAGATGACCATCATCCTGATCCTGCTCGGCCTCGCGGTGTGGAAGGCGCTGCTGGTGGCGCTGTACTACATGCACCTGCGCTTTGAGCCCAACCGGCTGCGGATCCTGGCCGTCGCCCCGCTCCCGCTCGCCGTCATCATGATCATCGCCGTCATTACGGAGTACGTGTGGTAGCCATTGCGCTTGGGCGCGCGCGCCCCGCCGACTACCTCGAGCTGACGAAGCCGCGGATCGTCGTCCTGGTGATGGTCACCGTGGCCGCCGGGTTCTATCTGGGCGGGGTGGGGGCGGTGACGGGGCTCGTGCTGTTCCATACCCTCCTGGCCACGGCCATGGTCGCCGGCGGCACCAATGCCCTGAACCAGGTCGTCGAGCGCGACGTGGACGCTCGCATGCACCGAACCCGTGGGCGACCGCTCCCCACCGGACGCCTGAGCTTCGCGGAAGCGTCACTGTTCGCGTGGGCGCTCGGTGTGGGCGGCATCGCCTACATGGCGCTCTTCGTAAACCCCGTCGCCTCCGCCCTCGCCGCCGCCACCTTGGTGGCCTATGTCTTCGCGTACACGCCGCTCAAACGCCGGACGTCGTTGGCCACGCTGGTCGGCGCGATTCCCGGGGCGCTCCCGATCGCGGGGGGATGGGCGGCCGCCACCGGCGCGCTCCCGTTGGAAGCGTGGGTCCTGTTCGCCATCGTGTTCCTGTGGCAGCTACCCCATTTCCTGGCGCTCGCCTGGGTCTACCGCGACGACTACGCCCGTGCCGGACTCAAGATGCTCAGCGTAACGGACGACGGGGAATCGACGTTCCGGCAGGCGGTTCTCTACGCGGTCGCCATGCTGCCCGTCACCCTCGCGCCCAGTGTGCTCGGCCTCGCCGGGCCGTGGTATTTCTTCGGCGCGTTGGGTTTGACGGTCTGGCTGATCGCCACCGCGCTCTCCGCGGCTCGAAACCGGTCGATCCCGCACGCCCGGCGCCTGTTCATGGCCACCGTGCTCTGGCTCCCCGCGGTGCTGGCACTCATGGTGCTGGACAAGACTATATGATCCCGTTCCACCGCCTGCTCATCGCCACCGCGATCCTCTTCTCCGCGGGATTCGCGGCCTGGGCGTACGTGGGATACGCCCAGGACGGCGGCGCCGTCGAGCTCGGCCTCGCCGTGTTCTTCACGGTCTGCGCCGTGGCGCTCGGGTACTACCTCAAGAACCTCAAGCGGTTCCTCGGGCGTTGACCGGCGACTCCATGTCGAGCGTCATGCTGTGGGTGGGAGGGCTGATGGTGCTCATGCCCATCCTATTCGCCGGCGCCCTCCTCGGCGCGATGTGGCGTAACAGTCGCCGGCAGAACGATGGAGTCGGTAGCAGTGAGCAGAAAACAGAGCGCAGCGAGGAGAGAACGGTGAGCACGTAACGGCGGCACCATCTTCTCCCTTCTCCCCTCTCCCACCAAAAAAACGAGCGCCCGGCCCTACTCCGGCCGAGCGCTCGTGGATCTATGTCGACGCCGGCGTGAACCGCCGGCGATTGCAGTCGCGACGCCTAGCTCGTGCTCTCGGCGGCGCGAATCCGGACCACGAGGCCGCTCGTCTGTGTCTCGCCGTTCGCGCCCCAGAGGTAGCGGCTGACGCGCAACGAAACGATGCTCCCCGGTCGAATGGCGCGGAGTTTCTGCCGGAACTCGCCCACGGACGTCACCTCCTCGCCGTCCATGTGCGTGATGACGTACACGACACCGCGGCGCAGGTCGGCCGGCAGGAGGCCCTTGTCGCGGGCCGGTCCATCCGGGTCGACGCCGGTGATCGTGATCCCACGCGGCGCGCCCTGGAGGGCTGGATACTGTGCGACCTGCGTCGCGGAAAGGGGCTGAACGGCGAGGCCCAGCTTGCCTTCGTACGTAACGGCATCCGCGCCACGGCCATCGTCCCGGCTGGCGACCGGCGTGGCGTCGCTCAACGGCGCTTCGCCTAGCCGCACCTGGAACGTGCGCCGCTCGCCGTCGCGGCGCAGCACGACGACATCCACCAATTCCCCAGGCTTCTTGAATCCGACGAGCTGCTGGAGCTGTGCCACGTATTCGACCCGCTCGCCGTCCAGCTCGACGATCACATCGCCCGGCTGGAGCCCGGCGCGCCGGGCCGGGCTCTCCGCGGAGTAATCCTGGATCTTGACGCCGTGGATGTTGTCGAGACTCATCCCCACGTACTCGGCATCCTCCGGCGTCACATTCTCGATCGCCACGCCGAGAACGGCACGGGTCACGCGTCCGGTCTCGATCAACTGCTGGACGACGTTGCGCGCCAGGTTGATCGGGATCGCGAAGCTATAGCCGGAATAGTATCCGGTGCGGCTGGCGATGGCGGAGTTCACCCCAACCACGCGGCCGCTGATGTCGACCAGCGGGCCGCCGGAATTCCCGGGGTTGATGGCCGCGTCGGTCTGGATGAAATCCTGAATGTTGTACTCGCCGTTCAACAGCTCGCCCAGGCCACGCCCGCGGCCGCTTACGATGCCGGCGGTGACGGTGAAGCTGAACTCGCGGCCCAGCGGGTTCCCGATGGCCAGCACCCACTCACCCACCTTGATCGAATCGGAATTCCCGAACGATATGGCGGGGAGACCCCGGGCGTCGATCTTGATCACCGCCACGTCCGTGTTTGGATCGCGACCCACCACCGTGGCGCTGAACCGGCGCCGGTCGTAGAGCGTGACCTCGAGCCGGTCGAACCCCTCCACGACGTGGTTGTTCGTGATGATGTAGCCGTCGTTGGAGATCAGGAACCCGCTTCCCTGCCCACGGCGTGGTTGTGCGTCGTCCGGCCTGCCGAAGAAGCGCTCGAACGGCTCCGGAATATCCACCTGTTCCCGGTTGCCGACGCGGGACCGCGCTTCGACGAACACGACGGCCGGTCGGACCGCCTCCGCCACCGACGAGAACGCGTCGCCCAGCGCGCGGACCCCCGGGTCCGCCTGCACGGGCGCGGCGCTCTGCGCCCCGACGAGCGACACCGGCACCCGCTGCTGGGCCTCCGAGCGCTCGGGAAAGTCGACGACTGAGACAAACGCGGCCGCCAAGATGAGCGCGATGCCCACCAGCGAACCGAACTTCAGCCAATCTCGCTTACGTCGTTCCATGTTGCTCTGTCCTATGTAGTGTGCCATCCCTCAATGACTCTTTCACCTGTAAAGGTAACCCTGAAACCGGGCCGGGTTTCCCCGGCCCCGGCTTCCGTGACGCAATCCTTACGACCGGGGTTCAGGACTTGGAGTCGTCGACGATCTCGTAGTCCGCCTCGACCACGTCCTCCGCAGCCGTACCGGTGCCCGCCTCCCCGGAGGCGTCGGGCCCCTCAGTGCTTCCCGCCTGATCGGCCGTTGGCTCGGCCTGCGCCTGGGCCGACTGGTAGAGCGAGGCGCCGGCCGCCGAATACGCCTGCGACAGCTCCTCGAGGGCACGCTTGATCTCGTCGCCCCCCCCGGACCGGAGCGCCTTCTTGGCTTCCTCTACCGCGTTGTTCAACCGATCCTTGTGCGACGTCTCGAGCCTGTCACCCCACTCCTTCATGTTCTTTTCGACTTCGTAGACCGTCGAATCGAGCCGGTTGCGGGCAGTGATCTCTTCACGCCGCTCCTTGTCCTCCTGCGCGTGGCTCTCGGCTTCCTTGACCATCCGATCGATCTCGGAGTCGGACAGCCCCGACGAGGACTCGATCCGGATCTTCTGCTCCTTGCCCGTCGTCTTGTCCTTGGCCGAGACGTGGAGGATACCGTTCGCGTCGATGTCGAAGGTTACCTCGATCTGCGGCATGCCGCGCGGCGCAGGCGGGATCCCGGTGAGCTGGAACCGGCCGATCGTGCGGTTGTCCTTGGCCAGCTCCCGCTCGCCCTGGAGAACGTGGATCTCGACCGTCGTCTGGTTGTCCTCCGCCGTGGAGAACACCTCCGACTTCTTGGTCGGAATCGTGGTGTTCCGCGGGATCAGGACCGTGGTCACACCGCCCAGCGTCTCGATGCCGAGGGAGAGCGGCGTCACGTCGAGTAACAGGACGTCCTTGACTTCGCCGGCGAGCACGCCGCCCTGAATGGCGGCGCCGATCGCGACCACCTCGTCGGGGTTCACGCCCTTGTGCGGATCCTTCCCGAAGAAGCCCTTGACAATGTCCTGCACCTTCGGGATGCGCGTCGAGCCGCCCACGAGAATGACCTCGTCGACGTCGCCGGGCTTGAGACCGGCATCCTTGAGCGCCTTCTCCATCGGCGGCATGGTGCGCTGGATGAGGTCGTCCACCAGCTGCTCAAACTTGGCCCGGGTCAGCGTCATGTTGAGGTGCTTGGGCCCCGACTGGTCGGCCGTGATGAACGGGAGATTGATCTCCGTCTGCGTGGTCGTGGACAGCTCCATCTTGGCCTTCTCGGCGCCCTCCTTGAGGCGCTGCAGGGCCATGGCGTCCTTCGAGAGATCGATCCCCTGATCCTTCTTGAACTCGTCCACCAGCCAGCGGATCACCCGGTCGTCGAAGTCATCGCCGCCAAGGTGCGTGTCGCCGTTGGTGGCCTTCACCTCGAAGACCCCTTCGGCCAGCTCTAGAATGGAGATGTCGTACGTCCCGCCACCCAGGTCGAAGACCGCGATCTTCTCTTCTTTCTTCTTCTCGAGCCCGTAGGCCAGCGCGGCCGCCGTGGGCTCGTTGATGATCCGCAGGACCTCGAGACCGGCCACCTTGCCCGCGTCCTTGGTTGCCTGCCGCTGGGCGTCGTTGAAATAAGCCGGGACCGTGACGACCGCCTTCTCGACCTTATGGCCCAGGTAATCCTCCGCGGTCTGGCGCATCTTCTGGAGGATCATCGCCGATATCTCCGGTGGCGTATATCGCTTCCCCTGGATCTCGACCGCCACCAGATTGTTCGGGCCGGGGACCACCGCGTACGGGACCCGCGCCGTCTCTTCCTTCACTTCGTCCATGCGCCGCCCCATGAACCGCTTGATGGAGAACACCGTGTTCCTGGGGTTGGTGACGGCCTGGCGCTTCGCTACCTGGCCAACCAGGCGCTCGCCGTCCTTGGTGAAGGCCACCACGGACGGCGTCGTCCGGCCGCCCTCGGAGTTCGGGATCACGACGGGATCGCCGCCCTCCATCACCGCGACCACCGAATTCGTGGTTCCGAGGTCGATGCCGATCACTTTCTCAGCCATGCCCGAGTCCTCACACGTTGTTGAGAGATGCGTAGAATGCCGACGCGGTCGCAAAAGGCAAGGCGCATACCACATAAGTACGCCATATTGGCAGGATCGCCAGGGATGGGTGCAAACGTAACAGGTTTTAGGGCATGGGCTTATACCGCTCCATGGCGTCAACGGCCGGGCGCGGACGCGAACGCCTGGTTTGCCGGGGGTGCGCAGGCATCGGCAGTTGGCGCCAAGCCAGAGGCTGTCCGTTCCGGCACCGGAGCTTGCTCTCTACCTCGTTGATTGACTTACACTTACAGCTAGCCTAGCTTCGGTGAATGTTCCCCTACCGGGACGACAACCCGAACATCATGACGCCGTTCGTGGTGTACGGCCTCATCGCGGTCACGGCCCTTGCCTGGCTCGTGCTCCAGGGCGCGGGCACCCAGCCCGCGCTCGTCAGCTCGGTGTGCCGGCTCGGACTGATCCCGGGAGAGGTGCTCGGCCGCATTCCCGCGGAGACGGTGGTTCCGCTCGGGCCCGGCGTCGGGTGTCGGGTGGGTGGCGACGGCAGCTGGCTCACGGTGCTCACGTCGATGTTCATGCACGGGAGCTGGTTTCACATCATCGGGAACATGTGGTTCCTCTGGGTATTCGGGGACAACGTCGAAGACTCGATGGGGCACGTTCGCTTTCTGTTCTTCTATCTCGTGTGCGGGCTGCTCGCCGCGGTGGCGCAGGTCGCCATCCAGCCAAGCTCGCCGGTGCCCATGGTGGGGGCCTCGGGGGCCATCAGCGGCGTGATGGGTGGATACCTCGTGTTGTATCCGCGGGTTCGGGTGCACATGCTGGTCTTCTTTGGGTTCATCTTCACCGTCGCGGTGCCGGCATACGTGGTGCTGCTCTATTGGGCGTTTCTCCAGCTCGTCGGCGGACTGCCGATGCTGAGTGGGGCAAGCGAGGGCGGTGGTGTGGCCTTCATGGCCCACCTCGGTGGGTTCGTGGCGGGGGTGGCGCTCATCAAGCTCTTTGCGAGACCCGAGCTGGTCGCGGCCCACCGCCGTGCCACCCGTCCGGTGGTGCCGGGGTATCACGACCGGCTGCGGTGGTGAGGAGATCATGTTTCTGGCCCGAGTGATCGGCCGTGTGGTGGCCACCGTCAAGCAGGACACGTTGAACGGTCAGCCGCTCCAGTGGATCCAGCCGGTCGATGCGAGTGGGAAGGACCGCGGCGCGGCGGTCGTTGCCGTGGACCCTATCGGGCTCGGACCGGGTGAATTGTGCTATTACAT
>Ga0302046_10000208_pt1 | contig 63379 bp, 47 predicted proteins | sample RVTome_11_FD_200261 | JGI IMG/M metagenome (GOLD analysis project Ga0302046, IMG submission 200261) | Soil microbial communities from uranium-contaminated site in the Upper Colorado River Basin, Wyoming, United States - RVT147D111 (version 2) ... | reverse complement strand
CCACGTGGTACTCGCGGCGAAGGTCCGCGTGGATGGCCTCGTAGATCGCCTCCCGGATCCTCGCGTGGTCGAACGAGCCCGCCTCCCCCCGCACGTGCACGAGCCCGTGGTCCTCCTCGAGGTTGCGCAGCGACCGGAGCACCTCGAGCCGGCGGGCCTCGAGCGCGCACGCAACGCGCGTGGGCGAGAACACCTCCCCGTCCACCGCGGAGCACTCGAGGATGTCGCGCTCCCCGCGCGGGAGGCGCTCCACGCGCCTTCGGACCGCCTCGCGAAGGTGCGCGGGGAGTTTGGTGCCCGCCAGCCCGCCGCGCACCTGGACGGTGCCGCCCACGGTCTCGAGGCGCCCCTCCTCCTTGAGGTACCGCAGGAGCTCGATGGCCATGATGGGGGTCCCGTGGCTCTCGCGGTAGATGGCGTCCACGAGGGGCGCGTCCAGGTCGCTGACCCCGAGCTGCTCCTCGGCGAGAAGCTTGACCCCGCCCGCGTCGAGCGGGCCGAGCACGACCTCCTGCGCGAGCCCCTCCTCCATGAGCGACGAGCGCGCGCGGGCGAGCGGGTGGCCGCCCGCCGCCGGGAGCACCTCCTCGGAGCGGTAGGTGGCGAGCAGGAGCACGCGCGCGCCGGAGATCGAGCGCGCGAGGTACTGGAGCGCCGAGAGCGTTGCGGAGTCCGCGAGGTGGAGGTCGTCGAGGAAGAGGACCATCGGGCGGCGTTCGGCCTCCGCCGCGACCCCCCGCGCCAGCGCCTCGAGCGTCCGGTACTTCGCCTCGTTGGGGGTGAGGTCGCCGCCCTCCCCCTCGAACCGCTTCGAGTCGAGGAGCGCGCGCAGCGGCCCGGAGAACTCGTCGCGGACGCTGCGGTCGCCGTCCCACGCCCGCAGGCGGGCGCCGAAGGCGGTGTCGAGCTCGTCGAGCGCGGCCTCGAGCGCCGCGACGAGGTCGGCGCTCTCCTGCCCGCGCAGGATGGCGACGAGGTTCCCGAAGGGCCGCGGGAGGATGAGGATTCGGAACTCCCCGAACCCGAGGGCGTTCAGCCGGCCGCCGCCGGCCCCGGCGCGGCCCCCGTCGAGGCCCGAGAGGGATTCCGTGACGAAGGACTCGACGGCCGAGAGCATGGAGAGGAAGAGGTCGCGGTCGAACGGGCTCTCGGCGCGGCTGGCCGAGGCCATGGTCATGCCGAGCGGCGAGGCGAGGTAGAGGTACTCGACGCGGGGGGGCCGCTCCGTCGAGAGCAGGTGGCCGAGGCCGCCCGAGCGCAGGGCCTCGTAGAGCGGCAGGTAGGGGGCGGGGGTTTCGGGCAGGCAACGCGCGTGGAGCGCGGTCATCCCCGCGGCGACGGCCCGGGCGGCCGCCTCGCGCGCGAGCCGGCTCTTGCCGATCCCGGCCTCCCCCGCGACAAGGAAGACCCCGCCATGCCCCTGCTGCGCGCGGGCGGTGGCAGCCGCGAGCGCCTCGAGCTCGTGCGCGCGGCCGACGAACGGGAGCTCCTCCGGCTCGGGCACGGACGCGCGCGGCCCCCCGCGGCCATCGGCCGGCGCCGGATAAAACACCCGTGGCGCGCCGCCCATGCCATGCCACGCCACCGGAGCCGGGACTCCGCCGCACGGAGACGAAACGCTTAACCGGGCCGCAGCGGCTCGATGGGCGGATGCGACGGCCGGCCACCTTGCCCCTCTTCACGCGCGGGTTCTCGCTCCCCGGCGGCGGCGCGCTCGGCGGCTACGAGCTGCGCTTGGCGCTCGGGGCGATCATCGCGGCCGCGCTCCTCATCGGCGTCTTCCTCGGCGCGACCGGCCCGGGCGGCACGCCCCCGGGCGGCGAGCCCCCCTACCCCGTGCTCGACTGCGAGCCCGAGTGCAACGTGCTCACGGGCGCGAGCCCCCGCCCGGCCAACGAGGTGACGGTCGCGATCAACCCGACGAACCCGCTGAACATCGTGGGAGCGGCCAACGACTACGGGACGCCCAATGGCGACGCGTGGGTCGGCGTCTACTCGTCGTTCGACGGCGGCAAGAGCTGGAACCGCACGCTCATCCCCGGCTACCGGCCGTCGGCGTCCCCCTTCCCGCAGCCGTGCGCCGGCGGGCAGCTCCCCGGCCAGGGCCTCTGCGGGTTCGAGGGCGCGGGCGACCCCGTGCTCGCGGCGGACAAGGACGGCAACTTCTACGTGGCGGGGATCGCGTTCAAGCGCAACCCGGCGCCGCTCGGCCGCGCGAGCTCCATCTGGGTCGCGAAGTCCACGGACGGCGGCGTGACGTGGCCGGCCTCCGGCGTCACGGTGCCGGTCATCTCGCTCACGACAGCCACCTTCCACGACAAGGAGTGGCTCGCGGTCGACCCGAAGACGAGCGACGTGTATGTGTCGTGGACGGCCTTCAACCTGCTCGCGCTCTCGGAGATCTTCGTGATCCACTCGTCGGACGGCGCGCAGACCTGGTCGACCCCGGTGCTCGTGTCGAGCGGGGGCTTCTTCACGGGGACGGAGGAGGACGTGCACTTACCCCAGGTGCAGGGCTCGCAGGTCGAGGTGGACAACAACGGGACGCTGCACCTCGCGTGGATCGACTACAACGTCCCCAACTCGCTCAAGTACACGCGGTCGACGGACAAGGGCCGCACGTGGGACACGATCCAGACGATTGCGCCCGTGGACCTCATCGCCTCCCCGCAGCCGCAGGGGACGTACCGGACGCCCACGATGCCCGACATGGCGGTCGACCTCACCAACGGCACCTATGGCGGATCGGTCTACATCTGGTGGCCTGACGACGCGGGGGGAGACGCGGACATCCTGCAGGTGTACTCGCGGGACGGCGGCTCTACCTGGTCGAACGTCACGCGCGTGAACAACGACCCGGAGGGCAACGGGGCCTCGCAGTTCTTCCCGGCGGTGTCGGTCGCGGGCAACGGGTGGGTCATCGGGGAGTTCTACGACCGGCGGGACGACCCGGAGAACCGGCTGCTCTCGGTGTACTTCGCGGTCTCGTTCGACGGGGGGGCGACGTACCCGGTGCAGGTCAACGTCACGGACCTCGGGTTCGACGGGGACAAGAGCGCGGGCGCATCGGGAGTCGGGTTCATCGGCGACTACCTGGGGATCGCCTCATCCGACTTTTACGCCGTCGGGCTGTGGTGCGACACGCGCAACTACGACAACGGGACGTCGACGGACATCTACTCCGCGCGCATCCTGGTCGACAGCCCGCCGCCGCCTGAGGCCACGGGATAGCCGCGGCGGACATCCCCGCGTGCGCGGCGAGCCTCCGCACGCCGTCGGGCGGCGGCGCGCGGCCGCACAACATTCTCCCAATCCTTAGAAAGGGGCCGAGCATTCAAATACGGACGGGCCCGAGGAAGGGCCCGGTGACAGGGCTGAACGCCTCACGGAATCTCGTAACGGCACTCATGGCGGCCGCGGCCGCGATGCTCGTCGCGTCGCCGGCCTCCGCGGCTCCGACCGTTTGGAACGAAGGGGACGAGGCGGCCTGGACGGGCCACACGTTCTCCGAGGAGTACTGGACCGCCGAGGTCACAAACGAGACGGCCGACGGGGCCAGCACGACGTTCGTCGCCTCCTACGTGGACGCGGGGCCGGTCGAGGCCTTCCTCGTGGCCTTCAAGCAGTGGGAGAAGGGCAACGCCACGGCGACACTCCCCTACCAGCTCTTCGGCATGCACTACCTCTCGCCCGAGGGGCGCGACGTCTTCATCGGCGGCGTCTTCGCCTACCTGATGGCCTTCAACGACACCTACCCGGCGGGCGGCAACGGCCTGCCGAACCCGGGCCACGAGGACGTTTACTTCGTGCTGCCGTTCGGCGTGTCGACCGACTTCACGAACGACTCCTTCCCGCTCGAGGTCGAGGCGATCGCGGCCACCAAGCTCGGCGACGGCCACTACCGCTTCGGAATCACCTACCGGAACCTGCTTGCCAAGGTGATCAGCGCGAACGGCGTGGGCGAGTTCTGGCTGTCGGCCACGCTGCCCATCTACGTCGCGCGGTTCTCGGAGCTCACCGTGACGTACGACATCCGGGTTGACACGGCCGCCCACACGGCGACCGCGGAGACGTTCTACACGATCGGCGAGGTCCAGAAGCTCTGGCTCTGGGGCCAGGAGGTCGACCCCCACGCGCTCAACGAGACCTGGGGCCTTGCGGCCGTCCACTACGGCGTGGTGTTCACGTCGGACTACACGGTCGAGGACGAGGCGGGCACGACCCTCTCGGCGAACCTCGACAGCCCCGACGAGGTGACCGATATGACCTTCAAGGTCGCCGGCACGGAGCGCTTCGCGAAGATCGGGTTCCGGGGGGACTTCGCGCTCTACGACGAGCCGGAGCCGGGCGCGGGGGGCTCGGACACGCTCATCTCGGCGGACAACCCCGCGGTGAACGCGGTCGTCGGCGCGCGCGCGACGGACCGGCTGCTCGTCGCGTGGCAGTACGGCCTCTCGGCCAACATCTTCGCGGTGTTCGCCTACGGGATGTCCGCGCAGATCCGCGAGGACTTCACGAGCCCGCAGGACCTGCTGCTGCGCGCGCACACGCAGTTCAAGGGCAACGACTTCTGGTACGCCGTGGCGTTCCCGCACTGGCAGGGGTACAAGGTCGTCCACGACCCCACGTACGAGGCGTTCTACCAGGCGCCCGCGGCGCAGGGCGGGCGGCTGCCCGGGTTCGAGGCGCCGTTCGCGCTTGCGGCGGCGGGGGTCACGGGGCTCGTCGTTGTCGCAGCACGCCGGCGCGAAAGCGCGTGAGGGCCAGTCCCCGCACCGGGGGGCCGCGAGGCACCCCGGCCCTTGACTCGACGCCGATGGGGGCCGTCGGCCCTTTTTGCCGTGGGAACCGTTAGGCCCCGGCGGCCCCGGCGCGCGCGATGACTAAATAGTGCGCTCGGCGCTCGCCGATGCCGATGCGGTTCGAGGGCCCGGCCCCCTTCCTTGGGACGTGGCTCCGCATCGAGCGCGTGGCGGCCGGCGTCGTGCTCCTCGGTATCGCCATCCGCGCCACGGCGCTCCTCGGGACCCATGTCCCGGCGGACGCGTGCACCTACGCCGTGATGGCCGACACGCTCTTGCGCACGGGCGAGTTTCTGCTGCCCAGCGGGGAGTGGTTCGCGGAGAGCTGGGCGCCCGGCTACAGCCACCACTTCGGCCCCGGGTACCCGGTCTTCCTCGCGCCCTTCGTCGCCCTCGGCGGCCTCAACCCGACGAGCATCCTGGCGGGCGCCTTCGTGTCGGGGCTGCTTCTCATCGCGACCGTCTTCCTCGCGACCCGCCACCTCTACGGCGCGCGCAAGGCGTGGCTGGCGGCTGCGTTGGCCGCCGTCGACCCCATCCTCGTCGAGTCGGCGCGCGCCGGGTACAGCGAGAACTTCCTCGCGCTGCTCTTCGTGGCGACCGTGTGGGCGATCCTCACTTCCTTGCGCGACGGCCGGCTCATCGTGCTCGCGGGGCTCTTCGCGGGGATGGCCTACATGACGAAAGGCGTGATGGGCTGGTTCTTCCTCATCGCGGGGTTCGCGGGCCTCGCGTGGCGCCTCCACTTCATGGGTCCGCGCGTGCTTCGCGACCGGTACTACCTAGCGGCCATCCTCGTGTTCGGGGCCTTCGTGGCTGTCTGGTCGGCGCGCAACATCGGCCACTTCTGGGATGGCGACCCCGCGGGGCTCCTCAGCGCGTGGCAGAGCAGCGAGTACCTGCACCTCGCGGAGACGACGGCCGCTGCCCACCCCGGCGACCTCGCGTTCGTCATGGGCGCGCGCGCCCCCTTCTTCGCCGGCCTCTTCCTGCTTGCGGGGGGGATGTGGCTGAACCGGCTGCGCCGCCTGCCGAAACTCTCGGACGAGCACTACAGCGGGCTCTGGCTCGCCGTCGGCCTCACATACCTCCTCTCGTGGATCATCACGGGAGTCCTGTGGACGCTCGAACGCAGCGACCTCTTCTGGACGGACCCCGCGCGCTACGTAGCGGTGGCCAGCCCGATCATCGCGTGGCTTGTGCTTCGCGACGCGGACATCGACACGCGCGACTTCCGGCGGCGGTTCGTGGCGGCCGTGGCCCTGGCGCTCGTGGTGCTCCTCGTTATCGTCTCGGTCCCCCGGCCCTACGCGTTCGACGCCTACGATGCGCTCGAGGAGCGGGCTCCCCCCGGTTCCGTGATCGCGGTGGATACGCTGAACCGGTACGAGGTGCTCGTCAACGTCGGCGGGCCCTACACCTTCGTCAAGTTCGCCCCCAACACGACGGCAGGTTTCATCGTGACTTCCGACCTCGGGCTCCAGCCCCCATCGTACACGCGGATCTACGTGCCGGGGGACGGAAGGGTAGCACCCGGCCCGACGTTCGGGGTCGCCGTGTGGGCGCGCGATTGACCGCCGCTCGGGGCCGCCTCGCGCCCGCCTGTGACCCAACCCTTGGGTTCCCAGAAACCACAGCCTTAAGCGAGCCCCGGCGGCTCGCCTTGCCATGTACCCGCCCCTCGTCGTCGAGCGCGTCACGAAGCGCTTCGGGAAGGTCGTTGCCGTCAACGACGTTTCGATCTCGTTGGAGCCGGGCGCGAGCCTCGGCCTCGTCGGCCCCAACGGCTCCGGGAAGACGACGCTCATCAAGTGCTGCGTCGGGATCTACAAGCCCGAGGCAGGCCGCATCCTGCTCGCGGGCCGCGACCTGACGGACGGCGACGTGGAGGGCAAGCGCCACATCGCGTTCGCGCCCGAGTTGCCCGACGTCGTCGACGGTTTCACGGCCTGGGACCACTTCACGTTCCTGGCGCGGATGCTCGAGTGGAAGAACGGATGGCGGGGAGAGGCCGCGCGCCTGCTCGACGCCTTCGACATGGCCGACAGCCGGGACAAGCTCGCGGGAGGGTTCTCGAAGGGCGAGAAGCAGAAGGTGATGCTCTCGATGGCGTTCCTCCGGAGGCCGGCCGTCCTCTTCCTCGACGAGCCGCTCATCGGGCTCGACCCGAAGGCGGCGCTCGCCCTCAAGGGCGAGGTGCGGTCGCTGCTCGCCGCCGGTGGCTGCGCGGTCATCTGCTCCCACGTCCTCTCGCTCGTCGAGGAGCTCTGCGGCGGCCTCGCAGTCATGTCGCGCGGACGGGTCGTCGTCCATGGGTCGGCGGCGGGGCTGCGTGTGGCGGCGCGCAGCCAGGAGGGGACGCCCCTCGAGGAGGCGTTCACGAAGGTCACCGAGGCGGGGCACGGGACGGAGGCGGACATTGAGTGATGGCCCGGGGCCCCACGGCGACCTCCGCCTTCCAGCCCGAGCTCGGCGCGATGCTTGCCGCGGACCGCAGGGCGGCTTCCCGCATCCTTCGCGAGCGCGGGGGGTTTCTGGCCGCGGTGACCGCCTTGCTCGTCGGGATGGAGTGGGTGATGGCCTCGGACATCATCGGGCAGTTCGGCCTGTCCGTGGAGATGGTCGCCTCGGTAGCGCCCTTCCTCGTGCCACTGTTTGCTGCCGCCGCGCTCGCGGGGTTTGGGCCTGTCGCCATCCGGACGGACGCCCTGCCAATCCTCAAGACGCTCCCCTGCCGCGCGCGCCCCCTCTACGCGCACGCGGCCCTGTCCTTCTTGACCACGACCGCGACGTGGTCGCTCGTGTTCACGGTGCCGCTCGCGGCCGCCCTTGCCGTCACGCAGAGCCCGCAGGCCGGCTACCTCACGCTTTGCCTCGGGCTCGCGCTGCCCGCGACGGCCCTCTCCGTCTCCCTCGGCCGGTACATATCCGCCGCCACTTCGAACCGGACTGGGCCCGTCCGGTGGGCCGCCTGGGCCGCCCTGGGCGCCTTCCTGGTCGTCCCCCTGGCCGCGCCGGTGGCCGGGCTTCCCTACCGCCCGTCGGCGATCGACGGGGGCCCGGCGCTGCTCTTCTCGCAGTCCATCGCGCTTGCGGCCACGGAGGGGCCACTTGCCATGGTCGCCACCGTGCTCGTCATGGTCGCCGCCGGCGCGGCCCTCTCCTTCGCGCCTCTCGGCCGCTCCTACGACCGACCCTCGCGCTCGCGGCCGAGCCCGTTCCTGGCAGATGATGAGGAGGAGCTGCCGGACCTCCGGCCCGCCGGCCTCTTCGCGCCTTCGGCCCGGCAGCGGGCGGCGTTCCGCAGCCTGCGCGGCGCCGTCCCCCAGGACGACAAGGGGCCGAACATGCGCGCGCTCGAGATGCCCGAGGGCCCGGTGGCGACCCTGCGGTTCCTGACCGCAAACCCGATCGCGCTCAAGGAGGTCCTCCAAATGGCGGGCATCCTCGGCGGCGCGCTCCTGTTCCTGGTTGCGTTCGTCCTCTGGTACGACCCGGCGCCGCTGGAGCTGCCCGCGGTCGACCTCGTCCGGGTCGCGTTCCTCCTCATGCTCCTGCTCGCGGCCGCCGCGTGCGCCTACCGGGCCCCGAGCCACAGGCACAACCGCGAGCTACGGGTGCTTCGCCACCGGGCGGACTCCGTCAAGGACGGGTTCGCGGACCGCCCGCGGCGTGTCTTCGGGATCCGCTCGTGGGAGATGCTGCAGACGCTTCCCGTAGACCGCGCGGCGCTCGAGGACGCATTCTACCGCCCGAAGGCCATCCTGCTCTCCCTCGCGGTGTCAGCTGGGGGACTTTCGGTCCTGGAGGCGTACGTGGGCGGGCCCGAGGGCCTCGCGGTCGGTGCGCTCGTCGCGTCGATCTGCATCTCCTGCGGCGGCTTCGTCGCGTTCCCCTTCTTCGCGTCGGCCGCCGTCGCCCCGCTATCATCGCCGCGCAGCCGGGAGATGCTGGGGCTCGGGGCCTTTGGCTGGACGTGCGCGTCCGTCCTCTTCCCGTTCGCCGCGTTCACCTCCATCCCCGACGACCTGCGCTGGGTGGCCACACCCTCATCGGTGGCGTCCGCCGTGGCGTGCGGACTCCTCGCGATCGCAGTGCCCCTGCTCTTCTACCAGGCGGCGCGGGAAAGGCTCGTGGCGTCGCAGCGGCCGTTTGAGACCGAGGGCCGGTACTTCGCCATCGCCTACGGCGGGCCGGCGGCCCTTGCCGCGGCGCTCGCGCTCGTCCTTCCGGTGCTGTGGTAGCGACCGCGCGCCCCCGCGCAACGGCAGCGCACAACCGTTAACTAGCGGGCGGCGTCTTGCCCGCTCTCGGCGGGGAGCGGAGCTTGGCCGACGTCTTCCAGAGCGTTGCGGCCGCCTTCTCCGGCCCCCCCGGCGCCCCCGTCCGCCTTCGCGGATGGCTCCACCGCACGCGCTCGTCGGGCGGCATTGTCTTCTCGGTGCTCCGCGACGGCACCGGGCTCATCCAGGTGACCGCGAAGAAGGGCGCGCTGCCCGACCCCGACTTCGAGGCGGCCGGCAAGGCCCTCGTTGAGTCCTCCGTCGAGGTGGAGGGCACCGTCACCGAGGACGCGCGCGCCCCCGGCGGGCGCGAGGTGCGCGCGACCGCCTTCCGCGTCGTCTCCTTCGCGGAGGTCTTCCCGATCACGGGGAAGGAGACGGACGAGACGCTGCTCGACCTGCGGCACCTGTGGCTGCGCTCGCGCGAGATGGCGGCCACGCTCAAGGGGCGGGCCACGGTGATGGACCTCCTCCGGGAGTTCTACGACACCCGCGGGTACACGGAGGTCCACTGCCCCTCGTTCGTGAGCGGGCAGACGGAGGGGGGCTCGACGCTCTTCGAGGTCCCCTACTTCGACGACAAGGTGTACCTCACGCAGTCCTCGCAGCTCTACCTCGAGACGATGATCTTCTCGCTCGGGAAGGTCTACACGCTCCAGCCCTCGTTCCGCGCGGAGCGCTCGCGGACGCGCCGGCACCTCACGGAGTACTGGCATTTCGAGGCGGAGGCCGCCTGGTACTCGAACGAGGACATGATGGCCGAGGAGGAGCAGCTGGTCGCGGCGCTCGCCCGCGGCGTCCTCGAGCGGCACCCGCAGGAGCTCGAGCTCCTCAAGCGCGACCCGAAGCGCCTCGAGGCGGTCGAGCCGCCGTTCGAGCGGATCCGCTACGAGGAGGCGCTCGAGATCGGGAACAAGGGGGGCCTCCACCTGAAGTGGGGCGACGACTTCGGCTACGAGGAGGAGAAGGTGATCACCGCGGGCTTCGAGAAGCCCTTCTTCGTGACGCACTTCCCCAAGGAGGTGAAGGCGTTCTACCACCGGCCGGACCCGGCGGACCCGAGGGTCGTGCTCAACCACGACCTGCTCGCGCCGGAGGGGTTCGGCGAGGTGATCGGGGGGGGCGAGCGCATCTTCGAGCTCGAGTCGCTGCGCAAGCGGATCGGGGAGTTCCGCCTGAACGAGGACGACTACCGGTGGTACATCGACCTGCGTCGCTTCGGGAGCGTGCCGCACTCGGGGTACGGCCTCGGGCTCGACCGCCTCGTGATGTACCTCTTCGGGATCGAGCACATCAAGTGGACGCTCCCGTACCCGCGGATGATGCGGCGCGTGTACCCGTGAGGGGGAGGGCGCCCCCACGTGCGGGGGGCGCGAGGCGCCGGGAGGGGGTGGGGGCCCGGCCCCGTTCCCGGGGGCCCCGAGGGGCCACCCGGCGGCCTCGCTCGGGGGGGCCCCTCCACGAGGCGTTTTCCCCTCGGGAGCGTGGCGCCACGCACCGGGGAGCCAGCACGCCCGCCTAAGGGGTTCGGCAGGCGGCGGGCCGGGGGGTTGTTTCATGTGCGCCTCCGCAGGCCGCGAGACAGCCCAAGAGGGCCCGAATCCGGCCCTTTTTCCACGCTCAAACCACGCTCGAAGCCTTTATCTCGCGCACGCTCGATTTACGCACGGGGTGATCCACTGGTAACGGCATACTGCGTGAAGTGCAAGACCAAGCGTGAGATGAAGAACCCGAAGAAGACGAAGATGAAGAACGGCAAGCCCGCGACGAAGGGCGTCTGTCCCAAGTGCGGGACGACGCTCTATCGCATCGGCGGCTGAACTTCGCTTCGGGCGTGGGATGGGGCCCGGAAAAACCGGTCACCCCGCGTGAACCGACCATCGTCTCCTTTCCGGCGCGGCCCCCAGGGCCGCGCCGCCTTTCCCCCATTTACGGAGCCGGAGCGCTACACTCGTGCCCGCCGCTCTCAGGTACCATCAGGCATAGGCCCTCTTCCGCAGGTCGAAGAGCGTGAACAGGATGGCCCCGTCGATCACCACGTAGACCCCACGCCATGGGCCCACGCGAACCGCCCGCGCACCTTTCGTTCCTCGTAGCGTGCGGATGTCGCACCCGGGGCGCGGCCGGAAGGGGTCCTCGGCCAGACGGTCGAAGACCTCAAAAAAGCGTGCCCTTACACCCGAAGGCAGGCGCGAGAATTCGCGCTCGGCGCGCCGATCCATGTATACGACATGCTTGCCCAACTTCAGTCATCGCCCAGTGCCTTTCGGACCTCCGCAACGGTGCGGCCACGAAACGTCCGCAGCCGCTGCCGGTGCTTGCGCAGCGTCGCTGCCGACACCTCCTCAAGGGGGACGGCGTTCATCAGGTCATTCAGGACCTGGTCGAACGTCGCACCGCCCATCTTGTAGGCGCGGAGCCGCTCGTAGGTGTCCTCGCGCACGGGGACGGTCTTGTACCGGGGGTTCATGAAGTTACAATGATTACCATCATTATAATCTCATACCATCACGGTCGCGGCGAAGGGATCGACCGGCCGTTGGCGCCGACCCCACGAGCCCCCCAATCTTCTTCCTAGGCCTTCGGGGGCAACTCATCCACCGAGCGTGCCGCGGCGTGCCTCCTTGGCCTGGCCCTTCGGCAGCCTGTTGGCCCCCCTAATCTGGGGGACGAGGCCTGCGTTCGGCTTTATGGATCCGCTGACCCGCGCCCCCGGGTCCGCCCTCGGCGGAGTGGCGGCGCTTGGCGTCGCGCCGTAGTCGCCACCGGACGTATGCGATGACAAATGCAACCGACGCGGCCCACCACAACAGTATGGGCGTCGAAATCGGCGCGGTCGCGCGGCACCCTTCGAACGCTCAAGGAGCGCCTGGATCTATAGTCTGAGCCACGCGGCGATCATCTTCCCGTCCACCTTCCCGCGCAAATCCCTCATCGCGATCCCCATGAGGGGCCCGTGGGCGCCCGAGCCGCCCTCCACTTCTTGATTCGCCAAGTGGGCTAGCTCAATTACGGTCCCGGGTGCCGAGGAACAGCCACCGCGTGCCGAGGCCCCGAATGTGGACGCCAATTCCCGCGTAGCCTCGGCCCGGGCGCGCCACGACCTTCACCGCGAAGCGCCGGTGGGAGAGGCCGCGCGGCCCAACGCGGTGCGCGAGTTCGAATGCGGCGAGCTCCAGGCGCGCGGCGCCCTTGAGGACGCGCTCAGCCTCCAGGTGCTTGGCGAAGCCCCAGCCGTCCGCAGCGCTGCCGCCGTTGGGTGTGCCCGGGTGCTGCGTTGCGTACGCGGCAAACGCCGGGCCGAAGCGGACGCCGAGCGATGCGGCAAGCGCGGGCCACGCTTTAGCCACGCCGCGCCGCCGCTTGAGGAGGAGGGATTCGCGAGCGGGTAGGAGCTCGGCGCCTGTGAACCCGCCGGGGACCGGCCCCTTGCCGAGGAGCGCCTCGATGAGGTCCCGCTGGTCTTGCGATAGCGCGTCGCGCAGCGCGGTCAAGCGTGTCCGCCCTCCCGGATCGAGGTGCCACGCAAAGCGCTCTCCCGTATCACGTCGGTCTCCGCCTCAAGCTCCGCGGTCGGCGGGAAGCGGTCGTCTCGCTCGAGGATGATCCCCGGCACGCGGCACCGCGTCGCGAGGTCCTCAAGGACCTCGAGGGGCCCCCGCGAAACGGCGTGCGCGTGCGTGTCGCGGTAGAACCCGTTGGCTTCCTGCCCGCCGGCAACATGGACATAGGCGAGCCTGTCGAGTGGCATCTCGTCGAGGAACGCCTTGTAGTCCCACCCAAAGTTGACGGCGTTCGCGTAGAGGTTTGCGACGTCCAGCAACAGCAGCGTGTCCGTGCGGACGAGCAGCTCGCGGATGAAGGTGGCCTCGTCCATCTCGGCGCCGGGCCACTGGAACAGGCAGGCGATGTTCTCGAGCGCAAGCGGGACCGGCAGATGCCGATTCGCGATCCGCACGTTCTCGACGAGAACGTCAAGGGCGGCCTGCGTGCGCGGGGGAGGCAGGAGGTGGCCCGAGTCGAGCCGACCGCAGCGGACGAACGCAATGTGGTCGCTCACAAGAGGCGCCCCCACGCGACGCGCGAGGGCGCCAAGGTTCCGGAGGCGCCCGAGGTCCGGCCGCTCGGCGCCGGCGAGCGAAAGAGAAACGGAATGCGGGACGACCCGGGCTCCCCGGTCGATCAGCTGGTCAATCGCGGGTGGCACCTTCTGCGGAGCGGCGAAATCCTCCGCCATGACCTCGACGAGGTGGAACTTTGTGTTGCGGTCGACCCACGCCGCAATCTCGCGTCGCCAGCCGACGCCGACACCGAGTTCCCTGCCGAAGGGGCCCGTCACCCGCCGCACCCCCCGCCGCCGCAACCGCCGCCGCCGCAACCGCCGCCCCCGCCGCAGGAGGTGAACCCCCAGCTGCACCCCGCCGAACCGCTGCCCGAGGAGGCGGACACCGGGGGCTTCAGCAGCTTGGCGATGGTGGCGTCGTTCACGGCGCCCGCGCCGAAGAGCCCCACCACCCAGGCGAGGTCGCGGCCGGACATTTCGGAGGGGCGCACCATGGCCTCCGTGCGCAGCGCATCGTTCAGGCGCTTGAGCACGGCGAGCGCATCGGCTCCGCGCCGCGTCTTGATGGGGGCGCGGCCCCACAGGTACAACGCTACGACGATGGCCAGGAAGACCGTGAGGACCACGAGCAACGTGAGGTACCCGACGGGCCGGCCGCGCGAGACCCCGAGGTCGATGCGCATGATCCCGAAGGCGACGAGCCCCAGCAGGAGGAGTACCGGAAGGGCTCGCAGCACAAGCTCGGTCACGGGACCGACGACAAAGCCGCGGCCCCGCATCCGGTTCCGCAATTGCCTCAAGGTCCCGCCGAGGTCTGCCCGGAGGGACCGCGCGCTCGACGCGGTCGAGCGTGAGACGGCGCCGTGGACCGCCCGCTCGAACTCGATCCCGTCGTCCGCGAGGGGCGTCGCCGCCCGCACGGTCCGCCCGTCCGCCTTGAACGCGCCCGCATGGACCATGGCCGCGACGGCGGCCTCCACGACGCGCTGGGGCCCGTGTTGGAGGTAGGCCGCCTCGTAGGGGTCGAGGCGGATCTGGTCCACCGTCGCAAGCGGCTTGGGGCCCCAAGGCCATAGCCGGACGCCGGCGATCACCACAAAGGCGGCCCCGAGCAGGAGGACGTAGAGCAGGAGGAACTCGGGACCGCTCAACTCCTCGAAGATCACGGTGACACCCCCTTGGGTCGGGCGGCCTCAAGCACCGTCTGGATGAGGACGAGCGTCTGGCCCAAGAGCGCGCGCGGGTCCGGGACGCCGTCCCCCCGGCGGAGCGCCTCCAGCTCGGCGAGGGTCCCCCGGTCGAGCGCGTAGGACTCGGCCGCCGCGTCGAAGACGGCGGTGCAGTCGTCCCGCGCGGGGGGGCGGCCGTCCACCTCGAGAAGCGCCTCGAGCTGCACGCACAGGGGCATCGCGCTGCCCGCGAGCATGCGCGCGACCTCGCCGAGGTCGTCGTGCTCGAGCACGTACCGGCGGCGCAGGCGCAACGTGAGGTTGTTGAGCTCCTGGCCCAGCCGGTGGCGCACCAGCCGGTCGGGAATTTCCAGCCCCGCGAGGGGGTCACTGCCGGCAAGGAGGACGTGGGTCCTTCGGATGTCGAGGAACTTCACGGGGAACTCCTCGGCGGCGCGCTGCAACTCACCGACCGCCATGACGAGCGGGTCGACCCGGTCCTTCCGCCACGCGGCGCGGAGCACGGGCGCCACCGCGTCGAATCCCGCGAGGCCCCCCTCGCGCAGGACGATGAGCACGTTCACATCACTCTGGCCCGGCCGGTACCGGCCGCGAGCCAGCCCGCCGTACAGGACGACGCCCACGAGGGTCGGCCCGGCCGCCCGCTCGAGGTCCGCCACCAGGGTGGCGAGAGACGCCCGCACGTTCTCGGGGAGGCGCAGCTCCCCCAATCCTTGATCCATTGGTTTCACCTGTTTGATCATGCATTGGGGACTAAGACAAGTCTTTGCATGGGAGGGAACGGGTTCGCCAGCCGTGAAACGGTGGCAAGTGAATCACTTCCCCCCTTGGCGGGACATGTGGATGCGCCCGCCGCCCCTGCACGGGGCGGGCCTGTTTGGGGGCAAGCCCACGGGGAACGCGGCGAAAGGCGGAATGGAGAATGTGCTCGCGTTGAGCTTGCTCAAGACTGGCCTTGCATTCGCTCAAGGGCGGCCTCGATTTCTTCCTTTAGCCACTGCGCGACGACCTTCCCGTCCACCTTCCCGCGCAGATCCTTCATCGCGAGCCCCATGAGGGGCCCGTGGGCGCCCGCGCCCTTCTCCCGCACGAGATCCGCCTTCGACTCGACGAGCGCACGGATCAGGTCCCGGGCATCGCCGTGCGCGGGGGGCGCGAGCGCCGCGAGCCCCTCCTCGAGCGACTTGCCCTCGAGCAGCACGGCCGCGAGGACGGCCGGCCCGCCCTCCTTGGCCACCTTCCCGGACTGCAGGAGGTCGCGCACGGCGACGACGTGAGGGCGCATGCCTTCCCAAGGCCGCGTGCCGTCGCGGGTGGCCTCCGCGACGGTCGTGAGGAGCATCCGCGCGACCGCGGCGTTCGTCGCCGCCGCGCCCTCGCCCGCCGCCTGGACGTCTAGCGCCACCTCCTCGAAGTCCCCTAGCCGGTCCGTCTGGTCGAGCTGGTCGACGAGCGCCTCGGAGAGCCCCGTTCGCTCCACGGTCTCCCGCGCGCGGTCCTCCGGAAGCGGCGGGAGCCCCGCGCGCACGCGGTCGAGCGCGGCGCTCGTCACGGGGACCGGCGGCAGGTCGGTCTCGGGATACATGCGCGCGGCCCCCGGCATGGGGCGCAGGTAGCGCGACGTGGTGTCCTCGTTCACCGCCCGCACCTCGCTCACGGCCCCGTGGAGCGCGAGCCGGGCGCGCTCCGCGATGGATTCCATCCCGCGGCGCAGCCGCTCCTCGGGGCCCGCGACCATGATGACGGCGTCGCCGTCCCCGGCGCCGAGCCGCGCCCGCACGGCGTCGAGCTCCTCCCGCGTGTACCCGTACTTCTCGACGAGGTCGCCCTCCTCGGTGTGCATCGTGCCCCCGAGCCCGACGGCGCGCGCCCGCTGCGAGAACTCGGGGCCGAGCACCCGCACGCCCGCCTCCCCCGAGTGGGTCTCGCCGAGCGTCCCCGCGAACCCGGTGAGCCGCGCGCCCCACACGCGCCCGCCTTCGCCAAGCGCCCGCGCGACGATCCGGGCCTTCGTGCCCGAGAGGATGTCCGTCAGGTCGGCCGTGTGGAGGCGCACCTCCCCATCGGCGACCCCGCGCGACCGCAGCGCCTCGGCCGCGCGGTTGAGCGCCCGCTGGCGCCGCGCCTCGGCGCGCACGACCTCCGGGATCGCGCGCAGGTCCTGGACGCCCTTCAGCTCCACGCGCGCGCCCCCGTCCACCGAGATGTTGACGTCCTGCCGGATCGTCCCCTGGCCGCGCTTCACGCGGCCCGTGGCGCGCAGGAGCTGGCCGATCCGGGCGGCCACCGCCTGCGCCTCCTCCGCCGACCGGATGTCGGGCGCCGTCGCGATCTCGATGAGCGGGATCCCTAGGCGGTCGAGCCGGAACACGCGCTCGCCCTCGGCCTCGCCCGTCTCGCGCGCGCTGTCCTCCTCGAGGCAGAGCGACTGCAGGGCGACCCGCGACCCGTCCGCCATGGGGAGCGCGCCCCCGTGGGCGACGAGCGCCGTGCGCTGGAAGCCCGTCGTGTTCGAGCCGTCCACCACGATCTTGCGCATGACGTGGACCTCGTCGACGACCTCCATCGACGAGAGCGCCGCCAGCGTGAGCGCCACGTCGAAAGCGTCCGGGTTCATCGGCCGTGGCGGCTCCTCGTCCGCGTCGATGAGGCAGGAGCTGGCGGGCGTGATCTCGTAGCGGAACGTGAGGCCCTTCTGCGCCTCGGCGAGCGCCGCGCGGTCGACCTCCCCGAGCTCCGACTTTGTGGCGTGGAGGCGGCGGACGAAGGTGCCGGCAGTCCCCTCCTCGAGGTCGGAGGGGCAGCGGCAGAAGAGCTTGCCGCTGTCCACCTGCTGGTGGATCTCGAGCCCCACCATGAGCGAGCCCGGGTCAGCGCTCGTCTTCCCCACTCCCCTCGAACACGCGCCGCTCGGCGACCTCGCCGACGAGGTTCGTCTCCATGAGCTTCCGGACGTCCGCGGGGCCCCGCGCGTGGGCGACCGCCCACATGAGCTTCACGACGGCGGCCTCGGTCAGCATGTCGCCGGCGTCGATCACGCCGGCCTCCAGCAGGTTCCGCCCGCTCGAGTACACGTGGAGCCCCGTGCGCCCGTAGATGCACTGCGTGGTGACGACGACGGGGAACCCCCGCGCGGTGGCCTCTTGGATCGTGGGGAGGAGGTCCTCGGCCACGTGGCCGAGCCCTGACCCGGCGAGGACGAGCCCTTTCGAGCCCGCGATCGCCGACCGGAGGAGCGACTCCGGCATCCCCGGGTAGTACTGGAGGAGCGCGACCGGCTCGGCGAGCTTGTCCCGGAGGATCACCTTGCGCCCATCGCTGCGCTTGCGCCAGTGGGCCCCGTGGACGGGCTCCACCCGGCGGCCGTCCGTGAGCGCCAGCGGCGGCACGTTCACGCTGCGGAACGCCGCGCGCGCGGACGCGTGCATCTTGCGCACGCGCGGTCCTAGGTGCACCGCGCACACCTCGTCGCCCGTGCGGTTGTGCATGACCGCGACAACTTCCGCGATGTCGCTCGTGGCCACGAGCGCGGCGCAGAGGAGGTTGAAGGTCGCGTCGGACGACGGGCGGTCGGACGACCGCTGCGAGCCGACGAGGACGATGGGCACGGGCGGGTTCTCGATCATGAACGCGAGCGCCGCGGCCGTGTAGGTCAAGGTGTCCGTCCCGTGCGGGATGATGACGCCTGTGGCGCCCTCCTCCACCTGGCGCTTCACCTCGTGGGCGATCTTCACCCAGTGCTCGGGGCGGAGGTTCTCGGAGAACTCCGAGAACAGGGCGACCGGCCGCAGCGGGTAGCGGGCCATGACCTCCGGCACGGCGGTCGCGAGCTCGCGCGTGGTGAGCGCCGGGTGGACGGCCCCCGTGTCGTAGTCAACGTACGACGCGATCGTCCCGCCGGTGCCGATGAGGGCGATGAACCCCTCGGCCACCTTCGCGGGCGCCTCGGGGGCCGCGGCCTCCGCGTACCCCTTGGCTTCGCGGCTCTCGATGAGCCGGATCGAGCCGCCGGCCAACCGGACGCCGACGTTGTACCCCGAGTCGAGCTTGACCACCGCGCACTCGGGGTCGGCCGAATCCGTGTGCGGCATGAGCAGCCCCCGGTGCGCGTGCCCGCGCACGACGACCTCGACGAGGTCGCCCGGCTTGGCGCCGGCCGCCGCGATCATCCTGTCGACGGCGGGGTCGCGCGGCATCATGGCACACCCCCGGGCGGCCGGCGCAGGAGCTGGAGCACGCGCGCGGGGATGTCCGCCATCGGCACGCGCTCCTGCACCTGCGTGTCGCGGTGGCGCAGGGTGGCCGCCTGGTCCTGCAGCGACTCGTAGTCGACGGTGACGCACCACGGGGTCCCGACCTCGTCGGCACGCGCGTAGCGCTTGCCGATCGAGCCCGCGCCGTCGTAGGCCGCGTCCACCCCCGCAGCGAGGAGGCTGCGGTGCACGGTGGTCGCGCGGTCGTCGAGGCCGTCCTTGGCCATGAGCGGGAACACCGACACCGTGACCGGCGCCACGCGGGGCGACAGCGCGAGGATCGTATAGGGCTCGCCCTCCTTCCGCACGCGCCGGTAGGAGGTGTCGAGGAGCGCGAAGAGCAGGCGGTCGAAGCCGAACGAGGGCTCGATCACATGGGGGACGAACGACTCGCCCGTCTTCTTGACGGTGCGCCGCTCCATGCGGAAGAGCATCTTGTCGACGGTGACCTTCTTGCCGCCCACCTCCACGGTGAGGTTGCCGTCGGGCCCGACCTGCGTCGGCCCCGCAGCCTTCATGGCCTCCCCCACGGCGCCGGCTTCCCTCCGGAAGGCGGGGCCGAGCGCCTTGAAGTCGGGGACGATCACGTCGGCCTCCACCTCCTTCGGCTCGTCGTAGGGCACGAAGACCGAGAGGTCGGCGCCGCTGTACTCCTGGTGGCGCGTCAGGTCGTAGGCCCCGCGGTCGGCGACCCCCACGCACTCGATCCACCCGAGGGACGTGTTGACCTCGAGGTCCCAGCTGTCGGCCGCGTAGTGGGCCATCTCGTCGGGCATGTGCTGGCGGAAGCGGACGCAGTCGGCGTCCATCCCCCACGCGAGGACGACCTCGAAGGCGGCCGCCATGAAGTGCGCGAGGACCTCCGACCGCACCGTGCCCTGGCGGGCCATCTCCCCGAAGCTCGCGTAGTGCTGCGCGCCGTCGCTCGAGAGGAACGTCGCCTCCCTCCCCTCGACCTCGCCAAATCGCGACCAGCGCTTGTCGTCGGGCGCCACGAAGACCTCGACCTCCCCCATGTGGAACTCGCGCATCCGGAAGAGCGCCTGCCGGGGCGCGATCTCGTTGCGGTAGCCGAGGCCGACCTGCACGACGCCGAGCGGCACCCGCCCGCGGTTCTGGCGCAGGAGCAACGCGAAGTTCCAGAAGATGCCCTGCGCGGTCTCCGGGCGCAGGTAGACGGTGGCAGGCTTGGCGACCCCCACCTGGGTGGAGAACATGAGGCTCACCTCCCGCGGCTTGGACCACTGCACCTTCCCGCAGTTCGGGCAAGGACCCAACTCGCCCGCGTCCGTGGTGACGTGGTCCTGCCGCGCGGCCTCGCCGCATGCGCCGCACTCGACGAGCGGGTCATGGAACTTCTCTAGGTGGCCCGACGCGCGGAACACCTGCTCCGGGCCCACCGTCGGCGTGTTCACCTGCATGAATCGCTCGCGGTGCGCGAAGTACGAAAGGAACGTGTCCTCCATCTTCCGCAGCATCGCCGCGCCTGCCGGGCCGTAGTCGAAGAACCCCGCGAGCCCCCCGTAGATCTGCGCGGACGGGTGGAAGAACCCCCGGCGCGCCGCGAGGTCGACGACGGCCGCGAACCGCTCCGCCCCCTCCACCGGGAGGACGCCCTCCGCCGCGCGCGGCTCCGTGTCGCTTCCCTTCACGCGCGTTTCCCCGCCGTTTGCGCGCCGCCCGCGGCTGGCAGGCCCGGGTGCGGCGCGCGTTTCACTCCCAGAGGTACCGGAGGATATCGAGCTCGTTGACGATCCCGCGCAGCTTGCCGTCCGGCCAGGTGACCGGCAGCTGGTTGAACCGCCCCTTCGTCATGTGGCGCGCCGCCTTCTCGAGCGTCGTCTTCCCGTAGACGGTGACCGGGCTCTTCACCATGAACTCGGCGACCGGTGTTGGCGGGATCTCGACCTCCTTGCCGAGGAAGTAGAGGGGCGCGATGTTCCGCCACCCCACCCACGTCCACTTCTTCTCCTCCTCCGCTTCGTCGCCGGCGCCATTGCCGCCGATGTCGGCGTCCACCTGCTTGCGCTCCACCTGCACGAGCGAGTAGATGTCCCGGTCGGTGACGATCCCCACGACCTGGCCGGCCTTGTCGATGACGGGCATCGCCTTGGCGCCCCCCGCCTCGAGGATGACGATCGCTGCGCTCGCCGGAGTCTCCTCGGGGATAGCGACGCACCGGTCCGCGAGGAACCCCTCGACGGTCTCCCCCGTCTTGATGTCCTGCAGCGCCCGCAGGCAGTCGATCGGCGAGATGATCCCGACCAGCCGCTCGTCCTTGTCGATCACCGGGAGCCGGTGGACCTGGCGGTCGCGCATGGTCTGCGCCGCGGCGGCCACCGTGTCCCCGTCGCGTATGGTGATCGGGTTGCGCACCATCACCATCGCGAGCTGCTCCTCGTTCGGGTGGTCGAAGATGTTCTTGCGCGTGACGATCCCGATGAGCCCCCCGTCATCGCGGACGACGGGGATGCCGGAGATCGGCCTCTGGATGAAGATCTTGAGCGCCGCGCGCCGGTTGTTGGGCACCGAGACGGTGATGACCTGCTTCGTCATCACGTCCTTGACCTTCATCGGGGACCGCACCCGGCTCCTAGCCATCCGATACCCCCTGCTCGCCAACAACTGCTGTGACCTTCTCGCGGGCGCCCCGTGCGATAATGTCCCTCTCGGGCCGTTCCGCCTGGATGTCCAGGAACAGCAAGTCTGGACGGGCGCCCTCGCGCGGCGCGATAGGGGCTCCCTCATTTATACCTTGCCGACGCACCATGGCCGCGACGATCTGGATCGGTTTCAGGCGTGCCGCTTGCATGTGAACACGTGCGAACGCGCGCGCCTCCTCGAACATGTCGACGGCCCCGAGGAACGCGTTGTCCGTGCCGATGCGCAGCTCGACGCCGGCCTCCACCATGGCGCGCACGGGCGCCCGCAGGCCGAAGAACTCGTTGGACCGCGTGCACACGGCGACCGAGACGCCCCCTTCGGCGAGCGCCCGGAAGTCGTCCCCCGTCCCGCGGATCATGTGCACGGCCTGCGAGACGCCGGCTTCGAGGAGGCGGTCGACGGGCTCCCGCACCTCCTCGCTCGCGTGCACCTCCACGACCTTGCCGCGCGCCCGCGCGGCGCGGGCGACCTCCGTGTTCCAGGCGGGGTCGCCGTCGGAGATCGCCGAGAGCCCGAGGCCATCGCACGTGCGCAGGAGATCGTCGAGGCCGCGGAAGAACGCGCGCTCGTCCCCGCGGGGCGGGGGGGCGATGTCGCCGGGCCGCCCCAGCAGCACCGGCGCCATGTGCGCGGCGCGCTCCTTGGGGAGCCTCCGCTGCGCCTGCCGGAACAGGGCGGCCCCCGCCATGCCCCCCTCGCGGAACTCGTGCGTCCGCGTCGCGCCCCCGGCCACGAGGTCGTTGAGGCCGGCCGCCAGGTTGGCCACGATCTCCTCGGGCGGGGCCGCCTCGAGGTACTGGTGCTTCACCCCGTCCGGCGGGCGCACGACGTCCGCGAGCGCCATCCCGGGGCGCACCCGGAGCCCCCGGTCCGCCAGGTGCGAGTGCGCGTCCTCGAGGGTGGGCAGCGCGACCCCCGAGAAGTCGTAGGCCGCCGGCTTGACCGTGCCGACCTCAAGGACGGTGCGGCCATCCGTGCGCAGGAACCGCTTCTCGAATGCCATCCCCGAGCCGTCGTCCTCGAAGTCGAGCAGCCAGCCCCAGAACACGACGTCCTTGCGCTTGGAGGCCATGGGAGCCTCCCCCACCCGTGCAGCGCTATTTCAAGGGCGCCCGGCGGACGTCGCAGGGCGCGGGCGGGCAGCCCCCGAATCCGGCCGAGCCAGGCGGATAGAAACGCGAATCCGGCCGTTCGGAGGCCTTAAATACCGGCCCCCTATTGCCCGCGGCGGCCTCACCGCGTGCGTGGGCCTGTAGCTCAGCTAGGTAGGAGGCTAAGCTGCGGGCTTGACTCCCTAGAAAGAGCAGCCGGCTTTTATTCCGGTCCAAAAGACCGGAGGAGAAACCGGCTGGTCAGGGGTTCGAAACGCGGCAGGCACAACGCGTGTCGCGCGGGACTCCCCTCAGGCCCGCTAACACGCGTGTGAGGTCCGCCCCGCACCCCAAGGAGGAGCAAGCTTCGCGATCGATCGGGCGGCGACGGCAGCGACCCGGGTACGCGCCCGGCAAGGTGCCACCGCCCCACCACCCAAGGAGGAACCCCCATGCCGTTTGAGACGCTGAACCACATCCTGGTGCCCGAGCACCAGCTCATGACCGAGGAGAAGGTCGACGAGGTCCTGAAGCGGTACAACATCAAGCTCGAGCAGCTGCCGAAGATCCGCCGCTCCGACGCGGCCATCCGGGCGCTTGAGATCCGCACCGGCGAGATCCTCAAGGGCTCGGTCATCAAGGTCGTCCGCTACAGCGAGACCGCGGGCATCTCGGTCTCCTACCGCCTCGTCGTCGACTGAAGAAAGGTGCCCCAAGCCCCGTGACCCCCTGACCCCGAACACCCCCCCCCAAGGAACGTGACCCCATACGCGAACTCGTAGACGGATTCCTGCGCGAGAAGTCCATCGTCAACCACCACATCGCCTCGTTCAACGACTTCCTGCCCACGCACGACAACCCCGACTCCCGGATGCAGCGGATCGTTGACAACATCTCCATCGGCGACGACGAGTCCCTCAAGGGCGTCATCAAGCTCGACCTGGACAAGCACGGGGAGGAGAACGTCCAGATCGTGATCGGCAGGCGCCGCGACCCGCTCACCGGGCGCATCGAGCCCAACGCCCGGCCCACGATCTCGGTGGGGCGGCCCTACGTGAAGGAGGCCGACGGGTCCACGCACGACCTCACGCCCATGGAGGCGCGCCTGCGCAACCTCTCGTACAAGGCGCCCATCTCCCTCGAGTGCACGGTCATCGAGAACGGGATCGACCGCGAGCCCGAGCGCATCATGATCGGCGAGCTGCCCGCGATGGTCCGCTCGAAGAAGTGCAACCTCCACAAGGACAACATCAAGACGGACATGGAGCTCACCGATGAGGAGTACACCCACCACCTGATGGAGATGGGCGAGGACCCGATGGACCCGGGCGGCTACTTCATCATCAACGGGACGGAGCGCGTGCTCATCTCGCTCGAGGACCTGGCCCCCAACCGCGTGATGGTCGAGGTGCAGGAGCGGTACGGCCGCAAGATCGAGGTCGCGAAGGTGTTCTCGCAGCGCGAGGGGTACCGCGCGCTCACGCTCGTCGAGAAGCGGAAGGACGGGCTGCTCACCGTGACGGTGCCCGCGGCCTCCGGCCCGATCCCGCTCATCGTGCTGATGAAGGCGCTCGGGATGGACGACGACGCGGACATCTACAAGGCGATCGTGTCGCGCCCCGAGATGGCCAACATCCTCTACGCCAACATCGAGGAGTCCCAGTCGGAGAAGACGTACCCCCCCACGGGCATCCACTCGAAGGACGACGCCGTCCAGTGGCTCGAGCGCAAGTTCGCGACGGGCCAGGCGAAGGAGTACCGCGCGAAGAAGGTCGAGGCGATCCTCGACCGGTCGCTCCTCCCGCACCTCGGGAACGACCCCGAGTCGCGCTACAAGAAGGCGATCTTCCTGGGGCGCGTAGCCCGCTCCGTGCTCGAGCTGTCGCTCGGCCTGCGCGAGCCGGACGACAAGGACCACTACGCGAACAAGCGGCTGAAGCTCGCGGGCGACCTGTCCGAGGACCTCTTCCGCGTGGCCTTCACCAACCTGATGAAGGACCTGAAGTACCAGCTCGAGCGGTCGTACTCGCGAAAGAAGGAGCTCAAGATCTCCTCGGCCATCCGCCCGGACATCCTCTCGCAGCGGCTGTTCCACGCGCTCGCCACCGGCAACTGGGTGGGCGGGCGCGTGGGCGTGTCGCAGCTCCTCGACCGCACGTCGTACATGTCCACGCTCTCGCACCTGCGGCGCGTGACCTCTCCGCTCACGCGGTCGCAGCCGCACTTCGAGGCGCGCGACCTGCACGCGACCCAGTGGGGCCGCCTCTGCCCGAACGAGACGCCCGAGGGCCAGAACTGCGGGCTCGTGAAGAACTACGCGCTCATCGTCGACGTCTCCGAGGGGTTCGACGAGAACGAGGTGCAGTGGCAGCTCACGCACCTCGGGATGAAGGAGGTCAAGGGCCAGCACGAGACGGAGACGCGGGTGTACCTGAACGGCAACCTCGTGGGGATGCACTCCTCCCCCATGCAGCTGCTCAAGGACATCAAGCAGCGGCGCCGCTCGGGCGCGCTCACGACGGAGGTCAACATCTCCTACGACGAGTCGATGAACGAGATCCTCATCAACTGCGACGAGGGGCGCCTTCGCAGGCCGCTCATCGTGGTCTCCGGCGGCAAGACGGTGCTCGCCGACCAGCACGTGGGGGACATCCGGTCGGGCCGGCTCAAGGTGATGTCGCTCATCCGGGAGGGCGTCATCGAGTACCTGGACGCCGAGGAGGAGGAGAACGCGCTCATCGCGATCACGCCCGACGAGCTGGGGCCGGAGCACACCCACCTCGAGCTCGACGCGATGGTCATCCTGGGCGTGTGCACCTCGCTCATCCCGTACCCCGAGCACAACTCGTCCCCGAGGAACACGATGGGCGCGGGGATGGCCAAGCAGTCGCTCGGCCTCTCGTTCTCGAACTTCCGCATCCGGCCGGACACGCGCTCCCACCTGCTGCACTACCCGGAGATCCCGCTCGTCTCGACGCGCCCGGGCGAGCTGCTCGGGTTCTCGCGGCGGCCCGCGGGCCAGAACTTCGTCGTGGCGGTGATGAGCTTCTACGGGTACAACATGGAGGACGCGCTCATCTTCAACCGCGCATCGATCGAGCGGGCGCTCGGCCGATCGTCGTTCATCCGCACGTACCGCGCGGAGGAGCGCCGGTACCCCGGCGGCCAGGAGGACCGCTTCGAGATCCCCTCGCCGGACATCCGCGGCGCGCGGGTGGACACGACCTACGCGAACCTCGGCGAGGACGGCCTCATCTCGCCGGAGGTCGGCGTCACCGGCGGCGACGTCCTCGTGGGCAAGACGAGCCCGCCCCGGTTCCTCGAGGAGCAGACGGACTTCCTGCGGCCGCAGAAGCGCCGCGAGACGTCCGTCATCGTCCGCCACGGGGAGAAGGGGTGGATCGACAACGTCATGCTCACGGAGTCGGAGAACGGTTCGCGGATGGTCAAGGTGTTCGTGCGCGACCAGCGCGTCCCGGAGCTCGGCGACAAGTTCGCGTCGCGTCACGGCCAGAAGGGCGTCATCGGGCTCATCGTGGACCAGGAGGACATGCCGTTCACGGCCGACGGGGTCGTCCCGGACCTCGTCATCAACCCGCACGCCATCCCGTCGCGGATGACGGTGGCCCACGTCCTCGAGATGATCGGCGGCAAGGTCTCGTCGCTCGAGGGCCGCGTGATCAGCGGCACCGCCTTCTCGGGGGAGAACGAGGACCAGCTGCGGGAGGCGCTCACGCGCAACGGCTTCACGCACACGGGCAAGGAGTTCATGTACAACGGGAAGAGCGGCGAGCGCTGCGAGACGGAGATCTTCGTCGGCGTGATCTACTACCAGAAGCTGCACCACATGGTCTCGGGCAAGATGCACGTCCGCTCGCGCGGGCCGGTCCAGATCCTGACGCGCCAGCCGACCGAGGGGCGGGCCCGCCAGGGCGGCCTGCGGTTCGGGGAGATGGAGCGCGACTGCCTCATCGGCCACGGGGCCGCGATGGTCATCCGGGACAAGCTGCTCGACGAGTCGGACGGCACGATCGAGTACATCTGCGGGAACCCGAAGTGCGGGCACATCGCGATGCTCGACCGGCGTGGGCAGCTGCGCTGCCCGGTGTGCGGCGAGAACGGGAACATCCACCCCGTGCAGACGAGCTACGCGTTCAAGCTCCTGCGGGACGAGCTGCTCTCGCTTGGAGTGGTCCTGCGCCTCCAGCTGGAGGACCTCAAATGATCGCGCGGGACACGGGCGTGCGCAAGCGCATCGCCGCCATCAAGTTCGGGCTCCTGTCGCCGGCCGAGGTCCGCAAGATGAGCGCGACCAAGGTGATCACGGCCGACACCTACGACGACGACGGGTTCCCCATCGAGATGGGGCTCATGGACCCGAGGATGGGGGTCATCGAGCCCGGCCTGCGCTGCAAGACCTGCGGGCGCAAGGTGGACGAGTGCCCCGGGCACTTCGGGCACATCGACCTCGCGATGCCGGTCATCCACGTGGGCTACACGAAGCTCATCAAGATGCTGCTCAAGTCGACCTGCCGGTCGTGCGGGCGGCTGCTCCTCCCCCCGCAGCAGATCGAGGGGTACCTCGACGACCTCGAGGAGGCCGACGAGATGATGGGAGGCGTCGGGGAGATCGAGGCGATCTCGAAGGAGACGAGCAAGGAGGCGGCCAAGATCAAGGTCTGCCCGCACTGCGGCGAGGAGCAGAAGAAGATCACGCTGGACAAGCCCACGACCTTCCGGGAGGACGGCCACAAGCTGACCCCGAAGGAGGTGCGCGAGCGGCTCGAGCGGATGCCCGACGAGGACCTGCGCCCGCTGGCGCTCGACCCGGACGCGATGCGCCCCGAGTGGATGGTGCTCACGGCGCTGCCGGTCCCCCCGGTCACCGTGCGCCCGTCGATCACGCTCGAGTCGGGCGACCGCTCGGAGGACGACCTGACGCACAAGCTCGTCGACGTGCTGCGCATCAACCAGCGCTGCCGCGAGAACCGGGACGCCGGCGCGCCCCAGCTCATCGTCGAGGACCTGTGGGAGCTCCTGCAGTACCACGTGACCACGTACTTCGACAACCAGACGAGCGGCATCCCGCCCGCGCGCCACCGCTCCGGGCGCCCGCTGAAGACGCTCGCCCAGCGCCTCAAGGGCAAGGAGGGCCGCTTCCGGTCGAACCTGTCGGGCAAGCGCGTGAACTTCTCGTCGCGCACGGTCGTGTCGCCCGACCCGTTCATCTCGATCAACGAGGTGGGGATCCCGCTCGCGGTGGCGATGGAGCTCACGATCCCCATCCGGATCACGCCGCACAACATGGACCGGGTGAAAGAGCTCGTGCTGCGGGGCCCCGAGGCGTACCCCGGGGTGAACTACGTCATCCGCCCCGACGGCCGCCGCATCAAGCTGACGGACAAGAACGCGGAGACGGTCGCCTCCACGCTCGAGATCGGGTATGTGGTCGAGCGCCACCTCCAGAAGGGGGACATCGTGCTTTGCAACCGGCAGCCGTCGCTCCACCGCATGTCGATCATGGCCCACGAGGTCACGATCATGGACGGCAAGACGTTCCGGTTCAACCTCTGCGTCTGCCCGCCGTACAACGCGGACTTCGACGGGGACGAGATGAACCTCCACGGGCTCCAGTCGGAGGAGGCGCGGGTCGAGGCGCTCATCCTGATGAAGGTGCAGGAGCACATCCTCTCGCCGCGCTTCGGGGGGCCCATCATCGGCGGGATCCACGACCACATCACGGGGATGTTCCTCCTCACGTTCAAGCAGCGCCAGTTCACGGAGGACCAGACGATGCGGCTGCTCTCGTACATCGGCTGGCGCGAGGCGCTGCCGGACCCCTACCGGGTCGTCGACGGCGACCGGTTCTGGTCGGGCAAGCAGCTCTTCTCGCTCATCCTGCCCAAGGGGCTCAATGTCGAGTACAAGTCGAGCACCTGCGTCAACTGCGACATCTGCGTCAAGACGCGGTGCGACGCGGAGGTCGGCGTGGACTCCTGGGTGGAGATCCGCGACGGCGTGCTGAACTGGGGGACGATCGACGAGAAGTCGGTCGGCGCCTTCAAGGGGAAGCTCGTGGACAAGATCGCCCGCAAGTACGGGTCGGAGCGCTGCAAGCAGTTCCTGGACCAGTTCACGCGGCTCTCCATCGCCACGATCATGGAGGTCGGCTTCTCGACGGGGATCGACGACGAGGACATCCCGGACGAGGCGCGCCGCCAGATCTCGGAGCGCCTGGACCTCGCCAAGCGGGAGGTCGACAAGCGCGTGCAGGCGTACCACGAGGGGACGCTCGAGCAGCTCCCCGGCCGGTCGCTCGAGGAGACGCTCGAGGTGGAGGCCATGCGCGAGCTCGGGCGTGCGCGCGACGAGGCGGGCCAGATCGCGTCGCGCCACCTAGGGCTCGACAACCCGGTGGTCATGATGGCGCGCTCGGGCGCGCGCGGCTCGATGCTCAACCTGTCGCAGATGGCCGGGTGCATCGGCCAGCAGGCCGTCCGCGGCGAGCGCATCAAGCGCGGCTACCGCGGCCGGACGCTCCCGCACTTCCAGCGAGCGGACCTCGGCGCCGAGGCGAAGGGCTTCGTGAAGGCCTCGTACAAGTCGGGCCTCACGCCGACGGAGTACTTCTTCCACTCCATGGGGGGCCGCGAGGGGCTCGTGGACACGGCCGTGCGCACGAGCCGGTCGGGGTACATGCAGCGGCGGCTGATCAACGCGCTCGAGGACGTGAAGATCATGTACGACGGCACGGTGCGCAACACCGCGGGGACGATCGTCCAGTTCCGGTTCGGGGAGGATGGGGTCGACCCGATGCGGTCGGTGCAGGGGAAGGCGATCGACGTGGACGACATCATCCGGGAGATCCTGGGGCCTGAAATCGAGATCGAGGCGGACCAGGAGATGTTCGAGGGGCTCGGCTTCTCGGACTACGAGGAGCTGCGGATCGAGCTGGAGGAGGAGGACTACTCCTTCGAGGAGGGGGGCGACTGAGCATGATCCCGTTCCACCTCCTCTTCGGGGCCTCGTCGAGCCAGGCCGTCCACGGGGACCGCAACGACCCGAAGGACCGCGCGCGCAAGGCAGCGGGGGCGCTGCTGAACGGCTCGCGCGACCTCGTGCTCGTGGCGCGTGAGCAGGGCGCGCTCACGGGCGGCGCGCGGCAGCACTTCGGCGAGGCCAAGGCGGCGTACGACGCCGGCCGCTACCAGGACTCCGCGCGGCTCTCGGGGCGCGCGGTGCGGGCGGCGGCCGAGACGATGGGCCCCTCGGGCTCCAACCTGCTCGACGCGTTCGAGCTCTTCTTCGCCATGTGCGCGGCCGAGGTCGGTGGCGCCGACGTGCGCGAGGCCACGCACCTCTTCCACGGCGCGGACGCGGAGCTGCGGGCCGGCGAGAGCCCGTTCGGGCCCGCATGGGAGGCGCTCGCGCGGGCGCTCAGGGAGGCCGGCGACGACGCGGCCGCCCGCTACCGCGAGACGGTCACGGGGCTCGGCGGGTCGAGCCGGGTGCTTTCGGTCACGGGGGGCAAGTAGATGGGCAAGCAGGACACGGTCAATGCGCTCCTGCGCCGGGGGATCGACCGCCGCGCGGCGGAGAAGCTGGCGGAGGCGGGGCTCACCCTGTCGACGGTGAAGCGCGCGTCGCCGGAGGACCTGGCGGCGGTCCTTTCGAAGGAGGAGGCCGAGAAGGTGCAGGCCGCGCTGTCGGCGTCGGGCCGGGGGGGAGCGGCGCGCCCCTCCCCCGAGCTCGAGCAGGAGGTCGAGGCCACCGAGGGCGAGGACGACGACGAGGAGGAGGAGGACGAGGAGGACGCGCTCCTCTTCGGGGACGCCGAGCGGGAACCGGGGGCCCCGCCAGCGGCGCCGGGCCGCCGCCCGCCGCCGCCGCGCGGCGGCAAGCGGCAGGTCGAGGTGGAGGACTGGGAGGAGACGGAGGCCGACGTCCTGCCCCTGGACAAGCTGAAGAAGATCGACCGCCCCTACTCGAAGGACGAGAAGCGGGTCGTCGAGTTGCTCAAGGAGCGCAGCGGGTGGCTGCCGCGGAAGATCGTGAACCAGATCGCGCGGAAGACCGCGAAGCTGAAGCTCAAGAAGGGGCAGCTCGAGGAGATCATCGACCGGGCGCTGGACGCCTACCGCATCGCGCTCATCGACCCGACGGAGTCCGTGGGGATCATCGCTGCGCAGTCCGTGGGCGAGCCGGGCACGCAGATGACGATGCGCACGTTCCACTACGCGGGGGTCGCGGAGATCAACGTCACCCTCGGGCTGCCGCGCCTCATCGAGATCGTGGACGCAAGGCGGGAGCCCTCGACCCCGATGATGGAGATCCACATCGGGCAGGAGTCCGCGCAGGACTACGACACGGTCGAGCGGATCGCGTCGGAGATCGAGACGACCCGGCTGGCGGACATCGCGGTGATCGAGACGGACGTGATCAACATGGCGGTCGTCGTCGAGCCCGTCCCGACCCGCCTGAAGAAGAAGGAGATCACGCCGGACGACATCCAGCGGGCGATCCAGAAGCTCAAGAAGAAGTCGTTCGACAACCTGGCGTACAAGGACGGGAAGTTCTTCATCACGCTCGACGAGCCGTCGTACTTCAAGCTCCACGCGCTCACGGAGGCGGTGAAGGCGACGAAGATCAAGGGGATCGACGGCATCACGCGGGCGATCATCCGGCGCGAGAACGAGGGGTACGTCGTCTACACGGAGGGCTCGAACCTCGCGAAGGTGCTCCGGCACCCCAAGGTCAACCCGGACCGGACGCTCACGAACTCGATCTCGGAGATCTTCCAGGTGCTCGGCATCGAGGCGGGCAGGAACTCGATCGTCCGCGAGGCGCAGAAGACGCTCGGCGAGCAGGGGCTGACGGTGGACATCCGGCACATCATGCTGGTCGCGGACCTGATGACCTGTGACGGCGACGTGCGCGCGATCGGCCGCCACGGCATCTCGGGCGCGAAGGCGTCGATCCTGGCGCGGGCGGCGTTCGAGATCACGACGGCCCACCTGCTGAAGGCGGGCGTGAGCGGCGAGGTCGACCCGCTCGAGGGGGTCGCGGAGAACATCATCGTGGGCCAGCCCGTGACGATCGGGACGGGGGCGGTCGAGCTGATCTACCGGCCGAAGGCCCCGAGGCCCGAGGTCGCCGAGGCGGGGGGGGCGAAGTAGGTGGCGGACATCGCGCGGTCGCTGCGCGTCGCGGTCTCGACGGGCGAGGTGCTCTTCGGCTTCACGCAGGCCAAGCGGGCGGTGGAGAAGAAGGCGGCCCGGCTCGTGGTCGTGGCGAGGAACTGCCCGGAGGAATTCGTCGGGCAGATGCGCAAGGCGGGCGCGAAGGTGCACGCCTTCGAGGGGACGAACTTCGACCTGGGGGCCGTGTGCGGCAAGCCGTTCGCGGTCTCGACGCTGGCGGTCGTGAAGCCGGGCGAGTCGGACATCCTGCAGGTGGCCTGAGGGCCGGCGGGGGTCGACGCGGTGGCGCCGGCAGAGGAGCGGAAGATCACCGAGGACGACCTGCGCGTCTTCGGCCTCTTCGAGCAGGTGACGCACGCGCGCCCGAAGGACTACGTGAACCTCACGGACCGCGTGGTGTTCGTGGTCGAGGCCGGCCAGCTGCGGCGGGCGATCGGCCCGCAGGCACGCGCGATCAACCGGCTGAAGGACCTCTTCAAGAAGCCCGTGGACATCGTGGAGTTCCACGACGACGCGGAGCAGTTCCTGAAGAACATCTTCCACCACTACGAGGTGGCGGGGGTCACGTTCAGCGAGAAGGGGGGGCGCAAGCACGCGACGGTGACGGTGAAGGCGGAGGAGAAGGGGCGCGCGATCGGCAAGGGGGGGCGCAACCTGAAGGTCGCGCAGATGCTGGCGAGCCGCCACACGGACATCCAGAGTGTCAGCGTCGCCTAGGGCGACCGTGCATGGGGGTCTTTGACGCGCAGGGCGTGCGCGAGGGCCGTCGAGAGCCGCGTCACGTCCACTTTGCCACCTCGGTGCGGACACGTTCGGGGTAGTGAGGGAAATACGAGCGCATGGTCCGGGCGCTGACGGTCTCGATGTGTTCACGCCACAGGCCCGGCGGGGGGCGCCCGCGCGCCGCGAGGTTTGACTCGTGGAAGGCGATGTCCATCAGCGTCTTCTCCGGCCCGCTCCATCGGAGCGGCCCATCGCGCCTGAGGCCAAAGGTGAGGAGGTGGGCCGACCAACGCAGGATGACGAACCGGCGCAGGCCCACCCGGACACCGGCAGGCCGGAAGAGGCGCTCGTCGATGACGAATTCCAAGCCGCGGTCGTCGTGCGTCATCTCGTTGAGGCGAAGCGCGGTCTCAAGCCCGAAGTACCAGCGCCCGATGCGCTTGGCCCTTGCCCCCATCGCGAACAATTCGAGCGCATTGTGACGCGGGCGGCGCAGGCCCATCTCGTCGGGGCGGCGCACGTAGTAGTAGCCCTTGAACAGGGGGACGAGGCGCCCCGCGCGGACGAGCGTTGTGGCGACGTGGGCCGGTTCCTTCCCGAGGCGGCGTGCCAATTCGCTGACCTCGGCCGTGCGGACCACTTCGCGCTCATCGGCAACGAGCGTGTCCCAAACCAGCGTTGACACATTCATATCGCTACACGACTGGTTTATCGCGCAATGATATGAATGTTTCACTCCGGATCCCGGGGGGTCTCAGGCTCCCGGGCGCGCCGTGGTCCCCCCTTCGCCGCGGGCGATAGCACGCGTCGGCCAACTGGGGCCCGCCGCGAACGAGCGCGCCATCGGGGCGAGGGCGGGCGCGACATGAGTGCCGCGCAGATGCTGGCGAGCAGGGACACGGACATCCGGAGCGTGAGCGTGGCGTGAGCAAAGTGACGCCTGATCGCGCGGGGGGGGCCGCCCGACGCCCTGGGCCCGGACTTTGTGGTTCCCGGTGCGCGAGCCCGCGCGACTGAATTGGAGTCGCAGAGAAGCCCCCTTCGCCATGATCCTCACGTGGAGCTACGGCGTGAACGTGACCGGCCGCTCGCGTGGAGCGTGTCATGAACCGGTCTTTCCGTCGCTTGCCTTCGTTCCCACCGCGGTCGGAAGGAATGTGGCGGGCGGCTGGCCACGCCGGGACCCGCGAATCAACGAAGGGACGCACCCTCTCGGGGCCCGGACGGCCGCGGTGCCCGCGTGGATGTGCCTCCCCGACATCATGGGGTGGCGTATGCACCTCTGAGCAGCGCGCTTAACCGGCGACTTGGCATTCGGGATCTGGCCGAGCGGGCGGGCCAGCAGCCTACAGCCCCTTCACGCGCTCGACGAACCGACGGGCTCGGGCGATGTCGGCCATCATTCCGACAAATGGGGGACAGTTGTTGCGAACGTAGCATTCCAGATGTACTACTTGCTCAAAATGATCCATCTCAGCGGCGAGCCCTGGATCCAAGGCCACCAGGAACCCTTGGCGCTCTACGTCAGGCTTACTGGGCCAGGCTGGGGGTTGTCGTCCGTGTCGTACCATCGCTGCGTTCACGGCCACCTTTGCACCGACCCATATTGCCTCCGCCGCTTCCCGGACGCGTTGGCGATCCCCACGGCCATAGCCAACCTCCGCGTACTTCTTTGCCCTTTCAATGAACTTGTCCGCCCCCTCGAGTGTCCGAGCGATCGGCGCTCGAAGGGGTGCATCCTGGATCTGCCGCTCGACATCGTTCACGCCGTCGAGGAAAACGTCTCGTTGCGCGGAGTCCCGCTCCATCCAGCGTCGGTCGTCGTAGAAGCTCCACTCCTGCCACTCCAAGGCCCTCGCAAACTCTGCCTCGTCCCCCTCTTCGGGATCCAATCCGGCCCACATTTCCAGCATCCATTCCTCGGGACCATAGGCCGAGGCGACTCGCAGCCGGCACTGTGAATGCCGATCCACGAACGCATGCAGTATCAGGAATTCCCGCTCGATCCAGTGGCCCTGGAATTCCCACGCGTCCTTGCGGAGGCCACGTTCGATTTCTTCGACTCGGCTCACAAACTCCTGATTCGAGAGGATCTCGTTGCCACTGAGCCACTCGATTGGAGATAAGACGGTAGCCCACTTGTCGACGTGGAGGGTCTCGTGGTGCGCGGCGCACCAAACGTAGCAGTCATTGCCCACTACGGTCAGCCGCCCCTCCGAAGGCCCGGCCGCGGCAAGGCCCCGGGCTCGCGGCAAGGCCCCCAGGCGCCTACAGGTCGTCGAAGAGCCCCTTCTCCTTCTTCTCGTCGGGCTTCTTCTCCGCCGCGGGCCTCTCGGTCACCAGGTCGTCGGCCTTCGCCGCGTCCGACCCCGCGAAGGGGTCGGGGGCGTCCTCGCCACCGCCCGCCTCCTCCGCCTCGACCGCGCGCTTGAGCACCTTCTTCTTGACGGCGACGGGCTGCTTGACCGGCCGCCCCGCCCCCGAGGGGGTCGTGACCTCCGCGCGGACGGGCTCCGGCGCCGCCCCCGCGCCCTCCCCGCCGCCGCCGCCCGCCAGCGCCTCATCCACCGGCTTGAACTCGGTGTTGCACTTCGGGCAGCGCGTGGCGTCCGCGGGGATCCACGACGCGCAGTGCGAGCACTTCGCGATGTCCTCCTCGAACTCGACGCCGCACGAGGGGCACCTGCTCTCGCCCTCGTGCACCGGGCGCCCGCAGTTGCCGCACTCCACGTAGTTCACCGAGCGCCGCTTCGCGTTGAGCAGGAGGAACCCGATGATGCCGGCGGCGGCGGCCGCGACGATCGCGAGGATCGGCAGGGTGAGCGCGCCGAGGTCCGAGGGGGTCTCCCCCGTGGCGCTGAGCACCGTCACGGTGACCGCCTGCGGCTGCGAGTAGAGGTTGAAGGGCTCGTCGAACGCCGACACCGAGATGCTGTAAGTGGAGGCCGTGCGACGCCCGGGCACCGTGACGGACCAGAGGCCGCTCGCGTCCGTCGTCCCGAAGTACTCCTGGGCCTGCGGCGGGATGGTGAAGAAGACGCGGATCTTCACGTTCGGGGCCGGCTTGTCGTTTCCGTACTTGACGATCCCCGAGAGCACGAAGTCCTCGTTCTGGCGCTTCTCGAAGCGCACGTTGTCCAGCGTGAGGATGAGCAGCGTCGGGTCGGGCTCGAGGATCTCGATGAAGAGGACCGCCTGGCCGGAGACGCCCTGGTACGTGCCGGAGACGGTGAGCTGCACCGCCCCGATGGCGCCCTCCTCGACCGTGAGCGCGCCCGTCCAGTTGAACGAGCCGTCCGGCATCGTCTCGACCGTGCCGAGCGTCGTCGCCCCCGCCTTGACGGTGAGCGTGATCGGCGTGCGCGGGAGCAGCGCGGAGGCCCGCCCGGCGTACTCGAGGCCGACCGTGCCCGTGACCGTGATGTTCTCGCCGCGTGAGAGGACCAGCGGGTCGGCGACCGCGCTGATCGCGAGCCGGACCGGCAGGACGACCTCGTCCGGCAGGTCGAAGGTGACCATCTTGGGCGTGTCCATGACGACGAAGACGACGGCGTCCCCGACGCCGCCCTCCATGGTGATCGTCAGGCGGTAGTTGCCCTCGAACACCTCGACGCCGCCGCGGATCGTCGCCGCGTGCAGCGACCGGGACACGAGCGTGGCCAGGTCGCCCGTCACCGAGTCCGTGGTGCCGTTGGGCATCGCACGGATGGCGAACGTGCCGGTGGTGACGGCGTTGCCGTTGAGGTCGAGGACCGCAAAGGATAGCGTGTGGAAGACGTTGACGATGGCGGTCGGCTCCACGACGATCGAGACGTACTCGACGTCGTAGAAGGCGGCCGACGCGGCGGGCTTGAAGCCCGCGATGGAGCCGTGGACCTGCGTGGACTCGAGCAGGACGGTGCCCGCCCAGAGGCGCGTGATGCTGACGACGGCGAACTCCGTGCCGGCGATGTCGATGCGCCCGGCCTCGAGGGCCATCGACCCGCCGACGAACCGGGAGCTGTTGGCCGACAGCGTCGAGGTGGCCGACTGGCTCGTGAGGACGGCGGCGCCCACAAACTCGAGGACGGTGTCGTTGAAGCTGATGTCCGCGGTCGTCACGACATCGACCGTGCCCATGGTCACCTGCGCACCCGACATGACGATCGACGGCCCGCCGCGCGCCCACAGGGTGGACCCCGAGGCCACCACGCCGGGGCCGAGGGTGAGCGAGGACCCGCCCGGCAGGATGAGGTCGGCGGCCACCGTCGAGAGGCCGGTGACGGAGACCGAGGCGGAGTCGAAGACGACGATCGCGTTGGCCAGGATCGTCGACCCCGAGGCCGTCAGCTTGCTGGCGTTGAAGAGGTAGACGTTGAAGAGGAAGTCCGAGGTGAGCGTCGCGCCCGTGAGGTTCAGCGTCCCGCTGGTGAGCACGATCGCCTTCTCGAAGTCGCGGTCCTGGTCGAGCCTGAAGACGCCGCCCGCCACGTTGACGACCCCCGCGATCCGGAGGTTGCCGTCCTGCGTGAAGTGGCCCACGTTCCACTGGGTGCCCGCGCCCACGGTGCGGTCGCCGTCGATCACCGGGAAGAGGTCGGCGGGGTTGATGACGGGGAAGACGACCGTCACGTCGAAGGCGTTGGACTCGGCCGTGAGGACGGGGTAGTTGGGGAGGTTGGCGGCCGCGCGGGCGTCGTAGGTGGCGTAGGACGCGTCGAAGAGGTAGGACCCGACGTACTGGGGCGCGGCGCCGGCGAGCAGGTCGGTGAGCAGCCACAGGGACACGCGGCCGTCCGTGCCGGTGACGACCGAGTCCGCGGTGGCCTGGCTGAGCGCGAAGGTCACGTCCACCGTCGCCGAGCGGACGGGGATCCCGGTGAAGTCCCGGACGAGGACGTTCGCCTGCCTCCAGATGGCCAGGCTCGAGCCCGGCGCCGCGTCGATGGGGCCGGCGACGAGGCCGCGCAGCGTGGCCACGGTGCCCCCCCTCGCGCGGATCGAGACCGGCTCCGCGGCCGGGATCTGGAGGTGGGTGGCGTCCAGCGCCACGTCCGCTAGCACGACGGGGGAGGCGCCCTCCAGGTTCACCTCCGCCCAGAGGGCGGTCGTGTTGTGGATCGAGACATCGCCGCGCACGGCGACGACGGAGAGCGTGAGCTCGCTGAAGGTGCCGAGGAGGCCGCCTTCGATGCTCGAGTCGGCGGCCGAAGCGCTCCCGCCGTCGGAGGTGACGGTCCCGCCGAAGGCCGACCCGCCGGCCATCTCGAAGTCGCCGCCCGCGCGCAGCGTGAGGCCGAAGCTGTGCGCGGAGACCACCGAGGCGCCCACGAGCGCGAGCCGCCCGCCGCCCTCGACGATGACGTCGAACTGGTTGTCGCGCTCCTGGAGGATCGTGAACGTGCAGTTGCGCAGCGTGAGGTCGCCGCCCGCGCGGACGATCAGGAAGCCGTTGAGCTGGGGGTCGTAGTTGATCTCGCGGGCGCCCGTGATCTCGATGTCGTACTGCGTGAGCACGAGCACCGTACCCTTGCCCACATTGTTCAGGGCCGTCCCCGGGCCCTCTGCCGGCATCGAGGAGAGCACCTCCGCGTAGATGTCGTGGCGGCCGCCCTTGTTCACGATGGACCAGGCGTAGGTCGTGGTGACCGGGCCCGTGGTGGGGACGGAGGAGAGCGTCGTCCGGTGGATCTCCGGCGCGCCGGCCGCGGGGTTGCCGTCGTAGATGGCGACGATCACCGTGGAGGCGTCGGAGCCGCCGATGTTCCCGACCATGACCCGGATCTCCACGGAGGTGGAGAAGGCCGGGGGCGTCGGGTTGTCGAAGGTCACGGAGTGGACGATGAGGTCGGGGCGCGCGCGCACGGTGATGGCCGCCGAGACCGCGACGTTGTTCTCGGGGTTGGCGTCCACCTGGGCCGCGCTCACGGAGATCGTGACCGACTTGTTGCCCACACCCGTCACGTTCCACGAGATGCCCGCCTGCGCCTGGCTCTGGGCGGCGACGGAGGCGATGGTCGCCTGGCCGATGAAGTTGGAGGTGCCCGTCTCGGTGGCCTGGACGAGGACGTCGGTGGCCTCCGTGTCCCCGAAGTTCCGGACGACGACGAGGATGGTGATGTTCTGCCCGTCGACCGGGTTGGCGCTCGAGAACGTGATGTCGGGGCTGACGACCGCGAGGTCCACCCCGGCGGCCGCGGCGGGCCCGGAGGCCGCGACGACCGCGATCATCAAGGCCGCCCCTGCGGCCGCGTGCAACCACCGACGGCTACCCCGGGTCCACCCCGCCACCAACGTGTTTCCCCCGCGTGGAACCGGAGCCAGCCCACCGCCGTCACCGGCGGTGGCCCAGCGTCCAGGTTCCTGTTCGCCAGAGATACCTGGGACTGCAGGCCTCTCTGGGCGCAAGGCGTCAACAAGAAGGTCGCTATATAAGGGTGCCTCCGGGAGTTTCGGGGTTGTTTTTCAGTGGGATCGGGGGCCCCGAACCATTTTATATTTCACGCCGGCTACTCGCGCCCCGCGGCTCCTGGATTTGCGTTTGCGCCTTTCCAGGGCCAGGGGGAGCGAGCTTGGCGGGGGGTACTGCGGGAGCGAGGAGCGCGGGGTCGACCCGCCGAGCACGGGCCGCATGGCGCAGCGTCGCCTGGGTGGGACTTTCTGTCCTCGGGCTCATGGCGGCCGCGGCCGTCGCCTCGGCGCTGCCTGACCTCTCGGTCGCCGACGCGGACGTCTCCCTCTCCGTGCGCTCGCCGACGCAGGGCGCGAGCGTCCTGCTCAACGTGACCGTGCGGAACGTCGGCGACACGAACGTGTCGAGTGTCGGCATCGGCTTCTATCTAGACAGCCAGGCCACGCAGGTCGGCTCGGCCACCGTCCCGGCGGTCGTGGCCGGCGGCTCGGCCAACGTGTCGGTCACCTGGGCCGTGGGCAGCGCGAGCGCGGGGGCGCACACGCTCATCGTGGTCGCCGACCCGGCGGGGGCGGTCACCGAGTCGTCGGAGGCCAACAACGCCGGCCAGAGGGCCTTCGAGGTGAACATCCCCCCTTCGGCGGCGATCGCGGTCAACACCACGACGCACCTCACGCATGAGCCCTTCTCGTTCGACGCCAGCACCTCGTCGGACCCCGACGGGTCGGTCGTGTCCTACATCTGGGTGTTCGATGACGGGTCGGTCGGGTCGGGGTTCGCGGTCGAGCACGCGTACACCGACGGCGGCCAGGCGCCCGGGAAGGGCTACACGGTCACGCTCATCGTCATCGACGACGACGGGGGGTCGCGCTCCGCCCAGGTCGGCCTCCTCGTCATCAACCGCGCGCCCACGGCGTACGCCCCCGACGTGAACGGGTCGACGAAGACCCTTCTCGTGTTCGACGGCACGGGCTCGACGGACTCGGACGGGCGGATCGTGAACGCGACCTGGAGCTTCTCGGACGGCCCCGTGCGCTACGGGCTCACGGTCCTGCGCTCGTTCGACGACAACGGCGCCTACAGCGCCGACCTCACGGTGCGCGACGAGGACGGGGCCACCGACACCCATGCGGTCATGATTACGGTGAACAACCAGGCGCCCCGCCCGGTGGTCACCACGAACCCGCCGATGCCCTTCCAGCCCAACCAGACGGTGGCCTTCGACTCCTCCAACTCGGTCGATGTCGACGGCGGGATCACGAACCGCACGTGGTTCTTCCCCGGCGGGCAGCGCGTCTACGGGCAGAGCGTATCGTCCATGTTCGCGCAGAACGGGACGTACAATGTCACGCTGCTGCTCATCGACGACGACGGCGCTTTCGCGCAGCTCACGGTCGTCGCCGTCGTCGGCAACCTGACGGGCGGCGGCGGGCCGTCGGCCCGGACGCCCCCGGTCGCGCGCTTCACGGCGAGCGCCACCACGGTGTTCACTGCGGAGGTCGTCACCTTCGACGCCTCCTCCTCGACGGACGACGTCGGGATCGTGTCGTACCAGTGGGACTTCGGCGACAACACGACGGGCGTCGGCCTCGCGGTGACGCACGCGTGGCCGGCAGACGGGATCTACGTGGTCGTGCTCAACGTGACGGACACGGACGGCAACACGACGTTCGCCTCGGCGGTCGTGCGGGTGCTCAACCGCCTCCCCGTCGCGGTGCCGGTGGCGGCGCCGGAGAGCGCGCCCTCGCACACGCAGGTCTCGTTCGAGGGGACGAGCTCGTTCGACCCCGACGGCAACCTGCTCTTCTGGCGGTGGGACTTCGGGGACGGGACGTTCGCCTACGGGCCCACGCGCACCTACTCGTACGCGCGGCCGGGGACGTACACCGTCCGCCTCACCGTCACGGACAACGACGGCGGCGAGGGGACGGCGACCCTCGTCGTGACCGTCACGAACCTCGCGCCGGTCGCGGTGGTCGGCCCCGACTTCTCCGTCGCGACCTACGCGGCCGCGACCTTCAGCGCGCTCGGCTCGTACGACCCGGACGGGTCGATCGTCTCCTATGTGTGGGACTTCGGGGACGGCGCCACGGGGGTGGGCATCACGGCGCGCCACGCGTACACGGCGCAGGGCGTGCGCACGGTGACCCTCACGGTGCGGGACGACGCGGGCGTGGAGGTGCAGGCCACGCTGCAGGTCACGGTCACGAACACGCCGCCGGTGGTCTCCATCGCGGGCCCGGCGACGCTCTACACGGACGAGGTGGGCGCGTTCACCGGCAACGCGGTCGACCGCGACGGGACGATCTCGACCTGGCGGTGGGAGTGGGGCGACGCGACGGCCGACTCGGCCGCGGCCGGGTCGGCGACCCACGGCTTCGGCGCCATCGGCGCCTTCACCGTCCGGCTCACGGTCACCGACAACACGGGCGCCTCGAGCGCAGCGACCTTCGAGGTCCGCGTCCTCAACCGGCTCCCGACGGCGGTCATCTCCGCCCCCTCGGCGCCGGTCACCGTCCTCTCGCAGGAGCAGCTGACCTTCGGGTCGGCAGGCTCGAACGACGTCGAGACGCCGGGGTCGCTCACGCTCTACTGGATCTTCGGGGACGGGTCGGTGGCTACCGGGGCCTCCCCCACGCACACGTACGCCTCGGCGGGCACGTACACGGTGATCCTGACCGTCGTCGACGGCCACGCCGGCGCCTCCAGCGCGACGCTCACGGTGCTCGTGAACAACCGCCCGCCGACGGCCGCCGCCTCGGCGGAGGCCGCGTCGGTGGAGACGGGCGTCCCGCTCCAGTTCACCGGGACCCTGAGCCATGACCCCGACGGCCGCATCGTGTCGTACCAGTGGGAGTTCGGGGACGGCGAGACCTCCACGGAGGCGGACCCGGCGCATACCTACGCGCAGTCGCCGGCGGGCGGCGGGGCCTACACCGTCCGGCTCACGGTCGTCGACAACCTCGGCGCGCGGGCCTCGGCCACGACGCAGGTCACGGTGATGAACCGCCTGCCGACGGCGGCCATCGGCCACGCGGACACGGTCTACGCCGGCGTGGCGGCGGTCTTCCGCGGGAACGCGTCGAGCGACCCCGACGGGGTCGTCCTCAACTGGACGTGGGACTTCGGGGACGGGACGATTCTCTACGGGCCCGACGTCGGGCACGCCTTCGCCGCCCCACAGAACTACACCGTGCGCCTCACGGTCACGGACAACAGCGGCGGGCAGGCCGAGGCCGTCGAGACGATCACCGTCCTCTCCAGGCCCGTGTACGATGACGGCAAGCCGGGCGAGGGGCCGGTCGTGGGTGTGGGCTCGCCGGGGTTCGAGGGCGCCTTCGCGCTTGTGGCCCTCGGTGCGGCGGCGGCCGTGGCGGCGGCTGGCGCCCGGCAGCGGCGGCGGCGGCATTAGGTGTGGGCGGCCCGCCCGCGGGCGACCGCCTGGGCGGTCTCCCGGGCCACGCGCGCCGGGTCGTCGGACGCTGTGATCGCCCGCCCCACGATGACGAAGTCCGCGCCGGCGCGGGACGCCGCCTCCGCGGAGCCGCCCTGCGCGCCGGCGCCAGGGGAGAAGATCGGGAGGCCGCGAGCGCGCGCCCGCAGCGCCGCCACCCGCTCGGGCCGCGTGGCCGGAGCCACGATAGCGCGCGCGCCCCCCTCGATCGCCGCGTCGAGGAGGCGGTCGGCCGACGGCTGGGTGAAGGTCGCCCCCCCCGGGTGGGACATCTCCACCACGGCGATGGGCAGCGCCCCGCCGGCGGCGCAGGCGTCGGCCACGGCCCGGACGCTGTCGGCGCCGGCAAACGCGTGGCAGATGACGCCGCGCGCGCCCGCGGCCACCGCGCGGGCCGCCACGGCCCCCGCGACCGGCGGGATGTCGGCGATCTTGAAGTCCGCGATGACGGGGCGCGCGGCCGCGTCGCCAAGGCGCGCGATGGCGCCCACCCCGCACGCGAGGACCGTGGGGTAGCCGACCTTCACGGCGTCGATGTGCGGCCCGGCGGCGCGGGCCACCGCCTCGGCGGCCGTCCAATCCTCGAGGTCGATGGCGAGCACGAGCCCCGTGCGCCGGGGGACGGCCGCGTCGGTCAACGCGCCCTCCCCCCCCGGTTCAGTCGGCGGCCGCGCCGCGCCGGCGCAGCGCCCGGTCCAGGTCCTTCTCTGCGGCCTGCCACCCGGGGAAGCGGTGGAGCCGCACAACGAACGCCGCCGAGTGCACGCGCCGCCGCCTCGCGCGCCGCGGGGCGCCCCGGGCGCCCCCGGGGGGCGCCGCCCGGCCCGCGCGCTCCTCCAGGAAGTCCTCGAAGTGGAGCATCTCGTGGTACAGCAGGTACTTGAGGGTGTCCCGCCCGACCCGCGGGTGGTCGAGCAGGCGCGTGACCGTGATGATCTCGTGGGCCTCGTCGAAGGACGCCAGCACCGCCCGGCCGGCGTGCTGCGTCCAGGCGACCGGCGGGGGCGCCACGGGCGGGTCGAACCGCTCGCGCGCGACCTCGACCAAGAGGGGCGCGAGGTCGTGGTGGCGCCCCGCCGCGCCCCGCGTCCTGCGGCCAGCTCGGCGGGCGCGGACCGCGAGCGCCCGCTCCCGCGTGCGGGGGTCGGCCATCCACCGGGCGTAGGCCTCCTCCGCCCACCCCGGCGGCCGCCGCCCGAGCACGCGGCCGGCAAGCACGAGCGCGATCGCCGACCGCTCCTCCGGCGGGTCAACGCGGACGTCTTCGCTGAGGCAGACGACCAGCCGGCCGCCGCCCGCCCGGCGCGCCGTCGACTTGAGGGTGGTGTACCGGCGGTAGGAGACCTCCACGTCCGACGCGCGGAGTCCAAAGTGGCGCGCGACCAGGCGCGCGACCCACGCGAGGTAGGGCGCGTCGTCGGGCGGCAGGGGCCCCGCCCAGGCGCTCAGCGTGAGCTGCGTCTCCACCCCGCCGCCCCCGGGGCCGCCGACGGCGGAAGGCGGCCATAAACGTAGCGCGCGTCCCCGCGCGCACGCGCTGCGCCGGCCGCGCCCGCGCTCATGTTAAATAGCGGGCGGGGCCCTGCCCGCGCGCCGGCGGGTTGCTCCGCGCGTCCCCCTGACGGTGCGCGCGCGAGGCGTGCGTCCGCCTCGGGAGGGCTCCGGTGGTTCGGCGCGGACGGCCACCCCGCGCGCGCGTCGCGCGGAGGCTCACGCGCGCGGAGCTCAAGCGGCTCTGGCCCCCCCTGATCCGGAACACGCCGACCGTCCGGCAGGCCACGCTCGCGCTGCTCATCGGGCTGGCGGGGTTCCTCGCGTCGGGCGCGCTGCTCGCGTCCTTCACCGACGTCCTGCTCGCGGTGCCCGGCCTCATCGCGCTCATGCCCGCCTCCAACGCGCTGCGCGGCGACATCTTCGGCCCGCTCGGCGCCCGCCTCGGGACCTACCTCCACACCGGCCTCCTGCGCCCGCGCCTGCGCCGGTCGCGCGTCCTCGACGAGAACCTGCTCGCCGCCGCGACGCAGTCACTGCTCATGGCGTTCCTCCTCACGGGGTTCACGTGGGCCACCCTCAAGCTGCTCGGCGCGCCCGTCGCGCCCGTCGAGGCGCTGCTCTTCGTCGCGGTCGTGGCGGCCGCCGTCGCGGGGTCCGTCCTCAGCGTCGCCGCTTTCGTCCTCTCGTCCGTCGCGTTCCGAAGGGGGCTCGACCCCGACAACATGAACGCCCCCTTCATCACGGCCGGCGGGGATGTCCTCAGCGTCCTGCTCATCGTCAGCATGGGCGCGCTCCTGCTGCAGACCGACTTCTCGCCGCTCGTCGTCTGGCCGGTCGACGCGGCGGCCGTCGTGCTCGCCATCGTCCTCACGTCCCGCGCGCTCGCGCCGCGCCGGCGGCTGGCCCGCGAGATCGTGCGCCAGTCGCTGCCCGTGCTCGCGGCCACCGTGGCGCTCGGCCTCGTCGTCGGGCTCACGCTCGAGGGCAGCCTCGGGGCGCTCGCGGCGGCCCCGGCGCTCCTCCTGCTCGTGCCCCCCTTCCTGGGGCAGTCGGGCAACCTCGCGTCCATCTTCGGCTCGCGGCTCACATCGGCCGTCCACCTCGGCATCACCCGCGTCGGCAGGCGCCCGGACCAGGCGGCCCTCTCCGACATCCGCGACCTCACGGGGGTGGCGGTGACCGTGTACCTGGCCATCGGCGCCGCGGGGTCCGCCGTCGCGATGGGCGCCGGCATCCCCGGGCCGCCGCTTGCTGCCATGGCCGGCCTCACGCTCGCCGCCGGGATGCTCACGTGGGCCCTGCTGCTGCCCCTCGTGTACTACGCGACCGCCGTCTCCTTCCGCGTCGGCGTGAACCCCGACAACGTCGTGATCCCCATCACGAACTCGAGCCTGGACGCCGGGGGGATCCTGCTCCTGCTCGGCGTGATCCGCCTGTTCGGGCTCGCGTGAGCGCGCGGGCGCGGGCGGGGGAGGGCGCGCGCGCTACACGCGGCGGCGCCTGCCCGAGCAGAGCGCGCGCAGGTGCTCCTCGGCCGCGGGGGGCCCGCGCGCGAACACGATGTCGCCGGGCTCGAGCTGGTCCTCCGGCCCTGGGCCGACCACCCACTTGCGCCCCCTCCGGATGGCGATGACGCGCATCCCCGTCTTCGTGGCCAGGCGCAGCCTCCCTAGCGTGCCCGCGGTGAGCGCGGAGGTGCCCGCCACCTCGAGCCGCGCGACGGTCACGTCGGACTCCCGCACGGACTCCCAGAGGATGGGGTGGACCTCCATGTTGCGCATGGCCGCGTCCGATATCTCCCGCGCGCCGTCGGCGATCTGCTCCATCGCGGAGGCGAGCCGGTAGAGCAGAAGGGCCTTGTCGACGTTCTTCGTCTCGATCGCCTCCTCGAGGACCTTCCGCTGCAGGCGCGCGACGAGGTCGTCGACCTCCTCCTCGAGGGCGGCCACCTCCTCCGCGATCTCCCGCGACTCGTAGAGGATCGCGGAGTATGCGAGGTCCACCATGAGGTCGGAGGTGTCCTTGATCTCGATGAGCCACGCCTCCGGCTCGCCCTTGGGCGTCACCTGCACGGGCGGCCGGGCCGTCGCCGCCGCCACCGAGGCCGCCTCGCTCGCGGCGAGCGCCTCGTCGAGCCGCTGGCGGCCGGCCGCCACCTCGACGAGCGGGTCGATCCCCTCGTTCGTGCCCGTGACGATCAGGTGGTCGTCGGGCTTCACCCGGGTCGTCGAGTCCACCGCGTAGAGCCAACGGCGGCCCCGGCGGATCGCGATGATGCGCGTCCCCACCCGGGTCTCGAGCTGGAGCTCGCCGAGCGTGTGGCCCACGAGCTCGGAGGCGCCGCCCACGGTGACCAGGCGGATGCGCTCGCCGGAGGCCCGCAGGATGAACGGCGTGAGCGGCCGGTACTCGAGGTCGGACTCGAGCACCTTCACGATGTCCCCCGCGGCGTTTGCGATCGCGCCGCTCGCCGTGGCCACCTGCAGGACGCCTAGCATGCTCTGGGCGTCCTGGATCGAGCGCGTGGACATCATCACCTGGATCCGCAGGAGGTACCGCAGCCGGTACATCCGCTCCTCGAGGGCGAGGACCTCCTTGCCGAGCTCCTCCGAGTCGAAGATGACCGCCGAGTAGGCAAGGTCCACGATGAGCTCCGCGAGGTCCTTCATCTCGATGAGCAGGTCCTTCACGGGGCGCGGCTCGTACTCGATTTCCCCGCTCTCGTGGGTGGTCGCGGAGTGTGCCATAGGTGCCGTCTTCCGGCCGCGCCGAAAGGCGGGCGCTACCACGGGTCACGGCTGGCATAAAGCCTTCGGGGGGGCCTGCGGGGCCCTCACGAGGCGGCAAGGGAAGCCTGCCGCGCGCGCGGGCGCGCGGGGACGGCGACCCGCTCGGCGAGCGCCGCCACGCAGGCGCGCGCCACGGGCTCGAGGTTCGCGCAGTCGTGCTCGTTGTACCGCGTGAGCAGGCGCAGCGCGTTCAGGGAGCCCTGGCGCTCCCAGACCCTCCACAGGCGCACGGCGTCGGCCCCCGCGAGCACCCTCGTCTCGAGGTCGCGGGTGAGCCCGAGCCGGACCTCCACGCGCTTGAGCCCGCCCACCCAGCCGAGCCGGCGCGCGCAGGAGAGGAGGTCGAGGTGCGCGGGCGGCAGGCGCGCGGACGGGAACTGGTCGCGCAGGAAGGGGACGTCGAACCCCGCGCCGTTGAAGGTCACGAGGAGGCGCGCGCCGTCGAGCGCCTCGGTGATGGCGGCGGCGCTCAGGCCCCGCCGGCGGACGAGCGCCGTGAACCCGCGGCCCGGGCGCCACACCCCCACGACGGTCACGGCGCTCAGGCGGCTCATCCCGGAGGTCTCGATGTCGAGGAAGGCGGCGTCCGGCGCGAAGTGCCGGTACATGCGCCACGCCTCGCGGTGGGGGAGGCGCCCCGCGAAGAAGCGGCTGTCGCGGGCCCCGTGCGCCTCGATCGCCCGGAGCGCGACCGCATCCAGCGCGCGCTTGCGCTCGCGCGAGACCCCGGCCACGGCCCGGGCGGCGACGAAGTCGTCGAGGGTGGTGAGCCCACCGTCCCACAGGCGGCGCTCGGTGAGCGCCCCGACGCCCGGCATGAGGATGTGCGACGCCCGCAGGGGGTCGACCTCGGGGGCCATGGGCGGCCCCTCGGGCCCCGCCGGGAAAAAGGTTGCGGGGGGTGGCCCGAAAGCCCGCGGGCGCGGCTCAGGCGCGGCGGCGCCGCCGCGCGCGCGCGCCGGCGAGCGCAACGGCCGCCCCGCGCCCGAGGTGCGCGAGGGCCCCGCCGCACCCGGGCAGGACCTGCTTGGGCTCCGGCTCCTTCACGTACACATACACCTCGGCGATCGCCACTTCGTGCGTGTCGTCGACCTTCAGGAGGATGAGGTGCACCCCCGGCCTGTCGAACGAGATGCGCCCGGTGGGCCCGCTGATCACCTGCCCGTCGTCGGCTTCCCACGTGAACGTGAGCGTGTCGCGCGCCCCGTCGTAGTCGATCGTCGCGCTCGCGTCGAGCACCACCGCCTCACTGATGTTGACCCGCCGGTCGCCGCCGGTGGCCGCCACCGGCAGCTGGTTCACGATGAGCGTGCCCGAGCCGTTGTAGGCGCCCCAGCTCCCGACGTCGTTGCGCGCGCGGTACTTGAACTCGTATGCGTAGCCGCGAATGAGCCCCTCAAACACGAAGTCCATGGGGCCGGCGGCAACGGGGACCGTCCGCCAGTCGTCCCACGGCAGGATGGCGTTGTCGCGGAACGCGGCGCGCCGGAACTGCAGGTCGCCGACCACGAGGTCGAACCCGAGCGGGTCGCGGATCCCGATGGAGAGCGTGACGTTGAGCTGCGTCCAGATCCCCGTGGGGTACTCGAGCGTTGTCACGGGGCCGGGGATGACCACGCGCATCGGGTTGGACGGGACCCAGGGGGACCAGCCGCCCGCGCCGTTGAGCGCGCGCACGTTGACGTGGTACGTCCCCTCGTTCGCGAGCGTGAGCCCGCAGATCCGGCTGACCGGTGTCGGCGTCGAGGTCGGCGCGAGCACGTTCGCGCCGCCGGGGGATGTGCCGACGCTGTACTCGTACCCCACGATCCCGGTCTGCGGGTCGCTGAAGGCCCAGGAGACATTGACGCACGTGAGGTTGGTCGTCGTGTCCGGGATGATCACGCTGCCCCCGGGGGGTGAGGTGTCCACGGTCGTGCACGCGGGGGGGTTTGCCGGGTCCCCGAGGTTGCCCGCACGGTCGCGCGGCGCCACGCGGAAGCAGTAGGCCGAGTCGTTCTGCGCGATGAACGTCCACTGCGTCGACGCGTACGCCTGGGGGCCGTCCATCCAGGGCCCGTCGTTCTCCTTGTACTCGATGTCAAAATTGGCGACTCCCGACCCGGAGGGCCCGTCGTCGCCCACCCACCGGACGGTGAACGCCGCACTCACCTGGTAGTCGTCGAGCGGCAGCATGCTGGCGCTCGGCCGGCCGGTGTCCACGCTGGTGCACGTGTCTCCCGCCGTGTTGGTGAGGTAGATCTGCTCGTTGCCCGCCACGTCGACCGACCGCATGCGGAAGCAGTACGTGTGCCCCTCCTCCGCCGGGCTGAAGACGGCGCTCGTGGCGTTCGTCGTCAGGTGCCAGTCCGTCCAGGTGCCGTTCAGCCCGTCCTTCCACTGGACGTCGTAGGGGCGCGCCGCGAGCCCCGAGCCGCCGGGGGGGTCGACGGCCGACCAGCTCACGGTGAACTCGAGCACCGTGGTGTACTTGGGCGACGACGCGGCGCCCTCGGGCGGCTGGTCGTCCACCGTGAAGTTCCACACGGGGCTCCACACGCTCCACTGCTGCCCGTCCCACGCGCGCGCGCGCCAGTAGTACTTCGTGCCGCTCACGAGCCGGTCGTCGTCCTCGACGACCTTCCCCGCGGGGGCTCCCGGCAGGCAGATGAAGCAGGCGAAGGCCACGTTGCTGAAGTTCTGGTCGTACTCGAAGAGGACGTTGAGGAAGTCGTCGGTGAGCGACACCTGGAGGTGGTACTTCAGGGGCTCGCCGTCCGGGTCGTACGAAGTGACCTGCAGGTCGGGCTGGGCCGACGCGTAGCCGCCGGACGGCGGGGCGATGAGCACGGGCGCGGGTGGCCGGCTGTTGAAGGGCACGCTGAGGTTCGTGAGGTTGTAGCCCCCCGGCCGCTGCCAACGTATGGTGAAGGGCACCTGGATCGTACCGTTGGCGTCGGTGAGGAAGAGGTGGGAGCTCACATATCCGTTGACCACGACCCCCGGGACGGTCACGCGCGTGGTGCCCGCGACGGTCCCGGAGACGTTCCAGTCGAGGATGGCGTCGTTGCCCACATCGATGCGCGGGTTCAGGCCGACGGACTGGATCAGGTAGTGGGCCCACAGCTGCTGGACGATCCCGGTGATCCCCGCGCGGTCGGAGAAGAAGTCCACGCGGAACCGGAGCTTCGTCCCATCCGCAGGCCCAAAATTCACGGTCTCGTTCCGGGTGACCGGCGTCCATGTGAGCCCGTTGTTCACCGAGACGAAGAACTCCAGCCGGGTATCCGGCGGGCTCTGGACCTCGTCGTACTCGAGGTACGCGGAAACGATCGGCAGGTTGGGGAGCTGTTGGTTCTCGAGCGGGGGCGAGATGTAGCGGCCCTGGAGGGTGTCGAGCTGGTGGAACACAGAGACGCCGCGCGTGGCGCCGTTGGCGGTGACCGCGTCGGTGAGGCCGTCGCCGTCCAGGTCGCCGGCCGCCACCGCCGACGGGGAGGTCGCGACGGCAGGGAGGTCGTACCGGGACACCGTCTGGAAGCCCATGTTGGAGGCGGCGTGAACCGGATCACGCGCGTTCGGGTCCCAGGCGAGGACGACCAGGTCGTTCACCTGGTTGGTGAGGCCGACCGCGAGGATCACGTCGTCCCGGCCGTCGTCCGTGACGTCCGCGACGACGATGGAGGTGGTGTCCTGCCCGATGAAGACGCTGTGGATGACCTGGTTCCACTGGTTGCTCGAATTGTGCTGCTGGAAGTAGGCGTTCCCGCCGCCGGCCATCGCCGACACCACGACGATGTCGTCTTGGGCGCCGTCCCCGTCGAGGTCCCCGATGGCCAATTGCCGGGCCCCATCGAAGGGGTCCGACCCGCCACCTGTGCTGAACCACCCCGTAGGGTTGCCGCCGCTGAAGCCGGTGTATTGCACGGCGCTGCTGAACCCGCCCTCCACCAGGACCACGAGGTCGTTGCCGGCGTTGCCATCGACATTCCCGATGGCGACAGCCCACCCCGACCCGGAGGCCGACGCGTTGTACTGCCGCGTTACGGGGAAGCGGTAGTCGTTCCAGCCGACGACGAGCCGGCGGCCGTCCGGCGACCAATCGACCGACCGAACCTCGTTGGCGGTGGGCGGCAGCGCGGACACGGTCTGCACGCGCAAGCCCGTGGCGACCGACCACGTGTGGATGAGCCGGTCCAGGCCCCCGCTGGCCACCCGGAGCGAGTCCGGAGAGAACGCGACTGCCGTGATCGAGCTTGTGTGGGCCACCTGGTTGGAGACGAGCGACCCGCCCGTGGCGTTCCACATGTAGAGGTTCGTCCCGTTCCCCGCGGCCGCGATCGTCGCGCCGTCGGGGCTCCAGTCGACCGCGCGGACGGGGTAGGTGATCCCCGGGAGCGTGAGCGTCCGCGCGCCGCCGAGCGCGTCGAAGACGGCGACCGTCTCGTTGGTGGAGTTGGCCGCGGCCCCCACGACGAGCAGCGTGCCCGTGGGGTCGAACGCGAGCGAATTGACGGAGCGGTTCGAGGCGTTGAAGACCTTGGCCTGCGTCCAGTTGGACGTCCACCACACGGACACGTTGCCGGTCGAGCTGCCGGCGGCGATGAGCGAGCTGTCGGGGGAGAACCGGACGGTCGAGAGGTTCCCCGCGAGCGTGAGGTTCGTGACCGCGCTGTACCCGCTCGTGCTGAACACCTGCACGAGCCCGTCGGAGCCGGAGGTCGCCAGGAACGAGCCCGACGGCGACCAGGCGACGGAGTTCGCCGTCCCGTTGTGCGCGAAGAGCCGGGCCACCTGCGCCCCCGTGGTGGAGTTGATCACGACGACCGTGCCGTCCTCCGAGGCCGCGGCCGCGAGCGAGGCCCCGGCGCCGTACTCCACGCTGAGCACCGAGAACTCCTGGCGCGTCTGCCACCCGGCGATCGGCAGGAGGCGGGCCTTGTCCCAGACGCGGACGTTCGTGGGGTTTCCGGGCCCCGCTGCGCCGAAGAGCGATGCGCTCTGCGGCCCGAAGTCGAAGCTGTAGAACGGGTTGCCCGCGTCGATGTCGTCGGTGAACGACCAGGTGTCCGTGCGGTAGACACGCAGGTGGCCGTCCGCCGAGGCCGTCGCGAGCAACGTCCCGTTCGGCGAGAAGCGGACGCGGAGGACGTTGCCCGATGCGTGCGTATAGTTCAGGAGCTCGGTCTGGTTGGCCACGTCCCACACGACGACCTTGTCATCCTCCGAGCCGGAGGCGAGCAGCGCGCCGCTGGGGTGGAAGGAGACGCTTCGGACGCCCTCCGCGTGGGCCGTGAGGTTTCCGACGAGCGTGTACCCCGCGGTCTCGTACAGCCGGACCGTGCCGTTCGTGGTGGCCGCCGCAAGGACGGTGCCGTCCGGCGAATACTCGAGCGCGAGGACGCTCCCGTTCGTCTCGGTGATACTCCGCTCGAGCGTGAATGGCGAGGGCAGCGGCGTCAGGTTCCACACCTTGATCTCCGAGTTCCCACCGGTCGCCACGCGCGTCCCGTCCGGCGAGAAGGCGGCGGCGTAGGCGGGGCCGCTGTGCGCAACGGTCGCGCCGGCGAGCGCGTTCGTCGTAGCGATCCAGATATTCAGGCGGCCGTCGGAGCCCACGCTGGCGAGGTAGGAGCAGGTCGGCGAGTACGCGAGACCGTTGACCTGCGAGGTGTGGTTTGTGAGCGTCGCCAATTGGTTCATGTTGTTCTGGTTCAGGACGGCGATCGACCCGTTCGTCTGCCCCACGGCGGCCACAGAGGTGCAGTTGGCGCCAGCGACGGCCACCGCATTGGGCCGCGGGTTGAAGTTCGCGGACTGGCGGTCCACGGTGTAGACGTCCGTGGACCACGTGTCCACGTTCCTGCCGCCGAACTGTTCGGCCCACCGCACGTTCCGGTTCCCAAAGATGAACGCGACTTCGGGCCGGCCGTCGCCCGTCAGGTCGCCAACCGCCATGCCGTTGGGCACCGAGGCGGCGCCGGTCATCACCGTCTGGGCACCCTCGCTGCGCAGCGCGCCACTGGCGAGCTGGAGGATGGGGTAGACGAGCACCAGCTGGGTGGTCGTGCGTGTCCCCGCGAGGATGTCCGTCGTGCCGTCCCCGTTCAGGTCCTGCGCGAAGATCCGGATGGGCGTCCCGGTGATGGGGTACGACACGTTCTGCGTGAAGTTCCCGCCGCGCTGGAAGTGCACCTCGATGGCGGCGTCCGTCAAGACGGCGATGTCGAGGGTCGTGTCCCCGTCGAAGTCCCCGACGGCGACCGAGACGGCCGAGCCGCTCGTGTTGAAGCCGTCCAGCGGCCGGCTCGCTGGGTCCGGAAACGCGAACGGGGAGGCGTAGTTCAGGCCGTAGCGCAGGTCGAACTGGGAGGTGGTGTTCGCGTGGATCTCTCCCTTGCCGGGGCTGAACGACCCGCCGGCCTTGAAGTAATCCATGTGCCACTTGTAGCCCGGCACCGAGGTGAGGTCGAACGACATGTCCGCCGCGAAGGCGTCCACGGGCATCTTGAACCCCAGCGGGTAGTACTGCCCCGAGGGCTGCCCGAAGAAGTTGACCGCGATGTTCTCTCCATACACCAAGGCGTAGTCGCTGTCGGTCCCCGCCACTTCGTCATGGAAGGAGTCGATCGCGTCCCCCGTCGGGAACGCCGCCACCTGGGCCGCAGGGAGCGGGAAGGCCAGCACCGCGCACGCCACCAAGGCGGCCGCAACCCGCAGGCCCGCGGGCCGGGGGCGGGGGGGGTGTCGCACGGCCACGCCTCGCTTCCCACGGCCCGTAGCCATCCCTATCCAGTTGCCGAAAGGAAGGGTGAGCCAGCGCGTCAACCCCAGGGTCGCTATTTTAACGTTATGGAACCCGGCTCCGCCGAATCAACACGATGGCACGCGCCGCCAAGGCATGGCTGCGCCGAGCCCGGCGGGCTCCCCGAAGGGGGGGATGGGGCCCCTAGATCTCCACTTCGATCTGCAGCTTCTCGGTGAGCTCCTTGTAGCGGTTCCGGATCGTGACCTCGGTCACGCCGGCCACGTCGGCCACCTCGCGCTGGGTCCGCCTCGAGTTGCACAGGATCGAGGCGATGTAGATCGCGGCGGCCGCGACCCCCGTGGGGCCGCGCCCGGAGGTGAGCTCGTTCTTCGAGGCCTTCGCCAGGATCTCCGCCGCCTTCGCCTGGACGGTGCCGTCCAGCTTCAGCTCCGAGCAGAAGCGCGAGATGTAGTCCTCGGGCTTCGTGGGCAGCAGGCGCAGCTTGAGCTCGCGGATCATGAAGCGGTACGTCCGGCCGATCTCCTTGCGGCCGACCCGCGAGACGTTCGCGATCTCGTCCAGCGTACGCGGGACCTCGCACTGGCGGCAGGCGGCGTAGAGGGACGCGGCCACGACGCCGTCGATTGACCGGCCCCGGATGAGGTTCTTGTGGACCGCGCGCCGGTAGATCATGGCCGCCGTCTCGCGGATGTTGCGGGGCAGCCCCATGTTCGAGGCCATCCGGTCGAGCTGGGTGAGGGCGAACGCCAGGTTGCGCTCCGTGGCGTTGGACACGCGGATGCGCCGCTGCCACTTGCGCAGCCGGTAGAGCTGCGCCCGGTTCTTCGTGGGGATGGACTTCCCGTAGGAGTCCTTGTTCTTCCAGCCGATCGTCGTGGAGAGCCCCTTGTCGTGGATCGTATACGTCATGGGGGCCCCCGTCCGGGCGCGCTTCTGGCCCTGCTCGGCGTCGAAGGCGCGCCACTCGGGCCCCTGGTCGATGTACTCCTCGTCGATGACGAGGCCGCAGTCGGCGCAGACGAGCTCGCCGCGCTGATAGTCGCGCTCCAGGTGGGCGGAGCCGCACTCGGGGCACTTGTCGCGCTTTTCTCCCTCGATGAGGGCAGGGGTGTCTCCGGTTGCCATGGGGGTCGCCTCGGGGAAGGGGGAGAAGTTCGAAACCCTTATGGTTTCAGGGAGGGCAATACGCCTATAGTTTATGAACCTTCCCCGAAACCTTATAAGGAAAATGGGGGGCGGCAGGGTTCGGAGCGGCCATGCCTCCGCCCCACCTAGGTTTCCGGTGGAGAGACCGGGGGCTTTGCCGCGGGTTATGGGACGGACTTGCCGTCCCCCTATATCTGCTCTTCCTCGGGGGGTGCGGCCTCCAGCGCCTGGGCCACGAGACGTCGCTCCGCGCGGTGGAGGATGTCCACCACGGCCTGGTGAGAGACCCCCATTTCCCGTGCGAGCGAGCGCGCATCGGCCTTTGCCGGCACGTCGAAGTACCCCCGGCCGTAGGCCGCCCGCAGCACCGTGCGCTGGCGGGGGGTGAGCGCCTCGAGCGGGTCGGCACCCCGGCCGGACCACCGCCCGGCCTCGAGGGTCTCGACGGCTAGGCGCGACCGCCGGAGGTAGGCTAGCGCGGAGGCGAACGCAGCGTCCGAGCCGACGACGGTGAACTCGATCGCGTCGCGCCGGAAGTCGATGGGCGGCTGGAAGGAGACGCCGAAGCCGAAGTAGAGCCGCTTGAGGAACCCGTGGAAGGGGGCGCGCACGAGGACCAGGTCATGCCGGCCGCGGGGGGCGACCCGCGAGGCGGCCTCGATGCCGAAGGCGCCGACGAGGTCGGGAGCCGCCTTGCCCGGGAGGAAGCGCACCTCCCACAGGTCCACGAACGTCTGCTGCGTGAGCGTGAGGTTCTGGACGACGCGGGCCGACACGACGACGCCGAAGAGCTCGGGGTACCCGAAGTTGCGTGTCCATGAGGCGGTCGACACGGAGAGGCGGGCGCGGCGCACGGGAGGATCATTGCCATGGCAAGGATAACCCTTTTGGCCCCACCCGGCGAACGGGGCCCCTCGGTGCCCCGTGCTCGCCCCCCCGGAGGAACGTGGCGCGCCCTCCCCGGCCGCGGGCCCGGCCGGCGGCGCGCGGGGGCGCGTGGCGCGGCTCCTCGGGCGGCTCGGCAACGCCGCGCACTACCCGACGCAGGGGTGTGTCCTCTTCGTCGACCTCGAGCGCCGGGAGACGCACCGTGCGTTCCTCCCGCCCGAAGTGCTCCGCACGTTCCTCTCGGGCCGGGGGGCGAACATGTGGCTGCTCTACAACCTGCTCGATGAGTCGCTCGACGCCCTCGACCCGGACGTGCCGCTCATCTTCGGGACGGGCGCGATGACGGGGCTCGTCCCAAGCGCCGCGCGGGGCAACGTGACGGGCCGCTCGCCCGACTCGCGGGCCATCATGGACTCGAACTGCGGCGACTACTTCCCGAGCTACATGAAGCTCCACGGGGTCGACCACATCGTCCTCTACGGGCACGCCGGCGGCCTCACGATGCTCGTGATCGAGGACGCGCAGGTCGAGTTCAAGGACGCGTCCCCTTACGCCGGCATGGACAACCTCGACTTCACGGCGGCCGTCGAGCGCGACTTCGCGGTCAAGGAGGGCCGCAACATGGCGATGGCGCGGATCACGAGCGCTGGCGAGCACCTGGTCCTCTGCGCGGGGATCATGGGGGGCCCGAAGGCCATCTGGGCGCGCGGCGGCACGGGCGCGAAGATGGGTTCGCTGAACCTCAAGGCCATCCTCATCCGCGGCGTGCGGGAGGCGCCCCCCGGCGCCGCCGAGTACAAGCGGTACAACCGCGAGATCGCGAAGATCACGCTGCGCACGAGCGTGGTCAAGAACGCGCTCAAGACGACGGGGACGCCCTTCCTCTACCGGCCGTCCCGCGTCCTCGGGGCCATGGGCACGAAGAACAACCAGGAGACGACCTGGACCGACCTGCTCGACGCGGACAACATCGACCCGTACCGGCCGGGGATGTCCGGCTGCTTCAAGTGCCCCGTGAACTGCCGGCCGCTCAACGACCTCACGCCCGGGGGCGGCGGCGGGTGGGGCGCGGGCGCGCAGGTGGGGCTCGCGGGCAACGCGAGCTACGACCCCTCGCAGGCGGGGCTGGCCCATGATCGGTTGCGCAAGTCGTGGAAGGGGCGCCACGGGGACGGGGCCTTCGACCGCTACGACAAGGGGGACGGCCCGGAGTACGTGACGCTCGGCAAGTTCGGCCCGATGATCGGGGTCGACCGCGTCGAGTGGGTGATCCGCCTGAACAACATCTGCAACGACCTCGGCCTCGACACCTCCTCCACGGGCTCCGCGATCGCCTGGGCGATGGAGCTCTTCGAGCGGGGGATCATCACGGCAAAGGACACCGGCGGCCTCGAACTTACGTGGGGCAACGGGCCGGTGGTCGAGCGGCTGCTCCCGATGGTCGCCCGCCGCGAGGGGTTCGGCGCCGCGATCGCCGACTCGTCGCGGGCCGTGGAGCGCGGCCACTACCCGGAGGAGGCGCTGCGCTACCGGATGGCGGTGAAGGGCCTCTTCCAGTCCGACCCGCACGACGCGCGGATCCTGAAGGCGTTCTCGCTGGGCCTCGCGGTGGCTACCCGCGGGATGGACCACCTGCGCAACCGGGTCACCCTCGAGATCAACGCGCGGATCAACGACGACCCCGCGTTCAAGCGCGACCTCTACGGCGGCGAGGTGAGCCCCGAGCCGCAGGGGTACGGGGGGAAGGAGGTCGCCGTGCGCCGCTGCGAGAACATGTACGCGGTCGGCGACAGCGTGGGGATGTGCCGGTTCACGACGAAGCTGTTCAACTCGCCGACGCTCTCCGGCTACCCGGAGTTCGCGGCCCAGCTTGCGAACATCACCGGCCACGCGTTCGACGAGGCGGCCCTCGACGAGGTCGGGCGGAACATCACCGGCCTCGAGCGGATGCTCAACTGGAGGCTAGGCCTGCGGGGGGGGGACGACACCCTGCCCGACCGGTGGTTCGACGAGGGGGTGACCGCGGGCCCGTTCACCGGCGAGCGGGTGGACCGCGCGTCCTTCGAGCGCATGAAGCAGGCGTTCTACGCCGTCACGGGCCTGAACGCCGAGGGGCTGCCCCGCGAGGCGTGGCACGAGCAGCTCAGCCGCGCGGTGACGGGGTTCGCCGTGCGCGTCCGGCTGCCGCACGGCTTCCCGGGGGCGCCGGAGCACGTCGTGGTCGTCGACCGGCCGGTGGAGACGGTCGCCCAGTTGCGCGAGGCGGTCGCGGAGCGGCTGCCGGAGGCGCGCGAGGCGCTCGCGGACGACACGCTGAACGCGGTGGTAAACGGCCAGATGGTGCTGCACGGGGAGGCGACGCGCCCTGTGGCCGACGGGGACGAGGTGAGCTTCCTGCGCGCCATGACCGGGGGCTGAGGCGCGCGGGCCTCAGCCGCCCGCGACCGCGCCGAACAGGTAGAGGCTGTCCCCTTCGGACAGGCGATGCCCCTGGGGCGACCGCGGGTCCACCGGGCGGCCGTCCACGGAGAGGCTCGCGGCCGCAAGGTCGACCGTCCCGGCGGCTGGGTCAACGCACTCGAGCGCCGGGGCCGCCCGCGCGACGGCCGAGAGCGCGTCGGCCGCGGTGGCGCCTTCGGGGAGGTCGAACGGCCGCTCGGCGAACCCCGCCTGTCGCGCGAACTGGCGGCCCAGCCGCACGGTGACGCGCATGGGACCCTCCGCCCCCGGCGGCGCCTCGGAGGGCGCGGGCTGCCGGGCGCCCCTCAGCTCTTCATGATCGCCATCAGGAAGACGACGAGGGCGACTGCCGCGCCCACCGCGGCCCCGAGGATGTGCACGAGCGCGGGGTAGACGATGTGCGGCCACAGCTGGACCATCGGGTCGACGCCGATGTCGTAGAGGAACATCGCCGCCACGAGCGCGAGGACCACCGCTCCGAGGACGATGAGCGCGACGCCGATCTTGCGGCTCTTGCCCGAGCCGAAGTAGGCCGTGAAGCCGCCGGCGAGCAGCGAAAAGACGCCAAAGGTGATCAGCAGGTCGGTGAGGAACACGAGCAGGTCGCCGCTGAGCCCTGCCAACCCCACACCTTGGCCAGCGATCCTTTCGACTCTATTTAATGCTTTACGGGTCGGCGAATCGGCGCGTTTTCGAGCGGTGATTCCGGCCGCCGTCGCCGCGCGAAAAAACCCGTCCGGCGCGAGGCGTAGAGCGCGCGCAGGCGCGCGCGCGCCGCCGCGGAGGTGCCACCGGCCAGGGCGCGCGCGGCGCGCGCGCCCGCACGATGTTTGCGCGGCGGCGCGCCGAATACGCTTATATAAGTGAAGGACTTTCGCGCCGTGTCCAGCCCGATCTGGCGAGCGTCTAGCCTAGGCTGGCTCGCGCTGCCCGCGCTGCCCGCGCCACGGAGTGCCCCGATGTACAAGAATATCCCGCGCGAAGAGACGGTCCGCATCCCGCCGGACCGCCTCGGCGAAGACCTCAATGTCGTGGCCGTCGAGCTCGCGCAGCGCTTCTTCGAGGGGCGGCTGGACGACGACGAGAACCTCACGATCCTCTCGAAGGACGTCGAGATCATCGGGCCCGGCCGGATCGTCCACGGGGACGGGGCCGTCTACCAGAAGGTCCGGTTCAACGCGATTGCGTACAAGCCCGAGATGAACGAGATCGTCGAGGGGAAGGTCGTGGAGATCCTCCGGTTCGGGGCGTTCGTCCGCTTCGGGCCCTTCGACGGGCTCCTCCACATCTCGCAGGTCATGGACGACCGGATCGACATCGACGAGCAGAACCAGCGGCTCGTGGGCAAGGACACCCGGCGGTTCCTGCGGGTCGGCGACCGCGTCCGCGCGCGGGTGGTCACCGTCTCCATGAACGAGCTCAACTACCGCGAGTCCAAGATCGGCCTCACCATGCGCCAGGTCGGCCTCGGCAAGGTGGAGTGGCTCGAGGAAGACAGGAAGCTCAAGGAGCAGCAGGCCAGCGAGCAGCAGCCGCGGCGCGAGCCCAAGCGCCCGCCGGCGAAGGCGCCCGCGGCGGCACCGCCCGCGACACCGGAGTGAGTTGCCCATGCTCGCCTGCAAGAACTGCTTCGCCATCTGCGAGGGGGACAAGTGCCCCCACTGCGGGGGCGAGCTCTCGAAGGACTGGCAGGGGTACGTCGTCGTGGTGGACCCCGGCAAGAGCGAGATCGCGCACCGCCTGAACATCACGCGGGCCGGCGCGTACGCGCTCAAAGTGAGGTAGCCGCCCCATGGACCTGCCGCCCGCGCGGCCCGAGTTTGCGCCGCTCCACCCGTTGCCCGCGGGAATGCGGCTGCGCCTCCCCGCGCGGCTGCGCGAGCGCCTGGGGTCGCCCTTCGGGCCCGTCTTCCCGGCCGACGAGCTCCCCGGCCGCACGGACCCGAACCTCCCGGTCGCGGCCGTGGGGGATGTGTGCGCGCGCGCGGCGGCCGCACGCCTCCCGAACCTCCACTTCGTCGTCGTGGACCTCCGGACGAAGCGCGGCCCCATTGCGGGGGACGACCCCATGCGGACGTGGGGCGACCGCGCGGTCCGCGTGGCGTCGCCGCCGGAGGTCGTGACGGCCGACCTCTACAACGCGGTCCTCGACGCCGCGGGCGCGCGGCACCGGACGCGCATCGTCGTGGACGGCGAGGAGGACCTCGCCGTGCTCCCCGCAATCATGCACATGGGGCCTGGCGCAACCGTCATATACGGGATGCCCGATCGCGGCGTTACAGCCGTCCGAGTCGACGGCGAATCCCAACGTCTGGCTAGGCAGTTTCTCCAGGAGTTTGTCGTGGAGCGGGAACCGGGGAGCGGGTCGGCATGAGTTACGAGGTCACGGGCCGCCACGAGAACCTGCTGCTCGCCCGCGTCGAGCTCGAGGTGGTCGTGTTGCACGACCAGAAGCCGACCCCCACGCGCGAGGACGTCCGGAAGGCGGTCGCGGAGTCGGAGTCCACGAAGCCCGCGCTCGTCATCGTGAAGCGGATGGAGCCCGAGTTCGGCATGGGCCGGACGCGCGGGTGGGTCCATGTCTACAAGGACGCGGAGGGGCTGCGGCGAATGGAGCCGCACCACCTCCTCGTGCGCCACGGCCTGGAAGAGGCGCAGCCCGACGCCCCGGCGGCCGCGGCGGCCCCGGCGAAGGAGAAGGCGCCGGCGCCCAAGGCGTGAGGGGCGGGAAGGGGGGGGACGCGCATGGCGGAGAAGGGCGCATCGCAGAAGAAGGTCCCGAGCGCCGCTTTGCGCAAGCTCTACCAGATCAAGGACGGGGCGGTCGTGCGCACGCACACCGCCTGCCCGAAGTGCGGGCCGGGGCGGTTCCTGGCGGAGCACAAGGACCGCCTTTCGTGCGGGCACTGCGGCCACACGCAGTTCCGCGCGGCGCCCCCCGCGCAGCCGTAGCTGGACTCACCGCACGGAGCGCTCCACCGGCGTTGGCGCGCCGACGGCGTGCGCGCGTGTGTAGTTGAGCAGCCCGCCCCCGAGGAGGATCTCCCGCTGGCGTGGCGTGAGCGGCGCCCGCAGCGTGACGCCGGCTCCGCCGCCCGGGAGCGCGGCCACGAGGGAGCCCCGGGCGACGCCAGCGTGGACCGACGAGAGGGCGAGCCGCATCCCCTGCTTGACCCGGCCGTAGTCCGAGGGGTCCTCGAACGTCAGGGGCAGCACCCCGAAGTTCACCAGGTTCGCGAAGTGGATGCGCGCGAAGCTCTTGGCCACGACCGCGCGCACGCCGAGGTACATGACCGTGATCGCGGCGTGCTCGCGCGATGACCCCTGGCCGTAATTCTCACCGCCCACGAGCAGGCCGCCGCCGGCGGCCTTGGCCCTCGCGGGGAAGGTGGGGTCCACGCGGGTGAGCGTGAACTCGGAGATCGCGGGGATGTTGGACCGCAGGGGCAGGACCTTGGCCCCCGCCGGGAGGATGTGGTCCGTGGTGATGTTGTCCCCCATCATCAGCAGGACCTCGCCATCGATCGTGTCCCCAAGCGGGGGCGCCCGCGGCACCGGCTTGATGTTCGGGCCGCGCACGACCTCGACGGCCGACCCGTCGGCCGGGGGCGCCAAAATGAGCCCGTCGTCGACGAGGTAGTGTGTCGGCAGCTTCACCGCGGGTGGCGCCCCGAGCTTGCGCGGGTCGCTGATCACCCCCGCGAGCGATGAGGCGGCCGCGACCTCGGGCGAGCAGAGGTACACGCGGTCGCCCGGCGTCCCCGAGCGGCCCGCAAAGTTCCGGTTGAACGTGCGAAGCGACGCGGCGCCCGTGGGCGGCGCCTGCCCCATGCCGATGCACGGGCCGCACGCCGACTCGAGCACCCGCGCGCCCGAGGCGATGAGGGACGCGAGCGCCCCGCGCTTGGCGATCATCTCGAAGACCTGCCGCGACCCCGGGGTGAGCGTGAGGTCGAGCGCGGGTGCCACGTGCCGCCCCTCGAGCACCCCCGCCACCGTCTCGAGGTCGGCAAGCGACGAGTTCGTGCAGGAGCCGACGCACACCTGCGCGAGCGGCGTGCCCTCCACCTCCCGCACCGGCTTGATGTTGTCGGGGCTCGACGGGCAGGCCACCAGCGGCTCGAGCGCGTCGAGGTCGATGGCCATCTCCTCGTCGTACTCGGGCTTCCGGTCGGGCCCGAACCGGCGCCACGCGCCCTCCCGCCCCTGCGCGCGCAGGTAGCGCCGCGTCTGGTCGTCGGAGGGGAAGATCGAGGTCGTGGCCCCGAGCTCCGCGCCCATGTTCGCGACGGTCGCCCGCTCGGGGACCGTGAGCGACTTGACCCCCTCCCCGTGGTACTCGATGACCCGCCCGACGCCGCCCTTCACGGTGAGCCTGCGGAGCATCTCGAGGATGATGTCCTTCGAGGAGACCCACGGCTGCAGCTTGCCCCGCAGCTCCACGCCGAGGACTTTTGGCACCTGGAGGTAGAACGGGCCCCCGGCCATCGCCACCGCCACGTCGAGGCCGCCGGCGCCGATGGCGAGCATCCCGGCCCCGCCCGAGGTGGGGGTGTGCGAGTCCGACCCGAGGAGCGTCTTGCCGGGCGCCGCAAACCGCTCTAGGTGCACTTGGTGGCAGATCCCGTTGCCGGGCTTCGAGAAGTGGACGCCGTAGCGGGCCGCCACGGTGCGCAGGTACACGTGGTCGTCGGCGTTCTCGAACCCCGTCTGCAGCATGTTGTGGTCGACGTAGGACACGGAGAGCTCCGTGGCCACACGCGGCAGCCCCATGGACTCGAACTGGAGGTAGGCCATCGTGCCCGTCGCGTCCTGCGTGAGGGTCTGGTCGACCCGGATGCCGACCTCCTCGCCGGGAGAGAGCGGCCTAGGGAGCGCGTGGTCGCGCAGGATCTTGTGCGTGAGCGAGAGCCCCACGGGGAACCGTCCAGTTCCCCAAGCCGGGCGCGGCCCGATAAAGGTCGCGCACCGACTGACGGGAACGTTCCATGGGCGGGCCCGCCAAGGCGCGGCTCATCTGCGGCCGCCGCGATGGCGCGCCCGAGGGGGGGACGCCGCCGTGGACCAGCTGCTCTGGTACCTGCTCGCGGGGACGCGCGGCGGCGCCAACCGCATCCGGATCATCGAGGCGCTCCTCGACCGCCCCTACAACGCGAACCAGCTCGCGGAGCTGCTGGCGATGGACTACCGGACGGTGCGCCACCACCTCGACCTGCTCACCAAGAACAACGTGCTCGCCCGCCCGTCGGGGGACGCGTATGGGTCGCTATACTTCATCTCCGGGCTGATGAAGGGCCACCTCGACACGTTCCAGAAGATCAGGGCGAAGACCGTGGGCGGTCCGGGCGCGATTGTGGCAAACGGTGATAAGCCGGAAGGGGGGGTGCGCGAGTAGATGACAGACGCGCTGATGTGGGCGACGGTGGGCCTGGCCGCGGTGGACGCGGCGTTGGCCGGAGGCCTCCTGCTGGTGTACGGCCGCAACTACGCGAAGGTGCGGGCGCCGTTCACCCTCGGCCTCGTGATGTTCGCGGCGTTCTTCCTCGCGCAGAACCTGGTGGCGCTGTACGCCTACCTCACGATGATGCAGTTCTTCCCGCCGGAGCTCCACGTATACATGGTCGCGATCATGGCCTTCGAGGCGCTCGCGCTTGCGGTCATGCTGTACGCCTCCAACCAGTGACGGGGCCCCAAGATTCTGGCATGAACCTGGGAAAGAAGGACAACCCCGGGAGCCGGG
>Ga0302046_10000207_pt1 | contig 63596 bp, 50 predicted proteins | sample RVTome_11_FD_200261 | JGI IMG/M metagenome (GOLD analysis project Ga0302046, IMG submission 200261) | Soil microbial communities from uranium-contaminated site in the Upper Colorado River Basin, Wyoming, United States - RVT147D111 (version 2) ... | reverse complement strand
CTGAGTGGCGTGACCTTCGCCGGCAATGTCACTCGCACCGCCGGTGCCGGTGTCTCCGCCTCGGACTCTGCCAGGATGATCGCCGTCAACTCGCTCTTCGTCGGCAACACGGCGACGGTCGGCAATGGCGACGGCGGCGCGGCCTCGCTCGAGGACATCGCCACGGCGGTGCTGACGAACTGCACGGTGGCCGACAACGTCGCGAATCGAAACGGCGGCGGCATCGCGGTACTCGGCAGCGGCGAGGTCACGGTGCAAAACTCGGTGCTGTACGGCAACTCGGATGGTCTCAACGGAGCGCCCGTCGCCGGCGGCAACACCTCGGCGCAGCAGCTCTACGTCAACCCGGTCAGCGCTGCCAGCGCCACGGTCACCCACTCGGTGGTCGAAGGCGGCTTCGCCGGCCCCAACCTCTCCGGCGACCCGCTCTTCGTCCGGACGCCGAGCCCCGGTGACGGAGACTGGGAGACCCCGGGCGACAACGACTACGGCGTCCTGCGGCTGCGCTCGGGCAGCCCGGTCATCGATGCCGGCGACAACACGGCGGACCTCGACGCCGGCGGTCCCGGCGTCGAGACCATCGCCGACGTCGCGACCGATCTCGACGGCGGCCCACGCCTGCTCGACGATCCGGCCACCGCGGACACCGGCATCGGCTCTGCGCCGATCGTCGACATCGGCGCCTACGAGCGCGACCTCCTGATCTTCGCGGACGGCTTCGAGAGCGGCGACGCTACGGCGTGGAGTGCGACCACACCGTAGCCTCGCGACGAACGCCACCGAGACACCCGAGATCGTCTGGGACGCCACCGGCGGCTCCGGCAACGGCCGTGTCGAGGTCTACCGGGACGGCGTGCTGCGCGCCGCGCGCGACCTCGACCTCACCGGCTGGAACATCGACCGGGTGCGCCTGGGCGCGATCGACATGGCGTCCGACGACTTCAGCGCCGTCGGCAGCATCTACCTCGACGAGTACGTCAACACCCGGCAGGTCGCGGAGGCGATCGGAGCACTTCCGAGGGCCCCGGCCGAGCGGCGCTTCGCCTCTCGGTCGGGGCCTCTTCCTTTCCGAGCGGCGGAGTCGGGGCTCACTGCGGTTCGAGACCTCGCAGAGCCGGCTCGCGCTTGTCCATCCACGCTTCGACTTCCTGGACCGTCGGACTCTCCCTGCCGATCCAGTCCTTGCACGCTGCGAACTCGGCTTCCAGGCGCTCGGCGGGAACTTCATCGAGGCTGTGTTCCGGGTCGTTCCAGCGCGGCCCTCCCAGCCAGACCGCGGCGAACATCACGAGCGCGATCTCCTCCGAGGCGCCACCCGCGATGCTGGCTTCGTAGAACATCCGGTGAACCTCTCGCCACCTCCTGCTCCGATATTGATCGGGACAGACCGCCTCGTTGTCCGACTGACAGTACGCATCGTGAATGACCGCGGCCTTGAGGAAAGCCTTGTCGAACCTCCCGTCGGTCACCGGAAGTGCGAGACGCGGCACGGAAGCCCCGTCGGTCCGTGTTCCTCTGGGCGCAACCCACTCGACGCCCGCGGAATCGACGAAGACGAGCCTGTCGTCGACGAGCTCTTTGAGGTCCGAGTCCTTGATCTCTCGGAGGGCGATGGCTTCCGGCGTGAACCCCACCTTCGAAACCTCCACGCTCGGCGCGGTCTCCTCCAGCGGAACGTCCGCGCTCGGCGAGGTCCCCTCTGAATCGCTGTTCCCGCACCCGAGGAGAGCGCAACCGAACATCGCCGCCAGGGCGAGAGAAAGGCAATGGTGTTTCATTGCATGAGACCCCTTCGATCGGATTCTTTAGGCGCTCGGGCGCGCTCCCGCCGAACCCCGAAGGGCTCGCCTGAATCGCCGACTCCGCAACGCTCGTTGGCGGGACGGTACCACAGGCCGACCGTGGCGGAGCTGCCGCGAGGACGCGCCCTGGCTCAGCGTGCCCCCGGGGCGGCAGCCTGCGCCGACCCGGAGGCCCTGCCCGACGAACCACCGGTCAGCCCACCGAGAAACTCCTCCAGCCGCGAGCGCGGCTCCGATCCCTCGGCCGTGAGCCCGAGCGCTTCCTCGGCCGTCGCGACCGCTCGGCCGCGGTCGCCCGTCTGCTCGTACGCCCGAGCCAGGACCGCGAGTGCCCCGGCGTCCTTGCGCTCCGTCTCGTCGACGGCTTGGAGAGCGATCGACAACGCCCGGTCGGGGTCTCGCAGCCCGGCCACCTCGGCGGTGAGGAGGAGGTCGGCGTAGCTGAGCCGGTCCCTGGTCCTCGCCGTCGGTCCTTCGCACACTCGCCGCAGGGTCTCGGCGAAGAGCGCCAGGGTCTCCGCGTGCCGCTCCTCCGCCCCCATCCTCTCGTAGAGGATCACCAGGTTCTCCAGGCCCGCGACCGTGCTCGGATGGAACTCGCCAAGGGCCCCCTGCTTGACCTCGAAGTTCTCCAGGAGGAGCTCCTCGGACTCGCGATAACGGCCCTGCCGCAAGTACAGCCAGCCGAGGTTGTTCACCATCTTCAGGGTCTGCGGATGCTCGTCACCCATCACCCGACGGACCGGTTCGAGGCCGGTCTCGAAGAGCTCCTCCGCCTCGTCGAGGCGGCCCCAGCCGGAATAGAGGCCGGCGAGGCTAGCCAGCGCGCTGAGGGTCCAGGCATGCTCGGGACCGTACTGTCGCCGGTTGACGTCGAGGACCTCTCGCAGAAGCCGCTCCGCCTCCTCCCAGCGTTCCATGAACCGGTACAGGATCGCGAGGTTGCCCAGGACCCGGAGGGTGTCCGGATGCTCGCGGCCGTCGGTCGATTCCCGCGCCTCGAGAGCTTGCAGGTAGAGAGCCTCCGACTTTTCGTAGCGCCCCGCTCGTTCGTGGACGACCGCCAGCTCCTCGGTCGCCTCGAGAACCTGGAGATCCGAGACGTCCGCCACCGGGGAGCCGCCAGCCAGCACCTTGCGCAGAGCCTCCTCGGCTTCGTCCAGCCGTCCCGCCACCCGGTAGAGGCGTCCCAGCCGGAGATACAGGTCTCGGGTGTCCGGGTGCTCCGGCCCCAGCTCTCGTTCGACGAGCTCGAGGGCGCGAATGAGATGAGGCTCCGCCGCCTCGAAGACCCCCAGCAGACGGTAGGTGCGGCCGATCGTCCGGCGCAGCGACGCCTCGACCAGGGGCTGGTCCCCGAAGCGCCCCTCGATGCGTTCTGCCGCCGTGTCCAGCACCTCGCGCATCGAGACGTCGATCCCCTGCGCGTCGGGCGCCACGGAGGCGAGCAGGTCCTCGTTGAGGAAGGCGTTGACCTCCTGGGCGATCGCGGCGCTGACCCTCGCCCGCTCCGTCTCCTGGCGCGCCCGTACCAGGCCGATGGAGGTCCCGACCGTGCCGGCGACGAGGGCGAGGATCGCGAGCGTGCCCACGGCCAGCAGAAGGCTGTGTCGCCGCACGAAGCGCCCGACCTGGTAGGAGGTGCTGGGCGGCCGGGCCAGGACGGCCTCGTGGGCGCGGTGGCGCTGGAGGTCGGCCGCCAGCTCGGAGGCAGCGGCGTAGCGCCGTCTGCGGTCCTTCTCGAGCGCCTTCATCGCGATCCAGTCGAGATCGCCGCGGAGCTTGCGGTACAGCGCCTCGGTGTCGGCGCGGCGGCGCTGCGCTCGGGCGAACGCCTCCTCCTCACCCTCCCGTACCCGGGCGCTCGGCGGTCTCGGAACCCGCTCGGCCAGGGTCCGCTGGATCTCCACGAAGCCCGCCTCCCGGAAGTCGAACGGTCGGAGGCCGGTGAGCAGCTCGTAAAGGATCGCGCCCAGGGAGTAGACGTCGGCCCGGGTATCGACGTCGAGACCACTCGACTCGGCCTGCTCCGGGCTCATGTACTCCGGCGTCCCGATGATCCCGCCGAGCCGGGTGTGCAGCGTGATGTCGCTGAGCGGCTGGTGCAGCGCCTTGGCGACGCCGAAGTCGATCACCTTGGGGGTCGCCTTCCCGTCCGCCTCCTCGACCAGGATGTTCGAGGGCTTCAGGTCGCGGTGGATCACGCCCTTCTGATGGGCGTGCTGGACCGCCCTGCAGACCTCGCCGAAGAGCTCGAGGCGCTCGTCGATCGAGAGCTGCCGTCGGTCGCAGTACTCGGGCAGCGGGAACCCCTGGACGTACTCCATGACGAAGTAGGGCCGGCCGTCGTCGGTCGACCCGGCGTCGAGGATCCGGGCGATGTTGGGATGGCTCATCAGAGCCAGGGCCTGGCGCTCCGAGTGGAACCGGCCGAGCAGCTCCCGGCTGTCCATGCCCCCCTTGATCAGCTTGAGCGCCACCCGGCGACGCACCGGCTCGGTCTGCTCGGCGAGGTGGACGACCCCCATGCCGCCCTCGCCCAGCCGCTCCAGGAGACGGTATGGACCTACGCGCTCTCGCTCCTCCGGCGGTGCAGCGGGTGGCTGCAGGGCGGTCGTGGCGAGCTCGGACCGCTCGTGGGCGGCCAACAGGGCTCGGACCCGTTGCTCGAGCTCGGCTCGCCCTGCTCCGATCTCAAGGAGGTAGGCCTCGCGCACCTCCCCTTCGAGCTGCAGGGCAGCCTCGAAGACCCGACGCTCGGAGGGTTCTTCCGAATCAGCCATGAGTCGCCACGCGAGAGTACCCCAGACCGATCGCGCGCTCCGCACGGACTTTGCCGACGGTCGAGCCCGACCGATTCCCGTGCTCGACGAATCCGATGAGCCTTTCGCCGACCGGGTTGCGCATGGGGTGGTGCAGGTCGCACGGAGCGGCCTCATCCTTCGGATTCACGACACGACGCGAATAGAGGTAGGAACCATGAACAGGCCATTCGAGACCATTGCGTGTTTCGCTCTGCTGAGCTTGACGATCGGGACACCGCTGGCGGCACAGCCGCCGATCTGGGACCCGACGTTCGGTGCGGAGCTCACCGAGCTGACGGGCACAGATGACGACGAGGTGCCCGTGGCCCTCAGCTTCCCGTTCCCCTACGAGGGATTCGAGTACACGACCGTCTTCGTCGGCGCCAATCCCTGTGTCCAGCTCGGGACACTGGGAGACGATGGCAGCATCCTCGAGTACTGGAGGTTTTTCGATTTGTTCTACGCCGATGACGACGGGGTCGGTGATCCTGAACCGTTGATCTGCCCCTTGAACACCGACACGGATCTCGGTCTCGAGGGAACCGTCCACTTCAAGGATCTCGGCGACCGGGCGGTCTTCACCTGGAACGAGGTCGGCACGCATGAGCAACCGACACACCTCCTGACGTTCCAGCTTCAGCTCTTCGACGACGGCACGATCGTCTTCGGCTTCAACGGCATCCTCGATGGCGAGGGCGAGGACCTGATCGAGAGCCTCTTCGACGGCATCGTCGTGGGCATCTCCCTCAGCGACGGTACCTTCCCGACCCCGGAGGCCAATCCCTGGGACTTCAGCTCCGGCGGTCCCCTCCTCGTGGGTGATACGGCCTACGAGCGCTGGTGCGGGGACACCGAAGACTCCTGTGGGGAGGGCGGGGACGATGGATTCGAAGGACCCACCAACGCGGCCTTCGACCTCGACCAGCGAAACGTCGTGTTCCAGCCGTTTCCCGGGGGCGGCTTCCTGGTCAGCGACCAGCTCGAGGACGTGTCGACGATCTTCAGCGACGGCTTCGAGTCCGGCGACATCACTGCCTGGTCCTCGACCTCTCCCTAGCGTCGGACCCGCTCGGCCATCCACGACGGCCCGGTCCACCGGCTTCTCCTCGTCCTGTATGAGCCCTTCGCCGACCGGGGTTGCGCACACCTCAAGGAGCCCGAATCAGCCATGAGTCGCCACGAGAGAGTACCCCAGACCGGCCTCGCGGTTCGGCATCAGGACGATCAGAGTCTGCTCCGACTCACGCGTCTAGGCACGGCGGGCGAAGGGCTGGTTCCGCACAGGCGGCGGGGCGAAAAGGTGGCCCTCGGAACCGCCAGCTCGTCAGCCCTCCAGGATCGTGAGGTCGAGCCGGCGAAGCTGCTCCGGATCGGCCACCAGGTCGATCCCCACGACCCTGTCTCTCGCGATCGTGAAGCCGAAGACGACACGCGGCCGGCCGGCCTGTGCCCATACGAGTCCCACGGCTCCATCCACCAGCGCCGGCTGCGCGGCCCGGGCACGCCCCGCGAAGGTCTCGGCCACGGCCGCCGCGCCGCGGACCTCCCTCGCTGCGCCCATCTTCACCGCCGCGCCGTCGGCCTCGGACTGCGACGTCGGGATCGAGCACCGCGAGGAGCGCATCGAAGTCACCACGGCGCGAGGCGGCAAGGAAGGCGTCGACGACTTCTCGCTGGCGGGTGTACTCGTGGCCGGCGAGGATGAACGGGATCGCGCGCACGCGGGAGGCCGTCTGGCCGGCTCAGGTGCTCCTCTATGCGCTGGCGGCCGGTGCGGTGGTGGCGGCGGCGGGGCCGGGGCGGCGGCGGGGCGTGGTCGCTTCGACCATCCTCGCGTTGTTCTGGGCGTGGATGGCGGTCGTCTACCACTGGCTCCACTTCAGCGACGTCAATCCGGCGGCGCGGGTCTTTGGCGCCCCTGGGGCTGCTGTTTTGGGCTCGCCGGCCCTTCCCCCGCGACCTGCTGGCGATCCCGCTGGCCTGGTCGGCGATCGGCGGCACCGCGGCGCTCGCCCTCGGCGTCCCGCAGGACCTCGGTCTGCTCGCCGCGGGGTCGCTGGCGCTGACCCTGCTGCGGCGAGGTCGCGGGACCAACGCGCTGGAGACCGGCTGATGCGCTGTGCCGGCCCGCTACACCTTCGGCAGCTCGATCCCCTCACCCGGAAACCTGCGATCGAAGGAGTAGACCCTCGGAGTGTCGGCGTGCACCGCCTGAGCCCAGAGGAGGGCGTCGGCGAAGGAGACCCTCCGCGATCCTCGGCAGAGGGCCAGGGCCTCCAGGACGATGTTCTTGGGCAGGCCGAGCAGTTTCAGGTTGCGCCGGCGGACCAAGTCACCGAGCGCCTCGGTGAGCGGCTCCCGTTCGATCTCGTAGAACGACTCGAGGACGTAGGCGGTCTCGACCAAGACCAGCTCGGAAAGCACCAACTCGGCTCCGGCGTCGATCAACGCCGCGGCCCGATCGGCCATCTCCGGCGGATCGCCCGTGAGATAGCGGACGACGACGCTGGTGTCGAGGAAGCCCACGGGGCGGGCGGCGGTCATCGGTCTTCGGCGATCCGGCGCTTCGCCGCCGATGCCCAGGCCTCCCGGCGGACGTCCTCGAAGCGATCGGAGGCCAGCGATCGCCCGACGTGCTCCGCGAGAACGCCGCGGAGCGAGCGCTCGTGCTCGGCCGGGTAGAAGCGCACCTCCACCCGGTCCTTCCCGACGATGCGCTGGACCGTGATCCAGCCGGGCTCGACTCCCAGCGCGTCGCGAATAGGCTTTTCGATCACCACCTGGCCCTTGGTACCTACTCTCGTTGACATGTATGTGCTCCCTCGATTCGTATGACCTCCGCGCAAGATCATACCGCAGGAGCTTCGCTCCCCGCGGCGCACCGACGCCGCGGGAGCACCGTCGGTTATCCTCGCCTCCATGCTTGCCCACCACCCCGCCCGGGCCCTGACCCTCCTCCTTGTCGTCGCCGCCCTGGCCGCCGCAGGCGCGGCGCCGCCGGCCCAGCAAGCCGACCGCGACCCCCACGCGCTCGGCCGCGAGGCGACGCAACGCTTCCGGGACGGCGAGATCGGAGCGCTGTGGGCGCAGATGACGGACCGGATGCAGGAGGCCCTGGGCGGCGAGCAGGCCCTGGAGCAGTTCCAGGCGCAGGTCCGCGAGCAGCTCGGCGAGCCGACGGCGCTGGTCGAGGAGACGGTCGACAGCCAGGCGGGACTCCACGTCTACCGCCGGCTCGAGCGGTACACGAAGGTGCCGGTGGTCGTCGTCACCCAATTCGCGTTCGACGCCGACGGCCGGATCGCCGGCTTCCACGTCCGCCCGCAGCAGGAGCCGGCCGAGCCCGCCGAGTCCCCGCACCTCGACTACGAGACCAAGAACCGGCTCCGGCTGCCCTTCGACGGCGAGTGGTTCGTCTTCTGGGGCGGCCGCACGGCGGAGCAGAACTATCACGTGATCGCCGCCGACCAACGCTTCGCTTACGACTTGCTGGTCCTGGTGGACGGCACGAGCCACCGCGGCGACGGCGACCGGCTCGCCGACCACCACTGCTGGGACCGCCCGATCCTCGCCCCGGCCGACGGCGAGGTGGTCGCCGCGATCGACGGGCTCGACGACAACTCCATCGGCGAGACCGACCCGGCGCACGCCGCCGGCAACCACGTCATCCTCGACCTCGGCGAGGGCGAGTACGCGCTGCTCGCCCACCTGCGCAAAGGGAGCCTGGCCGTCGGCGTCGGCGACCGGGTGGCCGCGGGCCGGGAGCTGGGGCGCTGCGGCAACAGCGGCAAGACCAGCGAGCCGCACCTGCACTTCCACCTCCAGGACGGACCGCGCTTCGGCGAGGGGCTCGGTCTGCCGGCCTTCTTCAGCGACTACCTGGCTGACGGCGAGCCGGTGCGCGGCCAGACCGTGGCGCCGGCCGACCGCGAAGCGCGGAGCCCCGCCGCCGAGGAGCCCGCGGAGGATGAGGACGCCGAGGCCGATCCGCCGTAGCGTCCGCCGCTCGACGCGACACCACCCGCCGCCGCCGGCTCTCGCGGCGACCGTCCGGTTTATCCTTGACCCCGATGGCACCGCACCGCCGCAACCGCACCGCCGCCCTCCCCCTCGCCGCCGCCGCCCTGGTCGCCGCGGTCGCCACGCTCGCCGCCCTCGCAAGCTCGACCCGGGCGCCGGCGGAGCCGCCCGCTGCGCCGGCCGAGGCGCCCGATCCATCCGTCACTCCCGAGGCGTGCGCCGCCCGCGAGACGGCCCCGGTCGCCGCGCCCCAGCAACCCCCGCCCGCCCCGATCGCCGGCTCCCGCCGCACCCCGATCGTCGAGGTCGTCGAGCGGGTGGCGCCGGCGGTGGTCAACATCGCCGCCGAGACGCTGGTGCGCGAGGCGGACCCGTTCTTCGGGCCGTTCTTCTCGCGGCAGCGGCGGGCGCAGTCGGTGGGTTCGGGGCTGATCGTCGAGGGCAACGGGATCGTGGTCACCAACGCCCACGTCATCGAGGGCGCCTCACGGATCGTGGTCACCACCCGCGACGGCGTGGAGTTGGACGCCGACGTCCTGGGCTCGGACCGCGACTCCGACCTGGCGGTGCTCAAGGTCGCCGGCGACGGCCTGCCGGCGGTCGGGCTGGGCACCAGCTCAGACCTGCTGATCGGCGAGACCATGGTCGCGATCGGCAACCCGTTCGGGCTCACCCACACGGTCAGCGCCGGGATCCTTTCGGCGCTCGGGCGCACCGTGCCGTCGGAGCGCGGCGAGCGGCTGTTCACCGACTTCCTGCAGACCGACGCCTCGATCAACCCGGGCAACTCCGGCGGGCCGCTGGTCAACCTCGCCGGCAAGGTGATCGGCATCAACACCGCGATCATCTCGGGCGCCGAGGGGATCGGCTTCGCGATCCCCGCCGACCGCGTCCGCCGCGTGGTCGCCGACCTGCTGCGCTTCGGCGAGCTGCAGCCGCTGTGGACCGGCTTGAAGACCCTCACCCTCGACCTCGAGCTGGCGCACCGCTACGGCGTTGCCGAGGAGCGCGGCGTGCTGGTCTCCAGGGTCTTCCCCGACTCGCCGGCCGCCGCCTCCGGCTTCGAGGAGGACGACGTCATCGTCACCGCCGGCGGCCGCCCGCTCGCCTCCCGCGAGGACCTGACCACCGCCTTCTACTCGCTCCCCTCCGGCGACCCGCTGGCCCTCGGCGTCCGCCGCGACGGCCGCGACCTGACCCTCCGCCTGACCCCCGAGCGCCCGCCCCAAGGCCTCGGCCTGCGCTTCCTCGAACGCGGCATCGGCATCGTCGTCGAGCAGCAGCACGACGCCCTGCGAATCGACCGCGTCGTCCCCCGCAGCCCCGCCGCCGAACGCGGCCTCGCCGCCGGCGACTTCGTGATCGCCGCCAACGGCCAGCGCGTCACCGACCCCGAAGCCCTCGGCCGCGAAGTCCTCCGCGGCCTCGAACGCGGCGGCCTCCTCCTGATGGTCCAGAGAGGCCGCTACCGCTACAACCTCTCCTTCCCCCTCTGACGCCCCCTCCGTTCCCCGGCCAGAAGGAGGTCCGTCCCGATCCCCCAATCAGCAAGGAGGTCCGCTCCGGCCCCCCCCCATCAGCAAGGAGGTCCGGTCCGTGGGCGCTCCTCCCAGGCAGCCCTGAGCAAGCGCAGCGCAAGCCTTCTCAGAAGTCGACGCCGACCCCCGCGCGCAGCGAAGAGCAGGCGCGAGCAACGCCCCTGAAGTCCCGAGAGCGAGCGCCGGTGCCGGGGAGGAGCGCCCACGGACCGGACCGGCCCACCAACCGCGCAGGCGCGAGGCAACGCCCCTGAAGTCCCGAGAGCGAGCGCCGGTGCCGGGGAGGAGCGCCCACGGACCGGACCGGAGATCATCAAAGGCAACGCTCAGTCGAGGTCGAACGGCCGCCGAGGCCGCCCCTCGTCGGGCTCCTCCTCGGCGCGCTTCATCGCCTCCTTGAACTTCTCCTCGAGCAGCCGATCCCGATCCTTCATCGCCGCCTTCTCGCGCTCGAAGAGCTGCTCCGCCCGCTGCTTGCCGGTGTCGATCCCGGCCAGAAGTTCCTCGAAGCTGTGGCCGCCGGCCAGCGGGCGCTTGGGCGCGCGGTGGGAGAGCACCTCGCCGGTGGCGGCGTCGACCACCAGGTCGCTGCCGCACTCCGGACAGACCAGCGTGAACTTTTTCGCCTCGGCCACGGTCAGATCATACAGCCCCCGCCGGCCGAGCGGCGCCCGCCCGGCGCGGCCGCGGCCGGCGCCGCCGGGGCGCCGCGCTTGACACCCCCGCGGGCGGTGGGTAACGTCCGCCCTGTCAATGGGAAAGACACCGCCCGACGGGCGCAGCGTGCAGGGGGGGACCGAGTGATGAGCGGCAACCGCCAGACCCTTCTCCCGATCCTGGCCTGCGCCGCGGCGCTCGCCGGGTGCCCGGGCGACAAGCCGGTGACCGTCGGCGTGGTCGCCCCGCTCTCCGGCCAGTGGGCGCTCTACGGCAAGCCGATCGTCGACGGCATCGAACTGGCCCACCAGCAGCTCACCGCCGACCCGAGCTTCCCGCGCCAGATCGATCTGGTGATCCGCGACTCCGCGAGTGATCCCAAGAAGTCCGCCGCCCTGCTGAGCGAGGTCTACGACGATGCCGGAGCGATGGTCGCGATCGCCGCCGTCACCACCCCCGAGGCGCTGGAGATGGTCACGGTCATCGACCGGGAAGAGAAGGTCCTGATCTCGCCCTCGGCGACCAGCCCGAAGCTGACCGCGATCTCGCAGTACTTCTTCCGCATCGTCCCCTCCGACCTCAAGGAGGGCGCCAGGATGGGCAACTTCGTGGCCCAGGAGCTGGGCATCGAGCGGGTGGCGATCCTCGCCGCCGAGTCGCCCTACGCCAAGGGGATCCAGGACGTCTTCAAGTCGGAGTTCGAGCGCTACGGCGGCGAGGTCCTGGCGGTGGTCGAGTACCCGACCGGCACCACCGACTTCTCCCAGTACGTCGAGGAGGCCCTCTCGCACCAGCCCCAGGCGGTCTACGTCGCCGATTACGCGTTCGAGATCGGCAGCATCATCAACCTGCTCAAACGCCAGGGCTTCCGCGGGCGGATCCTGACCACCAGCGCCTTCGCCGCCCCCGGGGTGTTCGACCAGGTGGGCGAGGACGCCGAGGGGGTGCTGCTGACCCAGGTGGTGTTCAACCCCGACGGCCCCGAGCCGGCGGTGCGCCGCTTCGCCGACGCCTACCAGGCCAAGTACGACAGCAAGCCGAACTTCTACGCCGCCCACGGCTACGACGCCATGATGGTGATCGGCGAGGTCCTGCGCGCCGGCGACGTCCACTCCGCCCGCGACTTCTACAAGGAGCTGCGCAACCTGCGCGACTTCGTCGGCGCCGCCGGCGCGGTGCAGTTCGACGAGAAGGGCGACGTCGGCAAGTTCCCGCGGGTGTACTCGATCCAGGACGGCGAACTGGCCGACTTCGAAACCGTGCTCGAGGAGCGCAAGCGGGAGATCCAGAAGCGCCTGCTGGAGCTGCAGCAACGCCAGCGCGAGGCCGCGCGGCGCTCGGCCGAGGGCGAGGGCGCCAACTAACCGGCGGCGAGAAAGCCATCCTCGAAAGCGCGGTCCAGCTCTTCCGCTTCCGCGGCCTGCTCGCCACGCTCACCGCACGCGAGCTGAAGGCCCGCTACCGCGGGTCGGTGCTCGGCTTCTTCTGGTCGCTGTTCAACCCGCTGTTGCTGCTCGCGGTCTACAGCTTCGTCTTCGGCTTCGTCTTCCGGCGTCCGATCGGCGGCACGGTCGAGCCTTACGCGCTGTTTCTGATCGCCGGCCTGTTTCCCTGGATCTGGACCTCCGCGTCGCTGCTCGAGGGGACGTTGGCGTTGACCACCAACGCCGCTCTGCTGCGCAAGGCGGTGTTCCCGGCCGAGCTGCTGCCGGTGGTGCCGGTGCTCGCCAACCTGGTGCACTTCGCGCTCGCGCTGCCGATCGTCGCCGGTGCGCTCGCGGTCGGCCGCTGGCTCGGTCATCCGGTCGGCGGCTGGGGGGCGCTCGCGGTTCCGGCGGTGGTGGCGCTCCAGCTCGCGACGCTGGTCGGGATGGCGCTCGGGCTGGCGGCGCTCAACGCCCACTTCAAGGACGTCCGCGACCTGCTCGGCAACCTGCTCACGCTGCTGTTCTTCCTGGCGCCGATCCTCTACCCGCTGGCGGCGGTACCGATCGCGCCGCTGCGCGCCGTGGTGCGCGCCAACCCGTTCACCCCGTTCACCCTCGCCTGGCAAGCGATGCTCCTCGAGGGGACCGCGCCGGCACCGGCGGTGTGGCTCCAGATGGCCGCGGTGGCGCTCGTCTCGTGGGCCGCTGGCGCGGCGCTCTTCGGGCGTCTGCGCGACACCCTGGTGGAGGCGGTGTGACCGACGGGGCGGGCGGCGCCGGTGCGAGCGACGCGGCCGGCGGCTCGCCGGCGATCCGCGCCGAGGGGGTGAGCAAGCTCTACCGCCGGCTCGCCCCGGGAGCGCGGCTGGCGACCCTCAAGAGTGCGCTGGTCGACCGCAGCCTGACCTCCGGACTGACCCGCGAGGAGGCGATCGTCGCCCTCGACGGGGTGTCGTTCGAGGTCGCCCGCGGCGAGGCGTTCGGGATCGTCGGCGGCAACGGCTCGGGCAAGTCGACCCTGCTCAAGATCGTCGCCGGCATCCTGCGCCCGACCGCCGGGCGGGTGGCGGTCGACGGCCGGGTCGCCGCCCTGATCGAGCTGGGGGCCGGCTTCCACCCCGAGATCTCCGGGCGCGAGAACGTCTACATCAACGGCTCGATCCTCGGGCTGGCGCGCCGCGAGATCGATCGCCGCTTCGACTCGATCGTCGAGTTCGCCGGCCTCGGCGGCTTCATCGACGAGCCGGTCAAGACCTACTCCTCGGGCATGTACGTGCGGCTGGGCTTCGCGGTCGCGGTGCACACCGACCCCGATGTGCTGCTGGTCGACGAGGTGCTGTCGGTCGGCGACGAGGCGTTTTCCCACCGCTGCCTGCGCCGCATCGAAGAGCTCCTCGCCGACGGCCGGACCATCCTCTTCGTCAGCCACGACCTCGACCTGATCGCCGGGCTGTGCGACCGCGCTCTGTGGCTCGACGGCGGCCGCCAGCGGCTGCTCGGAGAGCCGCGGCGGGTGATCGACGCCTACCGCCAGGCGGTGGCCGAGGCCGAGGGCGCGGAGCACCGGCGGGAGAAGGACGCCGGCGAGGCGGCCGCGGCCGCCGGCGGCGACGGCGTAGGCGGCGCCGGGAACGAGGCCGAGGAAAGCCGGCGCTGGGGGTCCCGGCAGGCCGAGATCACCGCGCTGCGGCTGCGCGCCGCCGGCGGCGAGGAGCGCTACGCCTTCGCCAGCGGCGAGGCGGTGGTCTTCGAGCTGGAGGTGACGCCGCGCGAGCCGCTCGACGACTTCGTCTTCGGGGTCGGGATCTTCACCCCGCGGGGCGTCGAGTGCTGGGGCACCAACAGCGACCTCGCCGGGTTCCGCCCGCGCCACTTCGACGCTCCCGCGACGGTGCGGCTGGTCTGCCCGGCGCTGCGCCTGGCCGCCGGCGAGTACCTGATCGACGCCGCCGTCCACGCCCGCGACGGCGCCCCCTACGACTACCGCCGCCGAGCCCTGGCGTTCACCGTCACCGCGCGCGAGCGCGGCGCCGGGGTCTACCTGCCCGAGCACCGCTGGGAGGTCGCCGGCGGGGTCGAGTGGGAGGCCACCTGATAAGATGACGTTCCGTTCCCCCGGAAGCGCCGCACCAGCGAAGGAGTCCTCGATGGCCGAGCCAGCCGCGGGCGCCAAGCCCGCCGTCAACATCAAGATCGAGGACGAGGAGCTCAAGGGCCGCTATTCCAACCTGCTGCGGATCACCCACACCCGCGAGGAGTTCATCCTCGACTTCATCAACCTGGTGCCGCCGCAGGGGATCGTCACCTCCCGCATCGTCACCAGCCCGGGTCACCTCAAGCGCATCATTGGCGCGCTGTCCTCCAACCTCGAGCGCTACGAGCAGGCCTTCGGCCCGATCCGCGAGGCTCCCGACCCGGGGGGCGGCGAGAGCGTCAACTGAAGTCTTCGTCCGGAGGGATTGACGGGCCGCCGCCGAGGCGGCCCGAGGAGGCCCGTCACGAACCGACGCCCCAGCCGGCCGCGCGCCGCGGCCGGGCCGCGTCTCGGCATCGCCGCAGCGCTCGCCGCCGTCCAGGTGGTCCTGGCCGCGGCCGGAGCCGGCGCCGCGCCCCGCCCGGGCAAGAGCTACCGCGAGTGGGCGCGCGGGCCGGTGCGCTGGCTGATGCTGCCCGAGGAGGAGCGGGCGTTCCGCCGCCTGCGCGATGACGACGAGGCGGCGCGTTTCGTCGAGTCCTTCTGGCACCGCCGCGACCCCGAGCCCGAGCAGCCCGAGACCAACCCGTTCCACGAGCGCTTCGAGCAGCGGGTGGCGGCCGCCGACCGGCTCTACACCGAGGGCGACCAGCGCGGCAGCCTGACCGACCGAGGCCACGCCCTGGTGCTGCTCGGGCCGCCGCCGCGGCTCAAGGTCGGCCAGCAGATCGCGCCCGCCTGGTCGCCGCAGCGCAGCGGCCGGGCGCCGGGGTTCTCGGTCGAGCATGTGCGGGTCGAGGTCTGGGAGTACGACCGACAGGCGCTGTGGCCGGAGTTCGAGGTGCTGCTCGACCGCGACGGCCACGACACGGTGGTGCTGACCTTCTTGATCGAGACCGGAAGGGCCACGCTCGTCGAGGGCGACGACCTGCTCGGGCTCGCCGCCGTCGCCTCGGTGAGGCCCGGCGGTGATCCGGAACCGGTCGGCACACCGAACGTCGAGCAAGGCGAGCCCGGTCTTGTCGAAGGGGGGTTGTTCCAACCCCCCTCCCCGCGTGAGTGAATCGCGCGGGGGCCCCTCCCCCGAGTCGGGGCCTGCGGCCCCGCACACGCGCCCTCAAGGCGCGCGTAGTCCTGCTGCGACCGTTCGCGAAGGCCTAGCCGCGGGCCATCTTCAGAATCCGGTCCCAGAGCTCTCGGGGTACCGGCATGACGGACAGGCGGGGCAGGCGGACCAGGTCGAAGCCCTCGAACGCGGGGTCGGCCTTGACTTCGGCCAGGGTCACCGGGCGCGGCAGTCTCTCGTCCGCCTCGACGTCGAAGACGACGATCCGCGGGTCGTCGAGCTTCGGATCGGGGTAGGCGTCGGAGAGGACGGTGGCGGTGCCGACGACCGCGCGCTCGTTTCCGGTGTGGTAGATCAGTGCCCGGTCGCCCTTGCGCACCTCGCGCATGTGGCGCAGCGCGGTGAAGTTGGCGACGCCGTCCCAGACCGTGGAGACGGCGCGCTCGAGGTCGTCGAAGCTGAAGTCGCCGGGCTCGGTCTTGAGCAGCCACAGTCCGCCCGGTTCCGCTCGTCTCGCCATGCCCGCCATCCTAACGCGCCGGCGCCCGGCGGCGAAGGAAGCTCGCCGCCGGGCGCCGCTTTCGAGCGCTTCCGTCAGGCTGGGGGATCCTCGGCCTGGGTGATCTCGTCGTCGACGTTGTCGCTGATCAGGGGATCGACCAGCGCCGACGAGACGATGCCGGTCGCCTCGAGCACGCCGCCGCGCAGCACCAGCACGGTGACCGTCACCGGCACCTGCTGGCCGGCGGTCATCGGCCCGAGGTCGCAGACGATCAGCCGCTCGCCGCTGCACGAGCCCTGGCCGGGGACCACCGACTGCAGCCACATCCCGAACGGCAGCTCGAAGCTCGCCAGCGCGGCGGGGACCGCGGAGCCGCCGTCGTGGTTCACGGTGACGGTGTAGGTCAGGATCTGCCCGACCTGGATCGGGTCCGCGGAATCGGCGACGTGGACCCTCAGGTGGGCGCCCTTCACCGAGGCCGTCGAGACCACCATCGTGATCTCGCAGGCGTGGTTGTTCTCCGGGAAGAAGTCGAGGTTGGCCGCCGCGACGTCGGCGGGGATCGCCACCGCGCCGCTGTGCACCGGCGTCACAACGACGCTGACGCTCGCCGTCTCGCCGACCCGGACGTCGCCGAGCGAGCAGGTGACGTTGCGGCCGACGATCGCGCAGGTCCCCTGCGACGGGGCCGCCGACAGCGGGTCGGCCGCGACCGACAGCGGCACGCTGAGCAAGACGTCGAGCGCACGCTCGGGCCCGGAGTTGCTCACCACGGCGGTGTAGGTCATCGGCGACCCGACGGTGCCGGGATCGCGCTCCTCGATGAGCGCGACCGCGACGTCAGCGCCGCCGCAGGCGACCACGGCGTCGGCGTGGGCGAGGTAGACGTCGCCCTGCAGGGTGCCGACGCCCGTCCACTCCAGGCCATGCACCGCGATGTGGACCGCGTGGACGCTCACCCGGCCGTCCTCGTCGATCTGCTCGTTGAGGGTCACCGTCACCACGCCGGGAAGGTCGAGCACGACCTGGTTGGGCTCCGGCGACGCCGGCAGCGGGATCGGCACCGGCACCAGGGCGCCGCCGAGCGTGGCCCCCTCGAGGCCCGCGCCGCCCGCACCCATCGTGCCCGACCAGCAGCTCTCGCCGTCCTCGGGGAGCACCTCGGCGTCGGCGGTGATCCTGCTGGCGCTCAGCGTCAGCAGGGTGCCCAGCCGGAGCATCACGGAGTCGACCGTGGCGCCGGCCGCGGCCTCGTCGAACTCGGGCAACGTGGAGTGGGCGGCGACCGCGATCGTCCCGGTGGACAGCAGGGCGACGATCTCGACGGGGGAGTTGACCCGGGTCGAGGCGACGGCGCTCTCGAGGTCGTACGGCTCGGGGGCGGCGCCGGAGACGAGCGGCACCGGGCCGCTGGCGATCTGGGTGACGTCGCCCCTGGTCGAGGTCAGCGCCAGGTCGACCCGCTGGCCGTAGGCGGCGCTCTCCGCGGTCGACGCCGCCGCGCCGGAGGCGACGGCGAGCAACGCGGCCAGGGTCAGGGCGGTGGCCAGCGAAACGGGGGACGTACGGTGGTGGGCGTGAGCGTTCATGGTCATCTCTCCTCCCGAGGGCTCCTCGGTTTCGGTATCCATCTGTATCTATCTGTTCACTGAGCCCAGCATCGCCCTCCCGGCCCCCGGCGGGTAAGTCGCGATGCGCTGAAGTCTTCGTAGGAGAGGAGGCCGGCGGTCTGTCAGACAACGACCGACAGCGCCACGGCGCCGCGGAGGAGAGGCCGCGGTTCAGCGTTCCGGTAGCTGCTATCCTCGGCGGGTGGCCGGCCGCAGCGAGACGTCCCGCCTGCGCAGCGAGCTGGAGCGGACGCGGGCGCTCTACGCCCTGCTCACCGACCACGCGACCGAGATGATCTCCCGGCACCGGCCGGGCGACCGGGCGTTCGAGTACGCTTCGCCGGCCAGCCGCCGCGTGCTCGGCTACGCTCCCGAGGAGCTGACCTGGCGCCCGCTCGACGACCTGGTCCATCCGCCCGACCTCGACGCCGTGGCGGCTGCGTTCGCCGCGGCGGGCGACCGCGAGGGCGGACCGGTCAGCTACCGGGCGCGGCACCGCGACGGCCGCCTGGTCTGGCTCGAGAGCACCCACACCGCGGTGGCCGCCGGCCAGGCCGGCTCCCGCCCCGGGGTGCTGGCGGTCACCCGCGAGATCACCCGCTTCAAGGAGCTGGAGCGCGCGATCGAGCGGGTCGCCCAGGAGTGGCGCGGGACCTTCGACGCCGCCAGCGACGTCATCATCCTGCTCGACGAGCGGCTCCGGATCGCGCGCGCCAACCGCGCGACGGTGGCGTTCTTCGACCGCCCGTTCGCGGACCTGCTGCGGCAGCCGGTCACCGAGCTGCTGCGCGCGCTCGACCCGCGCGGGGGATCGCTCAAGCTGCCCGGCCCGCGGCGGCTCCGCAGGCGCTGGGAGAAGGAGGTCTACCTGGCGGCCAGGCAGGCGTGGGTCCTGCTCTCGCTCGACCCGATCCGCGACGCCGACGGCGAGCCGGCCGGCGCGGTCCACGTCATCCGCGACATCACCGAGCGCAAGCGGGCCGAGATCGCGCTGCGCGAGTCGCTCGACCAACTCCGGAGCCTCTCGGCCCGCCTCGAGACCGCCCGCGAGCAGGAACGCACCCGCATCGCGCGTGAGATCCACGACGAGCTGGGGCACGCGCTGACCGCGCTCAAGATGGACGTCGCCTGGCTGGCCGGGCGGTTGGGCGGCCGCAGCGAGCCGCTCGCTGAGCGCGGGGCGGCGATGTCGTCGTTGATCGACCGCACCATCGCCACCGTGCGCGCGATCGCGACCGAGCTGCGGCCGAGCATCCTCGACGAGCTGGGCCTGCTGGCGGCGATCGAGTGGCAGGCCGCGGAGTTCGGGCGCCGCACCGGGATCGCCACCCGCGTCAGCGGCCCCGAAGCGCCGCCGGACCTCGACGCCGAGCGCGCGACCGTGATCTTCCGCATCGTCCAGGAAGCGCTGACCAACGTCGCCCGCCACGCCGGGGCCCGGAGCGTCTCGATCGCGCTCAAGGAGCTGCGCACCCGGCTCGTGCTCGAAGTCCGCGACGACGGCCGCGGCGTGCTGCCGGCCGAGGCCGCGGGGCCGGGCTCGCTCGGCATCCTCGGAATGAGCGAGCGCGCCCGCAGCGTCGGCGGTAGGATGGCCCTCAAGGGACGGCCGGGCAGGGGGACCACACTGCGGCTGAGCGTTCCCAAGGTCCCCAAGGCCGCGGCCCGGGGCGCCCGATGATCAAGGTCCTGCTCGCCGACGACCACGCGATCGTCCGCGAGGGCCTGAAGCGGATCCTCGCCGAGAACAGCGAGTTCACGGTGGCCGGCGAGGCCGCCAGCTCGCCCGAGGCGCTGGCCGAGCTCCAGGCCCACCGGCCCGACGTCGTCATCCTCGACATCTCGATGCCCGGCCGCGGGCCGGTCGAGACCCTGCACGAGATCAAGCGGCTGGCGCCCAAGGCCCGGGTGCTGTTCCTGAGCATGCACCCCGAGAGCCAGTACGCCGCCCGCCTGTTCAGCGAGGGCGCCGACGGCTACCTGAGCAAGGAGAGCGCCCCCGAGCTGCTGGTCGAGGCGCTGCGCAAGATCCACGGCGGCGGCAAGTACGTCAGCCCGGCGCTCGCCGAGGAGCTGGCACAGCGGCTGGCCGGCGACTACGAGGTGCTCCGCCACGAGCGCCTCTCCGACCGCGAGCTGCAGGTCTTCCGCCTGCTCGGCGGCGGCAAGACGGTGACCGAGATCAGCCGCGAGCTCAACCTGAGCCCGAAGACGATCAGCACCTACCGGACGCGGATCCTCGAGAAGACGGGACTCCATTCGACGGCCGAGATCATCCACTACGCGGTCCGGCACGGTCTGGCCTAGAGGCGCGGTAGACGAGGCGGCCGTTCTTGACGACGGCGGCGACCGGGTCGACGCCGAAGTGGTAGGCGAGGTGGAGGAGGTCGGGCTCGTCGAGCAGGACCAGGTCGGCGCGCTTGCCGGGCTCGATCGAGCCGACGTCGGCGCCCAGGCCGAGGCAGCAGGCGCCGTTGAGAGTGGCGGCCGCGAGCGCCTCCTCGACCGCCAGGCCCAGCTCGAAGACCGCCAGCCGGATCACCGCCGGCATCGACTCGGTGTTCGAGGAGCCGGGGTTGCAGTCGGTGGCCAGCGCCACCGGCACGCCGGCCGCGATCAGCCGCCGCGCCGGCGCCCAGCGGTGCTTCATCAGGAAGAAGCTCGTGCCGGGGAGCAGCACCGCGGTCACCCCGGCGGCGGCGAGCGCCTCGATGCCGGAATCCGAGACCGCGACCAGGTGGTCGGCCGACATCGCCCCCAGCTCGGCGGCCAGCTCGGCACCGCCCGACGCCGCGAACTCGTCGGCGTGGAGGCGCGGCGCTAGCCCGTGGCGCGCGCCGGCCTCGAGCACCCGCCGCGACTCCTCGGCGGTGAACACCCCCTGCTCGCAGAAGGCGTCGCAGAAGCGGGCGAGCCCGGCCGCCGCGGCGGCGGGGACGATCTCCTCGCACACCAGGTCGAGGTAGAGGCCGCGCTCGGCGCGGTGCTCCGGCGGCACCTCGTGGGCGGCGAGCAGCGTCGGCACCAGATCGAGCGGATGCTCGTCGGCCGCGCGCGCGACCGCCCGGAGCTGCTTGATCTCGTCGTCGAGCGACAGGCCGTAGCCGCTCTTGGCCTCGGCGGTGGTGGTGCCGCCGGCGAGCATCCGGTCCATCCGCGGCAGCGCGCGCGCGACCAGTTCGTCCTCGGAGGCGCCGCGGGTGGCGGCGACCGTCGCGAGGATGCCGCCGCCGCTGGCGGCGATCTCCTGGTAGCTGGCGCCGGCGAGCCGGCGGGCGAACTCGGCGGCGCGCTCGCCGGCCCACGGCAGGTGGGTGTGGGGGTCGACGAAGCCGGGCACCAGCGTGCCGCCGGCGCCGTCGAGCCGTTCGGCGCCTTCCAGCTCACCGAACCGGCGGCGCCGCTCCTCGGGCGGGCCGACGAAGGCGATCCGGCCGTCCCGGCACAGCACCTCGGCGCCGCGGAGACGCTCCACCGCCCCCTGGGCACGGCCGGCGAGCGGGGCCGTTCCCCGCGGGGTGGCGACCTCCGAGAGGCCGTGGATCAGGAGATCGGGCAAACCTACGCGCCCGGCTTGCGGGTGAGGGTGCGGATCACCGCGGTGCTCCGCTCCTCCTCGGTGTCGGACTCGAGGATGCGGGCGAACAGGTCGAGGGTGTTCTTGAACTTGAGCTGGAGGTCGCGGCGGGCGATCCGCAGCTCCTCGATGCGCTGCTCGAGCGACGAGGCGCGCTCGAGCGCCTGCTGGACGATCTTGTCGCCCGCCATCTCCGCCTCCCGCACCATCAGCTTGGCCTCGCGCTTTGCGGCGTCGGTGATCTCGTCGGAGACCTTCTGCGCCCGCAGCAGCGTCTGCTGGAGCTGGTGCTCGCGCTGCTCGCCCTCCTCCAGCCGCTTGCGGTAGAAGCGGTTCTCGCGCTCCAGGCGCTCGATCTCGGCCAAGAAGTGGGTCATCTCCTCGGCGACCAGCGACAGGAAGCCCTCGACCTCCTGCGGGTCGTAGCCGCGAATCCTCTGCCCGAAGCGGGTCTTCTGGATCTCCAACGGCGTCAGCGCCATGGCGGCCTCCTGCTCGACGACTGGGCGAAGCGAACCCGCGCATGATAGCACCCGGAGGGGCTAAACCCGCATGAAGACTGCCGAAACGGCCACGGCGGTAGACTCCCCCGCATGGCCGGGCCCGAGGGGGTGATCCGCTTCCACGCCGAGCACCGGCGGGAGGCGCTGCCGGCGGCCCTCGAGCCGCTCGCCGCCGAGCTGGCCTTCGAGGTCGCCCGCCTCGGCGCCACCGGCGTCCTCGCCTGCGGCGTCCTCGGCATCGGCGGCCACGAAGACGGCGGCCTCGCGTTCGGCACCACCCCGGCCCAGGCGGGCCGGCGGCTGCTCGACGCGCTCGAACGCGCCCGGGCGCGGGGCGGGAAGGAGCAGGACCGTTGAACCAGCCCTTCCCGGGGCGTTGGCTCCCCCCCGCGCTCGCCGCCGTCCTCGTCGCGTTCACCCTCTGGGGGGCGTGGTTCATCTACCGGACGTCGTTCGTGATCGACGGGGAGCGCTGGTTCGTGCTCTTCGACGACGCGATGGTCTCGATGGCGTATGCGCGCAACCTGGTCGAGGGATACGGGTTGAACTGGGCGCGGGAGGGGGCGCCGGTCGAGGGGTTCACGACGCCGCTGTGGACGGCGGTGATGGTGCCGGTCAACGCGCTGCCGGTGCCGGCGGCGGGCCGGTCGCTGATCGTCCAGCTCCTGGCGCTGGCGGTGCTGGCGTTGCACCTGGTCGTGGTCAAGCGACTGACCGAGCGGTTCTTCGCCGGCGGCGAGAGACGGTCGTGGCTGCCGGCGGTGGTGCTGACCGCCGCCTACTACCCGCTGAACTACTGGGGCCTGATCGGGATGGAAACCGCGCTCCAGGCGCTGCTGGCGACCGGGGCGGTGCTGCTCGCCTGCGAGATGGTCGAGGAGGGCAGCGACCGGACGGTCGCGCTCGCGGTCGTGCTCGCGCTCGCCTACTCGACCCGCATGGACATGGCGCTCCTCGCCGCGGCGGTCGTCGGCTGGGTCCACGTCCACGGGGGCTTCCGCGCCACCCGGCGATCGCGCCTGGCGCTCGGCGCCGGGATCGTCGTCGCCGCCGTCCTCGGCTATCAGCTCTTCCGGGTGCTCTACTTCGGCGCGCCGCTCCCCAACACCTACTACCTCAAGCTCACCGGCATCCCGTTCGAGGTGCGGCTGCTGCGCGGGCTCGCCACCTACGCCGACTTCTTCCGCGCCCACGCGCTGCCGCTCCTGGTCGTGATCCTCGGCGCCGTTCCGCTGTGGCGCCAGCGCCGGCGGTACCAGCTCCCGCTCGTCCTCTTCGGCCTCTACTCGCTCTACAGCGTCTACGTCGGCGGCGACGGCTGGGAGGAGGCCGCCGCGGTGCGCGCCAACCGCTTCCTCGCGTTCGTGATGCCGCTGGTCTTCGTCGCCTTCAGCGGCCTGCTCGACGAGCTGTTGAGCTGGCTGGGCGGGCTCCTCCCCCGATTCTCGGCGCACGCCGGGCGGTACGTCGCGATCGCGGCGACCGCGCTGGCGCTCGGGGCGGCGAACGGGCTGTGGTTCGACCCGGCGGCGGCCGAGCACTGGCGCAACCTGGTGGTGGCGGAGCGGCCGATGCTGGTGCCGAGCCACGAGATCGTCCTGCGCGACCTCCGGAAGCTCGAGCGGGTGCTCGCCCCCGGCGCCCGGGTGGCGACGTTCTGGGCCGGCGTGCCGGCCTACTTCTCCGACTACCGGATGGTCGACATGTACGGCTACTCGGACGCCCACGTCGCCCGGTTGCCGAGCGCCCGGCCGCTACGGGTGAACAATTACCGGAGCTACCGCCCCGGGCACTCGAAGTGGGACTACGGCCACGTCTTCCGCGACCAGCGGCCCGACGCCTTCCTCCAGGTCTGGCACGTCGACGACGCGACGCTCCCGGCGGTGATGCGGGATCGCGGCTACCGGCAGGTCGCGGGGTTCTGGATCCGCGACGGCACCCCTCTGCTGCCGCCGGCGCGCGCGGACCCGCCCCCGGGTTGAGGAGCGCCGGCCCGGGCGAGCGGCCGGCTCAGCCCTCGGCGAGCTGGCGGAGCTGGTGGCTGGCGACGGTCAGGCGGGCGAGGTCGACTTCGGGGGCGGAGCGTAGCTCGTCGAGGAGGCGTTCGATGCGCTCGACCGCGCCGCGGTGGCGGGCCAGCCAGGCCTCGCCGGCGGCCTCGGCGCCGGTCGCTTCGTCGCCGGCCGCCGGCGCACCCGCGGTGCCGCCGCCGGGCCCCCGTGCACCCACCGCCTCGGCGCCGGCCTCCTTGGCGCCGCTCGGCCGGCCGTTGCCGGCCGCGGCCGGCCGCAGCACGCCGAGGGTCATCGCGCCCTGCTGGTTGAACAGCTCGCGCACCAGCGCCGCCGCCGCCGCCGCCTGCCAAGGATCGCCGGCGCCGGCGAGCACCATCGCCTGCTGGCGCAGCCAGTCGAGGGCGAAGCGGTCGCCGAGGGCGAAGTAGACCTTGGCGACGTCCTCGACGGTGAAGGCGCAGTCGCGGGCGATGGTGACGACGTCGGGCACGGCCGCCAGCAGGTCGACGCCGGCGACCCAGCGCGCCAGGTCCTCGGGGACGCCGCGGTCGCGGTAGCCGGCGGCGCGGGCGGCGAGCGCCCGGCGCTCGGCCTCCGGGAGCACCCGGCCGAGGGCGCGCCAGACCGCGCGGGCACCGGGCCGGAACTCGGCGACCCGCGCGGTGGTGTCGGTGCCGTCGGCCTCGTGGCGGAGGAACCAGCGGGTGGCGCGCTCGACCAGCCGGCCGACCTCGCGGATCAGGCGGATCTGCAGCTCGGCCTCGACGCGGTTGTCGAGCGCCTCGATCTCGTTCCACACCCGGCGCAGGTCGAAGGAGTCGCGGGCGATCGTGTAGGCGCGGGCGATCTGCGCCGGCGACGCCCCGGTCTCCGCGCCCAGCCGCGAGGCGAAGGTCGGGCCGACCCGGTTGACCATCGAGTTGGTGACGTGGGTGGCGATGATCTCGCGCCGCAGGCGGTGCTGTTCGAGGTCTTCGCGGAAGCGCTCGCGCAGCGGCTCGGGGAAGTAGAGCAGCAGGTCGTCGCGCCGCTCGGGGTCGTCGGGCAGCGGCGAGGCGAGGAGCTGGTCGTAGAGCCACAGCTTGCCATGGGCGAGCAGCACCGCGATCTCCGGGCGGGTCAGCCCGCGGCCGTCGGCCTGCCGCTCGGCCAGCTCGTCGTCGTCGGGGAGCTTCTCGAGCCGGCGGTCGAGGCGGCCGGCGCGCTCCAGCTCGCGCATCATCCGGCCCTGCTTGTCGAGCGCCGCCGCGCCCTGCGACTCGGCGACGCTGAGCGCCTGGGTCTGCAGGTAGTTGTCGCGCAGCACCAGCCCGGCGACCTCGTCCTCCATCGCCTCGAGCAGGCGGTTGCGCTCCGCCGGGTCGAGCACCCCGCGGTCGATCGCGCGCGCCAGCGCGATCTTGATGTTGACCTCGTGGTCGGAGGTGTCGACGCCGGCCGAGTTGTCGATCGCGTCGGTGTTGATGCGGCCTCCGGCCATGGCGTACTCGATGCGCGCGCGCTGGGTGAAGCCGAGGTTGGCGCCCTCGCCGACCACCCGGCAGGAGAGCGCCGCGGCGTCGACCCGCGCCTCGTCGTTGAAGCGGTCGCCGACGTCGGCGTGGCTCTCCTCGGTCGCCTTGACGAAGGTGCCGATGCCGCCCAGCCACAGGAGGTCGACCTGCGCGGTCAGGAGCGCCCGGATCAGCTCGTCGGGGGTCACGGTCTCGGCGTCGAGGCCGAGCCGCTCGCGCACCTCCGGGGCGAGCTTCACCTCCTTGGCCGCGCGCTCGAAGATCGCGCCGCCGGCCGACAGCGCCGCCGGGTCGTACTCGTTCCAGCCCAGCCGGCCGTCGAACAGCCGCTTGCGCTCGGCCAAGCCCGCCGCCGGGTCGGGATCGGGATCGACGAAGACGTGGAGATGGTTGAACGCCCCGACCAGCCGGGTGTGCGGCGACAGCAGCATGCCGTTGCCGAAGACGTCGCCCGACATGTCGCCGACCCCGACCGTGGTGAACGGCCGGCTCTGGACGTCGTGGCCCAGCTCGCGGAAGTGGCGCTTGACCGACTCCCAGGCACCGCGAGCGGTGATCCCCATCTCCTTGTGGTCGTAGCCGGCCGAGCCGCCGGAGGCAAAGGCGTCGCCGAGCCAGAAGCCGTACTCGGCGGCGACCGAGTTGGCGAGGTCGCTGAAGGTGGCGGTGCCCTTGTCGGCGGCGACGACGAGATAGGGGTCGTCGTCGTCGTGGCGCATCACCCGCGGCGGCGGTGCCAGCTCGCCGCCGACCAGGTTGTCGGTGACGTCGAGCAGACCGCGGATCATGATCCTGTAGCACTCCACGCCCTCGGCCTGCCGCTCCTCGCGCCCCGCCGCCGGCGGCCGCTTGACGATGAAGCCGCCCTTGGCGCCGACCGGCACGATCACCGCGTTCTTGACCATCTGTGCCTTCATCAGGCCGAGGATCTCGGTACGGAAGTCCTCCGGCCGGTCCGACCAGCGGATGCCGCCGCGCGCCACCTTGCCGCCGCGCAGGTGGAGCGCCTCGACCCGCGGCGAGTAGATCCACACCTCGAAGGCCGGCCGCGGGTCGGGGAGCTTCTCGACCCGGCGCGAGTCGAGCTTGAAGGCCAGGTACGGCTTGGCCGCGCCGTCGTCGCGCTGGAAGTAGTTGGTGCGCAGGGTGCAGTGGATCAGGTTGAGGTAGCGGCGCAGGATGCGGTCCTCGTCGAGGCTCTGGACCGCGGCCAGCGCCGAGCGCACCCGCGCCTGGAGCGCCGCGATCCGCGCCGGCGCCTCGGCCCGCGCGTCGGGGTCGAAGCGGGCCGCGAACAGCTCGTAGAGCAGCCGCGCCGGCTTCGGGTTGCGCGCCAGCGTGCCCTCGATGTAGGCCTGGCTGAAGGCGGTGCCGGTCTGGCGCAGGTAGCGGGCGTAGGCGCGCAGCACCACCACCTCGCGCCAGTTCAGCCCGGCGGTGAGCACCAGGCGGTTGAAGCCGTCGTTCTCGACCTCGCCGTTCCAGACCCGCGCGAAGGCGTCCTGGAAGCGCTCGTAGGTGGCGCCGAGGTCGACCGGCGCGCGGTCGGCGGTGATCAGCTCGAAGTCGAGCAGCCAGTAGCAGGTGCCGCGGTCGGTGGCGCGCACCTCGTAGGGCACCTCGCTGATCACCTCCAGGCCCATGTTCTCGAGCATCGGCAGGACGTCGGAGAGCAAGCGCAGTTCGGCGGCGTAGACCTTGAAGTTGACCCGCTCGGGCGGCGCGCCGGCCGGGCGGTAGAGGCGCATCTGCAGCTCGCCGGTCGCCGCCACCTCCTCCAGCCGGGCGATGTCGTCGACCGCCACCCGGGGATCGAAGTGCTCGCGGTAGGCGGCGAGGGAGCCGGTCTCGTAGCGCTGGTACAGCTCCAGCCCCTCGGCCTCGCCGTAGGCATTGATCAGCTCCTCGCGCAGGCGGTCGCCCCACGAGCGGGCGGCCTCGGCGAGCCGGCCCTTGATCTCCTGGGCCTCGTAGGCCGGCACCGCACCGGGCCGGGTGCGCAGCACGAAGTGGACGCGCGCGAGCGGCGAGTCGCCGATGCGGACGTCGAAGGCGCGCACCGGGCCGGCGAAGGCGCCGGAGAGGATCTCCTCCATACGCCGGCGCAGCCGGGTGTTGAATTGGTCGCGGGGGACGTAGACCAGGCACGAGACGAAGCGCTCGAACGGGTCCTGGCGCACGAACAGCGCCAGCCGCTGGCGCTCCTGGAGCCGCATCACCCCGAGAGCCAGCTCGTACAGCTCCTCGTCGGTGACCTGGAACAGCTCGTCGCGCGGCAGCGACTCGAAGACGTGGACGAGCGAGCGGGCGCTGTGGCCGGTGGGGTCGAAGCCGGCGCGTGCGGTGACCCGCGCCACCTTCTCGCGCAGCAGCGGGATGTGGCCGATCGAGTCGTCGTAGACCGCGGCGGTGAAGAGCCCGATGAACCGCCGCTCGCCGACCACCTCGCCGCCGGAGCCGAAGCGGCGCACCCCGACGTAGTCCATGTGCACCGGCCGGTGGACGTTCGAGCGGTTGTAGGTCTTGGTGATGAACAGCGGCTCGCGGCGGCGGGCGTTGGCGGCGGCGGCCGGGGTCAGCGCCTTGCGGCTGCGCTCGAGCGACGCCTGCCCGACCTCGGAGAGCACGCCCAGGCCGCTCTCCGGGTCGAGGGGGAGGAAGCTCTCGCCCCGCTCCTCGACCAGCGCGTACTCGCGGTAGCCGAGGAAGGTGAAGCGGCCCTCGAGCCAGCGCAGGAACTCCAGCCCCTCGCGGCGGCGGTCCTCGGGCAGGTCGGGCGGGTGGGTCTCCAGCTCGGCGATCGCCTCGCGCAGGCGCTCGGTCATCGGCTGCCAGTCGGCGACCGCCCGGCGGACGTCGGCGAGCACCTCGAGCAGCCGGCCGCGCAGCTCCTCGATCTCCCCCTCGCCGGTGAGCTGGTCGAGCTCGAGGTGCATGTACGACTCGGCGATCGCTCCGGCGCCGGCGGAGTCGCCGGACACGATGCCGGTGCGGCGGCCGTCACCGTCACGGACGACCGGGATCACCGGGTGGGCGACCAGGTGGAGGGTGAGGTTCTTGCGGTTGAGCGCCCCGGTCACCGAGGAGACCAGGAACGGCATGTCGTCGTTGACGATCTCGACGACGGTGTGAGGGCTCTGCCAGCCTTCGCTCTCCGGCGAGGGGTTGACCACCCGCAGGGCGACCTCGCCGGGCTGGCGCCGCTCGCCGAGCTTCCACAGCGACAGCGCCGCCCCGATCAGGTGCCGGCGGGTCGGCCGCAGCACGTCGTCGGCGGCCACCGAGGCGTAGTAGCGGCGCAGGAACTCCGCCGCCGCCGACCCCTCCGCCGGCCCCAGGCTCTCCGCCAGGGCGGAGGCCAGCTCCTCGATCTTCTTCTGCTTCAGCTCCTCGGCTTTGGACATCCTAGCCGGAACCCCTCCCGGCGGCAGGGCCGCCGCGGTCGGCGCCAACGCATCGGCCGACTAGGCTAGCGCATCCGCGCGGCGGGCGCCGGCGGCTATACTCTCCCGCGCCGTGGACCGCCTCCGGGCGGCCGCGAGCACGGGCCGATGGCCGCCACGACCCCCGCCCCCCCGCCGCCTCCCGCCGCCTCCGCGCCCGCCGTGGCCCTTCCGCCGCGCCGCAAGATGGCGCTGCTGTGGACCCTCTACTTCGTCGAGGGACTGCCGTTCGGCGTGCAGACGATCGCGCTGCCGGTCTTCCTGCGCGTCCACGGCCTGAGCCTGACCGCGATCGGCTTCGCCTCGGCGCTGGCGCTGCCCTGGATGCTCAAGGTCGCCTGGGCGCCGCTGGTCGACCGCTACGGCTCGCGCCGCTTCGGCCGCCGGCGCTCGTGGATCGTGCCGCTCCAGCTCGCCCTCGCCGCCGCCGCCGCGGCCGCCGCCGCGCTGCCGCTCGACCGCGCGCTGGCGCCGTTCCTGGTCGTGCTGTTCGTGATGAACCTGATCGCGGCGACCCTCGACGTCGCGGTCGACGGGCTGGCGGTCGACCTGCTCCGGGTCTCCGAGCTGGGCCGCGGCAACGTCGCCCAGGTGGTCGGCTACAAGCTCGGGATGATCGCCGGCGGCGGCGTGCTGGTCTGGGCGAGCGCGTTCGTCGGCTGGAGCGGGCTGTTCGGGCTGATGGCGCTGGCGGTCCTGCTCGCGGTCGGAGTCACCCTCGTCCTGGCGCCGCGCGACGGCGGACGCGACGGGGACATCGAGGGCGGCGCGGAACGCCGGGCGCCGCCGAGCCTGCGGGCGATTCTCGCCGCCCTCGGCCGCTCGCTCGCCGGCCGGCGGGCCGGATGGCTGCTGCTCTTCATCGGCAGCTACAAGTTCGGCGAGTCGATGGCCGACACGATGTTCAAACCGTTCCTGGTCGACGCCGGCTTCGGCGTCGCCGAGATCGGCGCCTGGGTCGGCACCTGGGGCGGCGTCGCCTCGATCGCCGGCTCGATCGCCGGCGGCTGGCTCGCCACCCGCTATTCCTTCCTGCGCGCGGTCGGCATCGCCGCGGTGCTGCGCCTGGGCCCGGTCGCCGGCGAGTGGTGGCTGTCGCTGATCGACCCGGCCGCGCCGCAGGTGATCGCGGTCACCTGCGCCGAGAACTTCTTCGGCGGCGCCCTGACCACCGCGCTCTTCGCCTTCATGATGAGCCGGGTCGACCGGCGCATCGGCGCCACCCACTACACCGCGCTGGCCACGGTCGAGGTCTGGGGAAAGCTCCCTGCGATGTGGGTCTCCGGCGCCCTGACCGACGCCACCTCCTACCCCTTCCTCTTCGGGCTCGCCACCCTCCTCTCGGCGGCCTTCCTGCTGCTGCTCCTGCCGCTGAGGGAGCGGCGGGGCGGGTAGGATCGCCGCCATGGCGAAACGCCTGGCCCTGCTGGTCACCGGCGCCTCCGGGATGGCGCTGCCGCGCGCGGTGCTCGGCGTGCTCGCCGCCCACCCCGAGGTCGAGCGGCTCCACCTGGTGGTGTCGCGGGGCGCCAGCCAGGTGCTGCGCCACGAGGCCGGCGCCGAGAGCGCGGGCGCCGAGGCGCTGATCGAGGCCGCCGGGATCGCCGAGCCCGACCGCCCGAAGGTCCGGGTCCACCGCGACACCGAGATCGACGCCCCGATCGCCTCGGGCTCGTACCGCCTCGACGGCACCCTGGTGCTGCCGTGCAGCGCCGGCACCCTCGGCGCGCTCGCCGCCGGCACCGCCGCCACCCTGATCCACCGCGCCGGCGCGGTCGCGCTCAAGGAGCGCTGGCCGCTGGTGCTCGGCTTCCGCGAGACCCCGCTCTCGGCGCTCCACGTCGAGAACATGCGCCGCCTCGCCCACGCCGGCGCGGTGCTGATGCCGCCGGTGCCGGCGTTCTACGCCGGCGAGGACATGGCGAGCTTCCTCGCCCACTACGCGCTGCGCGTGCTCGACCGCGTCGGGCTCGAGGAGACCGAGCCCACCGGCCTGCGATGGGGCGAGGAGTCGTAGGCGCTCCTTTCGATACCCGGCTCGTCACTCCGCGTGGACGATGGTGCCGACGTGCTCGCCGTCGAGGGCCGGTGCGAGCAGCTCCGGCTTGAGGCCGTTGATGATCTGGAGGCGCTTGACCAGCCGCGCCCGCTCGAGCAGGTCGAGCAGGATCTCGTCGAAGGGCAGCGACGTCAGACGCAGGGCCCGCAGCTCGGCGACGCTGATCTCCCGGATCAGGTTCGCCGAGGGGTTCCTCTTGGGGTCGGCGTCGTAGAGGCCGTCGACGTCCTTGACCAGGGTGAAGGTCTTGCAGCCGAAGCATTCGGCGGTCAGGTAGCTGCCGGCGTCGGTGCGGTGGGGCGGGATCCGTCCGACCGGCGGCGGGTGCTCCCAGATCGAGTACGGCGGGTCGCCGTTGAAGATCACCCCCGGCGCGCCCTTGACGAAAAACGGCAGCAGGTGGCCGAAGATCTCGGGCGGGATCGCGACCACCCCGTGCTGCGCGAGCAGCGTCCCGAGGATGTGGGCGTTGCCCAGCGCGTCGGCGATCGCGAGCTGCGCCAGCACCCCGGTCGGCAGCCCCAGGTCGAGGCCGATCGAGAAGACGTGCCGGCTGCGCACCCCGCCGCCGGTTCCGATGATCAGGGTGCGGGTGGCGAGCGCCTCGCCGAGCGCGTCGGCGAGCGGGATCAGCGCCCGGCGCCCGCGATCGACGATCGAGCGGCCGCCGATCTTGAGCACGCGGGCCTCGGGGAGCATCCGAACCAGCGGCCCGTGCTCGTCGGTGGCGGCGACCAGGTCCTTGTCGAGCAGGCTCTCGCGCATCAGCAGCGAGGCGACGTGGTGGCGTTCGTCCACGGGGTGGATTCCGTTCATCGTCTTCGCTCCCTCAGTCCGCGGTGATCAGCGTCCCGACGTTTTCGCCTTCGAGGGCGCGGGTGAGGTTGCCCGGCACCAGGCCGTTGACCACCCGCACCGAGCGCCGGTGCTGGGCGTTGGCCATCAGGTCGAGCACGGCGCGCTCGACCACTACGTCCTGGAGGTCCATCTCCGCCAGCTCGCCGATGGTGATCTCGGGGATGAACCTGGCGTGCCGGTCCTTCTTCGGATCGGCGGTGTAGAGGCCGTCCTCGTCCTTGACGAAAATCATCGACCGGGTGCCGAAGACCTCGCTCACCAGGTAGCTGCCGGTGTCGGTGCGGTGCGGCGGGATGCGCCCGACCGCCGGGTTCTCCTGCCAGAAGGTGTACGGGGGCATGCCGAAGAAGATCACCGCCCGCCGCTCGACCAGGTAGAGCGGGAGCTGGGGGAACTGGACCGGCTCGATGAACGGGATGCCGTGCTTGGCGAGCAGGTAGTGGAGCATGCGGGCGTTCTGCATCGACACGAAGGTGCCGAGCACGCTCATCACCCCGGTCGGCAGCCCGAGGTCGAGCGCCACGCTGTAGGCCTGGCGCGCCCTGGTGCCGGCGCCGGTGCCGATGATCATCTGGTGGCGCGGGAGGTTGTCGACGATCTCCTCGATCAGCGGGAAGACCGCCTTGCGCCCGCGGTCGATGACGCTCTGGCCGCCGATCTTGATCACGTTGGCTTCGGGCAGGATCTGCTGCACCGGACCGGCGGTCTGCTCGAGCAGGCCGATGTCGGTCAGCGACCCCTCGACCAGGTTGCGGCCCAGCTCGCTCAGCAGGTCGGCCTGGACCTCTTCGCTCACTTCGTCTTTCAAGACTGCCATGACGTCTGTCTCCCCTTCCTGTCGGAGGCCTTCGGTAGGCGGACCGCGCAGAGCTGGTAGCGCTCGGTCGCGTCGCGCGAGGCATCGACGCTACCGTAGTGCTCCAAAACCCACTCTTCGAGCCGTTGCAGGACGCTGTCCTGGACCTCGGGCGGCACCGCCCTGCCGCCCAGACCCTCCTTGGCGCGCCAGGCGGCGAGGGCGTCGGAGGCGCGGTGGACGACGTCCCACGACGACGCCGTGCGCAGCGGCAGGACCTCGCCGCCGCGCTCCGCCAGGGCCTCGGCGAGCTTCTGCTGCGAGGCGCCCGCGCGCCGCCCCTCGTACCCGTGCTCGGCGAGCAGCCGCCTCATCTGCCGGCGCACGACCGCGCGCAGGCTCTCGGGCTCGCTACGCACGCTGCCGAAGACGGCCACGGCGCCCTCCGGGCTCGCCGCTCGCAGGATCTCCTCGACCAGCACCGCGGGCGGCAGCAGGTGCGCCGCGCGCGACGAGAACACCAGGCCGACCGCTCCGCTCGCAATCGGCCAGGACGCGCCGCCGTCGGCCCGCGCCAGCGTGGCGCGGGAGCCGGTGTCGAGCTTGCGGCGGAAGACGGCGAGCATCGGCAGCGAGACGTCGATCCCCAGGTAGCGGCGCCGCGCGCTCCCCCCGGAGGCCCCGGCCGTCCACATCGCAGCCAGGTGCTCGCCGATCTGGCCGGTGCCCGCCCCGAGGTCGAGGACCACGCCGCTTCCGGCCGGCGCCAGCTCGGCCACCGCGGCGGCGATCCTCGGAGCCACGCCGGGCGGCAGACCCGCCCGGCGATCGAAGTCGACGGCCTGGCGATCGAACGAGACGACCACGCTGGACCCCACTTCCCGCGATTGTGCCACGGGGCGCCCCGGACCGGCGTCCGGCGTCACCACCGGGCCGCTTCGAGACGCAAGATGTACCATCGTCTCCGCAACGACGGCCGGGAGCCGTCGCACCGTGACGATCGGCCGATGTTCGGCGAGATCGCCACGGCGCCCGGTCTACTCGCAGTTCCGGAGCTCATCGGCGATGATCGCGATCGCCGCCTCGACGATCGCCGCCTCCAGGCCCTCGTCGGCGGCGAATCCGATGACCGAGCGGAGCGGGACCGGCTCGGCCCCGGTGCGGTCCGTCCCCAGGTTTGAGTTGATGACCTCCGCCTCGACCATGTAGACGTAGAGGGGCGGACCCTCCGGCCGTTGCTCGAGACGCCCGAACACGGAGATCGAGACCTCGTCGACCGCGCCCTGATCCCACAGGACCCCGCACGACTCGAGCTTGGCGCCGACGCTGCGCCCGAGTGTCGACTTGAAGCGGTTGAGCCGCGCCAGGTCGCCGGTGAACAGCTCCGGCGCCGTGCTTCCCTGCAAGTCGAGCGGGCCGCCGATCTCGAGCCCGACGTTGATCGCGTCGAGATCGGCGAAGGGATCCGTGGAGCGGGCGGGCTCGGCCTCGCACAGGGACGCCGGGAGCGCGATGAGCAGCAGGGCCAACAGGCCGCGGCCGAAGCCCGGGGTTCCGCAAGGTCGTCGGGTCATGGCGGTGCTCCTTTCGATGAAACAGATCACCGCGCGGACGCTTCCATCGCCTCGACCATCCACGCCACCGGGTCGGTGCCCGGCGGCCGCGGCTGGTCGAGCTTCCAGTACCCGCGGCGTTCGGGGAACCGGTGGTCGTCGACCGGCGTCATGAACAGCGGGCGCGGCGAGGGCTCGAGCTCGGCGCCGTCGAGCCGGTAGCCGAGCAGGTAGAGCGAGGCCCGATAGATGCTGTCGACCGTGGGCGCCCGCTCGAAGTACGCGCGCCGGTCGTCGCCGGCGGTCTCCGCGCCGGAGGTGAGGTCCCACAGGCGGATGGTCTGATCCTCCGAGGACGAGGCGAGCAGCGTACCATCGGGGCTGAACGCCACGCTCAGGACCCGTCGCGTATGGCCGCGAAGGCGGGCGATCTCCGCGCCCGAGGCGGCGTCCCACAGGCGGATGGTCTCGATGTCCGAAGCCGCGGCCAGGCGGGTTCCGTCGGGGCTGAAGTCGACGCTCCACACCGCCGAGCCGGTCTTGAAGCGGGCGACCTCTTCACCCGAGGCGACGTCCCAGACGCGGACGGTCCGGTCGTCCGAGCCCGAGGCGACGCGGGTGCCGTCGGGGCTCAACGCGACCGCCCACACCCGGCCGGTGTGGCCCAGCAGGTGTGCGATCTCCCGGCCCGAGGCGGCGTCCCACACCGAGACGCTCCGGTGCGCGGAACCCGCGGCCACGAGACGGCCGTCGGAGCTGAACGCCAGGCAGAGGAAGCCGGGCGCCATGCCGACCTCGAGCTCCATCGCCGTCTCGTCTCGCACGCTGCGCCGACCCCCCTCGCCCGGCCCGCGCTTCCCGGGCCGGCGGTCCTCGGCGGGCTCGAGGACGGCGGTCTCTTCGCCCGAGGCGACGTCCCAAAGTCGGACGGTGCCGTCGGACGAGGCGGACGCCAGGCGCTTGCCGTCGGGGGCGAAGCCGACGCTCCACACCCGGTGCACGTGGCCCACGAGGCGGGCGATCTCTTCGCCCGTGGCGGCGTCCCACACCCGGACGCTCTTGTCGTCGAGGGCCGAGGCCACGCGGGTGCCGTCGGGGCTGAACGCCACTCCCCGCACCGGCGACGCGGCGGTGTCGATTTCGTTTATCTCCGCGCCCGAGGCGCGGTCCCACAGCCGGATGGTGCCGTCCCACGAGCCCGAGGCCAGACGGGTGCCGTCGGGGCTGAACGTCACGGCGTGGACCTGCCCCCCGTGCCCCGGGAGCCGGGCGATCTCCGTGCGCGAGGCGAGGTCCCACAGACGGATGCTCTTGTCGTCCGAGGCCGAGGCGAGACGGGTGCCGTCGGGGCTGAACGCCACGCTGCGGACCAGGCCGCGATGGCCTTCGAGGCGGCCGACCTCTTCGCGGGTGGCGACGTCCCACAGCCGGATGCTGCGGTCCCGCCCACCCGAAGCCAGGCGCTCCCCGTCGGGGCTGAACGCCACGCTCCAGACCCGCCCCCCATGGCGCTCGAGGACCGCGTCCGGCTCGCCCCAGCCGGAGTACCACAGCCGGATCGTCCCGTCCTCCATCCCCGCGGCCAGACGGCGGCCGTCGGGGCTGAACGCCACGCTCCACGCTCGGATCTCCCCCTTGCGGGGGCGCCCTATCTCGGCCAGCTCCTCGTCCGAGACGAGCTGGGGACGCGCGACCTCCGCGCCCGAGGCGAGGTCCCACAGGCGGACGCTGTCGTCCATCGAGGACGAGGCGAGGCGGGTGCCGTCGGGGCTGAACGCCACGCTCGTGACGGCCCCCTCGTGGCCGGCGAGACGGCGGCTCTCAGCGCCCGAGGCGAGGTCCCAGACGCGGATCGTCCGGTCGGACGAGGCGGAGGCCAGGGAGGCGCCGTCGGGGCTGAACGCCACGCGCTGGATGCTCGCCGCGTGCCCTTCGAGGCGGGCGATCTCGGCGCCCGCGGCGACGTCCCAAAGGCGAATGGTGCGGTCGTAGGAGCCCGAAGCCAGCCGGCTGCCGTCGGGACTGAACGCGACGACAGAGACCCGCTCGGCATGGCCCTCGAGACGGGCGAGCTCTTCGCCCGAAGCGAGATCCCACAGGCGGATGTGGCCATCGTCCGCAGCCGTGGCCAGGCGGGTGCCGTCGGGACTGAACGCCACGCTCCAGACCGCGTCCTCCACCACCGGCGAGCGCCAGACTTCGCGGAAGACGTCGCCGGCCAGCTCCGGCGGCGGCAGCCTCTCCGGGGACACCGGCCGGCCATCCTCCGCGCCGAGGCCGTCCCGCAGCGCCGCCAGCGTGTGGAGCCAGGCTCGGCGCGGGTTTTCCGGAGCGGTGCCAGGCGCCTGGGAGGGCACGCCGGCCGGCACGTCGAGGCCGGAGCCTGCGGAGTCGTCCTTCGCCGCGGCCACCGCAGGCGCCGAGACGCCACCGAGGCTGGAGAGGAGGAAGAGAGCGAGGAGCGAAACGCCAAGGGGTCGGTACATCACGAGCAATACTCCTTCAAGGGATGGTCGGTGACCCGATTTCGAACTCATCGACACTCGATCAGCGTCGGCGGCAACGAACGAGAGGGCGGCCCGCGTGGGACCGCCCTCGAGGATCGACCGTCGAGCCGGGACCGGCGCCGACCGCCGATCCCGGCCCGCCCCGTTCAGGGAATCGGGTTGTAGATGTCCTCGTCGACGTCGATCTTGCAGGCCGAGGCGTCCGCGTCCGCGTTCGAAGCGATGCACAGGTCGGACATCATGCCCAGCTCGGCGTGATGCAGGATGTGGCAGTGGAACAGCCACCGGCCGTGTGCGCCGCCGGCCTCGGCGCTGGTGGTACCCAGCAGATCGCCGGGGCCGCCCCATGTCTCCTGGTAGTCGTACGGGAAATCGGACAGGAGCTGCGACCAGGTGAACGGGGTCTCGTCGGGGATCTTGTACCGGTCGTTCATCTTCATCCGGTACTTGAGGGCCTTGGCCGGCTGCATCACCTCGACGTCCAGGAACTCGTTGTAGTCGAAGACGTGGACCGGAGGCTCGTCGAGCGCCACCGTGTCGTTCACGCCGTCGCCGTCGCTATCCACGTTGGTGAACGTGTGGATGCTGATCGGCTGGAACGAGAAGCCGTGCGTGTGGAACGGGTGGTGCGCGTTGCCGGTGTTGTTCGCGTAGACGAACTCGATGACGTTTTCGGTCCTGGCGTACCGCGTGGCCGCCTGGGTCGGGATCTCGTCGCCGGAGACCGGGAATCCGGAATAGACACCCTTGATGGAATTGATCGAGGGGAACCGGCTCCCGTTGTTCACCTGGTTGCCGAGCATGATGTTCCCATGTTCGAGCCCCTCGAACGGCACACCCAGGAACGGGTCGAGGCCCAGCGGCACGGGCGACAACTGGTCGAGGACGGCGCTCTTGATGTCCTCCGCCGGCCGGTTGACCCACGGGTGGGCCATCAGGGGGTCGTTCTCGGCGATGTCGTAGTTCGGGAGCCCGAAGAAGTCCGGGACGATCTTGATCCGCACCAGCTTGCGGGGGGCGAGGTCACGGTTGTTGGCGTCGCCGTCGCCGATGTTGTTGTCGAACTTCGGCGTGAAGATGCCGTGCGGGTAGTCGATCGCCCAGATGTACATGCTCTCGCCGGGCTCGAGGTAGTTGCCCTCGCGGTCCTTGGTCACGACGACGAACTCGGTCCGCTCGGCGACGCCGATGAAGTCCTCGCCCCGCCGGATGACGGTGTCGAACGGGCGCGGTACGAACGGGTCGGCCGGCGGGATCTCCGACTGACCCTCGACGCGGACGTGGTCGAGCAGGCCGTTCTGGCCGCCGACGCGGTACATGACCAGGCCCTGGTCGCAGGAGAGCGGGTCGGCGCCGGAGAACTGGACGCTGCTGCCCGGCGCGTAGCACTGGCCGGTGGTCGGCCGGTTCACGCGCTCCTGCGGAACCGGAGTCCCGCTCGCCCCGGGCGGCTCCTCCCCCTCGAGCAGGAGGCGGAAGCGGTAGAAGCGCTCGTTCGACGAATTGACGAACCCGACGCGGGCGCCCCTGCCCTCGGGGACGAAGATCGTCGGGATGTTCGCGTCGCTGGTCGGGACCACGTGGTTGACGAAGACGTACTCGCCTTCCTTGACGATGCAGTCGCCGGGGCCGCGGTCGCACACCCCGTCACCGTTGAGGTCTGGCCTGATGTCGGGCATCAGGTTGTTCTCCACCTCTTCGGGGCTGAAGAAGTCCGGGAAGATCACGCCGTTGCGGTACGCATCCTTGTTGAACTCGTTGGCGATCGTGGAGTCGCTGAGCTGGAAGAAGTACTGCAGCAAGGGCAGGACGCCGACGAGGCTCAGGAAGTCCTCCTCGTATGAGCGGATGACCAGCCGGCCCACCATGCCGCGCGACTCGGTGAGCAGCGGTAGGATGTGCGGGTGGAACCAGTAGAGTCCGGGGCGATAGAGCCGGTATTGGTAGAGGCGCTGCTCCCCGGTCTCGATGCCGAACTCGGTGGCCGGAGTGCCGTCGCTCTCGTTGTCCAGCTCCATGCCGTGCCAGTGGACGATCTGGTTGTTGTCGGCCGGGGCGTAGAAGCCGGTCTCGATCGCCTCGCCGTTCACCGCCTCCGGCTGCTCGTTCTGGACCGTGAGCTGGACGACGTCGCCGACGTGGCCCCAGACCAGAATGCTGGTCTGGCCGTTGTACTTGGTGGCGTTGGGCGTGGTGATGGTGCCGCTGGTCGCCAGGTAGCCGTTCGCGAACGTGAGCTGATAGAGCTGCTGGCAGTCGTCGGCGTCCTCGGCGAGGCCTTCCGAGACCGTGCCGCCGCAGGCGATGCTGTCCGGAGCGTTCTTGAAGTCGCCCTCGACGTCCACCGACTCGTAGACGGGCATCGGCAGCGTCTCGTCTTCGTGACTCATGACGATCGTCTTCTTGATCAGGAAGAAGGGGTCGGCTCCCGAGCCGTGGAAGCTCGAGGTCCCGCCGGAATCCCTGCCGGTCGGGACGCTCTTACCGCCGGCCAGCTCCCCGCCGGGGACGGGCGGACCGATCGGACCGACGCCCGGACCGCCGCTGTAGTCGGACGGTTCGATCTGCGCGTACACGGGCGAAGCGGCGATCAGCAGGCCGACGGCGAACACCATCGCGATCGCGTGGAGGGGAAGACGGCTCGACGACGAAGACCTCATTCAGACACTCCTTCCTTGAAGGCTGCCCGCCCGCCGAGGCCGGTAGGGGCTTGGGCAAGTTCAACAATCTGTTGGTCGACTGACGGCGTGGCTTCCAGCAACGGGAGTGCCAGCGGCGGGCGAGAGCGTGCCGCGTCGAGCCGGCACGGCGGCCCGGTGGCAATCCAAACCATTCGGTGTTCGCTATTTACGCGATCCGCTACGGCGGTGCTTCCACTCCGCGAAGGCGGCCGGGAGCGGCGGCGCGCCGGCGCAGGCCCAGGAATACCGTCCAAGACCCGCACCGTTCAGCCGCTCGATTCCAGGATTTGGACAACCGCTGGCCCGTCGCCGCTCGACCCAGGAGGTTTCCGAGGACGTCACGGTCCCGGCCGCGGTGAGCACTTACTTCTGTGAATCGGTCAGCATTTCGGGATCCTCTGGTACTTTCGTGGGCGGCCGAGCGGAGCACCGCCGCCTGCGGGGGGGATCGGATTCGCCGGTCCGCCGCCCGGAGGTTCCCGACGACACGACACGACTCGCCTGGGGTTTTTCGCGAGATCGATCCGAGGGATTCGTCTCTCGCTCTCATCGACCTGCAGGGGTCTCCCGTCACGCGGTACGGAGGTAGAGACTGCGATGGCCGAGCGAGTGAACGGAGTCGGCACGGCGGGAGCGCCGGCCGATGCCCGATTCGAAGAACGAGAACGGCAGCGGCCGGCGCAGGGGCGGGTCCTGGTCGTCGACGACGAGCCGAGGGCCTGCACCGCGCTCGCGGGTCTGCTGCGCAAGGAGGGCTACGAGGTCGCGGCCGCGGACAACGCCTTCCGCGGCCTCGACCTGGTCGGCAGGTTCCAGCCGGACGTGGTCCTCACGGATCTCCGCATGCCGGGCCTCGACGGCCTGGGGTTCATGGACTCGATCCGCGCCGCCTCGCCGGCGACCCGGATCGTGGTGATGACCGCCTACGGGTCGGTCGACGCCGCGGTCGAGGCGATGCGGCGCGGCGCCGACGACTTCCTCGAGAAGCCGATCGACGTCGAGGCGCTCCGCCACACGCTGCGCGACTCGATGGAGCGGGCGTTGCTGCTCGGCGAGGCCTACTCGCCCGCCGAGCCGGTCGCCAGCGTCGTATCCTCGCTCGGCGTGGTCGGTGACCACCCGTCGATGCGGGCGATCCTCTACCGGGCGGAGCAAGTCGCGCCGAGCCGGTCGACCGTCCTGCTGACCGGCGAGAGCGGCACCGGCAAGGGGCTGCTCGCCGAGACCATCCACCGGATGAGCGGCCGCGCGCGGGCGCCGTTCGTCGAGCTGAGCTGCGCGGCGCTCTCCGAGTCGTTGCTCGAATCGGAGCTGTTCGGGCACGAGCGCGGCGCCTTCACCGGCGCGGTCGCCCGCCGCGAGGGCAGGTTCATGTACGCCGAAGGCGGCACCCTGCACCTCGACGAGATCGGATCGTCGCCGCTGTCGATGCAGGTCAAGCTGCTGCGCTTCCTCCAGACCCGGCGGTTCGAGCGCGTCGGCGGCAACGAGACGCTGACCGTCGACGCGCGGCTGATCGCGGCGACCAACGAGGACCTCCGCGAGGAGGTGGCGGCGGGCCGCTTCCGCCAGGACCTCTTCTACCGTCTCAACGTCTTCCGCATCCACCTGCCGCCGCTGCGCCAACGGCGCAGCGACATCCCGGTGCTGGCGGCGACCTTCCTGGCGCGCTTCGCGAGGGAGAACGACCGGCCGCTCGAGGGCTTCACCCGCGAGGCCCTCGAGCGTCTCCTGATGCACGACTGGCCGGGCAACGTGCGCGAGCTCGAGCACGCCGTCGAGCACGCCACGATCATGGCCCGCGGCCGCCTGGTGACGCCCCGGGACCTGCCGGAGTCGGTGTTGCGGACGAAGAGCGACCCGCTCGCGGTGACGATCCCCGGCAGCACCCTGGCCGAGATCGAGCGCGCCGCGATCCTCAAGAGCGTTATGGCGGTCGGCGGCAGGGCGACCGAGGCCGCCGCCATGCTCGGCATCTCCAAGAGCAAGATCTACTACCGCCTGCGCGACTACGGTTCGGAGTCCTCCCGCGGCAACGGCGGGGCGCCGGACGGGAAGGCGGCCGCGACGGCGATCGAGGAGCCGGTCGAGGAGCCGGTCGAGGAGCCGGTCGAGGAGCCGGTCGAGGAGGTCACCGGCTCTCGCGCGGAAGGTCCAGCGGTAGATGGACGGTGACCGCCGTCCCCTCTCCGGAGCGGCTCGCGACCCGGATCTCGCCGCCGTGGTCGGTGACGATACGGTGGGCGACGCTCAGGCCGAGCCCGATGCCGCCCTGGTCGGCGCGGGTGGTGTAGAAAGGATCGAACAACCGCCCGAGCGCCGCCCGGTCCATGCCGTGCCCGTCGTCGCGGACCTCGATGCGGACCCGGTCCGCCACGCGCTCGGTGCGCAGGACGACGCGCGCCCCGGCCTTCGACTGGATCGCATTGCGGATGACGTTGACCAGCGCCTGCTCGAGCGCGATCGGGCTGGCCAGGATCGGCACCGGCTCGCCGGTGAGGTCCAGCTCGACCGTCGCCCGGTGCGCCGCGGCGGCGCCAGCGGTCAGGTCGCTGGCGCGGCGCAGCACCTGGTTGGCGTCCTCGCGCCCCCGCTCACCGGGCTCGCCGCGCGAGAACGCCACCAGGCCGCGGACGATCCGCTCGCAGCGCTTCGCCTCGTCGGCGCTGGCAGCGAGCGCGTCGCGCCATGCCGCGGCGGCCTCCGGTCCCTCCTCGCCGAGCGCGTGCTCGGCGGTGAGCAGGATGTTGTTCAGCGGGTTGTTGATCTGGTGGGCGAGCCCGCCGGCGAGGCTCCCCACCGCGGCCAGGCGCTCGGCGTGGCGCAGCCGCTCTCGGGCGCGCTCGGCCTCGAGCTCGCGGGTCCGCTCGGCCAGGCGCTCGGCCATCCGGTTGAAGCTCGCGGCCAGCTCCGCGACCTCGCCGCGCGCGTGCACCGAGACCGGCCCGCCGCCGCCGCCGGCGGCCAGCTCGCGGGTGGCCCGCGTCAGGGCGATCACCGGCCGCACCACCCACCGCGAGATCAGCCACGGGCAGATCAGCGCCAGGCCGAGGGCGAGCAGCGCGGCCGCGACGAGGGCGGCGCCGCCGATCCGCGACTGCGTCGCGATCGAGTCGAGATGGGTCGAGAGCCGCGCCTCGTGGGCGTCGAACGCGGCCGTCACGACGCGGGGCAGCGACTCGTTGCCGAGCGGCTCGAGCTGCGCTTCGTAGACGTGGAGGGCCCTCGCCTGCGCTCCCTCGTGGTCCAGCGCGGCGAGCCTGTCGATCGCCCGTTTCACGGCGCGGTACTCGGTGCCGACGTCGGCCATGCCCGCCGAGATCGTCGCCCCACCGCCGTCTCCGGCGGCGACCTGGGCCTCCCAGACCATGTAGGCGTTGTCCAGCTCGTGCTCGGCCACGGCCAGCTCCCGCCGCGACTCGCCGAAGAACGCGAAGCTCCGGTACTCGCCCAGCAGGCGTTGCGCCTGGCGCGCGAACCGGGCCACCGCGATCGTCTCGGCCGCCTCCCGGCGCAGGCCCCTGGCGTCGGCCTCGAGCCCCGCCAGCGGCGGCACCAGGGCGAGCTGAGCGGACGTCGCGAGCAGGCTGTCGAGGGCCTGCCTGAGAGCCAGGCTGCCCTCGATCTGGGCCGCGTCGACCAGCGGCAGCAGATGGGCGTCCCGCTGCTCTTCGAGGGTCGCGGTGACCAGCCGCTTCGCGGCCTCGTGCTCGCCCCGCCGCGCCAGCTCGACCGCCCGGTCGCCCGCTTCGGCCAGACGGGCGTAGGCCCGCTCGATCCCGTCCAGGCGCTCGGTCTGGCGCGGTGCGAACTCCGATCTCGCGAGCGCGTCGAGGGCCGCCCGCGCACCGTTCGCCAGCTCCTCGATCTGCCGCGGATCCTCGTCCCGGAAGGCGACGCCGAAGTACCCGACCGACTGGCGCACCGCCTGGATGTCGAACCGGCACAGCTCGAGCACGAACTCCAGCTCGCGGCGGACGTCGTCCATCGCCGCACGCAGCCTCAGGTAGGAGCGGATCGGCGCCACGGCGAGCACGAGCATCGCCGCCACCAGCGGGACGACGATCAGGCTGACGCGCTGGTTGAGCCCGAACCGCATCGGTGGCTTCATCCTGCCCGAAGCGGGGCGCCGCGGGCAACCGGCCTCGGACGCGGTGCCCCGGCGCGCCGGCCGCCGGTCGGGATAGCATCGCCGGCCGGCGAGCCGTCGGCGCGGGTTCCGTACGACCCGTCGTGACGAGATCCGAGGAGTCACCGATGAACGCGCGGATTCCCGACCTCCCGCTCGTCGCCCTCGCCCTCGCCGCCGCGCTCGCGGCCGGCTGCAGCGCGACCCCCGACGAGGCCCCCCCGGAGCCGGCGGCCGCCGCCCACGACCACGCCGGTCAAAACCCCGCCGCTCGAGACGACGCCGGTGACGGCCACGCCGGTGACGGGCTGGAGCGCCAAGGCGCCGCCAGCGCCGCCGCCGCCCGGGACGGAATCGCCCACTACACCTGCTCGATGCACCCCGCGGTCCGCAGCGCCGAGCCCGGGGACTGCCCGCTCTGCTCGATGGACCTGGTGCCGGTGGTCCGGCGCGAGATCGAGAGCGGGGAGATCGTGCTCGACGCCGGACGGCGCCAGCGGATCGGCGTCACCACCGCCCGGGCGGAGCGGCGTGCGCTGGCCGTGCCGGTGCGCGCGGCCGGCGCGGTGACCTACGACCAGAGCCGGCTGACCGACGTCACGCTCAAGGTCGGCGGCTGGATCGACGAGCTGCACGCCGACCGCCTGGGCCAACGGGTGAAGGAAGGCGAGCCGCTGTTCACGCTCTACAGCCCGGACCTGTTCGAGGCCCAGCAGGCGTACCTCGACGCGGTGGAGAAGCTGCTGAACGCGCGGAAGGTCCGCTCGTCCCTGATCGCCGACTTCCTGCTCGAGACCCGGCGCCAGCGCCTCCGCCTCTCGGACCTCGGGCCGGACCAGCTCGAGCGTCTCGACGAGAGCGGCTTGCCGCTAGAGCTCGTCCCGATCCTGTCGCCGGCCTCGGGCCACGTGATCGAGAAGAACGTGGTCGCCGGCGCCGCGGTCTCGCCAGGGATGAGGCTGCTGCGCATCGCCGGCCTCGAACGGGTGTGGGTGGAGGCCGAGGTCTACGAGTCGGAGCTGCCGCTGCTCGAGGTCGGCGTTCCGGCGACGGTCACCCTCCGCTACCTGCCGGGGAGGGAGTTCCGCGGCCGCATCGCCTTCGTCTATCCCTGGCTCGACGGCGCCACCCGCACCGGCCGGGTGCGCGTCGAGCTGCCCAACCCGGACCTTGCGCTGAAGCCGGAGATGTACGCCGAGGTGGTGTTCGAGCGCGACCTCGGCGAGCGGCTGGCGGTGCCGGAGGATGCGATCCTCTACGCCGGCGACCGCCGCTTCGTCTTCCTCGACCTCGGCGACGGGCGGCTGCGGCCGCAGGCGGTGACCGTCGGCCGGCAGGCCGGCGACTGGGTGGAGATCCTCGACGGCGTCGAGGAGGGCGACGTGGTGGTCACCTCCGGCAACTTCCTGATCGCCGCCGAGGCCCGCCTCGGGCTGGCGCTCGAGCACTGGGGCCCGCAGGGGGATGGGGAAGCGCCGCCGCCGGCCCCCCGCGGCGAGAGCGACGCCCACGCCGGCCACGGCTCGCACGGCGCGGCGCCCGGCACCAACGGTTCGCGCCGGTGAACGCCGCCGGAACCGAACCGCGCGCCGGTTGGATCGCGCGCACGATCGCGGTCTCGGCGAACAACCCATGGCTGACCCTGCTGTTCGTCGCGGCGTTCGCGGTCTGGGGCTGGTACGCCCTGGTGCGTTCGCCGCTCGACGCCATCCCCGACCTCTCCGACGTCCAGGTGATCGTCTTCACCGAGTGGCCGGGGCAGAGCCCGGACATCATCGAGGACCAGGTCACCTACCCGGTCGCCTCGGCGCTGCTGGCGGCGCCGCGGGTGCGCTACGTGCGCGGCCAGTCGATGTTCGGGATGTCGTTTCTCTACGTCATCTTCGACGACGGCACCGACCTCTACTGGGCGCGCTCGCGCGTCCTCGAGTACCTCGACGAGGCGCGGGCGCGGCTGCCCGACGGGGTGACGCCGACCCTCGGCCCTGACGCCACCGGCGTCGGCTGGGTCTACCAGTACGCGCTCATCGACAAGAGCGGCCGCCACGACCTCCAGGAGCTGCGCAGCCTCCAGGACTGGAACCTCCGCTACGCGCTCGAGAGCGTCCCGGGGGTCGCCGAGGTCGCCTCGGTCGGCGGCTTCGTCAAGGAGTACCAGATCGTCGTCGACCCGGCGCGGCTCGAGGCGTTCGGGATCGGCGTCCAGGAGATCGCCCGCGCGGTGCGCGAATCCAACCGCGAGGTCGGCGGCCAGGTGCTCGAGCTGGCCGAGCACGAAGTGATGGTGCGCGGCCGCGGCTATGTCCGCTCGCGCCGCGACCTCGAGCTGGTGCCGCTGGCCGTCACCGACCGCGGGGCGCCGGTGCGGGTCGGCGACGTCGCCGAGGTGCGGCTCGGCCCGGCGCCGCGGCGCGGCTTCGCCGACCTGAACGGCGAGGGCGAGGCGGTCGGCGGCATCGTCGTCATGCGCTACGGCGAGAACGCGCTGGCGGTGATCGACGCCGTCGAGGCGCGGCTCGAGGAGGTGCGGGCGGGCCTGCCCGAGGGGGTCGAGCTGGTCGTCACCTACGACCGTTCGGGGCTGATCCGCGAGTCGATCGAGACCCTCACCAACACCCTGCTCGAGGAGATGCTGGTCGTCTCGCTGGTGATCTTCTTCTTCCTCCTCCACGCCCGCAGCTCCCTGGTGGTGATCGTCACCCTGCCGCTCGCGGTGCTGCTGTCGTTCATCCCGATGTTCTACCAGGGGCTGACCGCCAACATCATGTCGCTCGGCGGCATCGCGGTCGCGATCGGCGCCATGGTCGACGCCTCGATCATCCTGGTCGAAAACGTCCACAAGCGGCTCGAGCGCTGGCAGGCCGCTGGCGGCGGCGGGGACGGCACCGGCGGCGACCGGGAACGGCGGGCGGTGATCGTCTCGGCGATGCAGGAGGTCGGCCCGTCGATCTTCTTCGCGCTGCTGGTGATCACGGTGTCGTTCCTGCCTGTGTTCACGCTCGAGGGGGTCGAAGGCAGGCTGTTCAAGCCGCTCGCCTTCTCCAAGACCTTCTCGATGGGCTTCGCCGCGCTGCTCGCGGTGACCCTGACCCCGGCGCTGGCGGCGCTGCTCATCCGCGGCCGCATCCGCCGCGAGGAAGCCAACCCGGTCAACCGCTGGCTGATCCGGCTCTACACCCCGGTGGTGCGCTTCGTCGTCCGCTGGCGCTGGGCGGTGGTGATCGCGGCGGCGCTGGCGATCGCCGCCACGGTCCCGGCGTTCCTGGCGCTCGAGAGCGAGTTCATGCCGCCGCTCCACGAGGGGGCGATCCTCTACATGCCGACCGCGCCGCCCGGGATGTCGTCGAGCGAGGCGTCGCGGGTGCTCCAGGACATGGACCGCCGCCTCAAGGCCTTCCCCGAGGTGGTCTCGGTGTTCGGCAAGATGGGCCGCGCCGAGACCCCGACCGACCCGGCGCCGATCGGCATGGCCGAGACCGTGATCGTGCTCAAGCCGCGCGCCGAGTGGCGCGAGGGGCTGACCTGGGACGGCCTGATCGCCGAGATGGACGCCGAGCTGTCCTACCCCGGCATGCCCAACATCTGGTGGATGCCGATCCAGACCCGCACCGAGATGCTCGCCACCGGCATCCGCGCGCCGCTAGGGATCAAGGTCTTCGGCGCCGACCTCGCCACCGTCGAGCGCGCCGCGGTCGAGATCGAAGGAGTCGTCGCCGGGATCCCGGGCACCCGCAGCGCCTTCGCAGACCGCTCGACCGGCGGCTTCTACCTCGACGTCGAGGTCGACCGCGAGGCCGCGGCGCGCTACGGCATCCGGGTCGCCGACGTCCAGGACGTGGTCGCCACCGCGATCGGCGGCCTGGCGATCGACGAGACCGTCGAGGGGCGCGAGCGCTACCCGATCGCGGTCCGCTACGCCCGCGGCTTCCGCGACGACCCGCGCTGGCTCGAGCGCGCGCTGGTCGCCGCCCCGAACGGCGCCCTGGTGCCGCTGCGCCAGGTGGCGCGGATCACGCACGCCACCGGCCCGCCGATGATCCGCAGCGAGGACGGCCGGCTGGTCGGCTACGTCTTCGTCGACCCCGGCGAGCGCCCGATCGCCGCCTACGTCGAGGAGGCGCGGCAGGCGGTCGCCGAGCAAGTCACCCTGCCCGCCGGCGTGCGCATCGAGTGGGCCGGGCAGTTCCGCCACTACGAGAGCGCCAAGGACAGGCTCAAGATCGTCGTGCCGCTGACCCTGTTCCTGATCGCGCTGCTGCTCTACTTCAACACCCGCTCGGTGGTCGAGGGCGGGATCGTGCTGCTCGCGGTGCCCTTCTCGCTGATCGGCGCCATCTGGCTGCTCTGGCTGCTCGACTACCACCTCAGCGTCGCGGTCTGGGTCGGCCTGATCGCGCTGGCCGGCCTCGACGCCGAGACCGGCGTGGTGATGCTTCTCTACCTCACCCTCGCCTGGCGCCGGCGCCGAGAGCAGGGCCTGCTCCGAAGCTTCGACGACCTGCGCGAGGCGATCGTCGAGGGCGCCGCCCAGCGCATCCGCCCCAAGCTGATGACCGCCCTCGTGCTCCTGATCGGCCTGCTGCCGGTGATGTGGTCCACCGGCACCGGCGCCGACGTCATGAAGCGGATCGCCGCGCCGATGGTCGGCGGCATCGTCACCTCGTTCCTGCTCGAGCTGACGGTCTACCCGGCGATCTTCGCGATCTGGAAGCGGCGGGGGTTGCGAGAGAACCCGGCCTCGGCGGCGCTGGTGACGGCCGACGAGCCGGCGGCATGAAGACTGTTGACAGCGTTGACATGCCAATGACAGCATTGACGCATGGCTCGCGAACAAGCACGAACAACGGTCGACACGGACTTCCTGGAGCGGGCGACGAACCGGTTCGCCGAGGCCCTGGCCGGCGTGCTCGCGGACTACCGCCGCAGGGGCCGGTCTCCTTCCGATCTGCTCGGAGAACCGGAGTCGTTCGGCGAGCGCGCGGTCGTCGCCCAGGCACCGGTGCCGTCGCCATGGGATGACCTCGTCGGACCGTTCCTCCGCAGCCAGGGGGTCGAGACCCGGCTCGGCATCACGCGCCAGGGGGTGGCCGCTCGGGCAGCGCGCCGCAGCCTGTTGCGCGTGATCACAGCGGACCGGGTGCACCTGTATCCCGCGTGGCAGTTCGATGACGGCGCCGTCCTGCCGGGACTTGGGGACGTACTCTCCCTCTTTGCCGAGGACGGCGTAGACGGCTGGACCCTGGCCGGCTGGCTGCGCACCCGCGATCCCGAACTCGGCGAGGCTCCTCTCGAGACGCTGCGGCGGGGCGACCTCGCCCGCGCCCTTGCCGCCGCCCGCACGGCTGCAGCCGCGCTGGCTGCATGATCTCCCTTCGCGAGCCGCCGGACGATCTTCGGGGCTTCCCCTCTTCGCTCGTCCCCGGCCGGTTGTTGCGGGTGTGCCGCAGCGGCCGAGCCACCTGGTGGTTCTCGAGCGACGGCTCGGGTCGCTTCGATCTGGTCCCGCCCGCGGGCACCTGTTACCTGGCGACCGACGCCTACGCCGCCGTCCGCGAGGCTTCGCGGTTGGGCCCGGTCACGCCCGCTTGGGCAGGAGCTCGCGAATTGCGGCGGATCGCGCCGCCCGACGCCGGGGCCCGCCTGGCCGCCACGACGCGCCGCGGCGCGGGACGTTTCGGCGTGACCACCGAACTGGCGACCCTGCTCCCGCACGACCTTCCCAGACGCTGGGCCGCCGCGTTCCGGAGCCACGGCTTCGCCGGCATTCGCCACGAGCTGCGCCACGATCCTCGAGCCCGGCCGAGCGGAGTCGCGCTGTTCGGCGCGGCTGGGGCACCGGCGTGGGACGACGGCGAGCGACAGCGGCTGACGACCGCCATGGTGGTCGAGTGTGGCGTGCAGATCCTCCCGCCGCCGCGCGTCGCGGCCGTCACCATCGTCGATTGAGTCGGTGCGCCGGATGGAACCGGCGACTTGATCCGCGTCCGCCAGCGCGCTCGATGGGGCGGCGACCGGCCGGGATAGCATCGCGGACGTGACCGACACCTCCCACCCCCGCCGCGGCCCGCTCGCCACTCCCCTCGCGACGTTGCGGACCGTGCTCGAGATGATCAAGTTCGAGCACACCCTGTTCGCGCTGCCGTTCGCGCTGCTCGGCATGATTCTCGCCGCCGAGGGGATGCCGGCGCTGTCCACCTTCGGGTGGATCCTGGTCGCGATGGTCGGGGCGCGCAGCGCGGCGATGGGGTTCAACCGGCTCGCCGACCGGCGGATCGACGCCGAGAACCCGCGCACCGCGACCCGGGCGCTGCCCGCCGGCGAGGTCTCGCCGCGGTCGGTGGCGTTGTTCGTCGCCGCGAGCTGCGCGCTGCTGGTGCTCGCCGCCTGGCGACTCAACCCGCTGGCGCTCAAGCTCTCGCCGCTGGCGCTGGCGATCGTCCTCGGCTACTCCTACACCAAGCGCTTCACCTGGGCCTCGCACCTGGTGCTCGGGCTCGGGCTCGCCGGGGCGCCGCTCGGGGCCTGGATCGCGGTGCGCGGCGAGGTCTCGGCGGCGGCGCTGGCGCTCGTCGGCGCGGTGCTGCTGTGGGTCGCCGGCTTCGACGTCCTCTACGCCCTCCAGGACCTCGACTTCGACCGCCGGCGCGGGCTGCACTCGATCCCGGCGCGGTTCGGGGTCCGGGGCGCCCTCGTGCTCTCCGCGCTGCTCCACGCCGGCGTGCTGGCGCTGCTCGCCTGGGTGCCGGCGCTCTACCTGCCGGACCTGCTCGGAGCCGGCTGGTGGATCGGCTGGGCGGGGTGCTTCCTGCTGCTTGCCTGGCAGCACTGGGTGGTGCGGCCGGACGACCTCTCGCGCCTGAACGCGGCGTTTTTCAGCGCCAACGCGGCGCTCTCGGCGTGGCTCTTCGCCGCCGCGGCGGTTGATATACTGCGCGCCTGATGACGGCGCCGCCGACCCCCCGCCAGGCCCTCGACCCCGCGACCTTCCCCGCCCCCCTGCGCGAGCTGGCGGCCAAGGTGCGCGACGGCGAGCGGCTCGACGAGGCCGATGCCCTGGCCTGCTTCGCGACCCCGCACGTCCTCCACCTCGGCCGGCTCGCCGACGCGGTGCGCCGCACCCTCCACGGCAACGTCGCCTACTTCAACCTCAACCGGCACATCAACCCGACCAACGTCTGCGTCTACACCTACAACTGCAAGTTCTGCGGCTTCGCGGCCCTGCCCGGCGAGGACCATGCCTGGGAGATGAGCCACGAGGAGGTCTACCGGCGCGCCGCCGAGCAGGGCGGCAACGACGTCACCGAGTTCCACATCGTCGGCGGCCTTCATCCAGAGCTCAAAATGAGCTGGTACGAGGAGATGCTGCGCGGGCTCAAGGAGCGCTTCCCGCGGGTGCACCTCAAGGCCTTCACCGCGATCGAGATCGGCTGGTTCGCCAAGCTCGAGAAGATCTCGATCGAGGAGGTCCTGGTGCGGCTGCGCGCCGCGGGCCTGGGGTCGCTGCCCGGCGGCGGCGCCGAGATCTTCCACCCCGCGGTGCGCGAGGTGATCTGCGACGGCAAGCTCGACGCCGGCGAGTGGCTCGAGGTCCACCGGGTCGCCCACCGGCTGGGGATCTCTTCCAACTGCACCATGCTCTACGGCCACGTCGAGGGCCCCGAGCACAGGGTCGACCACCTGCTGCGCCTGCGCGCGCTCCAGGACGAGTCGCTCGCCCACGCGGTCGAGACCGGCGGCGGCGCGTCGTTCAACGCCTTCATCCCGCTCGCCTACCACCCCGAGAACAACTACCTCGGGCTCGAGTACCACACCACCGGCAGCGAGGACCTGCGCACCATTGCGACCTCGCGCCTGGTGCTCGACAACGTCCCCCACGTCAAGGCCTACTGGGTGATGATCACCCCCAAGCTGGCCCAGGTGGCGCTGCGCTTCGGCGCCGACGACATCGACGGCACGGTGGTCGAGGAACGCATCTACCACATGGCGGGCGCCGAGACCGAGCAGCAGCTCCCGCGCACCGAGCTGGAGCGGGTGCTGCGCCTGGCCGGCTTCGAGCCGGTCGAGCGCGACACGCTGTACCGTCCGATCGACCGCCCGATCGAGCGCGCGGCCGCTCCGATCCCCGAACCGGTGGCCGTCGCCTAGGAACCCCCTGGGCGTGGCCGAGCAGCCTCTCGACTTCCACTACCTCGCGATCGACGGCCCGATCGGGGTCGGCAAGACCACCCTCGTCGACCTGCTGGCCCGCCGCTTCGAGGGGGTCAAGATCCTCGAGGACGCCGGCAACCCGTTCCTCGACGACTTCTACCGCGATCGCCAGGGGGCGGCGTTCCAGACCCAGCTCTACTACCTGCTGTCGCGCTTCAAGCAGCAGCAGGACGTCCTCCAGCGCGGCCTGTTCGACCGCCTGCTGGTCGCCGACTACACCTTCCCCAAGGACCGGATCTTCGCCTACCTGACCCTCGGCGACGACGAGCTGATGCTCTACGACAAGCTCTACACCCTGCTCGAGCCGCAGGTGCCGACCCCGGACCTGGTGCTCTTTCTCGCCGCCGACGTCGCGACCTGCATGGAGCGCATCCGCAAGCGCTCCCGCGACTACGAGCGCACCATCTCGCCCGACTACCTGCGCGAGGTGATCGACGCCTACAACCACTACTACCACTACTACAGCGCCACTCCGCTGCTGGTCGTCGACACCCGGGAGCGCAACTTCCCCGACCGGGGCGAGGATCTCGACGACCTGGTGTCGCGGCTGCGGCGGCCGATCAAGGGGACCGAGTACTACGTGCCCCGCGGCGGCGGATAGGCCCGCCAAGAACGTCGGCGACGGACTACGCGCGCCTTGAGGGCGCGTGTGCGGCGGCCGCGAGGCCGCCGACTCGGGGGAGGGGCCCCGCGGGATTCACTCCCGCGGGGAGGGGGGCTTGAAAAGCCCCCCTGGAGAAACACCGTCCCGCTGGTCCCGCCGCAGCGCCGCTCGTCCCTGAGGGCGCGACAGAGGCGGCCCGCGGCCGGTAGATTCCCGCCGATGGACGCCGAACCGCGCTCCTCCGGCGACTGGCGGGCCGCGCTGCCGGCGGCTCGCGGGTGGTGGCTGATCGCCGCCTTCCTGACCCTGATCGCCCTGCTCAACTTCGGCGTGCGGATGGCCGACTACCTGGCGGCGGGCAAGCAGGTGCCGTGGCTGCGGATCCTGGTCCAGGAGCTGACCGCCGGCTGGTTGATCCTGCCGCTGCTGGTGCCGGTCCTGATCTGGATCCGCCGCTTCCCGCTCCAGCGCTCGAACTGGCTGCGCCGGCTCCCTCTCCACCTCGCCGGCAGCGTCGCCTTCGGCGTCCTCCACACCCTCGGCATCTGGTCGAGCCGCCTCGGCCTCTACGCGCTGTTCGGCTGGGGCCGCTACGAGTACGGCCGCATGCCGTACCGCTTCGTGATGGAGTACCAGAAGCAGGTCGTCGCCTACGCGCTGATCTACGCCGTCGTCGCCGTCCTCGCCAGCCTGCGGCGCCGCCGCGAAGAGGCGTTGCGCACCGCCGAGCTCGAGCACCGCCTGACCGAGGCTCGCCTCGAGGCGCTGCGCCACCAGCTCAACCCGCACTTCCTGTTCAACACCCTCAACACCGTCTCCGCCTTCGTCCACGACGACCCTGGAGGCGCCGAGACGATGATCGCGCGGCTCAGCGACCTCTTGCGCAGCAGCCTCGAGACCGGCTCCAAGCAGGAGGTGACGCTGGCGCGCGAGCTCGCCACGCTCGACATCTACCTCGACATCGTGCGGACGCGATTCGAATCGCTCGAGGTCGCGATCGACGTCCCCGAGTCGGTCCGGGGCTTCCTGGTGCCGACGCTCCTGCTCCAGCCGCTGGTCGAGAACGCCGTCAGCCACAACGACCAGCCGGGCCGGCTGCGGGTCTCGGTGCGCGCCCGCGCCGAGCGCGACACCCTCCGGCTCGAGGTCGCCGACGACGGGCGCGGCATCGGAGCCGGGGCGGCCGGGATGCCGGCGGTCGGCGTCGGCCTCTCGAACACCCAGGAGCGGCTGCGCCGGCTCTACGGCGACCGCTACCGCTTCGAGCTCGCCGACCGCGCCGGCGGCGGACTCGCGGTGAGGATCGCCCTGCCCCTGCGCCGGCCCGCGGAGGCGGCGACCGAGGCGCCGCGATGAGCGTCCGCGTCCTGATCGTCGACGACGAGCGCCCGGCCCGCAGCAAGCTGCGCGGCCACCTCGCGCGCGCCGGTCCCGCCGAGGTCGTCGGCGAGGCGGCCGACGGCGAAGCGGCGGTGCGCGCGATCGAGGCGCTCGCCCCCGACGTCGTCTTCCTCGACGTCCGCATGCCCGGCCTCGACGGCTTCGAGGTGATCGACGCCGTCGGCAGCGAGCGCATGCCGGTGGTGGTCTTCGTCACCGCCTACGACCGCTACGCCCTCGACGCCTTCGAGGTCGAGGCGGTCGACTACCTGCTCAAGCCCTACGACGAAGAGCGCTTCCAGCGCGCCTGGCGGCGCGCCCGCGAGAGCCTCGACCGCGGCGGCGGGGCCGCCCGGCTCGCCCGCCTGCTCGCCGGGTTGCCGCGGCAGGGTCGGTTCCTCGAGCGGCTGGTGGTGCGCAACGGCGAGCGGATCACCCTGGTCCCGGTGACCAGGATCCGCCGGCTGAGCGCCGACGGCAACTACGTCACGCTCGACACCGAGAACGGCAAGGCGCGCGTCCGCGACACGCTCAGCCGGCTCGAGAGCCGCCTCGATCCGGCGCGCTTCGCGCGCATCCACCGCTCGACCCTCGTCAACCTCGACCGGGTGCGCGAGCTGACGCCCTGGTCGCACGGCGACTACGTCGTCGTCCTCGACGACGGCAGCCGCAGCCGGCTCAGCCGCCGCTACCGTCACCGCCTGCTCGGCGATCCGGAGGAGACCCGATGACCCAGCGACCGCAGGCCGACCCCGCGCCGGCGGAGGCCGGCGAGCCCCGTACCTCGCCGGTGGAGCCGTCCCCCGGGCCGGCCTCCGCTCCGGCGCCGCGCCGGCCGGCCTGGGCCGCGCTCTCGGCGCTCGCCGCCGGCGGCTTCGCGCTCTTCTACCTGCCGCTCCTCCTCGGCTTCGGCTACGGCTATTTCATCGACGAGTTCTACTACATCGCCTGCGCCCGCCGGCTCGCCTGGGGCTTCGTCGACCATCCGCCGCTGGCGCCGGCGCTGCTCGCTCCGGTGATCGGCCTGCTCGGCGACTCGCTGGCCGCCGTCCGGCTGCTCCCGGCGCTGGCGGGGGCGGCGACGATGCTCGTGACCGGCTGGACCGCGGCGCGCCTGGGCGCCGGCCGCTGGGGGCAGCTCGTGGCCGCCGGCGCCGTCCTCGCGGCCCCGGTCTTCCAGGTGCTCTTCGGGATCTTCACCGTCAACGCCTTCGAGTTCCTGCTGTGGACTTGCTGCCTGGCGATCCTGATCGAGATCGAGCTGCGCGGAGAGCCGCGACTGTGGCTGGCGTTCGGCGCCCTCGCCGGACTCGCGCTGCTGAACAAGCACACCACGGCGGTGCTGGCGCTGGGCCTGGCCGTCGGCCTGCTGCTGACCGGGGCGCGCCGCCACCTCACCGGCCGCTGGCTGTGGCTCGGCGCCGGGCTCGCGGCGCTGATCTTCCTGCCCAACCTGCTCTGGCAGATCGCCCACGACTGGCCGTCGCTCGAGTTCTACCGCAACGCCGCGGCCGAGAAGAACCTCCCCACGCCGCCGCTCGGCGTTCTCGTCTACCAGCTCCGGTTCTTCGGCCCCACCACCGTGCCGCTGTGGGGAGCCGGCCTGCTCGCGCTGCTCGCCGGCCGCCTCGGACGCGGCCTGCGCCACCTCGGCTGGCTCTACGCGGCGCTGCTGGTCCTGCTGATGGTCTCGCAGCAGGCGCGCCCCGACCGCATCGCCGGGGTCTACCCGATCCTCTTCGCCGCCGGCGCCGCCTACCTCGAGCCGCGGCTGCTCGGCTCCGGCGAAGGCCGAGCGGCGGCGAGGCGCTGGCCGGGAGGGCGCTGGCTGGCGGTGATCCTGCCGGCGCTGATCGTCCTCGGCGGCCTGGCGACCCTGCCCCCGACCACCCCGGTGCTGCCGCCGGCGGCCACCGCCCGCTACGCCCGGGCGCTGGGAATGGTGCCGCAGATCGAGAGCGGCGCCGGCAAGACCTCCGAGCTGCCGCAGTGGCTGGCCGACCGCTTCGGCTGGGAAGAGCTGGTGGCCGACGTCGCCGCGGTGGTCGAGCGCCTGCCTCCCGCCGAGCGCGAACGCGCGGTGATCGTCGCCAACTCCTACGGCCACGCCGGTGCGCTGGAGCTGTGGGGAGACCGCTACGACCTGCCGCCGGTCTACAGCAACCACAACAACTACGTGCTGTGGGGCCCGCCGCCCGAAGGGACGACCGTGGCGGTCGTCCTGGGCGACAGCGAGGAGCGTCTGCGCGAGCTGTTCGAGGAGGTCGAGCACGGCGCCCTCCACGACTGCGACTGGTGCATGCGCTGGCGCGACGAGCTGCCGATCCGGATCGTGCGCGGGCCGCGGATCGACTTCCAGTCCCGGTGGTACGAGCTGCGCCACTTCGAGTGAGCGCCGGACCCGGCCGGGGACGTGCCCGCGCCGTCACTCCGAGCGCAGGGTCTCGCTCGGGTCGACGCGGGCGGCGCGGCGCGCCGGCACCGCGCTCGCCCACAGCGCCGCCGCGGCGAGCACCAGGGCGGCGGCGGCGAGCGCGGCGGGATCGGTCGGCTCGATCTCGTAGAGCAGGCTCTCGAGCAGGCGGGTGAGGGCGAGGGCGCCGGCGAGGCCGGCGGCGAGGCCGAGCGCGACCGTGCGCATGGAGCCGGCGACCACCGCGTTGCGCAGCCGGCGGGGCTCGGCGCCGAGGGCGAGCCGGATCCCCATCTCGCGCCGCCGCCGGGCGACCCGGTAGGAAACGACGCCGTAGATGCCGAGGGTCGCCAGGCCGAGCCCGAGGAGCGCGAACGAGCCGAGCAGCAGCAGCGAGAAGCGGCGGTCGGCGAGCGCGCGCGAGGCGACCTCGTCCATCGTCGTCAGCTCGACCGGCACCTCGGGGTCGAGCCGCTGCGCCGCCTCCCGGACCGCGTCGGCGACCGCCCCGGGCGCCGCCGCGGCGCGCACCACCGCCACCGCGTCGGCCGCCCGTCCCGGCCGCTGGCGGTAGGAGAAGAAGGCCTCGGGCTGGGGCGCCGCCGCCGGCCCGCGGTGGCGGACGTCGGCGACCACGCCGACCACCATCGCCCAGCGGTCGTCCGCGTAGTAGCGGTCCATGCCGCCGGCGGTCATCCGCTTGCCGAGCGGGTCCTGCCCCGGCCAGGCGCGCTCCGCCAGCATGCGGTTGACCACCACCGCGTGGGCGGCGCCGGCGTGGTCGCGCTCGTCGAACGTCCGGCCGGCGAGCACCGGGATCCCCAGCGCCTCGAAGTAGCCGCCGCCGGTCACCCGGTAGCCGACCGCGTCGACCGCCGGCGCCGGGCCGCCCTCGACCTCCATCCGCCCGGAGGCGTCGGAGCCGCTCAGCGGCAAGTGGGTGACCAGGCCCGCGCGCTCGACACCGGGCAGGGTCTCGAGGTCGGCGAGCAGGCGGTCGTGGTAGGCGGCGATCGCCGGGTCGTCCGGGTAACGGCCGGCGGGCAGGTTGAGCGACATCGCGACCAGGCCCGCGGTCTCGATGCCGGTCTCCGCCGAGACCACCCGCCAGAAGCTGCGCACCAGGAGGCCCGCGCCCGACGCGAGCATCATCGCCACCGCCACCTGGACCGCCACCAGCCCGCGCCACACGTGGCGCCGGCGGCGGTCGTCTGTGCCGCGGGCCCCGGCGCGGGCGAGCGGCGTCGCGGCGCGCGAGACCGCCGACAGCGCCGGCAGCAGCCCGAACAGCACGGCCGCGCCCACCGACAGGCCGAGCGCGACCAGGAGCGCCCGGGCGTCGAGGCCGAGCTCGACGCCGGGCGGCAGATTCAGTGGCGCCAGCCGCGGCACCGTGTCGAGGATCACCGCGGCCAGCGCCACGCCCACGCCGGCGCCGAGGACCGCCAGGCCGAGGCTCTCGGTGAAGAGCTGGCCGAGCAGGCGGCCACGGCCCGCCCCCAGCGCGGCGCGGACGGCCAGCTCGCCGCGGCGCTCGACGCCGCGGGCGACGAAGGTGCTGGCGAGGTTGGCGCAGGCGACCAGCAGGACGAGCAGCGCCGCCCCCTGGAGCAGCAGCAGCGGCCGCCGCACCGGCGCGGCCAGCTCGTCGGCGAGCGGCACCAGGCGGGCGCCGACCGCGAGGTAGGGGTCGTCGGTCGGCCCGATGACGCTCGCGATGATCCCGCTCAGCTCGGCCTCGGCGGCGAGGCAGCCGGCGTCCTCGGCGAGGCGGCCCACGACGTGAAAGTTGTGCGCCGAGCGGTGGGGCGTCATCTCCTGCAGCTCCGCCGGGTACCAGAGGTCGGCGTCCCACGGCACCCGGAAGCCGGGCGGCAGCACCCCGACCACCCGCACGCTCAGCCCCTCGATCTCGAGCAGGTGGTCGTCGAGCGGCCGGCCCGGGCCGCCCAGCTCGGTGCGCCAGAAGCGGTCGCTGACCACCGCCACCGGCTCGGCCCCCGGGCGGTGCTCGGCGGGGGCGGGCAGGCGCCCGGCCGCCGGGCGCACGCCGTAGACGCGGAAGAAGCCCTCGGTGACTCCGGCGAGCGTCGGCCGCAGCGGCCGCTCGGCGCCGAGCACGGTGGCGGTGCCGCCGGCGTAGGCGGCGAGCGCCTCGAAGGAGGTGGAGCGCCGGTGCCAATCCTCGAAGTTGGCCCAGGCGGCGCGCATGTTGCCGCCATCGTGGCCGACCTCCCAGACCTGGACGAGGCGGTCGGGGTCGGGGTAGGGGAGGCGCGCGAGGAGGGCGGCGTCGACGAGGCTGAAGACGGCGACGTTGGCGCCGATGCCGAGCGCCAGGGTGACGACGACGGCGGCGGCGACGCCGGGGCGGCGGGCGAGGCGGCGGGTGGCGACGGTCAGGTCGTGGGTCAGGGCGTCGCGGAGGCGGCTAGCGGTCATGGGACCTCCCTACGTGGCGGTCTGCCCGGCGGTTTTCTGATCGCGATGGTATCGCTCTGGACCGCCGGACCGCCGGACCGCCGGATCGCCGGACCGCCGGACCGCCGGACCGCCGGGCCGGGTGGAGGAGCGCCGCCCCCGGGGCACGCGGTGCGCTTGTAGGGTGCGGGTTGGGGATGGCGCACCGCTCGTCAGCCGCCGCGCAGTCCCGCCTTGCTCTTCCGAGACGGTGCGTTGAGCGCGGCGGCTGGCGTCCCCGGGGGCGGCGCTCCTCCACCCGGCCCTCCTTGCCGCCGCCGGCCGGCGGCAGCCACCGCGTGGGCGAGGACCGGCGCGCGGCGCAGGCGCCGGGGTGGGCCGAGCGGCAGCTTCGGGCTGGAGGCGTGCGGTGGAAGGAGTAGTGCGGGACTTGGGTTAGAGTCGGGTAGACCGCTTGGATCCCGGGGGCCGGCGTGAGGCCGGTGGGACCGAGACGGAAGGCAGCATCCCCCGGTAGCCGAGCCCGATCGCTGGACCCGCCCTGGCGGGCCGGCAGAGGAGGCGCGATGAGCGATCGTCCGCAGAAGGCCCGTCCCGAACAGGGCCGTTCCGAGAAGTCCCCGCCGCAGAAGATCACTGTTCCGTGGGTGCGCGAGGCGCCAGGCCGTGGCGAGCGGCTGGCGGTCGTGACCGCTTATGACTGTCCGCAGGGGCGGACTGCCGACGCCGCCGGGGTGGACGTGGTGCTGGTCGGGGACTCCCTCGCGATGGTGGTGCTCGGGCATTCCGACACGCTGGCGGTGACGGTGGACGAGATGCTCCATCACGTCAAGGCGGTGCGGCGGGGGGTGGAGCGGGCGCTGGTGGTGGCGGACATGCCGTTCGGGTCGTTCCACCTGGGACCGGAGCAGGCGGTGGCGAGCGCGCTGCGGTTCGTCAAGGAGGGGGGCGCCCAGGCGGTCAAGATCGAGGGGGCGCGCCCGGAGGTGGTGGCGGCGCTGGTCGGGGCGGAGATCCCGGTGATGGCGCACCTCGGGCTGACGCCGCAGTCGCTCCACCGGTTCGGCGGCTACAAGGTCCAGGGGCGCGGCGAGTCTGCGGGCCGGGCATTGGTCGAGGCGGCGGTGGCGATGGAGGCGGCCGGCGCCTTCTCGCTGGTGCTCGAGTGCGTGCCGGCGGGGCTGGCCGCCGAGGTCGGCGAGCGGATCGCGATCCCGACCATCGGCATCGGCGCCGGCGCCGGCTGCGACGGCCAGGTGCTCGTCTACCACGACCTGCTCGGCATGGAGGAGCGGATCGCTCCGCGCTTCGTCCGCCGCTACGCCGAGCTGGGGCGGGCCGCGCGCGAGGCGATCGCCGCGTTCGCCGACGACGTCCGCGCCGGGCGCTTCCCGAGCGAGGCCGAGAGCTACGCCGATCCGGGGCGGGCGGAGGCCGGGGCTCCTGGCCGCCTCTACGGCTGAGCCGATGGACACTGCCCGCACCGCGTCGCAGCTCCGCACCGCCACCATGATGTGGCGGATGCGCGACCGGCGGGTGGGCTTCGTGCCGACCCTGGGCGCGCTCCACGAGGGGCACCTGGCGCTGGTGCGGCGGGCGCGGGAGCTGTCCGACCGGGTGATCGCCTCGGTGTTCGTCAACCCGACCCAGTTCGGGCCCGGCGAGGACTTCGAGGCCTACCCGCGCGACCCCGAGCGCGACGCCGAGCTGCTCGCCGGGGCCGGCTGCGACCTGCTCTTCCTGCCCGAGGTCGAGACCGTCTACCCACCCGGCGACGTCACCGTCGTCGAGGTCGCCGGCCCGCCCGCCGAGGGGCTCGAGGCCGACCACCGGCCCGGCCACTTCCGCGGCGTCGCCTCGGTGGTGACCCGGCTCTTCCACCTGGTCGGCTGCGAGCTGGCGGTGTTCGGCGAGAAGGACGCCCAGCAGCTCGCGGTGGTGCGCCGGCTGGTGCGCGACCTCCACCTCCCGGTCGAGATCGTCGCCCACCCGACCGTGCGCGAGGCCGACGGGCTGGCGATGTCGTCGCGCAACGCCTACCTGTCGCTCGAAGAGCGCCGCGCCGCGCCGGCGCTGCATCGCGCCCTGACCGCGGCGCGCGAGGCGATCGAGGGCGGCGAGCGCGACGCCGGGGCGCTGCGCCGGGCGATGAGCGCCGTGCTCGACGCCGAGCCGCTGGTCGAGCCCGAGTACGCCGAAGTGGTCGACGCCGAGACCTTCCGCCCCGTGACCGAGGTGCGCGGCCGGCTGGTGCTGCCGGTGGCCGCGCGGGTCGGCCGGACGCGGCTGATCGACAACCTCCAGGTCGCCGTCGACGGCGCCGAGCAAGCACGACCCTGAAGCCACCCGAGGACCCCACGCCATGCGCAGGACCCTGTTCAAGTCGAAGATCCACCGCGCCACCGTCACCGGCGCCGACCTCGACTACCCCGGCTCGGTGACCGTCGACCCGCTGCTGATGGCGGCCGCCGACCTCCTCGAGCACGAGCGGGTCGAGATCTACAACATCACCAACGGCGAGCGCTTCGCCACCTACGCCATCTCCGGCGAGCCGGGCGGCGGCGAGATCGTGCTCAACGGCGCCGCCGCGCACAAGGCGTCGCCGGGCGACCTGGTGATCCTGGCGAGCTACGCCGAGTACGACGAGGACGAGGCGCGCCGGCACGTGCCGGCCGTGGTGCTGGTCGACGGCGCCAACCGGATCGTCGAGCCGACGCCGGCGCCGGGGCCCGCGGCCGTCGCCCGGTGACGCGGCCGGGGAATCCTCCGGCCGGATGGGCGTAGGCTAGGGCTCAGGAGGGACCCCGACCATGGCCGTGCCCGAAGACACCCGCGTCACCATCGACCCGATCAAACTCGAGCAGCAGAAAAAGCACCTCGACCTGCTGGCGGTCTTCCACTACGTGGTCGCCGGCCTCGCCGCCTTCTTCTCCCTGTTCGCGCTGATCTACGTCGTCCTCGGCGGCGTGATGCTGCTCAACCCGGCCGCGTTCGCCGACGGTGGCGACCCGCCACCGCAGTTCGTCGGCTGCTTCGTCGCGGGCATCGGCGGCGCCATCCTGCTCGGTGCCTGGGCCTACGCCGCGCTGACCGCCTACGCCGGCCGTTGCCTGGCGCGCCGGCGACGCTACACCCTGTGCCTGGTCTCGGCCGCCGTCAGTTGCCTGTTCAGCCCGTTCGGCACCGTGCTCGGCATCTTCACCATCATCCTGCTGATGCAGAACGGCGTGCGCGAAGTGCTGTTCGCCCGCGGCGAGGGCGCGGTGCCGGCGAGCGGCTACTGAGGCGGGCGATCCCGGGCGGGCGCTCGCGCCACGCTATCATCGTCGGGAGACAGGAGGACCCATGCCCGTCCCCGCCGTCGCCACCGCGCAGCCGACCACCGACATCGAGCCGCTCACCATCGCCGGCCGCACCTTCCACTCGCGGCTGATCCTCGGCACCGGCAAATACCCCGACTTCGAGACCATGGAGGCCGCGCTCGCCGCCTCCGGCACCGAGATGGTCACCGTCGCCCTGCGCCGGGTCGACCTCGACCAACTGGGCAAAGACTCCCTGATCGACCACGTCGACCCGGCCAAGTACCTGCTGCTCCCCAACACCGCCGGCTGCTACACCGCCGACGAGGCCGTGCGCACCGCGCGCCTGGCGCGCGAGCTGGGCGGCTGGACCTGGATCAAGCTCGAAGTGATCGGCGACCAGGAGACCCTCTTCCCCGACAACGTCGAGCTGCTGCGCGCCACCGAGACCCTCATCGCCGAGGGCTTCACCGTCCTGCCCTACACCAACGACGACCCGGTCGTGTGCAAGAAGCTCGAAGCCCTCGGCGCCGCCGCCGTCATGCCGCTCGGCGCCCCGATCGGCTCCGGCATGGGCGTGCGCAACCCGGCCAACCTGCGCATCATCGTCGAGCAGGCCGGAGTCCCGGTGATCGTCGACGCCGGCGTCGGCACCGCCTCCGACGCCGCCATCGCCATGGAGCTGGGCGCCGACGGCGTGCTGATGAACACCGGCATCGCCGGCGCCGCCGACCCGGTCCGGATGGCGCGGGCGATGCGCCTGGCGGTCGAGGCGGGCTGGCTGGCGGCCCACGCGGGGCGGATCCCGCGGAAGCTGTACGCGACGGCGAGCTCGCCGGTCGAGGGGTTGATCGAGTAGGGGCGGGGCGCCCTGCCGCCACCGAACGCCGGTGGAATCGGCCGGCCCGACGGAGGGTTGTCAGCTCCGGCGGCTTCGTCTAGAATCCGCCGTCCTGCCAGTTGATGTGCACCCGTAGCTCAACTGGATAGAGCATCTGACTACGGATCAGAAGGTTCGGGGTTCGAATCCCTGCGGGTGCACCAATAACTCCAATCAGATCAAGCGGTTAGAGACCGTTAGCACTTCGAGGAGTGCTGACGGTCGGTCTGTCGTTGCTCTATCGTTGCTGGGAAGCCAGCGGTAGGGGTCGGGGCCAGAGGGGCCTGGGGCGTAAGTGGCGCGGGGTCAGTTGGTTGCGGGAGATCGCTGGCGAGGGCGATTTAGCGCTCGCTAGAACAGGCACTGTCCCAGGGCTTCTCAGGGCGTCTCATTTCACCGTCCTCTCACAGAGCAGAATCGGCGAAATCCGCTGTCGCCGGGGATAGAGCATCTGACCGCCCGGTCAGACGGGCGCGGACAGAGCATCTGAGCAGCGGTCAGAGGGTCTACGTCCCCGGTCGTGGTCTGAGCCCGGAGATCGAGACCTCCGTGGGCGGCACCTACTCGCTCGACCCCTCGTCGGTCGGATAGGCGGAGATCACGAGGTCGAACCCGGCGCCGAGGAAGGGCAAGAGCAACGCCGCTGGAAGTTGGACGGTGCAGGTGAAAGTGTCGTATTTGGCGGCCACACTTAGCACGCGGCGCAGGTCGCCCGGCGGGTCGTGCTTGTCGAGGAGGCCCCGCTTCTCCGCGCGGCTTCGCAGCTCCGACAGGTGCTGCTCAAGGCTCGCGTCGTCACCGGCGGCCGACGACAGCCGCCAGACCGAGGCCCCCCACACGCGCCCTCGCGGCCTCGGATCGCCGAGGTCGTGGGATGTCGGGTCCGGCGGGTGACCAACCAGGGCCGTGATCTCCGAGAGCGACAGCGTCGAGCTGACCAGCTTGAGGTCGGCCATGTAGCTCGCCGTCGTCACCCGGATCACAGGAAGTAAGCCGTCAATAGGGGGCGAGTGCCCATTCCGCCGAATCCGGCCACCGATTCCGCTCGAAGGCGGCCGGTGGTCGGAGCGTAGCGACGCCCGAGGCTCAGGTTGGTTGAAAGTGGCCGCCATCGGCCGTTTGAGCAGCTTGCCGGT
>Ga0302046_10000206_pt1 | contig 63692 bp, 57 predicted proteins | sample RVTome_11_FD_200261 | JGI IMG/M metagenome (GOLD analysis project Ga0302046, IMG submission 200261) | Soil microbial communities from uranium-contaminated site in the Upper Colorado River Basin, Wyoming, United States - RVT147D111 (version 2) ... | reverse complement strand
GCGGTCCTCGGGCTGGTTGACCGCCGGCTTGGTCGCGTCGATCAGCCACTTCGTCCCCACCCGGTGGAAGCTGTTCTGGCCTTCCGATATCGGCGAGACGTTGTCGAGCGGGAAGGTGCGCGTATGTGGGATCATCACCACGTCGCGCTCGGCATGCACGCGCGTGGTCATCGACCACATGATCTGGCGCATGTCCGAGGCGTCGATGTCGTCGTCCACGGCGATCGCCAGCTTGGGATGGAGATAGGGCCCCGAGAGCGCCGCCATCAGCGCCGTCTTGGCCTGGCCCTCGAAGCGCGGGCGCAGCTTGATCACGATCGCCAGCAGCCCGGCCTCGCGCACGCTGCGCACATCGAGCAGGTCGAGCCCGCCCTCGACGTTCTTGATGTGCTCGCGCGTCGCGACCTCGATGCCGAGCCCGGTGGTCGCCTGGGTGTCGGTGACCGGAAAGCCGCAGTGGATGGCGTAGTAGATCGGCTTCTTGCGCCGGGTGATGCACTTCACCCGGAAGATCTCGGACTCGCCGACCTGCGCGTAGGTGCCCGGCACCTCGCCGAAGGGGCCCTCGGCCTCGGAATGGTTGGGCAGCACCTCGCCCTCGAGCACGATCTCGGCCTCGGCGGGCACGCGCAGGTCGACGGTCTCGCATTGCACCATGCGCACCGCCTCGCCGAGCAGCCCGCCGGCGACCGACATCTCGTCGATGCCGAACTGCGTGGTGAAGGCCGAGCCGTACCAGATCGCCGGATGCGCGCCGATCGCGACCGCCGCCGGCATGGCCTCGCCGCGGGCGCAGTACTTGTCGTAGATGCGCCGTGCGTGGCGCGGCACCATCAGGAGCCCGGTCTTGTCCTTGCCCATGATCTGCATGCGGTGGACCGAGACGTTGGCGATGCCGGTCTCCGGGTCCTTCAGGAACACCATGCCCGAGGCGAGATAGCGCCCGCCGTCCTTGTCGGAGGTGATCATCGCCGGGATGTCGCCGAGGTCGACCTCGCCGTCCATCAGCACCAGCTCCTTCACCGGCGCCTCGTCCCTGGCGACCTCGACGCTGGCGACGTGCCGGTTGACGCGCCGGCTCATCTCGACGAGCAGCTCGTCCTCGTCGATGCCGAGGCCGATCGACCATTTCCTGCGGTCGGCCAGGATCTGGCTGCAGGCCTGCCAGCCCGCATGGCCCTCGATGTTGGTGAAGAGGCTCGACTTGCCGAGCGCGTTGTAGGCCTTCCACTCGACCGCGGCCATGTTGCTCAGCGGGTCGACAGGCTTGTCGAAGCGGATCATCTCGCCCTGCTGCTCGAGGTTCCCCAAGAGCGCGCGGATCGATTGGTCGGGCATGGCGGAACTCCCCCCGGTGGCGGGCCCGCGGGACGAAACGGGCCGCTTCTGCCGAATTTTTTCTACTAGTAGAGCGACTAGTAGAGCTTGTCGTAGCCCTTGTCGATGCGCGCGTCGGCGTCCTCGGCGCTCATCTCGAGCTCGGCGATCTGGTCGGTGATCATGCGGCCCAGGGTCGGGAAGCTCTTGCGGTCGATCTGCGCCTCGGCGTCCCACAGCCTGGCCCGCTTCAGCGCCTTGGCGCAGTGGAGGTGCGCGTGGCCGACGCGGACCAGGATGCCGGTCTCGGGCACGCTGGCGTTCACGGCGCAGGCGGCGAGGGCGGGGTGGCCGGCGACGATTTCCGCCTCTCCGTCGATGCGCAGCGTCTCCTCCATGCCCGGCACGAAGAAGATCAGGCCGACATGCGGGTTGGCGATGATGTTGGTGAAGGTGTCGAGCCGGTTGTTGCCCGAGCGGTCGGGGATCAGCAGCGTCGTATCGTCGAGCACCTGCACGAAGCCCGGCGGATCGCCCCTCGGGCTCACGTCCGCCTTGCCGTCGGCCGCGGCGGTGGCGATGCACAGGAACGGCGAGAGGCCGATGAAGGCCCGGCAGTGCTTGTCGAGCCGCGGCATCACCTTCTTCTTCGCCAGCGCCGAGACCTCGCGGTAGCGCGCCCGCAGCGCCGCCTCGTCGGTTATCGTATGGTCGCCGTCCGCCATCGTGGGTCTCCACAAGCCTTGCAATTGGAGAGACGGAGCGGGCGCAAGAAACCGCACCTGCATCGTCAAGGTGCGTCCTTCGAGACGCTCGCTTCGCTTGCTCCTCACGATGAAGGTAATTCGTCAGGGCGCCAAGAAAAAGCTTCATCCTGAGGAGCCCGCCCTTCATCCTGAGGAGCCGCCGCAAGGCGGCGTCTCGAAGGGGGCGGGCGTCTCGAAGGACACATGAGCGGCTCCCCAATACCTCGGCGCGCCCCAAGACCCAGCACGGCGCATTGTCCCCACTTGTCCACAAGATTCTGCATGTGGGCGCCACACTAACTCTAGATTTGGTGCGGGCATGGTGACATGAATGCATGGCATAGCCACGCCACGCAGAGACGACATGCCCCACGCCGAATTCGTCCACCTCCGCGTCCATTCCGCCTATTCGCTCTCCGAGGGCGCGCTCAAGATCCCCGAGATCGTCACCGAATGCCGCGCCGGCGACATGCCGGCCGTCGCCATCACCGACACCGGCAACCTCTTCGGCGCCATGGAGTTCGCGCAGGCCTGCGCCAAGGCCGGCGTGCAGCCGATCATCGGCTGCCAGCTCGGCCTCTCCCGCGAGGCCGCCGCCGCCGAGCGCCTCAACGGCGGCGGCACCACGCCGCCGCCCGACCAGATCGTCCTGCTGGCGCAGACCGAGGCCGGCTACCGCAACCTCCTGAAGCTGGTCTCCAAGGCCTTCCTGGAGAGCGACCCGGGCGAGAAGCCCCAGGTCGCCCTCGACGACCTCTCGGCGCGCCACGAGGGGCTGATCGCGCTCACCGGCGGCCCGGCGGGCCCGGTCGGCCGCCTGCTGCTCGACGGCAAGGCCGAGGCCGCCGGAGCGATGCTGAAGACGCTCGCCGGCATCTTCGCGGGCCGGCTCTACGTCGAGCTGATGCGCCACGGCATGCCGGCGGAGACCGCCATCGAAGGCGCGCTGATCGAGCTCGCCTACGCCCAGGACTTGCCGCTGGTCGCCACCAACGAGGCCTTCTTCGCCGACGCCGCGATGTACGAGGCGCACGACGCGCTGCTCTGCATCGCCGAGGGCCGCACCATCGCCGAGCGCGAGCGCCGGCGCCTCAACGCCGAGTACCGCTTCAAGTCGGCGGCGGAGATGAAGGCGCTCTTCGCCGACCTGCCCGAGGCGATCGCCAACACGGCTGTGATCGCCCGGCGCTGCGCCGTGATGCCCGAGCCGCGCGCCCCGATCCTGCCGACCTTCGCCACCGAAAGCGGCCGCGGCGAGGCCGAGGAGCTGGCGGCGCAGGCGCGCGAAGGGCTCGAAAAGCGCCTGGAAACGGCGGTTTACACCGAGGACATGGACGAGGCGGCCCGCGAGGCCGCCGCCAGGCCCTACCGCGAGCGCCTGGCGTTCGAGCTCGGCGTCATCGCCGACATGGGCTTTCCCGGCTATTTCCTCATCGTCGCCGACTTCATCCAGTGGGCGAACGGGCAGGGCATCCCCGTGGGGCCCGGACGCGGCTCGGGCGCCGGCTCGGTGGTCGCCTGGTCGCTCACGATTACCGGTTTGGATCCATTGCGTTGGGGCCTTCTCTTCGAGCGCTTCCTCAACCCCGAGCGCGTGTCGATGCCGGATTTCGACATCGACTTCTGCCAGGACCGCCGCGACGAGGTCATCGCCTACGTCCAGGAGAAGTACGGCCACGACAAGGTCGCCCAGATCATCACCTTCGGAAAATTGCAGGCGCGCGCGGTGCTGCGCGACGTCGGCCGCGTGATGGGCCTGCCCTGGGGCCAGGTCGACCGCATCTGCAAGCTGGTGCCCAACAACCCGGCCGCGCCCGTGACGCTGCAGCAGGCGATCGACGGCGAGCCCGACCTCCAGCGCCAGCAGCGCGAGGACCCCGAGATCGGCCGCCTCATCGACATCGGCCTGAAGCTCGAGGGGCTCTACCGCCACGCCTCGACCCATGCCGCGGGCGTGGTCATCGGCGACCGGCCGCTCGACGAGCTTACCCCGCTCTACCGCGACCCGCGCTCGACCATGCCCGTCACCCAGTTCAACATGAAATGGGTCGAGACGGCGGGCCTGGTGAAGTTCGACTTCCTCGGCCTGAAGACGTTGACGGTGCTCTCCCAGGCCGCGGCGCTGATCCGCCAGCGCGGCGAGGCGATCGACCTCGCCCAGATCCCGCTCGACGACGCCAAGAGCTACGAAATGATGGGCCGGGCCGAGACCACCGGCGTGTTCCAGCTGGAAAGCGCGGGCATGCGCGACGTGCTGCGCAAGCTGAAGCCCGACCGCTTCGAGGACATCATCGCCGTGGTCGCGCTCTACCGCCCCGGCCCGATGGAGAACATACCCTCCTACATCAAGCGCAAGCATGGCCAGGAGGACGTCAGCTACATGCACGACGACCTGGCGCCGGTGCTGAAGGAGACCTACGGCATCCCGATCTACCAGGAGCAGGTCCAGCAGATGGCCCGCGACCTCGCCGGCTACACTCTCGGCGGCGCCGACCTCCTGCGCCGCGCCATGGGCAAGAAGATCAAGGCCGAGATGGACGCCCAGCGTGCCACCTTCGTCGAGGGTGCCAGGACCCATCGCGCGATCGACAAGCGGCTGGCCGGCCGCGTCTTCGACCAGATGGCGGCCTTCGCCGGCTACGGCTTCAACAAGTCGCACGCCGCCGCCTATGCCCTCGTCGCCTACCAGACGGCGTTTCTGAAGGCCAATTACCCGGTCGAGTTCCTCGCCGCCTCGATGACCCTCGACCTCGGCTCGACCGACAAGCTGAACGGCTTCCGCCGCGAGCTCGACCGCCTGGCCATCAAGCTCCTGGCCCCCGACATCAACGCCTCCGGCCCGACCTTCACGGTCGAGACCTCAGCGGACGGCGGCCGCGCCATCCGCTACGCCCTGGCGGCGCTGAAGAACGTCGGCCACCAGGCCATGGTCGAACTCGCCGCCGAGCGCGCGGCCAACGGCCCGTTCACGTCGCTGGGCGACTTCGCCGCCCGGCTCGGCAACGGCATCCTCAACAAGCGCCAGCTGGAAAGCCTGGTCTCCGCCGGCGCCTTCGACACGCTGGAGCCCAACCGCAAGCGCGTCTACGACGCCATCGAGCGCATCCTGCGCCACGCCAGCGCCGCCGCCAACGAGCGCTCCAGCGACCAGAGCAACCTGTTCGGCGACGCCGCCGACGACGCCCCCGCCATCGTGCTGCCCGAGACGCCCGACTGGCTGCAGGCCGACCGCATGAAGCACGAGTTCGACGCCATCGGCTTCTACCTCTCCGCCCACCCCCTGGAGGCCTACGAGGAGGGGCTGGAGCGCCTCGGCGTGGTCGCCAGCGCCGCCCTGGGCGAGCAGGTCAAACCGGGCGACAGCCGCACGCTCCGCCTCGCCGGCGCCGTGATCGGCCGCAAGGAGCGCACCACGAGCCGCGGCGGCCGCATGGCCTTCATTCATCTTTCGGACCGCAGCGGCGCCTATGAAATCACCGCCTTCTCGGAAGTCCTTAATGTGTCGCGCGAGCTGTTGGACCGGTCGATGGAGGCGGGCGCCCCGGTGCTGGTGACCGCCGAGATCCGCTCCGACGAGGCGACGCTGCGGATCACCGCCGAGCGCATCCAGCGCCTCGACGACGCGCTCGCCGGCGCCACGACGGACTTCCGCATCTTCCTGGAGGACGACGCGGCGCTGGCCCCGCTCATGAGCCTGATCGAGCGCCAGTCGAAAGGGAAGGGACGCTTGAGCCTGGTGGTCGACACCGACGAGGACGAGGTCGAGATCGCGCTGCCCGGCGCCTTCGCCCTGTCGCCCGCAACGCGCGCCGCGATCAAGGCGATCAACGGCATCGCCCAGGTCAAGGAGACATAGCCCGGCGTCGGGGCGTGAAATCGAAGCCTATCATTTCGACCCCCTTCGAGACGCCGCGCCCAGCTTCGGCGCCGGCTCTGACCATCGGTGTGACCATCCGAGCGCAATTGCCCGGCAACGCTTGTAATCCGGCGCTCCCTTCGCTATCTAACGCTCCATCTCACACGCGGAGTCGCGGCCACCGGGGAGAGCCCGGCCGGTCGCTCCGGTGCCCGGGCGCCTGTCCATCGTGATTGGCAATTGTTCGGGCGATGCTCCGCGGAGGCTCGAACCGGAGAAGGATCGCGAACCCATGACGGCGCCGACATTCACCATGCGCCAGCTCCTGGAAGCTGGCGTGCATTTCGGACACAAGACCCGACGTTGGAACCCCAAGATGGAGCCCTACCTCTTCGGGGTCCGCAACAACGTCCACATCATCGACCTGCAACAGACCGTCCCGCTGCTCCATCAGGCGATGGACGCGGTGCGCGCGGTGGCGGCGAGCGGCGGCCGCGTGCTCTTCGTCGGCACCAAGCGCCAGGCCAGCGCCCATGTCTCGGAGGCGGCCAGGCGCTGCGGCCAGTATTTCGTCGACCACCGCTGGCTCGGCGGCATGCTGACGAATTGGAAGACGATTTCCAATTCCATCAAGCGTCTCAAGGATTTGGAAGCGCAGCTTGGCGGCGGCTCTGAGGAAGAGCAGGCGGGCCTCACCAAGAAGGAGCTGCTGCGCCTGACCCGCGAGCGCGAGAAGCTCGACCGGGCGCTCGGCGGCATCAAGGACATGGGCGCGCCGCCCGACATCATCGTCGTGATCGACACCAACAAGGAGGCGATCGCGGTCCAGGAGGCCAACAAGCTCGGCATCCCGGTGGTCGCGGTGGTCGACAGCAACTCCGATCCGGCCGGCATCAACCACCCGGTGCCGGGCAACGACGACTCGCTGCGCGCGATCGAGCTCTACTGCGACCTGATCTCCGCGGCGGTGCTCGACGGCCTCCAGGAGGAGGCGCGCACGACCGGCGTCGACATCGGCGAATCGGAGGAGGCGCCGGCCGAGGACCTCGGCCTCGAAGCGGCCGTGGCCGCCGACGAGTCCAAGGCTGACGAAGCGCCAGCGGAACCGGCGAAACCGGCCGACGCTGCCGCCGGCGAGCCCGCACCGGCGGCGGCGCCAGCCGTCGAGGCGGCGCCGTCCGCGGCGGAAGCGGTCCCGGCCGACAAGGCCCCTGTTGCCGGGGCCGACAAGGCTCCGGCCGCCGAGACCGGCAAGCCCCCTGTTGCCGAAGGCGGACAAACCCCCGCCGCCGAAGGCGGACAAACTTAAGCGACGTGAGACGAACCGCCGCCGGTCCGCCCGGGTCCGGCGGCCAGGCTGATTTGGAGCGATCATGGCTGAGATAACCGCCGCACTGGTCAAGGCGCTGCGCGACAAGACCGGCGCGGGCATGATGGATTGCAAGAAGGCGCTGTCGGAGACCGCCGGCGACATCGAGGGCGCCACCGACTGGCTGCGCACCAAGGGCCTCGCCGCCGCCGCCAAGAAGGCCGGGCGCGTCGCCGCCGAGGGCCTCGTCGGCGTCGCCGTCGAGGGCGACCGGGGCGCCGTGGTCGAGGTCAACTCCGAGACCGACTTCGTCGCCCGCAACGACCAGTTCCAGGACTTCGTGGGCAAGGTGACCAGGCTCGGCCTGGAGAGCGGCGGCGATCTCGAGGCGCTCAAGGCCGCCGCTTATCCCGGCGGCGGGCGCAGCGTCGCCGAGGAGCTGACCGAGATGATCGCCACCATCGGCGAGAACATGGGGCTCCGCCGCGCCGCCAGCCTGTCGGCCGAGGGCGGGGTGCTGGCGAGCTACGTCCATGCCGCCGCGGCCCCCGGGCTGGGCAAGATCGGCGTCCTGGTGGCGCTGAAGTCGGGCGGCGACGCGGGCAAGCTCGAAGCCTTCGGCAGGCAGCTCGCCATGCATATCGCCGCCACCAGCCCGCAATCGCTGGCGGTGGCCGACCTCGACCCGGCGGTGGTCGAGCGCGAGCGCGAGGTCCTGAAGGAGCAGGCGATCGAATCCGGCAAGCCGCCTGAAATCGCCGAGAAAATGGTCGAGGGCCGCCTGCGCAAGTTCTACGAGGAGGTGGTCCTGCTGGAGCAGACCTTCGTCATCGACAACGAGACCAGGATCGCCAAGGCGGTCGAGGCGGCGGCCGAGGCGGCCGGCGCCCCGGTCGAGGTCACCGGTTTCGTGCGCTTCGCCCTCGGCGAGGGCATCGAGCGCGAGGAGAGCGACTTCGCCTCCGAAGTGGCGGAGATGACGGGGTAGTGGGCGCGCTTCCTGATGCGCCGGCATTGTCGTCGTACACATGAGCCGTCCAGGGTAAAGCTTTCTTAACCGTACCTGACTGTACTGCCGCACTGAACTGCCGCCGACACGCTCATTCCCAGGCGCCGACGAGCGACCGCCCGCGATGACCGAGACGAAAAAGCTGAAGCGCGTGCTTCTCAAACTCTCCGGCGAGGCCTTGCTGGGCGGCCAGGAATACGGCCTCGAGCGGGCCACCCTCGACCGGGTCGCCGCCGACATCAAGGCGGTGCACGACGACGCCGTCGAGGTCTGCCTGGTGATCGGCGCCGGCAACATCTTCCGCGGCGTCTCCGAGGCGGCCGGCGGCATCGACCGGGCCAGCGCCGACTACATGGGCATGCTCGCCACGGTGATAAACTCGCTGGCGGTGCAGAGCGCGCTCGAGCGCCTCAAGGTGCCCACGCGCGTGCTCTCGGCCATCCCAATGGCGACCGTCTGCGAGCCCTATATCAGGCGCCGGGCGATCCGCCATCTGCAGAAGGGCAGGGTCGTCATCTTCGCCGCCGGCACCGGCAACCCCTTCTTCACGACCGACACGGCCGCCGCGCTGCGCGCCTCCGAGATGGGCTGCGGCGCGCTGCTCAAGGGCACCAGGGTCGACGGCGTCTACGATGCCGACCCCGAGACCAACGCCAACGCCAAGCGCTTCGAGCGCCTGAGCTTCCACGACGTGCTCGCCCGCGACCTCAAGGTGATGGACGCCTCGGCGATTTCCTTGGCGCGTGAAAACGCGATTCCGATTATGGTATTTTCGATCCACGAGGCCGGCGCCTTCGCCGACGTCGTCCAGGGCAGGGGCCGGTATACGACTATCGACGATGGGGGCTCGTCCGATGAGTGATCCGAACATCAAGGACCTGGAACGGCGCATGCACGGCGCCGTGGACGTGCTGAAGCGCGAGTTCGCCGGCCTGCGGACCGGCCGCGCCTCGACCAGCCTGCTCGACCCGATCACCGTGGAGGTCTACGGCCAGAGCATGCCGATCAACCAGGTCGGCACCATCAACGCGCCCGAGGCGCGCCTGCTCACGGTCCAGGTCTGGGACAACTCGAACGTCCAGTCCGTGGTCAAGGCGATCCAGGAGAGCGACCTCGGCCTCAATCCCCAGCCCGACGGCCAGCTCGTCCGCGTGCCGATCCCGGAGCTCACCGAGGAGCGCCGCCTGGAAATGGCCAAGATCGCCCACAAGTATGCCGAGCAGGCGCGCGTCGCCATCCGCAACGTCCGGCGCGACGGCATGGACGACCTCAAGCGCAAGGAAAAGGACCACGAGATCAGCGAGGACGAGCACAAGGCCTGGTCGGCCGACGTCCAGACCCTGACCGACAGGCTGATCGAGGAGGTCGACGCCGCGCTCAAGCACAAAGAACAGGAAATCACGCAAGTCTGACATGACAAAGGCGCTGCCGTCCCAGTCGGAGCCGTCGCCGCCGCCGGTCCACGTCGCCATCATCATGGACGGCAACGGCCGCTGGGCGAAATCGCGCGGCCTGCCGCGGGTCGAGGGCCACCGCCGCGGCGTCGAGGCCGCCCGCAAGGTGGTCCGCGCCGCCCCCGACCTCGGCATCAGCTACCTGACCCTGTTCGGCTTCTCCTCGGAGAACTGGCAGCGCCCGGCCAGCGAGGTCCGCGACCTCATGGGCCTGCTGCGGCTTTATCTCCGCAACGAGGTCGCGAACCTGCACAAGAACGGCGCGCGCCTGCGCGTGATCGGCGACCGCTCGAAGCTCTCCGACGACATCCGGCTGCTGATCGGCGACGCCGAGGCGCTGACCCGGTCGAACACCCGCCTCCAGCTCATCATCGCGCTCAGCTACGGCGCCCGCGCCGAGATCGTCAGCGCCGCGCGCGGCCTCGCCGAGGCGGTGCGCGAGGGCCGGCTCGAGCCCGGCGCGATCGACGAGGCGGCCTTCGACCGCGAGCTCCTGACCGGCGACATCCCCGATCCCGACCTGTTGATCCGCACCAGCGGCGAGCTCAGGCTCAGCAACTTCCTGCTCTGGCAATGCGCCTATACCGAGCTCGTCTTCACCGACCGGCTCTGGCCCGACTTCGACCGTGGCGACCTGGAGCAGGCGATCGAGGAGTTCCATCGCCGCGAACGGCGCTACGGGGCATCGAGTGGCTGAGGCCGCCAACCGCACGCTGGCGCTTCGGGTCGTCTCCTCGGTCATCCTCGCCGCCGTCACCGCCGCGGTCATCTGGTACGGACCGCCGGCCTTCGACATCTACATCCTCGCCGCCGCCGTGGTGCTGGCGCTGGAGTGGCGGCGGCTCTGCGGCGAGGGCGCGTGGAGCGTGCCCTCGCTGGCCTTCCTGGCGACGACCGTCGCCACCGTCGCGGTCGCCAGCCTGATCGATCCGCGCTACGGGCTCGCGGCCTGCGGCGTCGGCGTGCCGGCGGTGCTCGTGGCCGCCTCGCATGCCCGCGGCGCGCGGCCGGACAAAGCGGCCCCGGGCGGCTGGCTCGCCTTCGGGGCGCTCTATATAGGCCTGCCCGGCATCGCGCTGATCTGGATCGCCGGCGACCCGCAGTGGGGCAGGGAGACGCTGGTGGTGCTGATCGCGGCGGTTGCGGCGACCGACATAGGCGCCTATTTCACTGGACGCGCCATCGCCGGCCCCAAGCTGGCGCCGCGCGTCAGCCCGGGCAAGACCTGGGCCGGGCTGGTCGGCGGCATCGCCTGCGGTGCTGCGGTTTCCGCGGCTTTGGGGCCGGTTCTGGGCTATCCGCCGGCGCTCGGCGCGGCCCTGGGCGGCGGATTGGCGGTAATATCACAGATGGGCGATCTCTTTGAATCGGCGATCAAGCGTAGGTTTGGCGTTAAGGACTCCGGTGGTATCATTCCCGGCCATGGGGGTTTGTTCGACCGCGTCGACGGTCATATCGCCGCCGCCTGCGCGGTCGCGGCGGCGCAATGGGCCACGGGAGGCAGCGTGCTGACATGGCGGTGACGGCGAAGATTCCGCGTGCCGAGCCACGCCGCGTCAGCATCCTCGGCTCCACCGGCTCGGTCGGCGCCAACACCATCGACCTCATCGAACGCGACCCGGAGCGCTACCAGGTCGTCGCCCTGACCGCCAACCGCAACGTCGAGGCGCTGGCCGCCCAGGCGCGGCGCCTGAATCCCGCGGTCGCCGTGGTCGCCGATCCCGACGCCTACGGCGCGCTCAAGGCGGCGCTCGCCGGCACCGGCATCGAGACCGCCGCGGGCGACGCCGCGGTCACCGAGGCGGCCTCGCGCCCGGTCGACTGGATGATGGCGGCGATCGTCGGCGCGGCGGGGCTCGAATCCACCCTCGCGGGCGTGCGCCAGGGCGCCATCGTCGGCCTCGCCAACAAGGAGACGCTGGTCTGCGCGGGCGACCTCTTCATGGGCGAGATCGACAAGCGCAACGCCACCCTCGTCCCCGTCGACAGCGAGCACAGCGCCATCTTCCAGGTCTTCGAGACCGACCATGCGCGCCACGTCGAGCGCATCATCCTGACCGCCTCGGGCGGGCCCTTCCGCACCTTGACGCGGGGCCAGATGGCGGACGTCACCCCCGAACAGGCCGTCGCCCATCCCAATTGGGACATGGGCGCCAAGATCTCGGTCGACAGCGCCACCATGATGAACAAGGGCCTGGAGGTGATCGAGGCGCATCATCTCTTCCCGGTCTCCGGCGAGCAGATCGAGATCGTGGTGCACCCGCAATCGGTGATCCACAGCATGGTCGAATACGTCGACGGCTCGGTGCTGGCCCAGCTCGGCACGCCCGACATGCGCACACCGATCGCCTATGCCCTCGGCTGGCCCGAGCGGATGGCCGCGCCCTCGGCGCGGCTCGACTTCGAGACGCTGGGCCCGCTCACCTTCGAGAGCCCCGACCCCGAGCAGTTCCCGGCGCTCCGCCTGGCGCGCGCGGCGCTGGAGGCGGGCGGGGCGGCGCCGGCGATCCTCAACGCCGCCAACGAGGTCGCCGTGCGCGGCTTCCTCGACGGCGCCATCGCTTTCCTCGGCATCACGCAAGTCGTCGAGGCCTGCCTGGAGCGCCTGCCCGCCCGCGCCATCGCCAGCATCGAGGATGTCCGCGCCGTCGACGCCGAAACACGCAGCCTGGCCGCCGGGATGATCGACCGTCCCGGCCGCCGCCGCAGTGCGGTCGCCGGCTAGGGCGGCGCGCGGGAGAGACAGCATGCCGGTCGTGGAATTTCTGCTGAACTATGTGATCCCCTTCCTGGTGATCCTGACCGTCCTCGTCTTCGTCCACGAGATGGGTCACTACTCCATCGCGCGGCTCAACGGCGTGCGCGTGGAGGTCTTCTCGATCGGCTTCGGGCGCGAGATCTTCGGTTGGAACGACCGCTCCGGCACCCGCTGGAAGTTCTCGCTGATCCCGCTCGGCGGCTACGTCAAGATGTTCGGCGACGCCAACGCCGCCGGCGCCGGCGCGGAGGGGCTGGAGACCATGTCGCCCGCCGAGCGCAAGGTCTCCTTCCACCACAAGAGCGTCGGCGCGCGCTCGGCGATCGTCTTCGCCGGCCCGTTCATCAACTATCTCTTCGCGCTGCTGGTGCTGATCGGCCTCTTCATGTTCTACGGCCAGCCCTTCACCCCGCCCAAGATCGGCACCGTCACCCCCGACGGCCCGGCGGCCAAGGCGGGCTTGAAGCCCGGCGACCGCATCGTCTCGATCGACGGCCGCTCGGTGGCGCGCTTCGAGGAGGCGATCCAGCTGATCCGCCTCAACCCCGAGGTCCGCCTGGTCTTCGGCGTCGAGCGCGAGGGCGCGCGGATCGAGATCCCGGTCACCCCGGACCGCCACACCGTCACCGACACCAACAGCAACAAGCACGAGGTCGGCCGCATCGGCGTGACCCCGTTCTCCGCCGCCGTCGTCGACCAGGTGCAGCCGAAATCGGCGGCCGCCGCGGCCGGCATGCGCCCGGGCGACCGCATCGTCTCGGTGGCGCGCACCCCGGTGCGCAGCTTCGAGGAGATGGCGCTGGTGATCCAGGCCCATCCCGGCGAGACCGTGGCGCTCGGCATCGTCCGCGACGGCCGGCGGATCACGCTGCGCCCGACGCTGACCAGCATCCAGGTGAGTGTCCGCGGCGGCGGGCGCAAGACGATCGGCCGGCTCGGCATCACCCGCAAGCGCGTCGAGTACGTCCAGCACGGCCCGGGCGAGGCGGCCTGGCAGGCGGTCCGCGAGACGGTCGCCATGACGAGGGCGACGGCGACGGCGATCGGCCAGATGATCGACGGCACGCGCTCGACCAAGGACCTCGGCGGGCCGATCAAGATCGCCGAGATGTCGGGTCAGATGGCCCAGCTCGGCATCCGCGAATACATCTGGTTCATGGGCATCCTCTCGCTCCACCTCTGCCTGATCAACCTGTTCCCGGTGCCCATGCTCGATGGCGGCCACCTGGTGTTCTACGCCTATGAGGCGGTGCGCGGGAAACCGTTGGGCGAACGCGCGCAGGAATATGGTTTCCGGATCGGACTGGCTCTGGTATTAACCCTGATGCTGTTCGTCACCTGGAACGACATCGTTCATTTGACGGATAAGATCGGTCTGCTGAAGTAACGGGTCGGCAGAACCGGCATCAAAGCAACGGGAACACCGGGGGGAGTCTTTGGATTCTCGGCGGATTTACTTGACTGTCGCGGCAATCCTACTTGTGTTTGCCGGGAGTCTGGACAGTTACGCGCAGCGGCCCAGGCGGGGCGGCGTCGAGCGCACCGACATCATTCGCGCCATTCGCGTCGAAGGCACCAACCGGATCGAGGTCGAGACGGTGGTGTCCTACATGCTGATCAAACCCGGCGATCCCTACGACATCGCCCGGGTCAACTCCTCGATCAAGACGCTGTTCGCGACCGGTCTCTTCTCCGACGTGAGCTTCCGGCGCGAGGGCGACACGCTGGTCGTGCGCGTGGTCGAGAACCCGATCATCAACCGGGTCGCCTTCGAGGGGAACAAGAAGCTCGACGACGACGACCTCCTGAAAGAGATCACCCTGCGGCCGCGCACCGTCTACACGCGCACCAAGGTGCAGCGCGACGTCAAGCGGCTGCTCGAGGTCTATCGCGGCAGCGGCCGCTTCGCGGCGACCGTCACCCCCAAGGTCATCCAGCTCGCGCAGAACCGGGTCGATCTCGTCTTCGAGATCAACGAGAACGACGTCACCGGCGTGCGGCGCATCATCTTCGTCGGCAACAAGCGCTTCAGCGACGGCCGCCTGCGCGACGAGATCCAGACCGAGGAAACCGCCTGGTGGAAGTTCTTCACCACCCAGGACACCTATGATCCCGACCGGCTCAACTTCGACCGCGAGCTCCTGCGGCGGTTCTACCTCAGCAACGGCTACGCCGATTTCCGGGTGATCTCCGCGGTCGCCGAGCTCACGCCCGACCGCAAGGACTTCTTCGTCAGCTTCACCCTCGAGGAGGGCGAGCGCTACAAGTTCGGCGAGATCGTGCTGCGCAGCGCCATCAAGGGCCTGGAGACCAAGACGCTCAACCGCGAACTGACCTTCAAGACGGGCGGCTGGTACAACGCCAACAAGATCGAGAGCTCGATCCAGAACCTGACCGACGCGGTCGGCACGCTCGGCTTCGCCTTCGTCGAGGTCCGCCCGCTGATCCGCCGCGACCGCGAGAAGCGCACGATCCGGGTTGAGTTCCTGATCCGCGAGGGCCCCAAGGTCTTCGTCGAGCGCATCGAGATCGTCGGCAACAACCGCACCCGCGACGGCGTCATCCGGCGCGAGATGCGCCTGGTCGAGGGCGATGCCTTCAACACCAGCAAGATCCGCGCCTCGCGGCGGCGCCTGCGCCGCCTCGATTTCTTCAAGAAGGTCGAGATCAGCAACAAGCCCGGCTCGGCCAGCGACCAGACCGTCATCAAGGTCGAGGTCGAGGAAAAGGCCACCGGCGAGCTTTCGCTGGGCGCCGGCTACTCCACCGAGGAGGGCGCGCTCGGCACGGTGGGCCTGCGCGAGCGCAACTTCCTCGGCCGCGGCCAGGACATCAGCGTCGCCTTCACCCTGTCGCAACGCTCGACGGAAGCGGACCTCAAGTTCACCGAGCCCTATTTCCTCGACCGCAACCTCGCGGTCGGCTTCGATCTCTTCCGCATCACCCGCGACCGAACCGAGGAAAGCGGGTTCAACCTGCGCACCACAGGCTTCCGCCTGCGCGCCGGCTACGAGATCCTCGAGGATCTGCGGCAGGTCTGGCGCTACACCATCCGCAGCGACACGGTCCGCAACCTCGACACCGGCGTGTCGCCGGTCATTCTGGGCGAGCAGGGCAACAACCTGACCTCGGCCATCGGCCAGTCGCTGACCTACGACAAGCGCGACGACCGCTTCGACCCGACCGAGGGGTATTTCATCCGTCTGGCGACCGACGTGGCGGGCGCCGGCGGCACCGAGCGTTACGTTCGGGCCAAGGTGACCGCCGGCTATTATCAGAGCCTGGGCGCCGACCTGGTGCTCAGCTTCGTCGGCGAATACGGTATCGTGCAAGGCTTCGCCGGCAAGAATGTCGGCCTGGCCGACCGGTTCTTCCTCGGCGGCAACAACCTGCGCGGGTTCAAGATCGGCGGCGTCGGGCCGCGCGACCGCTTCACCGGGGACTCGCTCGGCGCCAACCAATTCTACGCCGGCACCGTGGAGCTCACCTTTCCCCTTGGATTGCCAAAGGAATTCGGCCTGCGCGGCCGGGTCTGGACGGACGCCGGCAGCGCCTTTGGAATCGATAATTCCTCCACAAATGTGATAGATAAACGCTCGATTCGGGTTAGCGCAGGTGTCGGCGTATCCTGGAAATCGCCCTTTGGCCCGATCCGCCTGGACATCGGCATCCCGATCAAGAAGGAAGGCTTCGACAAGAAGCAGCTGGTTAACTTCAATTTTGGCGCCAGGTTCTAGGACACACATGAAGAAAACTCTTTATTCGCTGCTGGCGGCGGTGGCGGCGGTTGCCATCGTCCTGCCATTTCCGGCCCCGGCCCCCGCTCAATCGGCCAAGCCCGGGGGCGCCGCGGCAAAGCCGGACAGGTTCTCCGTCGCGGTCATCGACGTTCAGGCGATCATCGATCGATCCGAGGCGATGAAGGCCGTGCGCGAAGAGGTCGAGGGGCTTCGCCAGAAGTTCCAGGTCGAGGTGGCCGAGGTCGAGAAACGCTTTCGCGAGGAGCGCGCCAAGCTGCTGCGCCAGCGCGGCGTCCTGACGCCCCAGGCCTTCGGGCGGCGGCGCAACCAGCTGGTCAGCAAGTTCGCCACCGTGCAGCGCCAGCTGCAGGCGAAGAGCCGCAGCCTCGAGGCGGCGTCGGCGGCGACCCTGCGCGAGTTCCAGAAATCGCTGTTCGGCGTGGTCGAGGAGCTCGCCAAGGAGCGCGGCTACACGCTGGTCCTGGCGCGCAGCCGGGTCCCTTACGCCCATCCGACGTATCTGGAGACCGACGAGGTACTGAAGCGCCTCAACGCGAAGCTGCCCTTGCTCAAGCTGCAGATGACCGAGCCGGGCAAGGTGCGGGTCAAGCCGACGAAGAAGAAATAGGGATCGGGCCGGACCGGCGCCGCGGCGAGATCGGGGTTGCGGCGCCGCGCCTGCCGAACGGAGACGCGCCGGAAGGAAGAGCTTGGGGGGATCCGGCATTGGCGCCGCCGCCACCGCGGTGCATTGCGGCGCGGCGCGCGCCGGAACGCCGGATGAAACTGGGTTCGGGGTGAGCGATGGCAGGCGAAGCGGCCGAGGCCAGGACGATCAAGATAATCGAGCATGTGGATGTCATGCGGATCATGGAGATGATCCCGCACCGATATCCCTTTTTGATGGTCGACCGGGTCGAGGACGTGGTGCTCGACGTCAGCGCCGTCGGGATCAAGAACGTCTCGATCAACGAGCAGCACTTCCAGGGCCATTTTCCGGCCAAGCCCGTGATGCCGGGCGTGCTGGTGATCGAGGCGATGGCGCAGACCGCCGCCGTCCTGGTGGTCGCAACCCTGGGTCCCGAATCGGAAGGCAAGCTGGTCTATTTCATGCTCGTCGAATCGGCGCGGTTCCGTAGGCCCATCGTGCCGGGCGACCAGATCCGCATCCACGTCACCAAGCTGCGCCAGCGCGGAAACGTCTGGAAGTTCCGCGCCGAGGCGAAAGTCGACGGTGCGCTCGCGGCCGAGGCGACCTACGCCGCGATGATCCTGGACGGCGACGAGGACGCCGGCGGCGGCGACTGAATGCCCGACATCCACCCGAGCGCCATCGTCGATCCGGGCGCCGAGATCGCGGACGGCGTCAGCATCGGCCCGTACTGCATCGTCGGCCCCAATGTAAGCCTCGCCGAAAAGGTCGTGCTGCATGCCCATGTGGTGGTCGCCGGGCGCACCCGGATCGGCGCCGCGAGCGTCGTCTATCCCTTCGCCTCGATCGGCCATCCGCCCCAGGACCTCAAGTACCGCGGCGAGCCGTCCGAGCTCGTGATCGGCGAACGCAACACGATCCGCGAGCACGCGACCATGAACCCCGGCACCGAGGGCGGCGGCATGGTCACCCGGGTCGGCAACGACTGCCTGTTCATGGTCGGCGCGCATGTCGCCCATGACTGCGTGATCGGCGACCACGTCGTCATGGCCAACAACGCCTCGCTCGGCGGGCACGTCGTCATCGACGACCATGCCATCCTCGGCGGCCTCGCCGCGGTGCACCAGTTCACCCGGATAGGGCGTTTCGCCATGATCGGCGGGCTCTCGGCGGTGGTCCAGGACGTGATCCCCTACGGCTCGGCGGTCGGCGACCGCGCGCGCCTTTCGGGTCTCAATATCGTGGGCTTGAAGCGCAGCGGCTTCTCGCGCGACGACATCCACGCGCTCCGGACCGCCTACCGGCTGCTCTTCGCGGAGGAAGGGACCAAGACCGAGCGCCTTGCCGATGTCGGCGAAATGTACTCCGATAACACGACGGTCATGGAGATCGTCGGCTTCATGAGTTCGGACTCGCCCCGTGGCATCTGCCAGCCCCACCCGGAATACGAGGACTGAGCGCACCCCCGCGCCGGCCCACGCGCCCGCCGGCACGCTCGGAATCGTCGCCGGCGCCGGGCCGTTCCCGGCCCATGTCGTCAGGCTCTGCGCCGGTCGCGGCATTCCGCATTTCGTGCTCGCCCTGAAGGGCTTTGCCGATCCCGGCCCGCTCGAGGGCGTGCCCCATGGCTGGGCCCGCCTCGGCGCGGCGGCGGCCTCGCTCCGCCTGCTGCGTGCGGCCGGCGTTCGCGACCTGATCGGGGTCGGCAACATCCGGCGGCCGGGCATCCTCCAGGTCTGGCCCGACCCGGTGATGCTGGGCGCCATGGCGCGGATCGGCTGGCGCGCGCTCAGAGGCGGCGACGATGCGCTGATCAAGGCGATCATCCCGGTCGTCGAATCCAAGGGCTTCCGGCTGGTGCCGGTCGACGCGGTCCTGCCCGAGCTGCTCGCGGCCGAGGGCTGCTATGGCGGGCTCGCGCCCGACGCGGCGGCCGAGCGCGACATCGCCCGCGGCATCGAGGCCGCGCGCGCCGTCGGCCGCGCCGACGTGGGGCAGGGGGCGGTGGTCGAACAGGGCGCGGTGCTGGCGCGCGAGGACCGGCGCGGCACCGACGCCATGCTCGCCGGCCTCGCCACGGCCAGGCGGGACGGTCCCGGCGGCGTGCTCGTCAAGGTCGCCAAGCCGGGCCAGCAGCGCAAGGTCGACCTGCCCACGATCGGCACGCATACGGTCGCGGCCGCCGCGAAGGCGGGCCTGCGCGGCATCGCGGTCGAGGCCGGCAGCGCCCTCATCGTCGACCGGGACGCCGTGGCCCGCGCGGCGGACGCGGCGAAGCTCTTCGTCGTGGGCGTGCGCGCAGGTGACACGTGAACCAGGTCGGCCGGGCCGGGCCGGCCGAGGCGCCGCTCATCTATCTGATCGCGGGCGAGCCGTCGGGCGACCTCCTGGGCGCGCGGCTGATGGCCGGCCTCGCGGCGGAGACCGGGGGCGCGGTCCGCTTCGCCGGCATCGGCGGCGAGGCGATGGCCGCGCAGGGGCTGCAAAGCCGCGTGCCCCTGGAGGCGCTCGCCATCATGGGCCTCGTCGAGGTGGTCCCGCATATCCGCCGCATCGCGCGCATCATCGACGAGACCGCCGCCGACGTGAGCGCGCGCGCGCCGGCCGCCCTCGTCACCATCGACGCCCCGGCCTTCTCGCTGCGGGTCAGCCGCAAGGTCGCGGATCGCGCGATCAGGCGCATCCACTACGTGGCGCCCTCGGTCTGGGCCTGGCGTCCGGGCCGGGCGAAGGCGATCGCCGCCTTCCTCGACCATTTGCTGGCGCTGCTGCCCTTCGAGCCGCCATATTTCGAGGCGCATGGTCTTTCGACGACCTTCGTAGGCCACCCCGCGCTCGAGCCGCCCGGGGGCGCCGCCGACGGACCGGGCTTCCGCGCCCGCCACGATATCCCCCGGGACGTCCCGCTGCTCTGCGTGCTGCCCGGCAGCCGCGGCGGCGAGGTGCGCCGCCACGCGCCGATCTTCGCCCGCACCCTGGCGCGGCTGAAGGCGAGCCATCCGGGGCTCCGGGCCGTGGCGCCGACCGTCTCGACCGTCATCGAGCGGGTCAAGGCGGCGACCGCCGCCTGGCCTGTGCCGGTCACGCTGGTCGAGCCGCCCGAAAAGCGCGATGCCTTCGCCGCCGCCGACGCCGCGCTCGCCGTCTCGGGCACGATCTCGGTCGAGCTGGCGGCGGCGGGCGTGCCGGCGGTGGTCGCCTACCGCGCCAACTGGCTGAGCGCCGCCATCGCCGGCGCGTTGCTCAAGGTCAAGTATGTGAGCCTCGTCAACATCGTGCTCGACCGGCCGGCCCAGCCCGAATTCCTCCAGCACCGCTGCACCCCCGGCCAGCTCGCGCGCGCCGTCGCCCGGCTCCTCGACGATCCCGATGCCCGCGCCGCGCAAGCCGCGTCCTGCCGGGAGGCGCTGGCGCAGATGGCGCCCGGCGGGCCGCCCCCCAGCGTCCATGCCGCCCGCGCGGTGCTCCAAACCATCGGAGCCGCGCCCGCCATCGGCGCTGGTGAGGAAAGGCAAAAACCCTATACTGAGCCCCCCACCGCCACGGAGGGCTGAAGGCCTGCGCCGGCAGGGCCGGAAACGCCGGGGCGGCGGCACGGACGGCGGAAATGTCTACCGAAGAATGCGATCCATGAAGCTGAAGGACGTTGCCAAGGCGATCGACGGCCGGGTGGTCGGCGACGGCGCGATCGAGGTGACGCGCCCGGTCGATCCGGCCTTCGCCAGCGGGCCGGGCGACCTCGCCGTGGCGATCGAGCGCCTGGCCGTCCGCGCGCTGCCCGACACCAAGGCGCGGGCGGCGGTGATCGCCGACGGAACGAAGGTCCCCGACGGCCTGCTCGACGGCCATATCGTGGCCTCGCGGCCGCGCACCGCGCTGGCCGAGCTCACCGTGCTCTTCGAGCAGCCGCCGGAATACGTCAAGGGCGTCCACCGCCAGGCCGCGATCCATGCCTCGGCCAAGCTCGGCAAGGACGTCTCGATCGGCGCCTTCGCCGCGATCGGCAAGGACGTTCGCATCGGCGCCGGCACGGTGATCGCCGCCAACGTCACCATCGGCGAGGGCGCGCGGCTCGGCAGGAACTGCCGCATCCATCCCGGCGTGCGCGTCTGCCACCGCGCCGAGATCGGCAACGGCGTCATCATCCATTCGAACGCGGTCATCGGCGCCGACGGCTTCAGCTATGCCACGCCCACCCAGTCGAGCTTCGAGGCCGCCAAGCTGCTCGGCCGCGTCGACAGCACCAACGAGGAGATCGTGCGCGTCTCCTCGCTCGGGCGCATCGTGCTCGGCGACGAGGTCGAGGTCGGCGCCTCGACCACCATCGACCGCGGCACGCTGAGGGACACCGTCATCGGCCCGGGCAGCAAGATCGACAACCAGGTCCAGATCGGCCACAACGTCCAGATCGGCAAGAACTGCATGATCTGCGCCCAGGTCGGCATCGCCGGCTCGGCGGTGATCGGCGACCGGGTGGTGCTGGCCGGCAAGGTCGGCGTCGCCGATCACGTCCATGTGGGCGACGATTCGGTGATCGGCGCCGGCTCGGGGCTCTACACCGACGTGCCGCCGAAGTCGATCATGTACGGCTATCCGGCGATGCCGATGGCCGAAGCCGCGCGCCACTTCAAGCACATCCGCACGCTCCACGAGCTGTTTGCCGATGTCGAGGAGCTGAAGAAAGCGGCCGCCGCACGCACTTCAAAGGATTGAGGAGGAACGGAGATGAACGACACCGCGAGCGAGACCAAGCCCGCCCCTGAAGCCAAAGGTGGCGGCGCCAAGGCCGGCTTCCGCATGCTCCACACCATGCTGCGGGTCCGCGACCTCGAGGCCTCGATCGACTTCTACACCCGCCTGCTCGGCATGAAGCTCCTGCGGCGCAAGGATTTCCCGGGCGGCGAGTTCACCCTCGCCTTCGTCGGCTACGGCGATGAGAGCGAGACCGCCGTCCTCGAGCTCACCTACAACTGGGACCAGGACGAGCCTTACGATCTCGGCGACGGCTACGGCCATGTGGCGATCGGCGTGCCCGACATCCACGCCACCTGCGCGCAGCTCGAGAAGGACGGCGCCAATATCCCGCGCCCGCCCGGGCCGATGAAGCACAGCAGCACGGTCATCGCCTTCGTCGAGGACCCCGACGGCTACAAGATCGAGCTCATAGAGCGCGCGTGAGAGCGCGCCCGACCCGAAATATGACCGGCATCATGGCATATGGCGGCTACGTGCCGCGCTTGCGCCTCAGCCGCAAGGCGGTGGTCGAGGCGAACTCCTGGTTCAATCCGGGCATCGCGCGCCTCGCCAAGGGCGAGCGCGCGATCTGCAACTGGGACGAGGACGCGCTCACCATGGCCGTCGAGGCCGCGCGCGACTGCCTCGCCGGCATGGACGCCGACCTCGGCGCGGTCCATCTGGCCTCCACGACGCTGCCCTTCGAGGACCGCCAGAACTCCGGCATCCTGGCCAACGCGCTCAATCTGAACGAGGCGATCCAGACCATCGACGTCACCGCCTCGCAGCGCGCCGGCACCTCCGGGCTGATCGCGGCCCTCGAGAAGGCCGGGCAGGGCGCGCAAACCCTCTACGTCGCCTCGGAAGCCCGCCAGGCCAAGGCCTCGGGCACCCAGGAGCTGATGATCGGCGACGGCGCGGCGGCGCTGCTGCTGGGCTCCGGGAGCGTCATCGCCGAGCTCGTCGCCGCCCACCAGATCGCGGTCGATTTCGTCGACCACTACCGCGGCCGGCACGAGGCCTACGACTACGCCTGGGAGGAGCGCTGGATCCGCGACGAGGGCTACCTCAAGATCGTCCCGCGCGCGCTTCAAGGCCTGTTCGCCAAGACCGACGTGGCGCCGGGCGCGATCGACCATTTCGTCATGCTCTCGATCATGCCCGCGGTGCCGCCGCGCCTCGCCAAGGCCGCCGGCATCCCCGAGGCCGCGCTGCGCGACACGCTCCATGGGCCCATGGGCGAGGCGGGCACGGCGCACGCCCTCGTCATGCTGGTCGACGCGCTCCAGGACGCCGGGCCCGGCCAGACCATCCTCGTCGTCGGCTGGGGCCAGGGCTGCGACGTGCTGCTCTTCCGCACCACGTAAGCGCTGGCCGATCTCCCCGCGCGCCAGGGCATCAAGGGCTATCTCGCCCGGCGCCGCGAGGAGACCAACTACAACCGCTACCTGTCCTTCCGCGGCCTCGTCGCGCAGGACAAGGGCATCCGCGCCGAGGCCGACATCCCGACCCCGCCCAGCGCCCTCTACCGCAAGCGCGACATGATCACGGGCTTCGTCGGCGGCCGCTGCCGCACCTGCGGGACGGCCCAGTTCCCCAAGACCAACGTCTGCGTCAACCCCAACTGCGGCGCGTTCCACAGCCAGGACCCGATGCCCTTCGCCGACATCCCCGCCAAGGTCCAGAGCTGGACCGCCGACAACCTCACCTATTCGCCCGACCCGCCGGCGCATTTCGGCATGGTGACCTTCGAGGAGGGCGGCCGGCTGATGGCCGACCTGACGGATGTCGATGTCGGGGGCGTGTCCGTTGGCATGCCGATGCGCATGGTCTTCCGGGTCAAGGACCGCGACGCGCGGCGCGGCTTCACCAAGTATTTCTGGAAGGCCGCCCCGGATCACACGAAGGTGTAGTATGCTGGAAAAACGTGCTGTGGCCCTCATCCTTCGACAAGCTCAGGATGAGGAACTTTGGAGATTTACATAGAAGCCTCATCCTTCGACAAGCTCAGGATGAGGAACTTTGGGAATTAACATTGAAGCCTCATCCTGAGCCTGTCGAAGGACGAGGCGCGTTGAAACCGGCGCGATCTAACGCAAGGACGCGGAAATGCCTCAGGGAATCAAGGACAAGGTCGTCATCCTCGGCATGGGCTGCTCGAAATTCGACGAGCACTGGGACAAGGACGCCGAGGACCTGATCGTCGAGGCCTACGAGGAGGCCGCGGCCGATGCCGGCATCGAGCGCAGCCAGATCGACGCGGCCTGGCTCGCCACCGCGATCGAGGAGGTGAGCGTCGGCAAGTCCGGCCTGCCGCTCGCCATGGCCTTGCGGCTCCCCTACATCCCCGTCACCCGCGTCGAGAACTACTGCGCCTCGGGCACCGAGAGCTTCCGCGGCGCGGTCTACGCCGTCGCCTCGGGCGCCGCCGACATCGCGCTCGCCGCCGGCGTCGAGAAGCTGAAGGACACCGGCTACGGCGGCCTGCCGCAGCGCAGCCGCGGCGTCGTCCAGGACATGTTCTGGCCCAACGCCTCGGCCCCCGGCTCCTTCGCCCAGCTCGCCACCGCCTACCAGGCCAAGCACGGCGTCGACCCCAAGGACTTGAAGCGCGCCATCGGCCAGGTCTCGGTCAAGAGCCACGCCAACGGCGCCAAGAACCCCAAGGCGCACTTGCGCAAGCCCGTCGACATCGACACGGTCCTGAACGCGCCGATGATCGCCGAGCCCCTCGGCCTCTACGACTGCTGCGGCGTCTCCGACGGGGCGGCCTGCGCCATCGTCACCCGGCCGGAGATCGCCCGCGAGCTCGGCAAGACCGACCTGGTCGGGGTGAAGGCGCTCCAGCTCGCGGTCTCGAACGGCGTCGAGGCCTCGCACAACTCCTGGGACGGCAGCTACTTCATGACCACGCGCCACGCCGCCGAGCGCGCCTACCGCGAGGCCGGCATCGAGAAGCCGCGCGAGGAAGTCTCGATGTTCGAGGTGCACGACTGCTTCTCGATCACCGAGCTGGTCACCATGGAGGACCTCTTCCTGTCGGAGGAGGGCAATGCCTGGCGCGACGTGCTCGACGGCTTCTACGACGCCGACGGGGCGATCCCCTGCCAGATCGACGGCGGCCTCAAATGCTTCGGCCATCCGATCGGCGCCTCGGGGCTGCGCATGCTCTACGAGATGTATCTCCAGCTCCTCGGCCGCGCCGGCGAGCGCCAGCTCGAGAACCCGCGGGTCGGCATGACCCACAACCTGGGCGGCTTCCCGCACCAGAACGTCTCGTCGATCTCGATCGTCGGCCGCTACGAAGGGTAGGGCGCCGCGCGGACGCATAAATTTGGCGCCGATGTTTGCAGGGGCGGGTTTCAAACCCGCCCTCCGGCCCGCGGTCGGGTTAGAAACCCGCCCCTGCGATTACGGCGGCCGCGGCCGCGACACCCAAACCCCACAGACCCCACAGACCCCAGGCAACCCCGCGCCAGTCGACGCCGCGCCGGTTGTCGTTCGCGGGGATCTGAAATGCCGGCCGCCGCTCCCGCCACCCCGCCGCGGAGGGCGCGGGCGTCTCGATCTGGCGGAGCGGCCGCCGGGCGCTCATCGGCGGCTCATTTCCGCTTGGCGATCGGCACGTAGGGCCGCTGCGGCTCGCCGGTGTAGAGCTGGCGCGGCCGGCCGATCTTCTGGTGCGGGTCCTGGATCATCTCGTTCCACTGGGCGACCCAGCCCACCGTGCGCGCGAGCGCGAAGAGCACCGTGAACATCGAGGTCGGGAAGCCGATCGCCTGCAGGATGATGCCCGAATAGAAGTCGACGTTGGGGAAGAGCTTCTTCTCGATGAAGTATTCGTCCTCCAGCGCGATCCGCTCGAGCTCCATCGCCAGCGCCAGCAGCGGGTCGTCGCGGATGTCGAGCGCGTCGAGCACCGCATGCGCGCTTTCGCGCAGCACCTTGGCGCGCGGATCGTAGTTCTTGTAGACGCGGTGGCCGAAGCCCATCAGCCGGAAGGGGTCGTCGGGATCCTTGGCGCGCTTGATGAATTCGTCGATCTTCGACTTGTCGCCGATCTCCAGCAGCATGTTGAGCACCGCCTCGTTGGCGCCGCCATGGGCGGGGCCCCAGAGGCTGGCGATGCCGGCGGCGATGCAGGCGAAGGGATTGGCGCCCGACGAGCCGGCGAGGCGCACGGTCGAGGTCGAGGCGTTCTGCTCGTGGTCGGCGTGCAGGATGAAGATGCGGTCCATCGCCCGTGCCACCACGGGGTCTATCCTGTACTCCTCGCACGGCACCGCGTAGGTCATGTAGAGGAAGTTCTCGGCGTAGCTGAGGTCGTTCCGCGGATACATGAAGGGCTGGCCGATCGAGTACTTGAAGGCCATCGCGGCGATCGTCGGCATCTTGGCGATCAGCCGGTGCGAGGCGACCATGCGCTGGTAGGGATCGTCGATGTCGGTCGAGTCGTGGTAGAAGGCCGAGAGCGCGCCGACGACGCCGCACATGATCGCCATCGGATGCGCGTCGCGGCGGAAGCCGCGGTAGAAGTAGGCGATCTGCTCGTGCAGCATGGTGTGCCGCGTGAGCGTGTGGTTGAAGGCCTCGAATTCCTGCTTGTTGGGCAGATGGCCGTTCAGCAGCAGGTAGCAGACCTCCGGAAAGGTCGAGTGCTCGGCCAGCTCCTCGATCGGATAGCCGCGGTGCAGCAGGACGCCCGCGTCGCCATCGATGAAGGTGATCTTGGATTCGGTGCTGCCGGTGGAGGTGAAGCCGGGATCGTAGGTGAAGTATCCGGTGTCGCTGTAGAGCTTGCGGATGTCGATGACCCGCGGGCCGACCGTGCCGCTGAGAATCGGCAGGTCGATCGAATGGTTGGAGGAGTTGTCGATCAGGGTGGCCGTGTCCTCGCGGGCCGCCGTCTCGATAGTCGTCTTCGCCTTGCTCATCCACGCTCCGCTGCTGGTTGCCGCCCCCATCCGCCGCGCGGCGCCCGCTGGCGCCAGCCGGCCGATGCTCCGATGTCCGATATGCTCATGCGGGATCCCGCGGACGGCCGGAGTTTACACTTTTTTCCAGGCGGTCCAAAGCTTCCTCCTTGCCCAGCGCCGCCAGCACCTCGAAGAGGCCGGGAGAGGTCGTCGAGCCGGTGAGCGCTGCGCGCATCGGTTGCGCGAGCTGGCCGAATTTCAGCGGCGGGTCGGCCTCCTCCACGAATCCGCGCAAGGCCGTCTCGATCCGGGCCTCGTCCCAATCGGCCAGCCCTTCCAGATGTGGGACGGCGCGGGCGATCGCCGCCCGGCCGTCGTCGTCGAGCAACTTCGCGGCCTTTTCCTCCATCGGCAGCGGCGCTTCGCGGACGTAGAAGAGCGCCGCCTCGGCGAGGTCGTTCAAGGTCTCGGCGCGCGGCTTCAGCCCGGCCATGCCCGCGGCCAGCCGGGCGCGCCCGGCGGCGCCGACCGCATGGCCCAGCCGCGCCTCCAGGCGCGGCACGACAGCCTCGGCCAGCGCCGCGTCGTCCATCTCCCGCAGGTAATGCGCGTTGAGGTTGGTGAGCTTCGCCAGGTCGAAACGCGCCGGCGAGCGGCCGACGCCGTCGAGGTCGAACCAGGCGATCGCCTGGTCCGTGGAGATCGTCTCGTCGTCGCCGTGCGACCAGCCGAGCCGCAGCAGGTAGTTGCGCATCGCCTCGGGCAGCATGCCCATGTCGCGGTAGGCCTCGACGCCGAGCGCGCCGTGGCGCTTGGAGAGCTTGGCCCCGTCGGGCCCGTGGATGAGCGGGATATGCGCGAAACCCGGCGCCGCCCAGCCGAGCGCGCGGTAGATCTGCGCCTGCCGGAAGGCGTTGTTGAGGTGGTCGTCGCCGCGGATGACGTGGCTGATCCCCATGTCGTGGTCGTCGACGACCACGGCGAGCATGTAGGTCGGCGTGCCGTCGGCGCGCAGCAGCACCATGTCGTCGAGCTGGGCGTTTTCCACGCGCACCTCGCCCTGCACTCTATCGGCGATCACCGTGTCGCCCTCGCGCGGGGCCTTCAGGCGCAGCACCGGATCGACGCCGGCCAGCGCCTCCGCCGGGTCGCGGTCGCGCCAGCGCCCGTCATAGAGCGCGCGCCGGCCCTCGCGTTTCGCCGCCTCGCGCATCTCGGCCAGCTCTTCGGGCGAGCAGTAGCACTTGTAGGCGTTGCCGGCCGCGAGCATCGCCTGCGCGACCTCGGCGTGGCGCGCGGCGCGCTCGGACTGGTAGACCACGTCGCTATCCCAATCGAGGCCGAGCCAGGCGAGCCCCTCCAGGATCGCCGCCTTGGCCTCCTCGGTCGAACGCTTGCGGTCGGTGTCCTCCACGCGCAGGCGGAACGTCCCCCCATGATGGCGCGCGTGGAGCCAGTTGAAGAGCGCCGTGCGCGCCCCGCCGATATGCAGGAACCCGGTGGGCGAGGGGGCGAAACGGGTGACGACGGTCATGCGAAATCCACGGCTGGTCTGGAATGCCTGCCGGAAGGCTCATCGCGCGATGGCCCTCGTGCTTCGACAAGCTCAGCATGAGGAGCATTTTCTTTCATCCCGACAGGCCCCTTGTCGCTTGCCAAGAACCTCATCCTGAGCCTTCATCTTGAGCGTGCCGAAGGACGAAGGATGAGACCGGCCCAACCGCTTATATCTCTTCGCCTCGGTGCGTTCGTCTTGCGACCGGCGCTGATGTAGCATAGCGGGGCAGGCGTTGCATCCGGAGCCCCGTCATGGATCGCGCGCGAGACGCCATCGACCGCGAGTTCGGCCCCGCCGGGCCCGGCCGCCTGCGCGCCGGCTTCGGCGCGCTCGGCGCCGCCTTCGCCGAGGAGCGCGAGCGCTGGGCGCTGTGGATCCCGGTCGGCCTCGGGCTCGGCGTCGGGCTATATTTCGCGCTGCCCGTCGAGCCCGCCGGCTGGCTCGGCGGCGCCGCGGCGCTGGTGGCGCTGATGGCGGCGATCGCGGTCCGCGCGCGTCTCGTCCCGCTGCTCGCGGCGCTGGCGGCGCTGACCATGGCGGTCGGCTTCGGCGCCGCCCAGCTGCGCACGGCGACGGTCGCGGCCCCGGCGCTGCACAAGCGCATCGGCGCGGCGGCGATCACCGGCCGCATCGTCTCGATCGAGCGCCTGGAAACCGGCCGCCGCCTGGTGCTCGACGGCCTCGCCATCAGCCGGCTCGGCCGCGACAAGACGCCCGCGCGCATCCGCGTCGTCGACCGCAAGGGCCTGCCGGCGCTCAAATCCGGCGACCGGGTGCGCCTGCGCGCCGTGCTCTTGCCGCCGCCCCGGCCGATCGCCCCCGGCGCCTTCGACTTCGCCCGGCGCGACTTCTTCCGCGGCATCGGCGCCACCGGCTACGTCGTGGCGTCGCCCGAGAAGGTCGCAAGCAGCGGCGCCGGGGAGGCCAGCGGGGCCAGGGAAGCCGGGGAAGCCGGGGAAGCCGGGGAAGCCAGGGAAGATAGCTTCGCGCTGGCCTTGGCGCGCCTCCGCCAGGGCGTCGCCCGGCGCATCACGGCAAGCCTGGAGGGCGCCGCCGGCGGCATCGCCGCCGCACTCCTGACCGGCGACCGCGGGCGCATCCCCAAGGAGACGCTGGCGGCGCTCCGCGACTCGGGCCTCGCGCATCTCCTGGCGATCTCCGGGCTGCATCTGAGCCTGGTCGCGGTGATCCTGTTCTTCGCCGTGCGCGCCGGCCTCGCCGTCGTCGAGCCGCTGGCGCTGCGCCGGCCGATCAAGAAATGGGCGGCGGTGGCGGCGCTCGCCGGCGCCTTCGGCTACCTGCTGCTGACCGGCGCCACGGTGCCGACCCAGCGCGCCTTCATCATGCTCGCCATCGTGCTCCTGGGCGTGCTGGTCGACCGTGTGGCGATCTCGATGCGCCTGGTCGCCTGGGCCGCCGTGGTGGTGCTGCTGATCGCGCCGGAAAGCCTGGCTTCGGTCAGCTTCCAGATGTCCTTCGCCGCGGTCGTCGCCCTGGTCGCGGTCTACGAGGCCCTGCGGATCCACGCCCCCGGCTGGCGGAACGACCCGCGCTGGTGGCGCCGCGTCCTGCTCTACCTGGGCGCGGTGGCGCTCACCACCTTCGTGGCGGGGGCGGCGACCGGGCCCTTCGCGGTCTTCCACTTCAACAAGCTGGCGCTCTACGGCGTGGCGGCGAACCTGGTCGCCGTGCCGATCACCGCCTTCTGGATCATGCCCTGGGGGCTGGTCACGCTCCTCCTCATGCCCTTCGGCCTGGAAGCGCTCGCCCTGGTCCCGATGGGCTGGGGCCTCGACGTCGTCACCGGCGTCGCCGGCGCGGTCGCCGCCTGGCCCGGCTCGGTGACCCTGCTGCCGGCGATGCCGAACTGGGGGCTCGTCGCGGTGGCGCTGGGCGGGCTCTGGCTGGCGCTCTGGCGCGGCGGCTGGCGTTTCGCGGGCGTCGGCGTCGTGCTGGCGGGCCTCGCCGGCGGCGCGTTCGCCCCGGCGCCCGACGTGCTGGTCTCCGAGGCCGGCCGCCTGCTCGCGGTGCGCGCGCCCGACGGGGCGCTCCTCCTCTCATCGCGCCGCTACGCGCGGTTCCAGGGCAGCGCCTGGCTGCGCCAGGCCGGCCAGGGCGACACCCGCGACTGGCCCGATACGCCGAAAGCCCCGAAAGCCCCGAAAGCCCCGAAAGCCGACGCAGGCCGCGGCTCCGCGCCGTGGCTCGCCTGCGACACCCTCGGCTGCATCTACCGGGCGCGCGGCCAGGTCGTGGCCCTGGCCCGGGACGAGCGCGCGCTCGGCGAGGACTGCCGCCGCGCCACCGTGGTGGTGAGCCTGCAGCCGCTGGCCGGGCGCTGCCCCTCGGCGCGCCGCAGGATCGGCCGTTTCGACCTCTGGCGCGCCGGCACCCACGCGATCTACCTGGCGCCCGGGGCCATCCGCGTCGAGACCGTGCGCGGCGCCCAGGGCGAACGCCCCTGGACCCGCCGTCCGGAAAAGCGGGCCGCGCGCTCGCGGGACCCGAGCGCGCGACGCCGCGGAACCGGCCGGCGGCGCCGCCGTTAAGACTTCCCGGCAAATGCCATGAAATTGCCCAATTCCCGGGCGGCGAAAGCGGCGGATTTCGCGGCCTCTTCTGACAATCATCCTCAAAATGCAAGTATTCTTAAAGGTCTATACCGAGCGTGCGTTGTATGAATACTTCCCCTGGTCATCGTGCCGACAGAAACGATGATCGTTGTCTAAAAACTGTTGCATGTTTGCGGAGAAGAGACGTGCCACACAAAAAATTCCGCTATCAGATCGACGTCAGGAAGCTGCGACCGGAGATCTCCAGCGACCTGCATTTCGCGGCCACGGTCAGCGACCTTCGCATGAAGATGCGCGGGTCCCCGGACAAGCCGATCGTCCACGACTTCGGCCAGGCCTGCGGCCACACCAAGTCCGAGGCCGAGAAGAAGATGCGCCGCAAGATCAAGACCTGGATCTCCAACTACGCCTGACCGCTTGGATCACCACGCTTGGATCACCGTTGCTTTCCACCTGAAGGCGTTCGACCCGGATCGACGACAGTGCCATCGCCGGCCGGGTCGGACGCTGCCATGGCGCAGCCAGCCCGGCTCACTCGATCGGATCGCATTTGGGCCGGATCAAAAATTGATTCGACCAAATCACGACCTGCTCTAGGGCAGGACGAGATTGCCGGCGGCGTCGAAGGGGAAATGCGGGTTCCAGGCGACCTCCCAGAGATGCCCGTCGGGATCGGCGAAATAGCCCGAATAGCCGCCCCAGGAGACCTCCTCGGCCGGCTTGACCACCGCGCCGCCCGCCGCCGCGGCCTCGGCGATCACGGCATCGACCGCCTCGCGGCTCGCCGTGTTGTGGGCCAGCGCCACGGCGGCGAAACCCCCGCCGTCGGCCGGCAGCTTCGCGTCCTCGGCGAGCGCCGCGCGGCCGTAGAGCCCCAGCACCGTCCCGCCGGCCCGAAAGAAGGTCACCTCGTCGTTGCTCGCCGACGACGCCCGCCAGCCGAGCGTCTCGTAGAAGGCGCGCGCCCGCGCCATGTCGCGCACGCCGAGGGTGACGAGGCTCAACCGCTGTTCCATGGAATTAGTTCACCACAGAGCCACAGAGCCACAGAGCCACAGGGAAATTAGATCCGAAACCTGCTGCGGCGCGTCATTCCCGCGAAACCGGCACTCCGTTCGGTGGCCAGTGAATCCCCGCTCCTGAGCTTGTCGAAGGGCGCGGGGAGGACGAGGGGCCGGTTCCGATCCCTCTGTGCCTCTGTGCCTCTGTGGTTCACTTTTATTTGACGCTCAGAACTGCCGCAGCAGCCCGACCAGCTTGCCCTGCACCTTGATCTGGTCGGGGCCGAAGATGCGGGTCTCGTACTTCTTGTTGGCGGGCTCGAGCGCGATCGAGGCGCCCTTGCGGCGGAGGCGCTTCAGCGTCACCTCGACGTCGTCGATCAGCGCCACCACGATGGTGCCGTTCTCGGCCGTCTCGGCGCGCTGGATGATCACCGTGTCGCCGTCGAGGATGCCGGCCTCGGTCATCGAATCGCCCTCGACCTGCAGCGCGTAGTGCTCGCCGCGGCCCAGCATGCCGCCGGGCACCTCCACGCGGTCGGGGTTGCGCAGCGCCTCGATCGGCGTGCCGGCGGCGATCTTGCCGTAGAGCGGCAGCTCGACCGATTCGTGGGTGACGGTGACCGGCGTGCCGAGCAGCGCCTGGCTGAAGTCGCCCTTGATCACGTTCGGGGTGAACTTCCGGTTGCGCGCCGGCTTGTCGGGGCTGGTGCCGACCGCCGCCGTCTCGGGCATGCGCACCACCTCAAGCGCCCGGGCGCGGTGGGGCAGGCGGCGGATGAAGCCGCGCTCCTCCAGGCCCATGATCAGCCGGTGGATGCCGGATTTCGACTTCAGGTCGAGCGCGTCCTTCATCTCGTCGAACGAGGGCGAGGTGCCCGAACCGGCGATGTGGTCGTTGATGAACATCAGGAGCTCGTGCTGCTTGCGGGTGAGCATCGGTCTTGGGTCCCTCCACGCTCGCCGGGCCCGGCGCGCCCAGTCGGCGCTTCAAACGGCCGAACCCAACATCTAGAACAAAATGCAAACTCAATACATGTTCTAGTTTGGTTCGCGCGCGCCGTCAAGCGTCAATTGCAGCGGCGGGGCGATCAGGCGACGCGCGCGCCGCTCGGCAGCAGGATCGCCTCGACCGTCGCGCCGGCCTTAACGGGTGCCGCGTGGGGCGCGCGCACGATCAGGCAGTCGGCGTCGACGAAGCGCGAGAGCATCGAGCTGTCCTGGCGCTCGAAGGGCGTGGCGACGAGGGCGCCCGACGCGTCGCGGGCCAGCGTGGCGCGGAGATAGTCCTGGCGCCGGTCGTTCTCGCCGAGGTCGGCGCCGAGGGCGACCGTGACGGTGCGCTCGGCCCCGGGATCGAGCCCCAGCATGGCGTCGATCGCGGGGCCGACGAAGAGGATGGCGCAGACCAGGCTGGAGACCGGATTGCCCGGCAGGCCGATCAGCGGCGTCTCGCCGAGCCGGCCGAAGATCAGCGGCTTGCCGGGCCGCATGGCGATCTTCCAGAAGTCGACGTCGAGCCCGTCGGGCTTGAGCGCGCTCTGGATCAGGTCGTGCTCGCCCACCGAGGCGCCGCCGCAGGTGACGAGGAGGTCGGCGCCTCTCGCCCCGGCCGCCGCCGAGCGCAGCGCCGCCTCGTCGTCGCGGGCGATGCCGAGGTCGATCGGCGCGCCGCCGCGCTCGCGCACGAAGCCCGCCAGCGCCAGCCCGTTCGAGCTCATGATCTGGTCGGGCCCGGCGGGATCGCCCGGCATCACGACCTCGTCGCCGGTCGCCAGGATGGCCACGCGCGGCCGGCGCACCACGCTGAGCCAGGGCACGTTCATCGCCGCCGCCAGGCCGATCTCGCGCGGGCCGAGCCGCGTGCCCGCCGCGACGCCGACCTGGCCCGCGCGGAAATCGAGCCCGGCCTCGCGCACGTAGTGCCCGGCGGGCGCGCGCTCCTTGATCAGGATCCGGTCGCCGTCGGCCTCAGTGTCCTCCTGGATGACCACGGCGTCGGCGCCGGCCGGCATCACGCCGCCGGTGAAGATGCGCACCGTCTCGCCCTTGCCGACCGTGCCCTCGAAGGCCGCCCCGGCGGGCGCCGCGCCGATCTGCGTGAGCGTCACGGGAACCTTGGCCACATCCGTTGCGCGCACCGCATAGCCGTCCATCGCCGAGACGTCGGCCGGCGGCTGGGTGCGGCGCGAGACCACGTCGGCCGCCAGCACCCGCCCGAGCGCGTCGGCCAGCGCCACCTGCTCGGCGGGCAGGCGCGCGAAGGCGCCGGTGATGCGCGCGAAGGCGTCCTCGACCGAGATCATGGCCTATATTCGATCATAACGCGCGCGTGTAAGTACCGGACTTGCCGCCCGATTTTTGTTCGAGACGGATCTCGCTCAGCACCATGGCGCGGTCCACCGCCTTGCACATGTCGTAGACCGTGAGCGCGGCGGCGGCGACCGCGGTCATCGCCTCCATCTCGACCCCGGTGCGCCCGGTGGTGCGCGCGGTGGCGGTGATCTCGACGGTGTTCTTGTCGGCGTCGCAGGCAAGGTCGACCTCGATGGAGGTCAGCGGCAGGGGATGGCAGAGCGGGATCAGCTCGGCGGTGCGCTTGGCGGCCATGATGCCGGCGAGCCGCGCCACCCCCAGCACGTCGCCCTTCTTCGCCGTTCCGGCCGCGACCATGGCGAGGGTCTCCGGCGCCATGCGGACGGCGCCGCTGGCCACCGCCAGCCGGTCGGTCTCGGGCTTGTCGGAGACGTCGACCATGCGGGCCTTGCCCTGCTCGTCGAAATGGGTGAACTCGGCCATGGCGTTACCGGTCGGCAATATTGGGCGCCGGGGCGCCGTTCGGCTGCTATTCATAGCCTGCCAGGCCCCCAGGGGCCAAGGATCGCCATTCCTGCCCATGCGTTGCTCCGGAGACAGCGCCCTCGTCCTTCGACAAGCTCAGGATGAGGGCTTGTGTGGGATGAGGCAACGAAACGGACCGACCACCACGCATGTAAGCAGGCAACCGCCTCCGCACCCGATCCAAACCGGACCCACTCATCCTGAGCTGCAACCTAAGCCCCTCATCCTGAGCCTGTCGAAGGACGAGGGCGGCGCCACCCCTCAGGGTGGCTCACGCCCGCGCCGCCACGGGCGCCAGGAGGGCCCGCGTGGCCGCCGCGAGGTCGGCCTGGCGCATCAGGGCCGTGCCGACGAGGAAGCCCCGTGCGCCGGCCCGGCGCAGCCGCTCGAGGTCGCCCGGCGCGTGGATGCCGCTCTCGGCGACCAGGAAGCGGTCGTCGGGGACCCGCGGGGCCAACGCCTCGGTGGTCGCGAGGTCGGTCGCCAGCGACTTGAGGTCGCGGTTGTTGACGCCGACGAGCGGGCAGGGCAGGTCGAGCGCCCGCTCGAGCTCGGCCGCGTCGTGCACCTCGACCAGCGCGTCCAGGCCCTGCGCGGCCGCCGCGTCGGCCAGCTCGCGGGCCAGCGCATCCTCGACCGCGGCCATGATGATCAGGATGCAGTCGGCCCCCATCGCCCGGGCTTCTACCACCTGGTAGGGGTCGAGCATGAAGTCCTTGCGCAGCACCGGCAGGTCGCAGGCCGCGCGCGCCGCCTTCAGATGCGCGTCCTCGCCCTGGAAATACCTGGTCTCGGTGAGCACCGAGAGGCAGGCCGCCCCGCCGGCCGCGTAAGCCTCGGCGAGCGCCGCCGGATCGAAGCCGGCCCGGATCAGCCCCTCGCTCGGGCTCGCCTTCTTGATCTCGGCGATCAGGCCGACGCCGCGCTCGTCGGCGGCCGCCTCGAGCGCCTCGGCGAAGCCGCGCGGCGGCGCCGCGGCGGCGGCCCGCGCCTCGAGCTCGGCCAGCGGCACGGCCGCCTTGCGGCCCGCGACTTCGGCGCGCTTGTCGGCGCAGATGCGGGCGAGCGTGTCGGACATGCGCGGGCGGCTCAGGCGGCGTCCTTGCCGGCGCCCGCTTCGGCGTCGTCGGCGTCTTCATCGGGCGGCGGGGGCGGCAGGTTGGTGATCTCGATCAGCTTCTCCAGCGCCGCGCGCGCCGCACCGCCGTCGATCGACCGCGCGGCCAGGCCGGCGCCGGCCTCGAGGTCGTCCGCCTTGCCGGCGACCACGAGGGCGGCGGCGGCGTTCAGCGTGACGATGTCGCGGATCGGGCCCGCCCGGCCGTCGAGCAGCGCCCGCATCGTCGCGGCGTTCTCCTCGGGCTCGCCGCCCTTGAGGTCTTCGGGCGCGGCGCGCGCGAGCCCGGCATCCTCGGGGCCCACCTCGAAGCGCCTCACCGTGCCGTCCTTGAGCTCGGCGACATGGGTCGGCCCCGTCAGCGTGATCTCGTCGAGCCCGTCGGCGCCGTGCACCACCCAGGCGCGCTCGCCGCCGAGCCGCCCCAGCACCGTCGCCATCGGCTCCAGCCAGCGCTCGGCGAAGACGCCGACCAGCAGCCGCGTCACCCCGGCCGGGTTGGAGAGCGGCCCCAGGATATTGAAGATCGTCCGCACCCCCATCTCGACCCGCGGCCCGGCGACGTGGCGCATCGCGCCGTGATGCCGCGGCGCCATCATGAAGGCGATGCGGGCCTCGCGCAGCGCCTGCTCGATGCGGGCGAAATCGGCCTCCAGGTTCACCCCCAGCGCCGCCAGCACGTCGGCCGCGCCCGATTTCGAGGTGAAGGCCCGGTTGCCGTGCTTGGCCACGGGCACGCCGGCGCCCGCGACCACGAAGGCCGTAGCGGTAGAAACATTGAACGTGCCCGCGGCGTCGCCGCCGGTGCCGACCGTGTCGATGGCGTCCGGCGGGGCCGCGATAGGCGCCGCCTTGGCGCGCATGGCGCGCACGGCGCCGGTGATCTCCTCCACCGTCTCGCCGCGCAGCCGGAGCGCCATCAGGAAGGCGCCCATCTGCGCCGGCGTGGCGTCGCCCGACATCATGATATCGAAGGCGGTTTCCGCCTGGGCCTCGCTCAGGCGCTCGCCCTCGGCAACCAGCCCGAGCAGGGATTTCATGTCGGAGCTTTCGGCGGTCATCGCCGCACCGGTCCGCGGCAGAGATCGGAGACGCCGTCAATCAAAATAAATTCTTTTGCACAAACCATTAGATTAATCATTTCCAGCAGTAGACGAGAAATGCCGCCCGAAAATCTTTGACTGGTGTCGCCTTGCTCTCGCCTCCGAAGGTCGGCGAGAGCGTGAGCCCGTTCACGCAATCACCGGTACCCGGCCATTCGTCGGGAACCGTCATACACCATCGGGCACCTTTCGTCGCTTTCATAGTCGGGTCGCATATTCTGCACAGCGCTGCGGCCAGCACGCGTGCGTTGGGTTATGCAACAGCTCCGCGAGGTGACGGCAGCATTCATGGTTTCGCATTTGGTGTGTAGTTTAAGACAAGGTGGAATACTGCGAAGAAATCGCGTCAGTAAACACTAGTATGAATCCATCATATCCAACTATCCTCGGGCAGTTTAAGCTGCTGATGCATGAAACTTCGAGCAAGTTGCCTGAGAATATCAGATACAACCGAGATTTTGCGCACTTGCTCTATATTGTCGGGATCTATGTCGGAGTCTTTTTTTGCGTGTGCTACTGCATGACGTCCTTCAATCTTGAGCAACCGAACAATATCGGCCGCTGAGAAATTTTCAGGCAATTCAAGTAATCTTAGCTGAAGTTGGGATATGTCATTTGAGCCAATTCGCTTGTCTATCTGTTCTTCTAGGAAACGCAATCCATCTTTTTTGTTAAACTGCTCCTCAATAATCCTAAAGAACCCAAGCACCGCATACGGTGGCGAGTAGTAACGGTTCATATTGAGAGCCTCGCGATAAATCGCGAGCGAGCGCCTAGCGGAAAAGCTCTCGACGGGCGGCCAATTGTTAGCCCAGAACTCAATGATGCTGCTTGGATAGCAATTAGTGTCTCGAAGTGGCCGAGTTGGAATTCGGCCGCCCGACCAACCGTCCAGCAACACTGCATAGGTATCGTCTAGCCAAGCAGCGATACTTAGCAACTGGCTAAGTATCGACATACCGACCACGTCGGTGATCTTCGATCTTTGAAGGTCTATATGGAGCGATGCGTCGTGTTGACGATCTGGCGGAAATACAAGGATCTCATGGTCTCCGAATTCCACAATCGTTTCCTGGGTAGGCCAGGAAATCTGCGTTTCGATGGGATGGTTTAAGTAGGAAGTCATCTGATTCCCCACTGATTGCGACAAATCTCACGCGAGATATTACCCACATTCTAGCCAATGCAATTTAGGAGAGAATTTTCGATTGAGCGGCCTTCGTCGACTGCATAGTCCGGTTGCGCCATCTGCTTGGTCCCCTTGCTTGCGCCGACCACATGGTTCGGGCAGTTTGCGCTGCGGCTTTACCCGGGTGGTAAAGTCCGGAAGAGCGCCGATCCCGCAGACTAGCGCGCCAATCTGCCCGCAATCTTGACCTACTTTAGCCTCCCACAATTAGGTGTGTTCGATGACCGCCGACCCCGACCCCAGCGCGCGCCCCCGGCCGCTCAGCCCGCTTGGCAGGCTGCCGCTGTACTACGGCTGGGTGGTGGTGGCGATCGCCTTCGTCACCATGGGCATCGGGGTCAGCGTGCGCAACTCGTTCTCGCTGCTGTTTCCGCCGATCCTGGAGGAGTTCAAGTGGGACCGCGCCGCTACCGCCGGCATCTATTCGGTCGGCTTCCTCGCCTCGATGCTGCTCTCTCCCTTCATCGGCGCGCTGATCGCCCGCTTCGGCCCGGCGCCGCTGATCTCGGCGGGGGCGGTGCTGGTCAGCGGCAGCCTGATGCTGACCACCGCCGCGACCACCCAGCTTCACCTCTACGTGACGCTGGGCGCGGGCGTGGTCGGCGGCACCGTCGTGCTGGCCTATGTCAGCCATTCCTACCTGCTGCCGTTCTGGTTCCAGAGGCGGCGCGGGCTGGCGACCGGCGTCGCCTTCGCCGGCGTCGGCGTGGGGGCGATGATCATCTACCCCTGGGCGCAGTCGATCATCGGCGACGCCGGCTGGCGCGAGGCCTGCTGGGCGATGGCGGTGCTGCTGCTGGCGGTGGTGCTGCCGCTCAACCTGTTCCTCCAGCGCCGCCGGCCCGAGGACATGGGCCTCAAGCCCGACGGCGACGACCGGCCCGGGCGGCGGCCGCGGGCGGCGCCGGTCGACAACGTGGTCGACCGCGCCTGGGCCGAGACCGACTGGTCGCTCGCCAAGGCCGCGCGCACGACGCGCTTCTGGTGGCTCGCCATCGGCTTCTTCGCCGGCATGTATGCCTGGTACGCGGTCTTGATCCACCAGACCAAGTATCTGGTCGAGATCGGCTTCTCGGCCGAGATCGCCGCCTATGCCCTGGGTCTCGTCGGCCTCAGCGGCGCCGGCGGCCAGATCGTCCTGGGCGCGCTCTCCGACCGCATCGGCCGCGAGAGTGCCTGGGCGCTGGGCTGCGTCGGCTTCGCCGCCTGCTACGCCTTGCTGCTGGTCCTGAAATCCGTGCCCAGCCTGCCGATGGTCTACCTCATGGTCGTGGCCCAGGGCCTCATCGGCTACGGCGTCTCGGCGGTCTACCCGGCGATCATGGCCGAGCTCTTCCACAGCCGGCGCTACGGCCAGATCTTCGGCACCTACAGCGCCATCTCCGGCTTCGGCGCCGCGGTCGGCCCCTGGGCGACGGGGGCGCTCTACGACTGGACCGGCGACTACCAGGCGAGCTGGGCGGTGGCGCTCGCCTGCTGCGCGATCTCGGCGCTCGGCGTCTGGCTCGCGGCGCCGCGCAAGGTGCGCCTGGTCTCGGGACGGGCCGCGAAACGGGCCGCCGAGGCGGCGTGAGCCCCAATTTTCCAGCCCAGATCCGATTTTACGGTGCTGTTGTGACGGCCGTCACAGCCGGCCGCAGGGCCGAGTGATAGTGATCACAGCCAACGAATGACAAGAAACGCCGCCGCGGGGTTCGGAGAACGCAGACCGGCCAGTTAAAAGGCCAGCCCTCCAAACCGAAAGGAAACCAAGAAAATGACCCGCAGCAACACCCTCACCACCGCCGCCGTCGCCGCCCTCGCCGCCGCCTTCTTCAGCGTCGCCGCCGTCCAGCCGGCCGCCGCCGCCAAGACGGCGAAGGTCAGCATCGGCCTCGCCGGCAAGCAGACCACGAAGTCCTACCTCGCCTCGCGCATCCGCGCCCAGGTCCGCCGTCAGGGCGTCAAGGCGAGCGAGGCCCAGGTCCAGCGCGCCGCGCAGACCGCGCTCAACAAGCTGAAGTCGAAGGGCCCCGGGCCGCAGCCCGGCATCATCCTGATCCACTTCAAGAAGCTGAAGGCGACCGTCTGCATCTCCTGGGGCAAGCACAAGGACTATTGCAACAAGAACGCCAAGCGCGGCTTCGTCGGGCTGAAGAAGAGCTTCGTCAACTAAACCGGCTTTCCGTCGCAAAAAGGACCACCGCGCTCGGCCCCGGGTGCGGTGGTTTTGCGTGCCTGGGCGCTGGCCACATGCGTGGGTCCTTGACCTTCCAGTAACTGGAAACCTAATCTAACAGCCATGGATAGGCGCCCGATCCCGCTGCGGACCGGGCCGAAACGATGGCATCGAGACAATGACCGACACCGCATCTTCCTGCCACGGACACGCCGGTGCGTCCGAAAAGCCTGCCTCGGCGCCCGCCGCGCCCGGCAGCGGCTATACCTGTCCGATGCACCCGGAGATCGATCGGCCGGAACCCGGGCCGTGTCCCAAATGCGGCTGCGCGCTTGAGCCCGTGGTGCCGGCGCCCCCGCCGACAGTGGCCAAGTACACCTGCCCGATGCATCCGGAGATCGTCCGCGACGGCCCCGGAAGCTGCCCGATCTGCGGCATGGCGCTCGAGCCGATGACCGTCGCGGCGGAGGAGGGCCCCGACCCCGAATATATCGACATGCGCCGGCGCTTCCGGGTCAGCCTGGCGCTGACGCTGCCGGTCTTCCTGGCCGCCATGTCGGAGATGCTGCCGGACATGCCGCTCCACGCGGCGCTCGGCGGGCGCATGCTCGCCTGGCTGCAGCTCGCGCTGGCGACGCCGGTCGTGCTGTGGGGCGGCTGGCCGTTCTTCCTGCGCGGCTGGCGCTCGCTGGCGACCTGGAACCTCAACATGTTCACGCTGATCGCCCTCGGCACCGGCGTGGCGCTCGCCTACAGCCTCGTCGCCACCGTGGCGCCCGGCGTCTTCCCGGCATCGTTCCGCGCCGCCGACGGCAGCGTGGCGGTCTATTTCGAGGCGGCGGCGGTGATCGTCACCCTGGTCCTGCTCGGCCAGGTGCTCGAGCTCCGGGCGCGCGGCCAGACCGGCAACGCCATCCGCGCGCTCCTCGACCTCGCCCCGAAGACGGCGCGGCGCATCGGCGCCGACGGCGAGGAGACCGACGTGGCGCTGGAGGTCGTCGCGATCGGCGACCGCCTGCGCGTGCGGCCGGGCGAGAAGGTCCCGGTCGACGGCGTCGTCCTCGACGGCAAGAGCGCGGTCGACGAATCGATGGTCACCGGCGAGCCGCTGGCCGTCGCCAAGCGGGCCGGCGACGCGCTGATCGGCGCCACCATCAACGGCACCGGAAGCCTGGTCATGCGCGCGGAGAAGGTCGGCGCCGACACGCTGCTCGCGCGCATCGTCGCCATGGTCGCCGCGGCCCAGCGCAGCCGCGCGCCGATCCAGCGCCTGGCCGACGTGGTCTCGGGCTATTTCGTTCCCGCCGTGGTGCTCGTCGCGGCGGCGACCTTCGCCGCCTGGGCGCTCTGGGGGCCGCCGCCGGCGCTCGCCTACGCCATCATCAACGCCGTCGCCGTCCTCATCATCGCCTGTCCCTGCGCGCTCGGCCTGGCCACGCCGATGTCGGTGATGGTCGGCATCGGCCGCGGCGCGCGCGAGGGCGTGCTGATCCGCAACGCCGCGGCGCTCGAGCGCTTCGAGCGCGTCGACGTGCTGGTGGTCGACAAGACCGGCACGCTGACCGAGGGCAAGCCGCGGCTGACCGCGGTGGAGACCGCCGGGGGCGCCGACGAAGCAACGCTGCTGGGCCTCGCCGCGAGCCTCGAGCGGGCCAGCGAGCATCCCCTCGCCGCCGCCATCGTCGCCGGCGCGCGAGAGCGCGGCCTGACGCTCTCCGAGGTGCGGGATTTCACTTCGGTCACCGGGCACGGCGTGCGCGGCACCGTCGACGGGCGCGCGGTGGCGGTCGGCAACGCGCGGCTGCTCGAGAGCCTCGATATTTCGGCGGACGCGCTGGGCGAGCGCGCCGAGGCGCTGCGCGGCGAGGGGGCGACGGTGATGTTCGCCGTGGTCGACGGCAAGCCCGCGGGGCTGCTCGCGGTCGCCGATCCGATCAAGGCGACCACGCCCGAGGCCGTCCGCCTGCTGCACCAGGCCGGCATCGCGATCGTCATGGCGACCGGCGACAACCGCACGACGGCGCAGGCGGTGGCGCGCGCGCTCGGCATCGACCGCGTCGAGGCCGAGGTGCTGCCCGAGCGCAAGGTCGAGATCGCCAAGGCGCTGCAGGCCGAGGGCAAGGTGGTGGCGATGGCCGGCGACGGCATCAACGACGCTCCCGCGCTGGCCCAGGCCGATATCGGCATCGCCATGGGCACCGGCACCGACATCGCCATGGAGAGCGCCGACGTGACGCTGGTGAAGGGCGACCTGCGCGGCGTCGCCAAGGCGCGGCGCCTGAGCGAGGCGGTGATGCGCAACATCCGCCAGAACCTCTTCTTCGCCTTCGTCTACAACGCCCTCGGGGTGCCGGTGGCGGCTGGCGTGCTCTATCCCTTCATCGCGCTGCTGCTCAACCCGATGATCGCGGCGGCGGCGATGAGCCTGAGCTCGGTCTCGGTGATCTCGAACGCGCTCCGCCTGCGAAACCGGGCGCTATGAGCCGGCGAATGGGACACTTGAGACAGTTGAGACACATGAGACACATGAGACACCGATTTGGCACACATGAGACACCCCGATTGAGACAGGTGAGACACCGGACCGGACGGAGGCCAGGCAATGAACATCGGTGAAGTCGCCGACAAGTCGGGCGTGCCGGCAAAGACCATCCGCTACTACGAGGAGGTCGGGCTGATCCCGCCGGCGCGGCGCGGCGCGACCGGCTACCGGAGCTATGACGCGCGCGACCTCGCCACGTTGCGCTTCGTGCAGCGCGCCCGCTCGCTCGGCTTTGCGGTCAAGGACGTCGGCGCGCTGCTCGCGCTCTGGCACGACAGCGAGCGCGCCAGCGCCGAGGTGAAAAGCCTCGCCGGCCATCACGTCGACGAGATCGACCGCAAGCTGGCCGAGCTCAGGTCGATGCGCCGGACGCTGGTCGACCTGATGGAGCGCTGCCACGGCGACGACCGCCCGGACTGCCCGATCCTCGACGATCTGGCAGGCGTGGAACAGCGAAAATACCGCGCGTTCCGCGGCGACTAAGCCTAATTCCTCACATTCTGGGTGAAGAAGACCTTGAAGGCGTCCTGGTCGATCTTGACCGAGTGGCGGTCCTTGAGCGCGCCCGCGAAGCCGGTCAGCAGATCGACGTTGATGCCGCGGATCATCGCCGCGCGGAGCGTCTTCACGCCCTCGGCGTCGCTTGACGGGTTGGCCTCCTGGATGTCCTTCAAGGCTGCCAGCACCACGCCGTCCTTGCCGTCCGCCATCTCCGCCTGGCCGCGCCGGGCCTTGAAGAGCTTGCTCACCAGCTCGCCGGGCACGTCCTCGCCCGCCGCCCGGCCGTCGCGCGCGAAGGGCTTGGTGGTGCGCACGGCCAGCTTCTCGCGCTTGGCCACCGCCGCCAGGGTGAAGCCGCCCTTCAGCGTCTCCAGGATCGCCTTGGCGCGCTTGGTCGCCTCGGCGCGGCGCGCCTCCGTCTTGATCTCCGCGACCACCTTGTCGCGCACCGTCTCCAGCGGCCGCAGCGCCGGCTTGGTGATCTTCTCGACGCGCACCACGAAGGAGGCGCCGCCGCGCGTCTCGACCATGCCGCTGTCCTCGCCCTCGTCGAGCTCGAAGACGCGCGAAAGGAACTCCGGCGCCGCCGGCAGGTCCTTGATCTTGGTGCCGTCGCCGTCATTGCCCTGGCGGTCGACCGCGGCGTATTTCACCACCTCCAGGGCGAACTTCTTCGCCGCCTCGTCGAGCGAGGCGCCGGTGCCGAGCTCGTCCTCGATCTGGTTGGTGAGCTTGACCAGGTGGTCGCCGGCGCGCTCCTTCTGGATATCGGCCTTGAGCTTGGACTTGACCTCGTCGAAGGGCCTGGTCTTGGTCTTCTCGATCTTGGTGACGCGCAGGATGTGCCAGCCGAGATCGCTCTTCACCGGCGCGCTGTAGGCGCCTTCCTTCAGTTTGAAGGCGGCATCGCCCAGCACCTTGAGCGGCAGGCCGTCCTTGTCGACGGTTCCGAGGGCCAGCGGGCCCGCCTCCTGCTTGGCGATCTCCTTGGCCACCTTCTCGAAGCTGTCGCCGTTTACCAGCGCGGCATGCGCCGCCTTCGCCGTCGCCTCGTCGGAGAACAGGATCTGGTCGACGGTGCGCCGCTCCTTGGAGAGGAACTCCCCGCTGCGCTCGTTGTAGGCCTTGCGCAGATCGGCCTCGCTGACCTCGATCGCCGCGGCGACCGCGGTCGGCTCGAGCACGATCGCGGCGATGCCGCGCAGCTCCGGCGCGGTGAAGGTCTTGGCGTTCTTCTTGTGGTAGGCCGCGATCGCCGCGTCGCCCGGCTCCGGGACCGACTTGACCGAGCTGTCGGCGATCACGACGACGTCGGCCACGCGCTTTTCGTTCTGGTAACGGAAGAGCCGCGAGACCAGCGACGCGGGCGCCGCCTGGAGCGAAGCGACCACACCGGTGACCTGGCCCCGCGCGGCGTCGCGGCGGCGCGCCTCGACGTAGCCCGCCTCGCTGAGGCGGTTCTGCTCCAGGACGCGCAGGAAGATGCTGCGGTCGAACTCGTCGAAGCGATTGCGGAAGCTCCGGTCGTCGCGGATCTCGCGGGCCACCAGGTCGTTGTTGACCGCGACCCCGATGTCCTTGGCGCCCAGCGCCAGCAGCTCCTCGTTGACCATGTTCTGCAGCACCTGGTTGGCGATGCCGAGCTGATAGGCCTGCTGATAGGTCAGCGTGACGCCGAGCCGCTGGCGCTGCTCTTCGATCGTGCGGGTGAGCTCGCGGCGGAACTGGTCGAAGGTGATCTTGGTGCCGCCGACCTCGGCGAGCGCGGCGGTGCCGCTGACGCCCGGCCGCAGGATATCGCCGATGCCCCAGACCGCGAAGCTCAGGATGAGCAGGCCGAACAGCACGACCATGACCCAGGACTTGGCCGAGTTTCGCATCGATTGCAGCATGGTCGGGTCACTCCGGTTCCGGGACGAAGGCGGGCGGCGGCATCTTATGGTTCGGCGTTTCCGCCCGCAACCGGACGGCGCGTTCAATTCGGCGTGTGCGCCGACGTTGCCGTCGTGATGACGCCCCGACAAGATGGTCAATTTGGGGCGGTCATGCTAGAGCATTTTCCGATCTGTTGGCATCACCGGCCCACTCCCCCGCCCGACCACCCCGAGGATACTGCCGTTGGGTGGTCGGGCGGGGGAGTGGGCCGGCGCCGATTCCGCGAGAGCGGAAAATGCTCTAGTCAGCAGCGCGAAAATCGCCGGCAAGTCCCGGCGAATTCAGCTGCGAAAGGCCCGCCACGCATGTCCGAACCGCGACGTCCGCTGATCGCCGGGAACTGGAAGATGAACGGCCTCGCCGCCGACGGGCTGGCGCTGGCGTCGGAGGTTGCCGCGCGCGCCGCCCGGGCCGTAAGGGCGGGCGGGGCGGGCGGGGCGCTCGCCTGCGACATCGCGGTGGCGCCCCCGGCGACGCTGCTGCGCGAGGTCGCGGCCAGGCTCGCCGGCGGGCCAGTCGTGGCCGGCGGCCAGGACTGCCACACCGGGCGCGCCGGCGCGCATACCGGGGACATCAGCGCGGAGATGCTGATGGACGCGGGCGCCGCCTTCGTGATCGTCGGGCATTCCGAGCGCCGCGCCGACCACGACGAAGACGACGATCTGGTGCGCGCCAAAGCGGAGGCGGCGCTCGAAACGGGCCTGATCGCCGTCGTCTGCGTCGGCGAGACCGAGGCGCAGCGCGACGCCGGCGATGCGGTCGCCGTCGTCATCGCCCAGATCGACGGCTCGCTGCCCGCCGGCGCCAACGCCCGGACCACGGTGGTCGCCTACGAGCCGGTCTGGGCGATCGGCACCGGGCGCACGCCGACGCCGGGCGAGATCGTCGAGATCCACGCGGCGATCCGCGGCCACCTCGCCGAGCGCTTCGAGGGCGGCGAGGCCGTCCGCATCCTCTACGGCGGCTCCGTGAAGCCCTCGAACGCCGCGGAGATCCTGGGCCTCGAGGACGTCGACGGCGCGCTGGTCGGCGGCGCCAGCCTCAAGGCGGAGGATTTCTGGGCGATCGTTGCCGCGTGCAAATGAGGCCCGCGGGTTAGCCCGGGGCTGGGGCCGGGGCGGGGCCGGGGCGGAGGCCGATTTCTTGGCGGCGCCCGTCTGGCGTCGCCGTGGCGAAGGGACTACATAAGAGCCTGAATGCTCGATGGCCGCCGCCCGGGGCGCCTGGACTATTGGCCGGAACAATCGGCCAGGAACATCGGATAGCGTCATGGAAGTCGTTCTGCTCGTCATCCATCTTATCCTCGCGCTGGCGCTGATCGGCGTGGTGCTGCTCCAGCGCAGCGAGGGCGGGGCGCTCGGCATCGGCGGCGGCGGCGGCGGCGGCATGAGCGGCTTCATGACCGGGCGCGCCACGGCCAACCTGCTGACCCGCGCCACCGCGATCATCGCCGCCGGCTTCTTCCTGACCAGCATGGCGCTGACCTGGCTGGGCACCGCCCGCGAGGGCGCCATCGTCAGCGACAAGCCGGCCGCGACCGGCCAGCCGACGTCGGGCACGCCCGCGCCGGCCAAGCCCGCCGGCCCGCAGGCGCCGACGAAGTAGGGAACGATTTCGCGTGCCGCGCCGGCATTCCGGCGGTGCGGCTCCACTTGAAATTGCCCAGATCTTCGCCGTCGCGAACCGTGGTGGCGGCAGCCGCAAAAAATATGTGGATGAAGCCCCGCGGGCGCGTCTTTTGCTTTGGGGAATCACTACGCTTGGTATACGGTGAGGGTCCATGACGCGGTATGTATTTATCACCGGCGGCGTGGCTTCCTCCCTCGGAAAAGGCCTATCCGCAGCAGCCCTGGGCGCGCTTCTGCAAGCACGGGGCTTTTCCGTGCGCCTGCGCAAGCTCGACCCCTATCTCAACGTCGATCCGGGCACGATGAGCCCCTACCAGCACGGCGAGGTCTACGTCACCGACGACGGCGCGGAGACCGATCTCGACCTCGGGCACTACGAGCGCTTCACCGGCGTGGCCTCGCGGCGCTCCGACAACGTGACGGCGGGACGCATCTATTCCGAGGTGATCGCCAAGGAGCGGCGCGGCGACTATCTGGGCGCCACCGTGCAGGTGATCCCGCACGTCACCGACGCCATCAAGGGCTTCGTCGCCGACGATACCAGCGATCCCGACTTCATGCTGATCGAGATCGGCGGCACCGTGGGCGACATCGAGGGGCTGCCCTTCTTCGAGGCGATCCGCCAGCTCGGCTACGAGCTCGGCCGCGAGCGCGCGCTCTTCGCGCATCTCACCTTGCTGCCCTATATCCCCTCGGCGGGCGAGCTCAAGACCAAGCCGACCCAGCATTCGGTCAAGGCGCTGCAAGCGCTCGGCATCCAGCCCGACCTCTTGCTCTGCCGCTGCGACCGCCAGATCACCCGCGACGAGCGGCGCAAGATCGCGCTGTTCTGCAATCTGCGCGAGGAGGCGGTGATCCCGGCGCTCGACGCGCGGACCATCTACGAGGTGCCGCTGCGCTACCACGAGCAGGGCTTCGACACCCAGGTCTGCAAGCATTTCGGCCTCGACGCGGCGGAGCCCGACCTCGGCCTCTGGGAAGAGATCGTGAAACGCGTCCTCAAGCCCGAGGGCGAGGTGACGATCGCGGTCGCCGGCAAGTACACCGACCTGCAGGACGCCTACAAGTCGCTGAGCGAGGCGCTGACCCACGGCGGCATCGCCAACAACGCCCGCGTCAACCTGCGCTGGATCGAATCGGAGGTCTTCGAACAGGAGGATCCGGTCCCGCATCTGGAGGACGTGAACGGCATCCTGGTGCCCGGCGGCTTCGGCGAGCGCGGCGCGGAAGGCAAGATCCGCGCGGCCGGCTTCGCCCGCCAGCGCAAGGTGCCGTATTTCGGCATCTGCTTCGGCATGCAGATGGCGGTGATCGAGGCGGCGCGGAACCTCGCCGGCATCAAGAACGCCAACTCCACCGAGTTCGGGCCGACCGAGGACCCGGTGGTGGGCCTGCTCACCGAATGGATGCAGGGCGAGCGCATCGAGCGGCGCAACATCGACGACGACATGGGCGGCACCATGCGCCTCGGCGCTTACCCTTGCGACATCGCAGAGGGCAGCAAGGCGCGGGCGATCTACCGCGAGCCCCACATCACCGAGCGCCACCGCCACCGCTACGAGGTCAATATCGGCTACAAGGACCGGCTGGAGCGGGCGGGGATGCGTTTTTCCGGCATGTCGCCCGACGGCGAGCTGCCCGAGATCGTCGAGCTCGCGGGCCATCCCTGGTTCCTCGGCGTGCAGTTCCACCCCGAGCTCAAGTCCAAGCCCACCGACCCGCACCCGCTCTTCAGTTCCTTCATCGGTGCTGCGCTGGAGCAGAGCCGGCTGGTTTAGGCCGCTGCCTTCCGTAAACCGGGGGCGCCGGCCATGCGGGGATAACCGGACATGCAATCCACCAACGTCGTGACGCAGGTCGTCCTGCCGATCTCGCTCGCCTTCATCATGCTGACGCTGGGCCTGGCGCTGCGCTGGGCGGACTTCAAGCGCGTCGCGGTGCAGCCCAGGGACTTCTTCGTCGGCGCGGTCAGCCAGGTCGTGCTGCTGCCGATGGTCGCTTTCGGCCTGGTCTCGATCTGGCCGATCGAGCCGGCGCTGGCCGTGGGCGTGATGATCCTCGCGGCCTGCCCGGGCGGGGTGACCTCGAACCTGCTGACGCACCTCGCGCGCGGCGACACGGCGCTCTCGGTCTCGCTCACCGCCGTGATCAGCGTGGTGTCCGTTCTGACGCTGCCCTTCATCGTCGGCTTCTCGATCGTCCACTTCATGGATGCGGCGAGCGCGCCCAAGCTCGACGTGATCGAGACCATCGCCGGGGTCTTCGTCATCACCACCGTGCCGGTGCTCGTCGGCATGATGATCCGGCACTTCGCGCCGCGCACCGCCAAGGCGGGCGAGCGCATCGCGCGGCACGTCGCGACGGTGCTCTTCATCCTCATCGTGCTGGGGGCGATCGCGAGCGAGCGGGCGAATATCGTCGGCTACTTCATCCAGGCCGGGCCGGTAACGCTGGTCCTCAACGTGATCATGCTGGTCCTGGCCTTCGGCCTCGGCCTGGCCTTCAGGCTCGGCCCGGCGCAGCGCACCGCGATCACCCTCGAATGCGGGTTGCAGAACAGCACGCTGGCGATCTTCGTCGGCGCCACGCTGCTCCAGAACACGACCATGATCGTGCCCGGCGGCATCTACGGCCTGATCATGTTCGCGACGGCGGGGGTATATATGTGGGGCGTGCTGCGGCGCCGGCCGGCGGCCGCCGCGGCCTGAGCGCGAGGTTCTACTTGATACCGAGCGAGCGGCGCAGGGTCTCGATCGCCTGGGAGGCGATCGGATCGGCGGGGCCGTTCGCCTCGGCCACCGTGGCCAGCATGGCGAGCAGCTCGCGGCGCTCCTGCTCGGTACAGGCGGCGCGGATCGGCGGCTCCATCCGCCGCAGGAAGGACGAGAGGTCGCCCGCGTCCTTCGAAAGCCAGCGCCCCTCGGCGAGCAGCGCCTCGGCGTCGCCGGCGGCGAGCTTGAACCGCGTGGTCATCTCTTCCAGGATCGCCGACGTCTCCGCCTCGGTCAGCGCGCCATCGGCCTCGGCCACCGCGGCCATCATCGCCGCGGCGGCGGCGCGCGGGTTGTCGGGCTCGGCCGGCCGCCCGGCCTTCCGGCGGCTCTTCCAGCGGGTCCGGCGCACGTACTTGCGGGCGACGTCGGCGGCCTCGACGATGTCGCGCGTGGCGTCGGCGGCCATCTTGATCCGCCAGAGGACCAAGGCCACCGCACCCAACCCACCCAGGATCGCCAATACGAACGCCATCGCAGCCACCTTTCCGGGAAGAAAAGATAGCCCGATACTCCTAAACGACCGTTTCCGGCGCAACCGATTTCAGGCGCAACCGATTTCAGGCGCCAGGGCAGGGGCGAAACGGCGTGCCGGACGCCCGTCGTTCTACTAGTAGAGCGACCGGTAGACCGCTCGGGGAAATTGCGCTTCGGTTTGCCGGGGCATGGGGATTATGTTTGCCTCGCCGTCCGCACTGGCCAACCGTCACGACCTGTCCGAACTGAGCCGAATGCCCGACACCGGACCACCGAAGAAACCGCACGCCGTCACCGTCGGCGAAGTGACGCTGGGCAACGACCGGCCGCTGGCGCTGATCGCCGGGCCCTGCGCGCTCGAGTCGCGGGCGCACGCGCTGGAGATGTCGGCGGCGCTCAAGGAGATCGCGCAAGCGGCCGGCGTGGGCCTCATCTACAAGACCTCCTTCGACAAGGCCAACCGGACCAGCGCGGCGAGCCCCCGCGGCATCGGCCTCGAGCAGGCGCTGCCGATCCTGGCCGAGGTGCGCGAGGCCACGGGGCTGCCGGTGCTGACCGACGTGCACGAGCGCGCGCAGTGCGCGCTTGTGGCCGAGGTCGCCGACGTGCTGCAGATCCCGGCCTTCCTCTGCCGCCAGACCGACCTGCTGCTCGCCGCCGCCGAGACGGGTAAGGCGGTCAACGTCAAGAAGGGCCAGTTCCTGGCGCCCTGGGACATGGCCAACGTGGTCGCCAAGCTCGAGGCAACGGGGAACCGCAGTATCCTCGTCACGGAGCGCGGCGCCTCCTTCGGCTACAACACGCTGGTCTCCGACATGCGGGCGCTGCCGGTGCTGGCGGCGACCGGCTATCCGGTGGTGTTCGACGCCACGCACTCGGTGCAGCAGCCGGGCGGGCTCGGCGAGGTCTCGGGCGGGCAGCGCGAATACGTGCCGGTGCTGGCCCGCGCCGCGGTGGCGGTGGGCGTGGCGGCGGTCTTCATGGAGACCCACCAGGACCCGGACGCCGCGCCCTCGGACGGGCCCAACATGATCCCGCTCAAATCCCTGCCCGGATTGCTCGCCACGCTCACGGCGCTCGACCGCGTCGCGAAGGCCGCCAAGGGCTGACGGTCCGGGACCGATGGAATGACCGTCAAAGTCTACGCCATGACCTGCGGCTGGGTGACCATGCCGATGAACAGCCTGCTCGAGGGCGAGGAGGGCACGCTGCTGGTGCCGGTGCCGTGCTACCTGGTCGACCACCCCAAGGGCGCGCTGCTGTTCGACACCGGCCTGCACCGCGACATCCTCACCGACAAGGCGGGCTACCTCGGCAAGATGGCGAAGTGGCTCGACGTCACCTTCCATCCGGGCGAGGAGATCGCCGCGCGCCTGGAGACCCTGGAGCGCGACGTCGCGCGGATCGAGACGGTCGTGGTCTCGCACCTCCACTTCGACCATTGCGGCGGCAACGCCCAGCTGCCCAATGCCCGGATGATCGTGCAGGCCAAGGAATGGGCGGCCGGGCACGAGCCCGACCTCATCCGCACCAACGGCTACAAGCGCGAGGATTACGACCTCGGCCACGACATCCTCGAAGTGGACGGCGAGCACGACGTCTTCGGCGACGGCGCGGTGGTCTGCGTGCCCACGCACGGCCACACGCCGGGCCACCAGTCGCTGCTGGTGCGCGCCGAGGGCGGCGACGTGGTGCTGGCGGGCGACGCCTGCTACCTCGCCCGGACCCTGGAGAAGATGTGGCTGCCGCGCCAGGTTCACGACAGGGAAGGCATGCTGGCCTCGCTGACGGTGCTGGCGGGCCTCAAGGCGCGCGGGGCGCGCATCTTCTACGGCCACGATCCCGACTTCTGGAAGGACGTGCCCCAGGCGCCGCTCGCGGTCGCCTAGCTTCCGCCCCTCCGCTTGCGTATCGCCCCATCGGCGGCTATCTGAAGGCATTCCGCGCCAAGACGCCATGATCCGACCATGCGCGCGGAGTAGGGGAGCGCCTATGACCGCCATTCTCGATATCCAGGCCCGCGAGATCCTCGATTCGCGGGGCAATCCGACCGTCGAGGTCGACGTCGTGCTCGAGAGCGGGGCCTTCGGCCGCGCCGCGGTGCCCTCGGGCGCCTCCACGGGCGCGCACGAGGCGGTCGAGCTGCGCGACGGCGACCCGGCGCGCTACGGCGGCAAGGGCGTGCTGGCGGCGGTGCAGGCGGTGAACGGCGAGATCTTCGACGTGCTCTCCGGGCTCGACGCCGAGGACCAGGTCATGGTCGACGAGGCGATGATCGAGCTCGACGGCAGCGCCAACAAGGGCCGGCTCGGGGCGAATGCGATCCTCGGCGTCAGCCTCGCCGTCGCCAAGGCGGCGGCCGAGGATGCCGGGCTGCCGCTCTACCGCTACGTCGGCGGCGCGACCGCGCGGACCCTGCCGGTGCCGATGATAAATATCGTGAACGGCGGGGCGCACGCCGACAACGCGATCGACATCCAGGAGTTCATGGTGATGCCGGTCGGCGCCGGCTCGATCGCCGAGGCCGTGCGCGTCGGGGCGGAGATCTTCCACGCCCTGAAGGCGGCGCTCAAGACGGCCGGCCATAACACCAATGTCGGCGACGAGGGCGGCTTCGCCCCGGGCCTGAAGAGCACCGAGGAGGCGCTCGACTTCGTCATGGAGGCGATCGCGGCGGCCGGCTTCATGCCCGGCGACGACGTGCTGCTGGCGCTCGACGCGGCCTCGAGCGAGTTCTTCTCGAAAGGCAGGTACACGCTCGCGGGCGAGGGCAAGACGCTCGATGCCGCCGGCATGGTCGACTACTACAAGACGCTCACCGACGCCTATCCGATCGCCTCGATCGAGGACGGCATGGCCGAGGACGACTGGGAGGGCTGGGCGGCGCTGACGGAAGCGATCGGCGGCGCCGTGCAGCTCGTCGGCGACGACCTCTTCGTCACCAACCCCGCGCGCCTCGCCCAGGGCATCGCGCGCGGCACGGCGAACTCGATCCTGGTCAAGGTCAACCAGATCGGAACCCTGACCGAGACCCTCGCGGCGGTGGAGATGGCGCACAAGGCCGGCATGACGGCCGTCATGTCGCACCGCTCGGGCGAGACCGAGGACGCCACCATCGCCGACCTCGCCGTCGCCACCGGCTGCGGGCAGATCAAGACCGGCTCGCTCGCCCGCTCCGACCGCCTCGCCAAGTACAACCAGCTCATCCGCATCGAGGAGCAGCTGGGGCCGGCGGCGCGCTACGCGGGCGCGGCGGCGCTTGGGCGTTGAAAGCGTTCCCGCTAAATATTGAGTCGTTTCAGGCGCTTAGCGCTACATCTGTCTAAGCACTGGATTCCATTGCAATTTTTCCCTTGACCGGCGGAATCCACCTGTGATTCGGTGCGCACCCATGTCTCTCTTCGAGAACCTTCGCGCGCGCACGCGCCCGGTGCTGGTCCAGGTCGCGGCGGTTTGCCTGCTGCTCTATTTCGGCTACCACCTGGTGCAGGGCGACCGCGGGCTCTTCGCCTGGTGGGGCTTCAACGACAAGCTGGCGCGCGCCGAGGCCGAGCTCGGCAAGCTGCACCTGGAGCGCCAGCAGCTGAGCCGGCGCGTCGCGCTGATGCGGCGCGCGCACATCGACGAGGACATGCTCGACGAGCAGGCGCGCCGGATGCTGAACCTCATCGGTCCCGACGAGGTCGTGATCCACGACCGGTAGACGTATCCGACTTTCGTCGTTGCTTGCCTGGGGCGGGGGTTTCGCGTACCTGTTAGCCAATCGCGAGGGCGCCGCCACGGGTCGAATACGCGCGTGGCCAAGCCGCTCTCCACCCGCGCGCAAGGGAGACGCGCATGGCGCGCACGGCCAAGAAGTCCAAGACGACGCCCCAAAAATCCGCATCGGGAAAATCGACCCCCGCCAAGGCGGCGGCGCGGAAATCGCCGGCTGGGAAATCGGCTACTGGGAAATCGGCCACTGGGAAAACGGCTACTGGGAAATCGGCTACCGGGAAATCGGCTACCGGGAAACCCGCTACCGGGAAACCCGCGCCGCGAAAAGCCGCGCCGTCGGGCAGGTCCAGACCGGCGAAGGCCTCGCCCGAGCTGCAGCGCACGCTCTACCGGCAGATGCTGCTGATCCGCCGCTTCGAGGAGAAGGCGGGCCAGCTCTACGGCATGGGCCTCGTCGGCGGCTTCTGCCACCTCTATATCGGCCAGGAGGCCGTGGTGGTCGGCATGCAGTCGATCCTGGAGGAGGGCGACACCGTCATCACCGCCTACCGCGACCACGGCCACATGCTCGCCTGCGGCATGGACCCCGACGGGGTGATGGCCGAGCTGACCGGCCGCCGCGGCGGCTACTCAAAGGGTAAGGGCGGCTCGATGCACATGTTCTCCGCCGAGAAGAACTTCTACGGCGGGCACGGCATCGTCGGCGCCAACGTCTCGCTCGGCACCGGCATCGCCTTCGCGCACAAGTACAAGGAGGACGGCCGCGTCAACCTGACCTACTTCGGCGACGGCGCGGCCAACCAGGGCCAGGTCTACGAGTCCTTCAACATGGCGGCCCTGTGGAAGCTGCCCATCGTCTACATCATCGAGAACAACAAATACGCCATGGGCACGGCGATCGACCGCTCCTCGGCGACGGTCGATCTGTGCGACCGGGGCGCCGCGCACGGCATTCCCGGCGAGAAGGTCGACGGCATGGACGTGATGGCGGTGCGCGAGGCCGGCGCACGCGCGGTCGGCCATGCGCGCGGCGGCAAGGGGCCGTTCATTCTGGAGATGGTGACCTACCGCTACCGCGGCCATTCGATGTCGGACCCCGCCAAGTACCGGACCCGCGAGGAAGTCCAGAAGGTGCGCGACGAGCGCGACCCGATCAACCACCTGCGCGACGAGATGCTGGCCGCCAAGGCCGCCGACGAGGACGCGCTGAAGGAAATCGACAAGCAGGTCCGCGAGGTGGTCAATACCTCGGCCGAGTTCGCGCAGAACAGCCGCGAGCCCGATCCGGCGGAGCTCTGGACCGACGTGCTGGCGGGGCAGGTCGCATGAACGCGGACGTGGTCAAACCGGCCTCCGCGACGGGAGCGGACAATGCCCGTTAAGGTCCTGATGCCGGCGCTGTCGCCGACCATGACCGAGGGCACGCTCGCCAAGTGGCTGAAGGCCGAGGGCGAGCGCGTCCATTCGGGCGACGTGCTGGCCGAGATCGAGACCGACAAGGCGACCATGGAGGTCGAGGCGATCGACGAGGGCGTGCTCGGCCGCATCGTGGTCGCCGAGGGCACCGAGGCGGTGCCGGTCAACCAGGTGATCGCGCTGCTGCTGACCGACGGCGAGGACGCCTCGGCCCTCGACGATGCCGATACCGGCGCGGTCACGACCGGTGGCAACGGCGCCGCCGGCGCGCCCACGATCAGCGATGCGAGCGGAGCGCCCGAAGCCCGCGCGGAGGCGCCGTTGCCGCCGGCCGAAGCCACGCCTGAACCGGCCGAGGCGCCCGCGCCGCCGCCGGCGCCGGAAGAGGACGCCTATACGGGCGAAGTCGCCTCGATGACCGTGCGCGAGGCGCTGCGCGACGCCATGGCCGAGGAGATGCGCCGCGACGAGCGCGTGTTGCTGCTGGGTGAGGAGGTCGCCGAATACCAGGGCGCCTACAAGGTGAGCCAGGGCCTGCTGCAGGAGTTCGGGCCCAAGCGGGTCATCGACACGCCGATCACCGAGCACGGCTTCGCCGGGCTCGGCGTGGGGGCCGCCTTCGCGGGGCTGCGGCCGATCGTGGAGTTCATGACCTGGAACTTCGCCATGCAGGGCATCGACCACATCATCAACTCCGCCGCCAAGACGCTCTACATGTCGGGCGGCCAGGTCTCCTCGCCGATCGTCTTCCGCGGGCCCAACGGGGCGGCGGCGCGGGTGGCGGCGCAGCACAGCCAGGACTATGCGAGCTGGTATGCGCATTGCCCGGGGCTGATCGTGATCGCGCCGTATTCGGCGGCCGACGCCAAGGGGCTGCTGAAATCGGCGATCCGCGCCGACAGCCCGGTGCTGGTGCTGGAGAACGAGATCCTCTACGGCCGCAGCTTCGACGACGTGCCGACCGACCCCGAGCGCCTGGTGCCGCTCGGCAAGGCCCGCATCGCGCGGGCCGGGAGCCATGTCACCATCACCGCCTACTCGCGCATGGTCGAGGTGGCGCTGGAGGCGGCGAGGACGCTGGCGGAGGAGGGGATCGAGGCCGAGGTGATCGACCTCCGCACGCTGCGGCCGCTCGACGCGGAGACCATCGTCGAATCGGTCAAGAAGACCAACCACGTCGTCTCGGTCGAGGAGGGCTGGCCCTATGCCGGCATCGGCTCGGAGCTGGCGGCGATGATGATGGAGCAGGCCTTCGACTGGCTCGACGCGCCGCTCGCCCGCGTCGCCGGCGCCGACGTGCCGATGCCCTATGCCGCCAACCTCGAGGCGCTGGCGCTGCCCCAGGCGGCCGGCGTCGTCGAGGCGGTGAAATCCGTGCTCTACGCCGGCTGACCAGCGGACGGGAACGACATGCCGATCGAGATCCTGATGCCGGCGCTCTCGCCCACCATGACCGAGGGCAAGCTCGCCAAGTGGCTGAAGGCCGAGGGCGAAGCGGTCAGGACCGGCGACGTGATCGCCGAGATCGAGACCGACAAGGCGACCATGGAGGTCGAGGCGATCGAGGAGGGCACGCTCGGCAGGATCCTGGTCGCCGAGGGCGCCGAGGGCGTGCCGGTCAACCACGCGATCGCGCTGCTGCTCGAGGAGGGCGAGGACAAATCAGCGCTGGAGGGCTACGCGGCCGCCAAGCCGGCCGCGCCCGCCGCACCCGCGCCACCGGAACCGCCGAAACCCACGCCTGCCGCGCCGCCGGCGCCCGCACCCGCCGCCGCGGCGGCTGTTGCGTCCCAACCGGCCCGACCCGCGCCACCGCCCCAACCGGTGCCCGCGCCACCGCCACCGGCCGCGCCTCCAGCCAAGGCCGGCAGCAATGGCGGCGAGCGCGTCTTCGCCTCGCCGCTCGCCAAGCGCATGGCGAGCCAGGCCGGGCTCGACCTCGCGGCGATCGCGGGCAGCGGCCCGCACGGCCGGATCATCAAGATCGACATCGAGACGGCGCTGAAGGGCCCGCGCCCACCGGCCGCGCCCACTTCCGGCCTGCCGGCGTCCGCTTTCACGGTTCCGGCGTCGAGCGCCGAGCCGACGCTGGTCCCGCACTCGACGATCCGCAAGGTGATCGCCGAGCGCCTGACCGCGGCCGACCGCGACATCCCGCAGTTCTACCTGACCGTCGACTGCGAGATCGACGAGCTCCTGAAGGCGCGCGCCGCGATCAACGGTGCGGCACCGACTGACGCCGAAAGCGGCAAGCCCGCCTACAAGGTCTCGGTGAACGACATGGTGATCAAGGCCGCGGCCATCGCCACGCGCCAGTTCCCGGCGGTCAACGCCTCGTGGTCGGCCGAGGGCATCGTCCGGTACAACACGATCGACGTCTCGGTGGCGGTGGCGATCGAGGGCGGGCTGATCACGCCGATCATCCGCAACGCGGACCTGAAGGGGCTCGCCGCGATCTCGGCGGAGATGAAGGCGCTCGCCGGGCGCGCCAAGGCCGGCAAGCTGATGCCCGAGGAGTACCAGGGCGGCGGCTTCTCGGTCTCCAATCTCGGCATGTTCGGCGTGCGAGACTTCACCTCGATCATCAACCCGCCGCAGGCCTGCATATTGGCCGTGGCGGCGGGCGAGGAGCGTCCGGTCGCGCGGAACGGCGCAGTCGTCGTGCGGACCATCATGTCGGTGACGCTGACCTGCGATCACCGCGTGGTCGACGGCGCCACCGGCGCGCAGTGGCTCCAGGTCTTCAAGACGCTGATCGAGACGCCCGCCGCGATGCTGGTTTAGGCTTACGGATCGGAGAAGCTTCTTGGACTACAGAGCAATCAATTTCGCGCAAAAGCTCAGTCTTTTCGACGAGCAATGGCAGCCGAAAGTCATCGCCCAGATGAACGACTACCAGTTCAAGATCGTGAAGCTGGAAGGCGATTTCGTTTGGCGCGATCACAATGACACCGACGAGACGTTCATCGTGATCGACGGCGAGCTGCGGATCGATTTCCGGGACGGTGCCGTTCATATCGGCACGGGCGAGATGTTCGTCGTGCCGAGAGGTGTGGAGCACAAGCCTTACGCGGAAAATGAAGTGAAGCTCTTGCTGATCGAACCACGCGGTGTGCTCAACACCGGGCATGAGGGCGGCGAGCGCACGGCGCAGAACGACGTCTGGATCTAGTCCGAAGTCTCGGCCGTTGACGATAAAGAGCCCCGCACTGAAGAGGGACTGACGCGATGGCCGACACGAATTTCGATCTGATCGTCCTCGGGGGCGGGCCGGGGGGTTATGTCGCGGCGATCCGCGCGGCGCAGCTCGGCATGAAGACGGCCGTCGTCGAGCGCGAGCATCTGGGCGGGATCTGCCTCAACTGGGGCTGCATCCCGACCAAGGCGCTGCTGCGCGCCTCGGAGATCTGGCACCTGCTGCACCGGCTCGACGAGTTCGGCTTCTCGGCCAAGGACATCTCTTTCGATGCCAAGAAGGTCATCGCGCGCTCGCGGGCGGTCGCCAAGCGCTTGAGCGACGGCGTCGGCTTCCTGATGAAGAAGAACAAGATCACCGTCGTCGAGGGGCAGGGTGCGTTCGCCGGCGCCGGCAAGCTCAAGGTCACCAAGGACGGTAAGGCGGTCGCCGATCTGACCGCCAAGCACATCATCCTCGCCACCGGCGCGCGGGCACGGACGCTGCCGGGCCTGGAGCCGGACGGCAAGCTCGTCTGGACCTACAAGGAGGCGATGGTGCCCGAGAGCTTCCCCAAGTCGCTGCTGGTGATCGGCTCGGGCGCCATCGGCATCGAGTTCGCAAGCTTCTACCGCACCATGGGCAGCGAGGTGACGGTCGTCGAGGTGCTCGACCGGGTGCTGCCGGTGGAGGACGCCGAGATCTCCGCCTTCGCCCACAAGGCTTTCGAGAAGCAGGGCATGAAGCTGATGACGAGCGCCAAGGTCACGGCGCTCGAGCCCGGCAAGACCAACGTGAAGGCGACGATAGAGGCGGGCGGCAAGACGAGCGACGGAACGTTCGAGCGCGTCATCCTCGCCATCGGCATCACCGGCAACGTCGAGGACATCGGCCTCGAGGGCACCAAGGTGGAGGCCGAGAAGGGCCACATCGTGGTCGACGAGTGGCTGCGCACCGGCGAGCCGGGGGTCTATGCCATCGGCGACGTGGTCGGCGCGCCCTGGCTCGCCCACAAGGCGATGCACGAGGGGGTCATCTGCGTGGAGAAGATCGCGGGGCGTAAGGATGTCCATCCGCTCGACGTGACGCGCATCCCCGGTTGCACCTACTGTTCGCCGCAGATCGCCTCGGTCGGCCTCACCGAGGCCAAGGCCAAGGAGGCGGGCCGCAAGGTCAAGGTCGGGCGCTTTCCCTTCCTCGGCAATGGCAAGGCGATCGCGCTCGGCGAGGACCAGGGGCTGGTCAAGACCGTCTTCGACGCCGACACGGGCGAATTGCTCGGCGCGCACATGGTGGGGGCCGAGGTCACCGAGCTGATCCAGGGCTACACCATCGCCAAGACCCTGGAGACCACCGAGGCCGAGCTCATGCACACCATCTTCCCCCATCCCACGCTCTCGGAGATGATGCACGAGAGCGTGCTCGATGCGTATGGGCAGATGCTGCATATGTGAGTGTGCGGCGACAGTTGACGCCGATCGCTGAACCGGCCTCTATTGAGGCATGACAGCGGTTGAATTCAGTGAGATCATTCGCAACTGGGCGATTGTGGTTGGCGGCGGCGTCGGCGTGGCTCTGGCCGTGTGGCGGGTGGTCGTTGCCAATCGGCAGTCGCGGGCGACAACGCTTCAGGCGGACATCGCCAGGCGGTCCCATATTACGGAGGTATTTACCAGCGCGGTCGCGTTGCTTGATGACCGGAAACTCGAGATCCGCCTGGGCGCGATATATTCCTTGCAACAGATAAGTCGGGATTTCAGCCAGTTTCAACCTATTGTCTTAGACCTACTGTCCGCTTATGTCCGAGAAAGGACCCGTGATGTAGAGTTCGACGAACCTCCGCTGGATATCAAGGAAATCACGGAGTTTCTGAGAGCCGCCTATGAGGTTGGTGAGAACGATGGGTAGCGCGCCGTTCGATCATACGGAAAAAAAGGGTGTGGCAAAGGCGCTGAACCTGTCGGGCGCCAATGTCCGTCGAACCAGCTTGCGTCGGGCAAATCTGGAAAACGCCGATCTTAGCTATGCCAATTGCAGCTTTGTCGATTTCACCGGCGCCAACATGAAAGGCACGAAGCTCACGGGAACAATTCTCCACGGAGCCGTCATGAAAGATGTGCTCAACCTATCGATTCAGCAGCTTTCCGAAGCAATATACGACGACTCTACCGAGCTGCCCGATTATCTGGAACAAGTCGCACGGCAATGAGCCAAATTAGTCGGCGGCTCCGCCACCCAGAAAAGGCGCATCGGCCGGACAATCCGGTGCAGACGCGCAAACCCGCCTGGATCCGGGTGAAGGCGCCGACCTCGCCCGAATACCACCGGACGCGGAAGCTGATGCGCGACCTCTCGCTCAACACCGTGTGCGAGGAGGCGGCCTGCCCGAATATCGGCGAATGCTGGGAGAAGAAGCACGCGACGATGATGATCCTGGGCGCGGTCTGCACGCGCGCCTGCGCCTTCTGCAACGTCGCCACGGGGCTCCCCGACACGCTCGACCCGCACGAGCCGGGCCATGTCGGCGAGGCCGTGGCGGCGCTCGGCCTGGAGCACATCGTCATCACCTCGGTCGACCGCGACGACCTCGACGACGGCGGGGCAGGGCACTTCGCGGAAACGATCGCGGCGATCCGCGCGCGCGCGCCGGGCACGACGATTGAGATTCTCACGCCCGATTTCCTGCGCAAGCCCGGCGCCGTCGAGACCGTGGTGGCGGCGCGGCCCGACGTCTTCAACCACAACCTGGAGACCGTGCCGCGGCTCTATCCGACGATCCGGCCGGGCTCGCGCTACTTCGCCTCGCTCAAGCTGCTGGCGCGGGTGAAGGAGATCGACCCGGCGATGTTCACCAAGTCGGGCATGATGGTCGGGCTCGGCGAGAGCATGGAGGAGGTCGGCCAGGTGATGGACGACCTGCGCGCGGCCGAGGTCGATTTCCTCACCGTCGGCCAGTACCTGCAGCCGAGCCCCAAGCACGCCCCGATCGACCGCTTCGTCACGCCCGACGAGTTCAAGGCGCTGACCTCGCGGGCCTTCGGCAAGGGCTTCCTCATGGTCTCGGCCTCGCCGCTGACGCGCTCGTCCTACTTCGCCGGCGACGACTTCGCGCGCCTCCGCGAGGCCCGCCAGGACCGCCTCGCCGGCGCGATCTAGTCGATCGTCCGCGGGCGGCGCCATACGGGCGCAATCGTTTGCAGGGGCGCCGTCCCTCGCTATCATCGCGCGGAACCTTCCGAGGGAACGCTCAAATGCCGACCCATCGCGAGAAACGGGTCCTGCCCTACACGCCGGAGCAGATCTTCGATCTGGTGGCCGACGTCGAGCGCTACCCGGAGTTCCTGCCCTGGTGCGTCGGCGCGCGCGTCTCCAGCCGCGAGCAGGGGCTGATCGTCGCCGACCTGATGATCGGCTTCAAGATGATCCGCGAGCGCTACACCTCGAAGGTCAAGCTCGACCGGCCGGGGCGGATCGACGTCGACTACGGCCATGACGGGCCGTTCCGGCACCTGGAAAACCACTGGCGGTTCGCGCCGACCGGGGACGGCGGCTGCGAGGTCGACTTCTTCCTCGACTTCGAGTTCCGCTCGCGCGTGCTGCAACGCCTGATCGGCGTGGTCTTCCAGGAGGCGGTGCGGCGCATGGTCGCCGCCTTCGAAAGCCGCGCCAGGGCGGTCTACGGCGCGGCGCCCGCGGGCGATCCCAAGCTGGCGCCGAACAGGTGAATTCGGACCGAGCTTGCGACGCTCGGACAAGGAAACGGCGCGCGTCTTGCGCCTCGACAGGCGCACCCGTCGACAGGCTGACGGTGAGGGTCCCGTATTGGGGGCAAGCAAGACCGCTCCTCATGCTGAGCCCGTCGAAGCACGAGGGCCGCAGCGCCCCAGCCTTTCACCCCGGCGAGAGGCCTTTCACCCCGGCGAGAGGCCATTCACCCCGGCGAGAGGTATGCGTAGAGGTCGATGACGAGGTTGTAGATGCCGTGGGCGAGGATGGCGGGCCACAGCGACTTGGTGCGCAGGAAGACCCAGGCGAGGATGAGGCCGAAGGTGAAGAGCGAGAGCAGGTAGTCCCAGTTCTGGTGATAGGCGGCGAAGGCAAGCGCGCTCGCGACCGCGGCCGGGATCACCGGGATGCGGTCCTTCAGCCAGCCCAGCAGGAGGCCGCGGAAGAACAGCTCCTCGATGAAGGGCACGATGGCGGTGGAGACCATGAGCGACAGCGCCGTGGTGTACCAGGTCGCCTCGTAGCCCTCGGCGAAGACGCGGGGGTTGTCGACGAGGGGCCGGTCGAGCGAGGTCGAGACGGCGCCGTCGACCAGGCCGATCACCGTGTAGCTGGCGATCCCGGCGACCAAGCCCAGCGTCAGCATGCGCGGCTTGGGCGTGACCAGACCCAAACGCTTCCAGGCCACGCCGCGGCGGCGGTGGCCGATGACGTGGAAGGCGCCGACGAAGGCGAGGGCGTAGATCGCCGTGAAGGCGATCTCTCCGGCCATGTGCAGGCCCGACTTGTTGACGTCGAAGGCCTGCAGGCCCAGCGAGATCACCTCCCAGACCGGCTCGGCCAGCAGCAGCAGCGCCACCGCGACCGCCACGATCAGCGCCATGTCGAGCGTGGTGAGGGCGCCATTTCGGCGGCGTGGGCGGCGGCGTGGGCGGCGCGTGGGCGAGGGTGGGCGGCGCGAGGCCGCGCCATCCGCGCGGGAACCGCCGCGGGCCGCCGCCGGCGGGCGCTCGGAGGGCGGGTTTCCGGTCATTTGAGCGTGGCGAACATGAGCGCCATGGCCAGGCAGTTCTGGGTCGCGTGCACGATCACCGGCGCCCACAGCGAGCCGGTGCGCTCGTAGACATGGGCGAGCGCCAGGCCGACCACGAAGGCGGCGGCGATCACCGGGATCAAGCCGTGGGCGAGGCCGAAGACCGCCGCGCTCAGCAGGGTCGCCGGCACGATGCCCCAGAACCGGCGCAGCCAGCCGTAGAGGAGGCCGCGGAAGAGGATCTCCTCGGCCAGCGGGGCCAGCAGGCCGCCGATCACGATCATGCCGACGACGACCGTCCAGCTGAAGCCTTCGGGGGCCAGGAACCTGAGCTGGGGGTTCTCCAGCGGCCGGCCGAGGAGGCGCTGGACGCCGCTGCCGGTGAGCGCCATCACCGGCATCGCCAGCAGGCCGAGCCCGAAGGCCGCGAAGCCGACGCCGAGCCCGATCGGCCGGAAGCCGAAGGCGCGCCAGCCGAGGCGCCGCCGCCGGACGATGATGAGATGCGTCCAGACGAACATGCCGAGCGTCGAGAGGCCGAGCACGGTGAGCGCGAAGACCTCGGATTTCGCCAAGCCGCGCGTGCGGCCGGGATCGAGACCGCCCATCACCGCGCCGGTGACGCTCGCCACCAGGACGGCGAAGGCGAGCGAGGCGCCGAGCACCGCCAGCACCTCCCAGAAGCGGATCTCGAAGCTGAGGGTGCGGCCGCGCGCCGGCCGCGGCGCGCCCGGCTCGGA